>Ga0194113_10009301_pt1 | contig 11890 bp, 8 predicted proteins | sample TA2MahC200mmetaG_FD_146193 | JGI IMG/M metagenome (GOLD analysis project Ga0194113, IMG submission 146193) | Freshwater microbial communities from Lake Tanganyika, Tanzania - TA2015017 Mahale Deep Cast 200m | ecosystem: Environmental > Aquatic > Freshwater > Lake | place: Tanzania: Lake...
CTCGCCACGAAGAAGACCCTGCGCGACCTGCACCTCGTCACCGTGTGCGAAGAAGCTGGATGTCCGAATCTTTCGGAGTGCTGGCGTGATGGCACCGCAACCTTCATGGTGCTTGGTGAGCGGTGCACGCGAGCCTGCGGGTTTTGCCTCGTCGATACGCGCAAGCCCGATCTGCCCGACGCCGACGAACCGATTCGTGTCGCCGAAGCGGTGCGACGCATGGGCTTGCAACATGCGGTGCTCACCATGGTGGCGCGCGACGACCTCGCCGACGGCGGTTTTGCGCATGTGGCGCGTTGCGTCGACATGATTCGCGAACTCAACCCGGGTATATCGGTCGAGACATTGGTTTCCGATGCCAAGGGCGACGACGACTCACTCCAACATCTGTTCGAAGTGCGACCGGATGTGTTCAACCACAACATCGAGACGATTGCCCGACTGCAGCGCATCGTGCGACCCTCGGCCGGCTATGCGCGCAGCCTGTCGGTGCTGGCGCGAGCGCACCGCGCTGGGCTCGTGACGAAGTCGGGTTTCATGCTCGGGCTCGGAGAAGAACGTCACGAAGTGGAGTCGTTACTTGCCGACCTAGCCTGCGTCGGCGTGAGCATCGTGACGATCGGTCAATACCTACGCCCAACGAGCGAGCACCTGCCGGTGGTGCGTTGGGCCGCACCAGAAGAATTCGATCACTACCGACAGTTCGGTGAGTCGCTCGGACTCCGGCATGTCGAGTCGAGCCCGCTGACACGCTCGAGTTATCACGCCAAACGCGCAGCCGATGGCGCGGTATCACATGCGACGTCGACACCCGTTTCGTCGGGCGTTGCAATCCCCGTGTTGGTGCGCCGATGAGCCAACGCGTCACGATTTTGCGGCCGCTCAACCAGACGATTGAGAGTGACCGCACCGTTGAGGGTGGTGGCTTCGTCGTGCGCCGACCGTTCCCCACGGCACGTGTGAGCCACATCGATCCGTTCCTCCTGCTCGACGAAATGGGGCCGGTCGAATACGCACCCCAGAAGGCGATCGGCGCGCCTGAACATCCCCACCGTGGGTTTGAGACCGTCACGTATCTCATGCACGGCGCGATGGAACATCGCGACACCACCGGCGCCGTCGCGACGATTCGCCCTGGTGGGGTGCAATGGATGACGGCTGGGTCGGGCGTGATTCATAGCGAGTTGCCGACCGATGACTTCCTCCGCAGTGGCGGGCGCATGCACGGCTTTCAGTTGTGGGTCAACTTGCCGGCGAACGCCAAGATGATTCCGCCTCGCTACCAAGGGTTTGAAGCAAACGAGTTGCGTCGCGTGCATTTGCCATCTGGTGGCGAAGTGCGCGTCGTGGCCGGCACGGTGATGGGCGTTACCGGTGCAGTGCAGACGACGAGCCCGATGACGTATGCCCACGTGGTGATGCGCGCCGGAGAAGAAGTGACATGGGAACCCGCCGATGGCCACACCGCGCTCGTACATGTGTTTGATGGTGCGCTGTCAGCGAACGGCCACGCGGGTCGCTCGGGGCAGATGCTCGTCTTTGAGCGCTCGAGCGGCACCATCGTGTTGCGTGCTGCCGATGCCGTCGTCGCACAGAGCGCTGCCGAAGCAGGCGATGACGGGGTGGTGGCACAGGCGTTGTTGTTGGGTGGTCAACCGCTCGGCGAACCCGTGGTGCGTTACGGGCCATTCGTCATGAACACGAAGGATGAGATTGCGCAGGCGTTCCGTGACTACGAGGAAGGCACCTTGGTGCGCAGCCGCTGAGGCTGCCACATTCTCCGTCATGCAGTCAGAGGGCAACGCAGCGCTCTACCTCGAGCGACTCACGCGCGTTCGCGCACAGATGCAATCCCAACGGGTGGACGCGCTCGTCGTGTCGGTGGGTTTCGATCTCCCGTACCTGACGGGGTATCTCGCGATGCCACTCGAACGACTCACGGCGCTGGTCGTGACTGCGGAGTCGGCAACGCTCGTCGTGCCGCGTCTTGAGGCACCGCGCGTGGTGCACCACACCGCGGTGTTCAACCTTGTCGCATGGGACGAGACGCAAGACCCAGTCGCAATCACCGCCCGACTCGTCGGCACCGCACGACGCGTTGCCATCGGCGACCAAATGTGGTCGCGATTCCTCGTGGAGTTGTTCGGCCACTTGCCGGGGCGTGAATACGTGCGTTCGGTCGACATCGTCGGGCCCCTGCGCATCGCCAAGGACGCCGCCGAAATTGCCGCGCTCGTGGCCGCTGGTGCCGCTGCCGACAGCGTGGCTGCACAACTGCAACGCGGGGAGATCGCGCTGGTCGGGCGCACCGAAGCCCAGGTGTCGGCCGAAATCTCCAACCGCTTGCTCGAAGCCGGGCATGATGTGGTGAATTTTGCGATCGTTGCCGCAGGGGAGAACGCGGCGAGCCCGCATCATCACGCGGGCTCGCGGGTGATCCGCAAGGGCGACATCGTGCTCTGCGATTTCGGCGGAACGATGAACGGATATTGCAGTGACATCACGCGCTGCGTGCACATCGGCGAACCCCCCGCAGAAGTCGCGCGAGCGTGGAGCGACCTCCGTCGCGCCCAGGAGGCTGGTGTCACGGCGGGGCGTGTCGGTGCTGCATGCGAGAGCGTCGATGCCGCGGCGCGCAACGTGCTCGCCGATGCAGGGTGGGGTGAATATTTCATCCACCGCACCGGACATGGCATCGGCATGGAGGCTCACGAGGAGCCGTACATGGTGAGTGGCAATTCGTTGCCAATCGCGAGCGGTCATGCATTCAGCGTCGAGCCCGGCATCTATGTGGCCGGGAAGTGGGGCATGCGTCTGGAAGACATCGTGGTGGCGACCGACTCCGGACCGCGTCGCATGAATGCAGCAGTACGCGATTTGATCGTGCTGTGAGATGACGCTCGTCGAAGTTCACTTCGTGGTGCGCCAGCGATGAAGCTCGACGCCGCGACGGTGATGCTGCAGTGGGCGAGCGGCGGCATGTTGTTTCTCTGGTTCACGATGCGCTCGGGTGAGATTTCGATTGGCTACGGCAAGTTGCTGCGCGGTGTGTATGCCGCGCTCGCGCTGATTGGTGCCTCACTTGGGTTCGTCTTTGGTTCGATCATCGGTCGCGAGATTGCGGCGGTAGTGCTGGCGGCACTGGCAGTCGCATCGTTCGCACGACGCGACAACACAATCGATTTGCTCGGCGCAGCCGTTGGTTTGCTCGGGGTGATGCTTGCATCGCTCGGTGCGGATCAACAAGATGATGCATTGTGGTTGGCGCGACTACTCGTCGGTGCCGTGTTCCTCGGTGCGGTCAGCGACGCAATGCTGCTTGGTCACTGGTATCTCGTGCAGCCCGGCATGCCGCGCAAACTGCTGAATCAACTGACGAATGTATTGCTCGTGGTGTGGCCGCTTGAGATCATCGTGTTTCTCGTGCCGACGGGCATGATCAGCGTGCTGAACGGGACCGTTGACGACGGATGGAACGGCGTGCTCGGCTGGTTCTGGCTGGCATGCGCATCACTCACCGGGGTGCTGGCGTGGTTCACGCGTGCGGCGCTGCGTGAGCGCAGCTATTCGGCGGTGATGGCGGCTACGGGCTTGAGTTACTTGGCGATCCTGACGGGCTTTGGCACCGACCTCATTGCCCGCGCGTTGCTGATGGTCTGACTCGCAGTCATTGATACGGCGCGGCGAGAACGCTGTCGTTAGCGATGCGGCGCGACGAGCGGCCATGGCCGCGAACGTTCGAATGCCAACGCCAATTCGAGCAGAAGCGGCTCAGCGAAGTGCCGCGACATCACTTGCAATCCAACCGGTAATCCATCGACGGTGCCCGCGGGTATCGAGATGCCCGGGTTGCCGTGAATGTTGGCAGGAAACGTGAGCACGCCGTTGTTGCCGGCGCCGGCAACAACGCCACCGAACGTGTCGGGGAGCGGGCCTTCGGCATTGAAGGCGACATCCGGATTGCTGGCGGTAATTACCACGTCCACCGCGTCGAAGATCTCGGTCATCCGTCGGCTGAGTTCGACGCGACGCGACTCGAACTTGCCACGCGCCTCGGTTCCGTACAAACTGCCGGCACGTTGGAGACCGTAACGCATCTCGGGCGTGAGCATGTCGGCACACGCTGGCCAGTGGTCACGCAATTCAAACGCCAGCGCCGCCATGCCGGTAATCGACCACGCGGCTCCCAGCCGCGGGAGTGACGTGTCGACGCCATCGACTCGTCGCATCCCGGTGATCTCGATCAGGTGCATCGCCGATTCTTCGAGCACCGTCCACATCGCCGGCGAAACGACGGCCGAACCCCAGTTGCTCACCACTGCTGCGCGCAAGCCGCGCGTCGGCACGCTGCCGAGCCCTGCTTCCCAACCTTCGACACGTGGCAGGCTGAGCGAGTCGTTGCCTTCGTGGCCGTTGCACACGTCAAACCAGCGCGCCGTATCGCGCACACTGCGCGACAGGCAACCAACCACGGTCGTGAGATTGCCGTGCTGCGCTCCGGGGCCGCGCGGGATGCGACCGTATGTCGCCTTCAAACCAACCAAGCCAGTGAAGCCCGCTGGGATACGAATCGAACCGCCACCGTCGCCCCCGGTTGCAATCGTGACGAGACCACCCGCCACTGCTGCGGCACTTCCACCCGACGAACCACCCGGCGTGCGACCGCGCTGCCATGGGTTGTGTGTCGCACCGTGCAGCAGTGTGCGAGTGAGGTTGACGCCCCCGAACTCACTCGACGTCGTCTGCCCCACGAGTACCGAGCCCGCGCGCTTGGCGCGTTGCAGCATCGTGTCGGTGGTCGTAGCGATGCGATCCTTGAAGACGAGGCTGGCGTCGGTATCGGGCCAACCCGTATGACGTTCGAGTTCCTTCACGCCGAGCGGCACGCCACCGAACGGCAGTGAGACATCAGCAACTCGAGCAGCGGCCAGTGCCTTGTCACGATCGAGAAAGCAGAACGCGTTGAGGTTGCTCTTGTCGATGGCTTCGTAGGTGGCCTGTAACTCCTCGGCGGGCGATCGGTCGCCACGACGAAACGCTTCGACAAGCGAGATTGCGTCACCGCGCCACGGAACGTCGCCCACGCCCCAATCGTACGATGTGGTGCGCGTGTGATCGCAAGTGCGCGCATCATTAGTCTGCAGGCGATGGATTCCCGTGCATTTCTCGGATTGCAGCGGGTTTCGGATACCGGATTTTCGCTTGATGTGGTGCCGCGGTTGGCGACGAGCGGCAGTTTCTTGTTCGGCGGGGCAGGTCTTGGTTCTGGTATCGCCGCACTGGAGGCGGTGACGAAGCGGCCGTGCACGTGGGCGACTGCGCAATACCTCTCTTATGCGCGACTTGGTGAACGACTCGACATTGATGTGACCGTGGCGGTGGAGGGGAGCAGTGTCACACAAGGTCGCGCGGTGTGTCGCGTTGGTGACCGCGAGGTGCTCACCGTGAACGCGGCGCTCGGTGATCGCGACTTCGATGCGAGTGGTCAGTTCGTGCAGATGCCGTCGACGGTGCCACCCGACAAATCGCGACCGCGCACGCTGCGGGCGGCGCACGCAAACTCGATCATGGAAGCACTCGACATGCGCATCGCGAAGGGTCGCGACCTCGAGGAACTCGACGGCACGCCGAGTGACGGTCGCACAATCATGTGGGTGCGCATCAAGTCGCTCGTTGATGGTCTCGATGCGCCAGCCCTCGGCATTCTCGGCGACTTCGTGCCGATGGCAGCCGGTCAGGCGCTCGGACTGCGGGCTGGCGGCAACAGTCTCGACAACACCGTTCGTTTTGCGCGGCTCGTGCCCACCGATTGGGTATTGCTCGACATTCAGGTCGAGTCGGTGCAGCGTGGTTTTGCCCACGGCACGATTCAGATGTTTGCGCAAGACGGCTCGTTGCTCGCCACCGCCAGTCAGAGTTGTATCGCCCGAAAGTGGAAGAATTAGCCCGTGCTGCGCCGTGACGGAATGACCGTGCCGCTGCCCGGGCATTTGCACGCACACGAAAAACAACTGCGCCAACTCGCCGACCTCGGGTACTCCGACATCTGGTCGGCAGAGGCCGACGCATCCGATGCGTTCACTCCGCTTGCGCTCGCCGCTGCGTGGGAGCCGCGTCTTCGTCTGGGCACGGCAATCGTGCCGGCGTACACGCGCAGCCCGGCGTTGTTCGCCCAAAGCGTTGCGTCGCTTGCCGATGCCGCACCCGGGCGATTTGCCATCGGCATCGGGTCGTCGAGCAATGTGATCATCGAACGCTGGAACGGCATCCCCTTCGTCGAGCCGTACAAGAAGACGCGCGATGTGGTGCGATTCCTCCGCGATGCATTGTCGGGCGAGAAGGTAACGAAGCAGTACGACACCTTCAAGGTCGAAGGTTTTCGACTCGGCGTGCGACCCGAGGTGAAACCACCACTTCTCGTGGCGGCGTTGCGCGAGGGAATGTTGCGTTTGGCTGGTCGCGAGGCGGACGGTGCGATCATCAACTGGCTGTCACCCGACGATGTGCGCACGGTCACCAAAGTGGTGCATGATGCAGCCACGAAGGCCGGTGCCGACCCCGCAACGAAGGAAATCGTGGCGCGGATCTTCGTGTGCCCAAGCGAGAACGCAGATGTCGTGCGCGCTGGTGCGCGTTTTGCAATCGCTGCATATCTCAACGTGCCCGTCTATGCCGAGTTTCATCGATGGCTCGGTCGCGGTGACGCACTTGCAGGGATGTGGGACGCGTGGAAGGCGGGCGACCGCAAAGCAGCGCTGGCGGCGATACCCGACTCGGTGGTGGATGATCTCGTGGTGCACGGCTCGCCGGCCGAGTGCCGTGCGAAGATCGATCGCTACTTCGCGAATGGTGTGAACACTTCGTCACTGGCGATCCTGGCGTTTGATCCCGCCGTTGATTTCTGGAGTGCCGTCGAATCATTGGCACCGTCGGCGACGTGACGGCCGATCCCACGGGCGAAGTCAAGGTCGTCACCCTCGACCCAGACGCAGCGGCCAGCGCCAAAGGCGAAGCGGAGGAGCAGGCTCGCGCCCAACGCAATCTTGGTTGGCAGTTGCTGTGGCAAACCCTCACTGAACAAAAGCGGGCCCTCGTGTTGGGTGTGGCCATCGGCGTTACGTGGACCGCGGCGAAAGTTGCGGTACCGCAATTGACGAAGGTGGCGATCGACAACGGCATCGAGAAGAACGGTCCGCTCCTTGGGTGGTCGGTGTTCATCGCGGTGGCAGGTCTCGCCACCGGTTTGCTCACTGCCGGTCGTCGTTATCTCGCGTTTCGCGAGAGTCGGTGGACCGAGACCGTGCTGCGTGAACGCATCTACGCACACATCCAGCGCCTGCATGTGGGCTATCACGACCGAACCCAGACCGGTCAACTGATGAGTCGGGCGTCGAGCGACCTGCAGCAGGTGCAACAGTTCGTCGTGATGATTCCGATCACTCTCAGCAACCTGGCGCAGTTGGTGGCGGTAACGCTCATTCTGGCGGCGACGGATTGGCGACTCGCCGTGGTCGCACTTGCCCCATTGCCGTTCATCAACGTGGCGTCGCGACGGTTCTCTTCACGCATTCACCCCGCAGTGCTGGCCGTGCAGAACGAACAAGCACAGTTGGCAAGCGTCGTAGAAGAGAGCGTCTCGGGGGTGCGTGTGGTGAAGGGCCTCGGCACCGAGCGCGTGCAATTCGACAAACTACGCAAGGAAGCCGACGACATCCGGCAAGTTTCGTTGAAGGCGGCAAGCATTCGTAGCCGCTTCCTGCCCGCAATCGACTTGTTGCCGTCGCTGGGGCTGATTGCCGTGCTCGGTTACGGCGGTCACCGAGTGGTGAATGGTGACATGACCATCGGCGACCTTGTCGCGTTCAACGTGTATCTCACGATGCTGGTCTGGCCGTTGCGCAACATCGGGATGATGGTGGCGCTCGGGCAACGTGCGGCGGCGGCACTGGTGCGAGTGCATGAGGTGTTGTCGACCGAACCTGCCGTGCGCACACCGGAGCGCGCAAAGTCGTTGCCGATGCGAACCGCGAACTCGGCGGTCGGTGCAGTGGTGTTTGAAGACGTGCACTTTGGGTACGGCGACGACCACCAGATTCTGCGTGGACTACAACTCTCGATCGCGCCAGGGGAGTCGGTGGCGCTGGTCGGAGCAACCGGCTCGGGCAAGAGCACCATCGTGCGTCTGTTACTGCGCTTCTACGACGTCGCGCAGGGCCGTATCACGCTCGACGGCATCGACCTACGGCGCTTGAATGTGCAAGACCTGCGGCGCAACGTCGGTGTCGTGTTCGAAGAGACGTTCCTCTTCAACGACACGGTGCGCAACAACATCGCCTTCGCGAAACCCGACGCCGATCAAACGACGGTCGAGCGCGCCGCCCGACTGTCTGGCGCGCACGAGTTCATCCTGCGGTTGCCACAGGGATACGACACGCAAATCGGTGAACGCGGATTCTCGTTGAGCGGTGGGCAGCGTCAGCGCGTTGCAATCGCGCGTGCAATCGTTGCCGACCCGCGGGTGTTGGTGCTCGACGACGCGACGAGTGCGGTCGACCCGACCAAGGAACACGAGATTCGTGACGCGATGCGCACCGTGATGGCCGGTCGCACCACGATCGTGATTGCCCACCGACCAGGCACGATCGCCTTGGCGGATCGCATCGTGCTGATCGACGAAGGTCGTGTTGCCGCATCCGGCCAACACCGTGAACTCCTCGAGTCGAGCGAGCGATATCGCGAGGTGCTCGCCGCGTGGGCGACGCGCGACGACGAAACCGTGGCCGCCGAAGTCGCGTCACGCACCGCCAGCGTGCCGGTCGCCGGAGGTAACTGAGTGTTTCAGATGGGTGGTGGCGTCGCGCCCGAAGACCAGCTCGACAAGTCGCAAACACGAATCGTGATGCGCAGGGTGCTGCGAATGGCAGCGCCGTTCAAACGCACGGCGTACGCCGCGCTTGGTTGCGTGGTGGTCACGACGAGCGCCACACTCGCAGCGCCGATCCTCGTGCGACACGGCATTGATGCGGGAATTCGCGCCCGCGACTTGTTCGAACTGAATCTGTCGGTCGGTCTGTATCTGGCGATCACCGCATTGGCGTATCTCTTCGGGCGTATGCAATACGTGTTCTTGAACCGCACGGGTGAGGCCTTCTTGCGTGAACTCCGCCTGAAAGTGTTTGCTGCGATGCAACGCCAGTCGATGGAGTTCTACGACCGCAACAAGGCAGGTGTGCTCGTCGCGCGAATGACCGCCGACATCGAAACCATGGGCGAACTCATCCAATGGGGTCTCCTGCAGTTCCTGGCGAGCGGCTTCCTCGTGGTGCTGGCATTCGTGGTGCTGTTCTCACTGTCGTGGCACCTCACGCTGGTGGTGTTGATCGTGTTCCCGGTGATCGTCATCGCGTCGGTGAAGTTTCAGCGCGACTCGAACACCGCGTACCTCACCGTTCGGGAACGAGTGGGACAGAATCTCGGCACGCTGCAGGAGGGCATCGCGGCCGTTCGCGTGATTCAGGCCTACGCGCAAGAAGACCATCAGATCAAGCGATTCGAACGTTCAAACCGCTCACTCTTTGATAGTCACGTGCGCAGCATTCGCATCAGCACGTGGTACTTCGGGCTCGTCGAGTTCTCCGGCGTCATCGCCACCTCGCTCGTGGTGGGGATGGGCGGCTGGTTGGTGCACCGCGACACCGTGTCGCTCGGCACGGTGGTGGCGTTCATTCTCTTGCTGTCGAGCCTCTTTGACCCAGTGCAGCAGTTGTCGCAGCTCTACAACGGTGTGCAGTCGGCGGCGGCGGCACTGCACAAGCTGTTCGCGATTCTCGATGCGACGCCGGAGGTCGATGAAGCCCCCGATGCGACGGCGCTACCCAAGCGTGGGGAACTCGCCGTGACTGGTGTGACGTTCACGTATGCGCGGGGCTCGACTCCGGCGCTCGAAGCAGTTGATCTCGTCGTGCGCGATGGTGAGCGAATCGCCCTCGTCGGCCCGACCGGGGCGGGCAAGAGCACGCTCGCCAAGTTGATGGCTCGGCTCTACGACCCGTCGCAGGGGTCGGTCACCTATGGCGGCATGGACCTGCGTCGTGCCACACACGCCAGTTTGCGTGAGCGGATTGTCGTGGTGCCGCAGGAAGGTTTCCTCTTCAACGGCACCATCCGCGACAACGTGCGGCTGGCGCGCATTGAATCCACCGATGCGCAAGTCGATGAAGCGTTGCAGCGGCTCGGTGTCTACGACCACTTCGACCGACTGCCGGAAGGCCTCGACACGGAGGTGCGCGAACGCGGCACGCGGTTGTCGGCAGGAGAGCGTCAACTCGTCGCGCTTGGTCGCGCGGCACTCGTCGATCCGGCGGTGCTCGTGCTTGATGAAGCCACTTCGAACCTCGATCCGGGTACGGAGGCGGAGGTCGAAGCTGCACTCGAGAACTTGATGCAAGGTCGCACCACGATCGTGGTGGCGCACCGACTCACTACGGTGCAGCGCGCCGATCGCATCGTGGTGGTCGACAAGGCGCGCATCGCCGAGGTGGGTACGCATGCCGAATTGTTGGCGCTCGGCGGAAGGTACGCGGCGCTGGCGCGTGCGTGGGAGAAGTCGCACGCGGTGTAGCGACCGCGGTGCGCTGACGAGGTGGGTCAGCGCGTGTGGTCGCTAACGCGCGACGAAATACTTGGCGCGCGGGTGGTGACAGATGATCGCTGACGTCGTCTGTTCGGGCTGGTATTGCCACCCAGTCTCTTCGTTCACCGTGATGCCGATGCGGCCGGCCTCGAGCAACTCGGCAACCTTGGCGTTGTCTTCGAGGTCGGGGCACGCCGGGTAGCCCCACGAGTATCGGCCGCCGCGGTATTGCTGGCGGAAGAGGCCGTGCAGCGTCGGGCCGTCTTCGTCAACGAAGCCCCACTCACTGCGGATGCGGTGATGCCAGAACTCGGCGAGTGCCTCGGCCATCTCCACGCCGAGCCCGTGCACGACGAGATACTTCTGGTATTCGTTCTTCGCAAAGAGCTCGGCGGCTGCATCGCTGACCTTGGCACCCATGGTGACGATGTGGAACGCCGCATAGTCGACCTCACCACTCTCAATCGGCCGGAAGAAGTCGGCGATGCACAAGTGCGGCGCTTCGTTCTGTCGCGGATAGGAGAACCGCATGCGCTCCGTGGTGCGTGACTCGTCGGTCCAGATCACCACATCGTTGCCGTCACCATTGGCGGGGAAGTAGCCGTACACGAGTTGCGGCACGAGGATGCCGCTGGCCTTCGCTTGCGCCAGTTGGGCGCGCAACTCGGGGCGGATGCGGGTCTTGAAATCGTCGTCGTTCTCGCCGTCGAGCGGGCGGTACTGCCACTGATTGCGGAACAGCGCGGTTTCGTTCACGTACTCCGCGATCTCGTCCAGGCTGAGCCCTTTCACCACGCGCGATCCGACGAATGGCGGGGTGAACACCTTGTTGTCGGTGACCGCTTCTGGTGAGCGGCGCGGCAGGTCGGTCGGCGCATCCTTCGGTGCGCGACGTTCGGCAAGCGATCGCCCGGTCGGCACGCGGCCGAACTCGGGGTCGTCCACGCCGTTGCGCTTCATGTCCATCAACTTGTCGAGCGTGTGCAGACCTTCGAAGGCATCACGACCGTAGAACACCCGCCCGTCGTACACCTCGCGCAGGTCGCGCTCCACATAACTGCGGGTGAGGGCGGCACCACCGAGCAGAACGGGGATGCGCGCAAGCCCCTGGCTGTTGAGTTCCTCCAGGTTTTCGCGCATGATCAGCGTGCTCTTCACCAACAGGCCACTCATGCCGAGTGCGTCGGCGTCGACTTCTTGCACCTTGGCAATCATCTCGCTGATCGGAATCTTGATGCCGATGTTGTGCACCTCGTA
>Ga0194113_10009302_pt1 | contig 11890 bp, 9 predicted proteins | sample TA2MahC200mmetaG_FD_146193 | JGI IMG/M metagenome (GOLD analysis project Ga0194113, IMG submission 146193) | Freshwater microbial communities from Lake Tanganyika, Tanzania - TA2015017 Mahale Deep Cast 200m | ecosystem: Environmental > Aquatic > Freshwater > Lake | place: Tanzania: Lake...
GTCTGCTGCGAGTACACCAGGCCGACGCGGGCCAAAGGCTCTTCGTTGCGGAGGTAGCGCTCCGCGCCGTGATGCCAGTGGTAAAGGTCCTCGACCACGCGCAGCCAGCGGCGGTCATAGAGCGTGGCGGAGAACTTGGTGAACCAGGGGCGCAGGCCATTGGCGATGCCGTCGGCCACCCACAGGCGGATCTCGGCCTCGCTCTGCACCGAGTCCTTCCAGCGATAGGTCTCCTCCACGCCCACGCTGAAGATGCCGATGACGGCCTTGCGCCCGAGCGTGGCGCGGTACTCCTTGGCGTTCTTACCGTTGGCCCAGGGGGGCATCAGGCCCTGACGGGCCTGGCGGTCGGCGGCCAGGGTGACGGCCCGCTCGCCGACGGTCTTCATGTCCAGATCGCTGAGGGCGCCGCCGCCGGTGTTGGGAATGAAGCGGGCGCGCGAGTTGAACTGGCGCACCGCGGCGTCCCAGAGGCCCCACAGCTCGAACAGCCGCTGCTGGCGCCAGAGGATGTAGTTGCGCCGGGCCGGATCCCGCGGATCGCTGCTGCGCGGCAGATCCATGCCGTGGGCGGCGCGGAAGTTCTTCTCGCAGTGGGAGCAGAAGCACATGCCGGAGCCGGCCCAGCGGTTCGAGAAGATGCCGTCCACCTGGTAGAGCGCGACGATCTCGCGCGTCACCTGGGTCATGAAGTCGAAGCCGTAGGGCCCCAGCGTGCAAGTCACCCACATCTCGGGGCTGGCCCAGTGGCGGCGGTGACGGCCCTGCGCATCCACGGCGATCCAGTCCGGGTGGGCGTCGAAGACCTCCTGGTGGACGGCGTGCGGGTCGGTGCGGCCCCATATGACCAGCCCGAGCTTGCGGCAGCCTTCGACCAGCTCGCCGAACGGGTCGGTGTCCTTCATCCAGGCGCTGCGGTAATGCAGCGGGACGCGGGTCGGATAGTAGGCCACGCAGCCGCCCGCGCTCAGGCACACGGCGTCGGCGTGCACCCGGCGGAAGTAGCCCAGCCAGAAGTTGGGGTCGTACTGTCCGGGGTCGTTCTCGACCAGCGTCAACTGCGCCCAGCGCATGGGCCGGTCGAAGCAGTCCTCCTGCGGAGCCGCCGTGGCGGGGCTGCCGGCCAGCGCGGCGCCGGCGCCAATGAACTCCCTGCGGGAAAAACCAGACACGTCACACCTCCGATGCACTCGTACGGTCTTTGCGGTCCCTCTCGGGGCTTTGCGCGAAAGGCTTCACTTCCCCGGGCGGAAGCTGAAGTCCGTCAGGCGCACTTCGTCGCGGCCCTCGATGTTGATGCCGAACTGCCCGACGGTGAAGTTCTGCCCGGGCACGTTCAGGCTGTCCAAGTCCACCCACCCTTCTCCCTGGCGCGCGCGGTGCGTGACCGTGGTGGGGGTCACCTCAACCTGCAAGGTGATGGCGAGCTCGTCCTTGAGGTCGAGCCGGTGCTGCCTCCGGATCTCGGTCTTGCGGCCCCGCACGAACACGGAGCGCCTCAAGGACTCCTTGTCCAACTCGAACAGCACGTGGTTGCGCTCGTCGCGGAAGTCCACCACCCATCGCAGCCGCTTGCCGCGTAACCAGCCGCCGCCGGAGGCCAGCGCGAGAGTTAGAGTGAACATGCCGCCGGCGGGCGTAGGACCATGCAGGGCCAGGACGCGCCCCCGCCGCACGTACGAGTTGCCCTCCTGTATCCAGTTCTGCGGATTCTCCCATCCCTCCATGCCGCCGATCTTCACCGGCGGGGGACGAGTCGGCTCGCGGGTGAGAGCCAGCTCGAGGGGCACCGTCTGACCCGCGGCGATCTGGACACGCTCGCTGCGCTCGAGGTAGCCCGGGGCCCGCGCCACCAGGGTCCAGGAGCCCTCGTCCAGCTCGATCGCGCCGGAGTTGATGTTGCGCGGGCTCTCCCCGGCACGGGACGCGGTGACGCGCGCCCCAGGGGGCGAGACCGTCAACCGCAGCGTGCCGAAGGTGGGCCGCAGGCTCACCTCCGGGCCGTGCAGCTCCACCGTGGTACCCACCGGAAACACACGTTGTACCTGAGCCGGGCGGTGACGCTCCTTGCGCAGCTCGACGACGTGCTCTCCGGGACTGATGCTGGAGGAACGGAAAGCGCCGTCGGCGCCCACCGCGCCCAGCGAGATCTGATCCACCAGCACCTCCGCCCCCGGCGTGGCCCCGCGGATGGCCAACGAGGCCAGCCGGGGCGCCGGACGCAGCTTGAAAGCGACCCTCACTTCCTCGCCCTTGCGGACCTCGACGGTCTGCTCAGGCTCGTCCAGGAAACCCTCCTTGGCTATCTTCACCCGGTAGTGTTTGGGCGCCCGCGTGATGCGCAACTGGCCGCGGCGGGTCTGGCTGGGATATCTCTGGCCATCCAGAAATACCGTGGCGCTGTCCTCGGTGGCTACCACCACCAGCGTGCCGACGTTGCGGTCCGACTGAAGGTAGGCGGTGAGCGATGGCGAGGGGCTCACCTCGAGGAGGAACTTCCGGAGATCCCGGCCTTCGCCCACGGTTAGTTCATGCGTGCCGGGCGTCAGATTCGCCAGCTCCAGGCCGGCGGGGCCGGCTTCACCCACGGGCTGGCCGTCCAGGGCCAGCTTGGCGCTGGGCAGGCTGGAATGAACCACTGCCCTGTTCCCGGCCTGGCTCACCAGCACCGCCAGAATGCTCTTGGCGGACGGAGGAGCGGCGACCGCCGGAGCGGCGCCCGGCGTAATCTGGAAGGCGAAACTGGCCTCTCCGTAACGGTCCGCCACCTTGATGCTGTGCGCGCCCGCGGGCAGGCTGCTGAGCGTGAGCTGGCCTTCCTGCATGGCTTCGGCGGGCTGTTCGTCCAGGGTCACCTGGGCCGCTTCCAGGTCGGTGACGATGCGCACGGTCTGCGCCAGCGGCTGGAGCATCAACTCCAGAGGAGCAGTCCCAACAGGCTTCACTTCCAGCGCCGCCGAGGCGGGCTGATAGCCTTCCAGCAAGGCTTCCACCTGGTATGTGCCCGGGATAAGCTCCAGCTTCAGGCTGGAGCGGCCGCGCTCCTGGTTGTTGATGCGGATGGCGGCCCCGGGCGGAGTGGTGTGCACCTCGACGGCCACCGCGGCGGGCGCTCGTGGCCCGGTGCCCGTGAACACAACCACGGCGATGATGATCGCCGCCACCGCGGTGACGGCGCCCGAGAGTCCCCAAACCAAGCCGGGGCGCTTACTCAGAGCGGCCCAGAGCCCGCCGGCGGGTTTGGCGGCAGGGCCCTTCTGGGGCGGCGGGGGCAGAGGCGGCTGGGGGACGGGAAACGGCTGTGTGGGCGGTGGAATCGGAGCGGCGGTGGAGGTAGTCGGCGGCAGAAACGGCGCGGGCGGGGTGAGCCAGTCCTCGGGCGGGGGCGGCGGAGGCGGGGCGAGCCACTCCTCGAGCGGGAGTTCCGGAGGAGGGGGAGGCGTTGGAGGTGGCGGAGGTGGGGGGGGCGCCTCCACCGGCGGAGTTACCGTGGGCGCGGCGGCCTGATACTCCTTGGCGACGACCTCGCGCAACTGGATCAAACGCGGCTCCAGGGGGTACTCGGCCAGGCAGCGGTCGGCTTCTGCTAATGCGCCCTTCAGGTCCTTGGCGGCACGCAGTTGGCGCACGGCGGCGAAGCAGGAGGCGACGTCCTCCTCCCGCTTGCGCTCGTTCGCCATGGTGCGAATGCTCTTGGCGACCAGGTTGGACGGCTCCAACTCGAGTGCCTTCTGGGCCAGCGCTCCGGCGGCGCGCCAGTCGCTGGGTAGGATGCGGCGCGCTTCTTCGAGCCACTGCTCGAGCTGGCTGCGGCCGGAAGCGGCGGTCTCCGATGGACGATCCTGCGGCTCGCTCATGTCCTAATCCACCCCGAGCATACTCCCTGGCTCGAGGGGAGCGCAAGCGTGCCCGGGGGCTGGCGGGACTGCCTGGACGGCCGCGGAGAGGAGTTGCTATGCTCGTTGGGGGATTCGCACGATGCGGGATTCGACCTTCCTGACCAGGGTGGTCCTGAAGAACTACAAGAGTATTGCGGCCTGCGACGTGCGCTTGGGCCCCCTGATGTTCCTGGTAGGCCCCAATGGATCCGGCAAGAGCAACTTCCTCGACGCGCTGCGATTCACCGCCGACGCCCTGCGCCGGTCGCTGGACCACGCCCTGCGAGATCGGGGAGGGATCAGCGAGGTTCGGCGCCGGTCCGGCGGTCATCCCACTCACTTCACGGTGCGGCTGGAGTACGCTCTGCCCGGCGGGGTCAGCGGCTATTATGCCTACCGCATCGGGGCTCGGCCTCAGGGCGGCTACGAGGTTCAGACCGAGGAGTGCGTCCTGCTCGGCCTGGAGGCATCCCCCGGCTCGGCCCGCTACAGAGTTGAGCGGGGGCAGGTTACTGCGTGCACGGTGAAGGGAGGCCCGCCGGCTTCGACAGATCGGCTCTATCTGGTGAATGCCGCCGGGCTGCTGGAATTCCGGCCCGTTTACGATGCGCTGTCCCGCATGGGTTTCTACAACCTGAACCCTGACCGGATTCGCGACATGCAGCCAGCAGACGCCGGGGAACTTCTAGCCCGGGACGGCAGCAACCTGACCAGCGTACTAAGCAAGTTGGGCAAGCACGCCCCGGAGACCAAGTGTCGGATTGAGGAGTACCTCGGGAAGGTGGTTCCGGGGGTTCGTGGCGTGGACGTCCGCGCCATCGGGGCAAGAGAGACGTTGGAGTTTCGCCAGGAGGTTTCCGGCGCAAAGGATCCCTGGCGCTTCTTCGCCGCCAACATGTCGGACGGAACGCTGCGTGCGTTGGGCGTTTTGGTTTCCGTCTTCCAGTCGGCCAACGGCGGAGCAGCATCCGTGCCTGTCGTGGGGATAGAGGAACCGGAGGTGGCTCTGCACCCAGCCGCCGCCGGGGTATTACTGGACATACTACGTGACGCCAGTCAGTACACGCAGATTGTGATCACGAGCCACAGCGGCGACCTGCTGGACGATGAGCATCTGGGAGTGGAGACGATACTCGCGGTCTTCTCCGACAACGGCGCCACCTGGATTGCGCGCGCGGACGAGACCGGACGGACCGCGCTGCGGGATCACCTCTACACCGCTGGCGAACTTCTGCGCCTCGATCACCTCAGGCCCGACCCGGCGGCCCGCCGCTCCCTTAGGCAACTTCGGTTGTTTGGCGAGGGCAGGCCCTAATGGCGTGCCGCATCGCCTCCGTCGTGGAAGGACACGGCGAGACGGAGGCCGTCCCGATCCTGATTCGAAAGTTGATCGCCACGGTCAATCCCCCCTTGGCGGTGGATGTGGTCCGCCCCATCCGCGTGACCAGAAGCAAGCTTCTCAAGCCCGGCGAACTGGAGCGGCCGTGCAACTGGCGGCTTTGGACGCGCGCCCGGGTGGAGCCGTTTTGGTAGTACTGGATGCGGATGAGGACTGTCCGAAAACGCTCGCTGCGCAGTTGCTGCGGCGCGCACGAACGGGAGTCGCCGACCTGCCAGTCTCCGTCGTCCTGGCCAAGCGGGAGTTTGAGGCTTGGTACCTTGCAGCCGCCGAGTCGTTGCGTGGGCAACGCGGCCTGCCGCCGGACCTGGAACCGCCTCCCGAGCCAGAGGCGATTCGGGGCGCCAAGGAATGGCTCCAGCGCCACATGCCATTTGGCCGGAGATACTCTGAAACGCTGGACCAGCCCGCGCTGGCGGCGGTCTTCAACCTCGAGTTGGCGCGGCGGCGCTCTCCGTCGTTTGAGAAGCTCTGCCGCGAGATGGCTCGCCTGTTGGCACATCTCGCAAGCGCCGCTCGCCAGTAGCGCCCGGCTTAGGTTTCCCAGACGCGCAGGCCGAAGCGGCTGAGGTAGAGGGGGATGTTCTGGAGCCGCGGGTGGGCGGATTCGACATCGCGGATCATGGCCCGCTTGAGGGCCTCGAAGTACTAGGCGTAGAGCTTCAGCTTCGACGGTCTCCATCGCCAGGACATGCCGAGGGTCACCTCGGGGCGGTCACAGTAGCGGAATCAAGAACTTGCGGTTGCGGCAGGACGTTGACTGTTGACAGCCTCAATATAGTTCAGTATATTAGAAGGTGCTGAATTAGCCATGTCCAGCCGCAACCGCCGTTTCAAGACCTCCATCTACGAACAGTTGGCCCGCATCGGCAAGGCTGTCTCCAACCCCAGCCGGCTGGAACTGCTCGACCTGCTGTGCCAAGGCCCACGCACGGTGGAAGCCCTGGCCAAGGAGGCCGGCCTGGGTTTGGCGAACACGTCACAGCAGTTGAAGGTGCTGCGTGCAGCAAGGCTCGTGGAGGCGGAAAAGGCCGGCCTTTACGTAACCTACCGCTTGGCTGACGAGCAGGTCTGCCAGTTCTTCCGGTCCCTTCGATCATTGGCCGAGGCACGGCTAACGGAAATCCGGGAGATCACCCGCCAGTTCCTGGAGTCCCGGCAGGCCTTGCAGCCCGTGGATCGCGAACAGTTGTTGGCTAAGGTGCGGGATGGCGCGGTGACCGTGCTCGATGTGCGGCCGCCCGAGGAATACCGCGCCGGCCATCTCGCTGGCGCCTTGTCCATCCCGCTGAAGGAGCTCGAGCGCCGGCTTTCGGAGTTGCCGCGGGACCGGGAGATCGTGGCCTACTGCCGCGGTCCCTACTGCGTTCTGGCCGTGGAGGCGGTGGAACTGCTGCGCGCCCACGGGTTGAACGCCGTGCGTCTGGAGGACGGCGTCCTGGACTGGCGAGCGAGAGGATACGACATCACCGTGGGGAGCGAAACGTGAAAAGCGTTCGCCAGGCAAAGCCGGGGGCAGACCGCCGTGCATAGAGCACCGAGGTTGTCCCTGGTTGAGTTCTCCATCCTACACCCCCGCTGGGTGGTGGCCCTGACGGTGCTGGCAAGCCTGGCCGCGCTCACACAGTTCCCCAAGGTCAAGACGGACACCAACCCCAAGAACATGCTCCCGGAAACCTCGGATGTGCGGGTTTGGAACGATGAAGTGGAAAAGACCTTCAGCCTCTATGAGGACATGATCGTGCTGGGGATCGTCAATGAGAGAGGAGTCCTCAACCCGCAAACCCTGGGCAGGATTCAGAGGATAACCGGCGAGATCGTCCAGCTCGAAGGGGTGGCAGGGAGGGACGTCGCGAGCTTCTCCACCATAGACAACGTCACTTTGGACGGCGAAACCATCAGGGCAAGCGTCCTCATGCCTGAGGCGCCTGAGAAGGACGCGGGCATCCAAGAACTCCGGGAGGCGCTGTTCGGAAATCCGCTTCTTGTCAATCGCATCATTTCGCCCGACGGCAAGACGACAGCCATCTACGTGCCCCTGGAAAAGGGGGCCAACGGGAAGGCGATCGCGGACCAGATAAGGGACATTGTCCGAAGCCAAGAGGGGGACGACCTCTACTACATCGCGGGAGACCCAGTGGCCCGGGACACCTTCGGCGCGGAGATGTTCAAACTCATGGCGATCTTCGCCCCGATCGCGGGCCTGATCATGTTCGCCGCGCGCTACTTCATGTTCGGTGACCTGTTCCTTTCCATCGCTCTGATGATGGACGCCATGATCGCCATCCTCTGGAGCATGGGTCTGCTGATCGGGCTGGGCTTTCCCATCCACATCATGAGTTCCATGGCGCCGGTGTTTCTGATGGCCATTGCCACCGACAGCATCCACATCTTCAACGAGTTCTATTTCCGCTTCCGGGAGAACAAAGACAAGAAGGCCGCCATCCGCGAGACTATGGCGGCCGTGGGCCGTCCGGTGCGCTACACGGCGCTGGCGACGGCGGCGGGATTCACGGTGCTCCTGTTCATGCATATCATCCCGGTCAGGGTCTTCGGCGGGCTCGTGGCCTTCGGCACTGTCAGCCTGAGGATACTGAGCTTCAGCTTCATCCCCGCGATGTTCACCTTCGTGAAAGAGGAAAACATCAGGAGAGCCTCGCAACGGGAGGAACTAGCCACAAGCAGAACTTCCCGGTTCCTGATGAGCCTGGCCTTCCTCGGCGCCCGCAGACCATGGAAAGTGGTTCTTGCGGGGTTCGCCCTGTTGGGCGTGGCCATCGCGGGCATGAGCCGGATCACGGTCAACAACAACATGGTGGAGTGGTTCAAGAAGGGAAGCGAGGTGCGGGTAGCCGACCGCGTGCTCAACGAGAACCTGGGAGGGACCTCCCTGGCCTACATCGTGGCCGTCTCTCATGAGGACGACTTCATCAAGACCCCGCAGGCTCTGAGAGCCATCGAGGGACTCCAGCGCCACCTCGAGAGGCTGCCGGTGGTCGGCAAGACCTTCTCGGTGGCGGATTACGTCAAGAGGATCAACCGCGTCCTCCACGGCGGCGCCCCCGCGCAGGAGACCTTGCCCGGCTCCAAGGAGACGGTGGGCCAGTACCTGTTTCTGTTCAGCTTGTCGGCCAAGCCCTCGGACCTGGACAACGTCGTGGACTATCCTTTCCGCCGCGCCAACATCTGGGTACAGCTCAAGACTTGGGACGCCGATGCGGTGAAGTCTGTGATCCGGGCAGCGGCCGAATTCAAGGCCGCTCATGCCGCGCCACTCGAGTTCAAGCCCGCGGGAATCGCATACTTCAACCTCGTGTGGAACGACGAGGTGTTGTGGGACATGGTCAAAGGATTCACCCTCTCGTTGATCGTGGTGTTCGTGATCCTGGCCCTGAACTTCCGGTCCGTGAAATGGGCGGTGGTGGGATACGCCCCCTTGCTCTTCACGGTCCTTCTCATCTACGGCTTCGTGGGCTTCCTGGGCAAGGACTTCGACATGCCGATTTCGGTCCTGAGCTGCCTCTCTTTGGGGATGGCGGTGGATTTCGCGATCCACTTCATCAGCCGCTTCAGGCAAAGGGTCTCCGAGCGCCGGCCACCGGAGGCGCTTCAGGGCTCTTGGTTTACGGAGTCTCTGCTATGGACTGCTGGCAGGCCGGGCAAAGGAATCCTTCGAAATGCCGTCCTTTTCGCCGCGGCCTTTTCCGTCATGATGCTCGCGCCGCTGACTCCCTACATCACCGTGGGCGCCTTCATCGTGAGCATGATGACGCTATCAGCGTTCATGACGATTCTGTTTGTGCCAGCACTGATCGTCTTGTTGAGGGGTTGGCTATTCAAGAGAGGAGACCAATGGTACTGTTGATTCTGGCCGCGACCGGTCTGGCTGGCGCCTCCGCCCTGGCGCCGGCCGGCCCAGGGGTTCTCGACGGAGCCGGCATCCTGGAGAAATCCCAGGCCGCCTTCTACTATCCTGGCGCTGACATGAGCGCCCGGGTCGTGATGGACTTGATCACGGCCGAAGGCAGGAAGCGCACGCGGGTGTTAACCATGATGCGCAAGAATCTGCCCGACGGGTGGCGGCAGCGCTACTTTCTCTATTTTCATGAGCCGGGCGACGTCCGGCGCACGGCCTTCCTAGTCTGGAAGCACCCGGACCGCGACGACGAGCGGTGGATCTTCATTCCGGCGGTGAACATGACCCGCCGCATCGCGGCCCGCGACAGCCGGTCCAGTTTTGTCGGCTCGGATTTCTCCTACGAAGATGTCTCGGGCCGCAACCTGGCCGCCGATGCTCATACGCTCCTTCGTGAGGAGAAGCTCGGCGAGGCTGTCTGCTTCGTGGTCCAGAGCACACCGAAAACCGCTGCTGATTTCTCCCGGAAGCTCGCGTGGATCGACAAAGCGACCTTCCTTCCGCTCAGAGAGGAATACTACGATACGCGGAATCAACTTGCCCGGGTGTTCACCGCCGACCGCGTGGAAACGGCCGGCGGCGGCAAGGCGGCCTATCCCACGGTGATGAAGCGGACGATGAAGAACGTTCAGAACGGCCACCGGACGGAAGTAGTGTTCGAAACCGTGGGCTACGACCTGGGGCTTGAGGCGGACCTGTTCACCGAGCGCTTTTTGCAGCAGCCGCCGCAGAAGTGGGTTCGCTGATGCGTTGGGGTGCCCTTTGCCTCTTGCTGCTGTGGCCCGGCTGTGCGCCAGGTGAGGTCCAATTTCATGGTTTCGTGATGGGCAACGTGGCTGTCCGCACCACTGGAGAACGCCCTCCGCACGGCGAGGGCGGCGTCTTTGTGCTGGGCGAGGAGCGGCTGCGGCTGGATGTGAGCGGCGCGACTGCGACCGGGCGGATGTTGTTCCTCGCTAAGGGCGACCTCTTTCACGACGCGGTGAGCAACCGGGTGGAGGGCGACGTGCGTGAGGCCTACGCCGGCTTTCGCGGCGGCCCACTCGATTTGCGTCTGGGCCGGCAGATCGTTACCTGGGGCGTGGGCGATCTGTTCTTCGTCAACGACGTGTTCCCGAAGGACTGGGAGTCGTTCTTCTCGGGCCGCCCGATGGAGTACCTCAAGCGCGGCGTGGATGCGGCCCGCGTGCAGTACTCCTCACGGCCGGTGAACCTCGATCTGATCGCGACGCCTTTCTTCAGAGCGGATGCGCTGCCCTCGCCCAGGCGGTTCCTGCTTTATGACCCCTTCGCCGGTGTCGCCAGCCGCGAGGAGAGGAAACCGCCGGCGCGGGCCGCGAACACCGAGGTGGCGCTGCGGGTTTCCCGTCGCGCGGCCGGCTTCGACCTTTCGTTTTACGGCTATCGCGGCTTCTGGAGAACACCCGCCGTGGCGGCCAGCGGGGACGGCGGGGCGCCCTCGGCCGTGCAGTTCTATCCGAGGCTGGTGGTCTGGGGCGCCAGCGCGCAGCGGAACTGGCTGGCGGGTGTCATTAGTCTGGAAGCGGGCCGCTACGACTCCCGCGACGACCGTCGGGGCGCGAATCCCCCCATCCCCAATTCCGAATGGCGGATGCTGGCCGGCTACCAGCGGCAACTCGCCGCGGACCTCACGGCTAACGTCCAGGTGTATTCCGAGGTGGTGGATCGCCCGCCGCGCTCTGGCGCTGCCAACCCTGACCGCTTCCGCGGGATTGCTTCCTTCCGCTTGACGCAGTTCGTCGCTTACCAGAATTGGAGGTTGTCTGTGTTTCTGGCCTACAGTCCGACCGCCGATGACTTCTTCGCTCAACCAGAGATCTGGCGCCGGCTCACGAACCGGTTCAGCGTCGCCGCGGGCGCCAACATCTTCAGCGGGCGCCGGGAGACGCCGTTCTTCGGCCGGATGCGGAAGAGCGACAACGTGTATGTGACGGCAAGAATGGACCTATGAATCTGAGGACGGACAGATGATGACAGAACAAATCGTTCACAGCATACTCTTGGCGCTGCACAACATCGCGCTGGTGGGTTGCGCGGCGGCGCCGTTCTACAATCGCAATCTGGTGGTGACCAGGGGACAGTACGGACCGAAGCTCCACTACGAGTTGGATAAGGTGGTGGAGGACACCTTGCAGGGCAACGCCCCCTACTGCATAGTGTTCATCGCAGTCCTCTTCGCCACGGGCATGGGGATGCCTCTCAACCACTACCTCTTTCACGGGGCGTTCCGCGAGCTTCACCCGGTCGCATGGGTTGCGCTCGTGCTGAAGCTCCTGGGGGTATTCTCAATGATGGCCGTCATGGGGCAGATCTTCTTCGGCCTCAATCCGCGGCTGCGGGAGCTGTTCACGAAGTTCGAGGCCGGCAAGGCCCCCGACCCGGCCACAGAGCAGGAGTTCTTCCAAAAGCGGGCCAGGAGAAAAGCCCTTTGCGAGACCTGCCTTTGGTTCGCGATCGGCGTGCTGGTGTTCAGCGCCTTTCTGGGCTTCAAGCCATAACGGCACACCAATCGCTTGGCGGGCTTCACTTCTTCAGAGGACCAACGATGATCTATCTGATCATTCTGAATGACCCTCCGTACGGAACTGAACGCAGCTACAACGGTCTTCGCCTGGCGATTGCTCTGGCCAAAGACGAGGGAACAAGAGTCTCTATGTTCTTGATAGGCGATGCCGC
>Ga0194113_10009310_pt1 | contig 11884 bp, 5 predicted proteins | sample TA2MahC200mmetaG_FD_146193 | JGI IMG/M metagenome (GOLD analysis project Ga0194113, IMG submission 146193) | Freshwater microbial communities from Lake Tanganyika, Tanzania - TA2015017 Mahale Deep Cast 200m | ecosystem: Environmental > Aquatic > Freshwater > Lake | place: Tanzania: Lake...
CGTGCCGTCCTGGGCGGGCCGCCACAATACGGGGTTGAGTTACGAGTGGGCCGAGACCAGTCCGCCCGCCGACGGTTTCGAGGATTGCGTGGAACCGCTCATGGACAAGGAACTCCGCTACGGCCGCGTGCGAATCATGGAATCGACGCCGGCTCGCATCCACGTCCGATGGAGCTACCAGTCATGCGACTTCAAGTACAAGGTGTGGGGCGATTCGGCCGTCGAGGACTTCTACTTCTATCGCGACGGATTCGGCACGCGAGTGCTCACGCTGCAGAGCACCCCCACCGGCGACTACGAACTGAGCGAGTTCATTATTCTCTCGCCGCAGGCGACGTATCCTTTAAGTTTCCTGCCGCCCAACCTGGTGGACATCCTGTTCGTCGACGGACAGAAACGCGAGCTGTTGTTCCCGTTCTTGCCGGCCGAGCAAGGCGACAAGATCAAATCCCGCGACGTGCCTGCCGTCTTCCGCGTGCGACTGCACAAGGACGATCCGCGGGCGGCGGTCTACTTCAATCCGCTGGACTTGAAGTTGCCACAGGCGGTCTTCGGTCCTTTCCAGGACCAGGGCCAGATCGTCACACCCTGTTACTGGGGCAGCCACTGGCCGCTGGCCCGCGGCAAGACCACCGGTTGGGCCATTGACGATCGCGTCCAATTCACGCCCTGCCACAACAGCGTCGTGAGCTGGGCACGCAACCGGCCGACGCCCCTGCGCACCGCCCAGGTTGAAACGCTCGATACGCTCGGCCGTTCGAAACCGATGGTCGTGCAGACCTGGGCCTGGCTGATCGGCACGACCGACGCCGCCGACGAGCGGCTATTGGAATGGGCCCGCAGCTTCGCGACGCCGCCGGCGCTCGATGTCCAAGGAGCGCGGCTCGAAGCCGAGTCGTACGTTCCTGAGCGCCGCGCGATCCGGCTCGTTGTCGAATCGCCGACCGTAACCATCACGGTCAAACCGACCACGGCCTGCGTCCATCCTGTATTCGAACTGGCCGCCGCACCGAAAAGGCTGACGCAAGTAGATCTTGGCGGCCGCCCGCTTGCCACAACCGAATACGCCTGGGACGGCCGCACGCTGTGGCTCAACAATACGCTGCGCGAAGAGACAACCGTGCGGCTGACGTTTGGAGAATCGCCCGCACGATGACCACTTCCCCGCGAGATCCCGACCAGCCGAGAACTTCCACGCGTTCGCGACGTGCCTTCGGCGGCTCGGATCGTTATCGGCGACCTCCTGTCATCCGGCTGATGTCGCTCGCCATATCAACGCGATAGGCTGGCAGGCGCGAGGATTCTCCTCTTGCCACTCCAGATTACAGACTCTCATGGTTGGTTCGACGGCCGAGTCGAGTAGGCAACAACCTGCAGGCCCGAAATCCGGGAGAAGTGCTCGGCGTTGCGTGTGAGCAATGGCAAGTTCGTTACGAGGGCAGTGCAACCGATCCATAGATCGTTGGCTCCGATCAACAGCCCAGTTGCTCGCAAATGACGAACCGTAGCGGCGTAGGCCCGTGCGATGTCTTCGGTTACTTCCAGGACTTGGAGAGGATCGACGAGGATACGGGCTTCTGGAGAGGATAAGTCGGAAAAGCCTTCGAGGTACTCACCAAGGGCTACAACGGGCAAGAACAGTTCGGTCTCGCGGTGCGATTCAAGGAACGCAACGGCCCCCTGCACGGCCCCACGTCCGCGTCGTTCGTTTTGCAGGTCGATTAAGAATGTGGTGTCTACGGCTGCTCGGTCGATGAGTCTTCCGGTGGGGCATCTTCCCGCTGCGCGGCTTCCAGACGCTGTATCGTCGCCTCGTCAACGAGCGGGCCGCGTTGGAGCGCTGCCAACAGCGCAGCACCCGTTGATGGCGGCGGATCCCACCGGGCGCGCTTGATCACTTGCGAAAAAGACTCGTCCGGTTGCAGGCGGGCGCAGCACAGCCGTTCGTAAGCATCCAAGTCCAGAGAAATCGTCTTCTTCGTCATAGGGTTATTGTCACGCGGTGGCAGAGCAAGTGTCAAGTCGCCTGTGTCTGCGCCGCGGCCGTAGGAGAAACAGTCCATGGTGCTTCGGCACGGGCTTGCCGGAACATCTGCCGCCATACCAGGGAAATGAAGTGCTGGCCGAGGCCCCGCCTCGGAAAGGCCAGCTGAGACGAACGGGGGTTAGCCGCTGATGAAGCGCTGCTGCGGCCGGGCGTGCGGACGGAGACGTTTTGGACTGAGCGGTTCGGCTGGCGGGTGTCCGTGTTCGAAACCGGCACAGCGGGTTTGCTGCTGGTTTCGATCTACAGCCTGGACGGCGCGGCGGCGGTAATGGTACAACGGCGTCCGGGGACGGCCATGACCTTGTCAGACGTGTTCACTGGCACGACGGCGCGGCTCGCTCCCGGGTAAACGGATTTCACCCCTGCGGTGCGGCGGGGTGGCGATCCGGAGCTTCGTGACTCGCCACTACATGAAAGACGCAGACTCCGACTCGATAGGGTTCACCAGAGGAGAATGAACGATGAACAAGAGGTATGCTTCCGCGGCAGTCCTAGTCAGTCCGGTGCTGCTTGCCCTCGTGGCGGGCGGCTTGCTGTCCTCTGGTCGCCAGGGCGGCGCGGCGGCCGCGGCAGAGCCGGCGGTAGCGGCCGAGTTCTTCGTCTCGCCCACCGGCCAGGACGCCGACCCGGGCACGGTGGACAAGCCGTTCGGCACGTTGGAGCGGGCACGGGATGCGGTCCGGAAACTCCGATCGGCGGACGGCAAACAGGCGGTCCGGATCACGATCTGGTTGCGCGCCGGCGGCTATCTCCGGACGGCGGCCTTGGAACTCTCCGCCGCCGATTCCGGCACGGCCGAGGCACCAGTCGTGTGGCGGGCCTGGCAGGACGAAACCGTGCGACTGCTCGGCGGACGCACCCTGTCAGGGTTCCAGCCGGTCACCGATCCAGCCGTGTTGAACCGTTTGCAGGAACAGGCTCGTGAGGGCGTGCGGCAGATCGACCTGCGGGCGCTGGGTATCCACGAGTTCAGCGCGATGAAGTCGCGCGGATTCGGACGGCCGACGACGCCCGCGCACTGCGAACTGTTCTGCAACGGCCAGCCGATGACACTGGCGCGCTGGCCGAACGAGGGCGAGTGGTTGCAGATCGCCGGGTTCCCCGAGACGCAGGCCCAGGACGATGGCCACGGCGGCAAGATCGGCCGCTTGGAAGACGGCTTCTTCTTCGCCGGCGACCGGCCGTTGGGGTGGGCGGCCACTGACGACCTGTGGGTCCACGGTTACTGGGCGTGGGACTGGGCCAACTCCTACCAGCGGATCGCCGCGTTGGATCGCGAGCATCGGCTGATAAGGACGGCGTCGCCACACGGCCTGTACGGCTTCCGCAAGGGACAACGATTCTACTTCCTGAACGTGCTCGAAGAACTGGACCAGCCGGGCGAATGGTATCTCGATCGCGCGGCGGGTGTGCTGTATTTCTGGCCGCCGAACGGACCGGGTGACGGCGCCCCGGTTGCGGCCACGCTGTCGCTGCTCGACCAGCCCCTGTTGCGGCTCAGCGGCACAGAGCACGTCACGATCCAGGGCCTGACGCTGGAAGCGACCCGCGCCGACGCCGTGGTGATGCAAGGCGGCGCGAGCAATCGAGTCCGCGGCTGCACGATTCGCAACATCGGCAATTGGGCGGTTCGCGTCGAGGGCGGGACTGGCCACGGCGTAGCGGATTGCGACATCTTCGACACCGGCGACGGCGGCGTGTCGCTCAGCGGCGGCGACCGCCAGACGCTTGCGCCCGGCGGACACTTCGTCGAAAACTGTCACTTCGCCCGCCAGGGCCGTTGGTCCAAGTGCTACGTGCCGGCCGTGCTGATGAGCGGCGTGGGGCTTCGCGCCGCGCACAATTTGATCCACGACCACCCGCACTGTGCCATCCTGTTCGGCGGCAACGACCACGTGATCGAGTTCAACGAGATCCACCACATCGCCTTGGAGACCGGCGACGTGGGCGCGATCTACACGGGTCGGGACTGGACCTATCGCGGCAATCGCATCCGGCACAACTTCATACATCACACGGGCGGTGTGGGGATGGGCTCGATGGGCGTCTACATGGATGACTGCGTCAGCGGGACCGAGGTCGTCGGCAACGTCTTCTACAAGGTCCACTGGGCCATGTTTATTGGCGGCGGCCGCGACCACCGCGTTGAGAACAACGTGTTCGTCGATTGCGATCCGGCCGTGCGGATGGACGGGCGCGGCTTGGACCGCTCGCCAGTGTGGTTCAACATGGTGTACGACACCATGAAGAAGAACCTGGCCGCCGTGCCGCGGGACCTATACCGCCAACGCTATCCGGTGATTGCCGATCTCGACAGGTACTACGAGAAGACCGGCGGTGTGCCGCCCGAGAACAACGTGGTGGCCCGCAATGTTTGCGTGGGCAAGTGGCTGGAGGTCGGCTGGCACGCGAAGGAAGAGATGCTGAAGCTGGAACAGAATTACGTCGGTCCGGACCCTGGCTTCGCCGCGCCCGACACGATGGACTTCCGCATTAAGGCGGATTCACCGGTCTGGGCCACTGGCTTTCAACCGATCCCGTGGGACAAGATCGGCCTGCAAACGCGTCGCGCCCCGCAACCGGGCCCTTAGCCAGTGCGAACGTTGCCACATTTCGTCGGGAGCCACCCATGCCGAGTTGAACGTCGAGACACTCCACAAGGCGGCTCTCGTGGCCGGCGCAAACCGGGCGAACGGTGCGACTGCGGTGTAGGATGCGTTCGGAAAAGCTGCTTGCCGTTCAGCTCATTACTTCCAACTGACTTTCCATCACGCGAGGCACATCATGCGACGGCTAATCCTTCTCCTGGTTCTTCTGGCCACGCCTGCCTTGGCAACGCAGCCTCCACAACCGACGACCGTCGTTCGCGACATCGGGTCGCGGCGCGAGCTGTTTGTCGACCGCTTCCTCATCGACCGGCTGGACAACGTGTCGCTGAAGCTGCACGAACCGCAACTTGCTCCGCCGATGACGGAGCCCGCCGACGCCCTCGAATACGGCACGGTCATCAAGGACGGCGATCTGTTTCGGCTGTACACACGCGACGGCCGCGGCGCGAAATTCGACGGCGACGCGGTCGAGGTCACACGGTACTGCGAGAGCCGCGACGGCATTCACTGGACGAAGCCGAAACTCGGTCTGCACGAAATCGACGGCAGTCGCGAGAACAACGTGATCCTGCACGAGCCACCGTTCTGCCATAACTTCGCTCCGTTCCTCGACGCCCGTCCCGGCGTGCCGTCCGACGCGCGTTTCAAGGCCCTGGCTGGGACGGTGAAATCGGGGCTCGTCGCCTTCGTGTCCGGCGACGGAATTCGTTGGCGAAAACTGCGGCTGGAACCAGTGATCACCTACACCAAGGAATATGCGTTCGATTCGCAAAACGTCGCATTCTGGTCGGAGAGCGAGGGGCAATACGTCTGCTATTTTCGGCACTTCCTCGACAAGCAACTGCGATCCGTTTGCCGAACCACGTCGCCCGACTTCACGCAGTGGACCGAGCCGGTGGCGCTGCGGCCGAACTTCCCCGGCGAACATCTTTACACGACGCTGACGCAGCCCTACTTCCGCGCCCCGCACATCTACATCGCGACGCCGACGCGGTTTCATCCGTCGCGCGGTGAGAGTACGGACATCCTGTTCATGACGGCCCGCGGCGACGGCCCGTACGACCGGACGTTCCGCGAAGCGTTCATCCGCCCGGGGCTCGATCCGGCGCGCTGGGGCAATCGCTCAAACTACGTGGCGTGGAACGTGGTCCCGACTGGCCCCACCGAGATGTCGATCTACGCAAGCCCCTTCCGCCGCTTCACGCTGCGACTGGACGGCTTTGCCTCGGTCCACGCTGGTGCCGACGCGGGCGAACTCATCACCCATCCGCTGCGATTCACCGGCAAGGAACTCGTCATCAACGGCTCCACAAGCGCCGGCGGCAGCGTGCGGATCGAATTGCAGAACGCCGAAGGCCAGCCGATTCCGGGATTCACGCTGGCCGACAGCATGCCCTTCGTGGGCGACGCGATCGAGCACTCGGTCGCGTGGCGGCCGGAGAAGGCGGACCCGACGAAGGACCTCGCGATCCTTGCCGGCCAGCCCGTCCGCCTGCGGTGCGAACTCGTCGACGCCGAACTCTATGCGATTCAGTTTCGCTAGTCCGATCGTGACGAAAACAAAGTTCGAAATCATGAACACACAGGCAACGAGACATGAGAAAAAAAATAACGAGCAGCAGCCTGACGGCCGTTGTGCATCTCCTGGCGAAGAAGCGGTTTCTTACCAGCCGCTCCTACTCCGGACTTGACTTGACGTTGATGCAGTTACTGCGACGAGTCCGCGCCTGCGCGGTTGGCTGGGTGGCATGTGTGCTCTGCTGTGGCAGCAGCCTGGCTCTGGCGGCCGAGCCTGCCCGGCTGGCGTTCGACGTCGCGGCAGAGCCTGCAATTCGCGAGTTGAGCCCCGAGTTCTGCTGGTTCCACCCGCGCGCGGCGGCGATTCCCGGCGCGGGCAAGGACGGCAAGCCTGCTGTCATCATGACGCTGATGAAGCATCTTGCGGCCGACGACCACTACTCGGGCCTGTACTTCATGCGCACCGACGACCTCGGCCGGACGTGGACGCGTCCCGTCGCGATTCCGGAACTGGCATGGAGAAAACAGTCCGCCGACATCACGGTTGCCGTCATCGACACCACACCCGGTTGGCATGCCATGAGTGGCAAGCTGCTGGTCATCGGGGTCAAGATTCTCTACACGGCAGCGGGCGACCACGCATCGCTTGGGAAACTGCCACGGTCAAACGAGACGTCGTACGCGACCTACGACCCGGTGGCCGATCGCTGGTCCGGTTGGAAGGAACTGGACATGCCCGAGGCGGATGGAAAATTCTTTCGCGTGGGCTGCGGGTGCTCGCAGTGGCTGGTGAATCCCGACGGCACGCTATTGGTTCCCGTCCAGTTTCAGCCGAAGCAGGGGGGCGACTATCTGGCCACCGTCCTGCACTGCAGTTTCGACGGCGCGGAGATGAAATACCTCCGACATGGCACCGAGTTGTCGATCGTGGGCGGCAGGGGATTCGCCGAACCATCGCTCGCGCACTTTCAGGGAAAGTACTTCCTGACCTTGCGGAACGACGCCCAGGGCTATGTCGCCACGAGCGACGACGGGCTCGAGTTTGACGCGCCGCGGGCCTGGACGTTCGACGACGGAACGGACCTAGGCAGCTACAACACCCAAACTCATTGGCTGACGCACGCCGAAGGTCTGTTTCTCTCATACACGCGGCGCGGAGCGAACAACGATCACATTGCCCGCCATCGCGCTCCGCTGTTCGTCGCCCAGGTGGATCCTGAATCACTCCAGGTCATGCGCAGCACGGAGCAGGTTCTGCTGCCGGAGCGGGGAGTCATGCTTGGCAACTTTGGAGCGTCGGCCATCACGGCCAATGAGTCCTGGGTTACGGATTCGGAGTTTATCTCGCGGCTGGTCGATCCCGATGCCGGCACCCGACCTCATCCGAAGGGCGCCGACGGGACGGTGTGGGTCGGCCGCGTGAAGTGGTCCAAGCCCAACCCATTGGCGGTCCGCCGGACCGTTCTTGGCCAGATTGCGGGCGTGCGGCGACGAGTCGTCTTTGGAGTGCGGTGACTCGTCACCGCTTTCCTTTTCCCGGGCGAAACGGCTTCCACCAGAGGCGTTGGTAAACAACCGTCACCGGCGCCAAAAACAAAAGCGGCGGTGACCCGCCTTTGGAGTGCGGTGACTCGTCACCGCTTTCCTTTGCTCCGGCGAAACGGCTCCCACCAGAGGCGTTGGTAAACAACCGTAACTGGTGCCAAAAAAGAAAGCGGCGACGAGTCGCCGCACTCCAAAGGGCGGCGGGGAATTGCCACCAGCGCGGAAAAGAAAGCGGCGACGAGTCGCCGCACTCCAAAGGGTCTTGCTAAGATGGTACCGGAGAGGAGATATGGAGACAGAGAGTGAGGCTCACATCCATCGTTGCGTTGATGAGGGGATTTCCGACGAGAGCTCGAGTGAAACATGTAGGGAACAATCATGAACGACACGACACAGCGTCCACACAAGGAACTCAACGTTCGGCACGTTGCTGCGTTGTTGCTCCTGGCTGCCTTCGGTGCCATGGCGGTGGGACAGGTCGCGGCAGCCGAGGGCACCGACAGGCCTTCGTTCTTGATCGGCTACACGGAAGGACGCACCGACCTGTCGGAGGGGCAGTTCGCGAACTGGGTGACCAACCGCGCGTGCCTCGTCCGGGCCGACGGTTCAGGACGACGCGTACTGGCCGAGGAACTGGCTCGGAAGGAGCACTCGTGGACGCAGTTCGGCGGGTGGTCGCCCGATGGAAGGCATGCCGTGATCCTGAGTCTTTGGGAGAGCCCAGAAAACGCCGCGTGGGAACGCGCGCATAGGACATTCCGCATGACCGAAGGCTGGTTGGTTGATACGTGCCTGCTCGACCTGGCGACCGGCCAGATCACCAACCTCACGGCCGTCGACCGCGTCAGCATCTACAACACGGGGTTGTTCTTCCTGCCGGACGGAAGCGGCTACGGCTTCACGCCGTTGATCAACGGCATTTCCAAGCCATACCTGATGGACCCCGACGGCCGCAATAAACGCGACGTCTCAGGACAAGGAGGCGGCTTTGCCTATGGCTACAGCGCTTCGCCGGATGGGAAACGCATCAGCTATCACGAGGACTACCAGATCTGCGTGTCCCATGTGGACGGCAGCGACAAGCGGCGGATCGAAACCGGACATCCGTTTAATTTCGCGCCACAATGGTCGCCGGATGGCGAGTGGCTGATGTTTGTTTCGGGCGAGCATTACAGCTGCCATCCGCACGTTGTGAAGAAGGACGGAACCGGACTCCGGAAGCTCGCGGATCGAGGCGGCTACCGGGGCGTCGTCGAGCGGTTAACGCATCCCGACTTCCACAGCGAAAGCAGCGACGTGCCGGTTTGGGCGAGAGATAGCCAGGCCGTTTACTACACGGCCAAGGTGAGCGAAAGCATCGAGCTGATGCGTGTCACGCTCGAAGGCAAGGTCGAGCAGCTCACGAAATCCGCGCCCGGCGTGCGGCACTACCACCCCAGTCCCTCGCCGGACGGGCGATGGCTGTTGTTCGGCTCGGACTCCAGCGGCATCATGCAACTGCATGTCGCGCGAGCCGATGGTACTGAAGCCCGGCCCGTAACGAACGTTCCTGCTGGTTCGTGCGCCATGCACGGCCATTGGCAACCCGTCGAATGAGCAACCGATGGAGAAAGCAACTATTGGCCTTCAAGACGCGCTGCCCGCTTGTTTCAACGTGTCTTCCCGGTTAGGCTCGTTTCGGTTGGGGCAAGGGCATCTCCGATCCGCGGCTGCAGCCGCTCGTGAACCATGCCGTCCATCTTACCGCTTCACGCGTCGTGAAACCCCATGTGGAAGTGTCGAAGGAGGTCCTGATGGAATCCGCACAGCTGAACGCCAGTCTAACAGTAGCAACTTGTCCTCGCAAATCCGTGTTGGGAAGTTCCCTGGCGCGTCTGCTTTCGCCGGGCATTCTTGCGCTGGCGGCGCTGATGTGGGTTGGCGAGCCAGCCAAGGGCGCCGATCCTGCCCAGGGCGACACCAAGCAGCTCGACTTGGGTGGCGGCGTGACGCTGGAACTCGTGTACCTCCCGCCCGGCGAGTTCACGATGGGCAGCACGCCGGAAGAAAAGGATTGGGCTGTTGGCCCGGAAGGAGGCTGGATTCCCGGCACGGGCCGTGAAAAACCCGAAGGCGATCCGCGGCCCGCGCGGATCAAGCAGGGTTTCTGGATGGGACGGACAGAGGTCAGCGTCGGGCAATTCCGGCGGTTCGTCGAGGAGACCGGTTTTGTCACCGATGCCGAAAAGCCCGGCGGTTGGACGCAGTGCTTCGATCCGGAATGGGACGGATATCACTATACAACCGAAGTGGTGCATCCTTGGAAGAGTATGCCGGGCAAGAGCTGGCGCGACCCGAACTGGGCGGTCCCGAACCTGGACGTCTATCCCGTGGTGTGTGTGAGCTGGAATGACGACCGGGCGTTCTGCCAGTGGTTGACGACACGTGAGCGCGAGGCCGGCCGGTTGCCGGAGGGTCTGGAATACCGACTGCCCACGGAAGCGGAATGGGAGTACGGCTGCCGGGGCGGCCGCCCGCGCGCGATCTTCTGGTGGGGAGATGAACTCGAAGAGGGCGAGGGGAGATTGAATATTTCGGCCTGCGATTTCTTGCCGGGCCGGACAAAGACCTGGCCGCTGGGCAAGGCTCCGTGGAGCGACGGGTATGCGTTCGTCTCTCCGGTGGACCATTACGGCGAACGGGGCCGCAACGGTTTCGGCCTGGCCGATATGTGCGGCGGCGTGTGGGAGTTCGTGTTGGACCACTTCGATCCGGAAGGAGCGCACGAAGAGGCATTCTTCGTCGACAAAGATCCGCACCCAGTCTGCCGGGGCGGCAACTACTTCGACGTGCCCGGCAACGCACGCTGCGCGGTCCGCCTGGGGATCCACAGTCCCACGTACTCCGACTCCCGCGACGGATTTCGCATCTGTCTCGGACGCCCCGTGCCCGGCGCTCCAGCGAAATAGGCTGTCTTGCCCCTTCGTTTGCCGCCCAGCCGAAGGCGCCGGCTGGGCGATCGCTGAACGAGCCGGCGAGTTCGGCTGGGCGGTAAACGAAAGGAGATGATTGCGATGAACGTCCGACTAATCGCGCTGCTTGTTGCCGCTCTTGTGTTGGTATGCCCGCTTGGAAGCCGCAACAACGCCAACGCCAGCGAGCCGCAGACTGGCGGCAAGCTGATCCTCAGCGCACCTCTGACTCATTCGGACTGGGTGTTGAAGGACAACGTGCCGGGACTGGACGACGGGCTGGCCGGAGTGCGGCATATGCTGGACATGTGCCAGGCGGCGGGCTGGTCGAGGATCTACTGGCGCTGTCTCGATGCGGGCAGATCGCTTTATCCCAGCAGACTGATGGACCCGATGGGTCCGCCTCACGGAGACAACTATTTCGATCCGAAACCGGAAGAAGTGGGAAAGGTCGGAGCTCAAAAGAATGAAGTCGTTCTGCGGAAGATGAGAGACCGTTTCCACTACGGGACGATCGATTCGTTGGCCGAGGCGGTGAGGTATGGACATGCGATCGGGCTGGAGATCCACGCCTGGTTCAGCATCAACGAAGATGACCACGCGTGGGGGTGGCCAAGCCGGTACACCGTCGCACATCCTGAACATCGCTGGAAACGGCGAGACGGCAGCTACTACCGCAGCCAACTGAGTTTCGCCCATCCCCAGGTGCGCAGCTACAAGCTGGCGATCATCCGGGAAGTCCTCGACAACTACCCGGTGGACGGGATCTTCATCGACTGGATCCGCACCGGGGACGTCAGGGACCCACAAGTGGACGCCAACGGCGTGGCTGATTACGGCTATGAGGACATCCTGGTCGACGGTTTCAGAGCAAAGTTCGGGATCGATCCGCACAGCGTCCCGAACAACGATCCGCGGTGGGTGAGGCATCGAGCCGAACCGCACACCGAGTTCATGCGCTCGGTGCGGAAACTGGCCGAATCGAGAAATCCCAAGTTGCCGGTCGCTGTCATGGTGCAGCATCCGTGGAGTTATCGCGGCGACAATCCGAAGTATGCGGACAACCTGCAGGGCCTGCTGCTCGACGTGGAAACGTGGGCCCGCGAAGGCCTGATGGACGCCGCGGTGCCCGCCGGGTACTACGCTCCCAATAGTGGCGGCACGCCGGAGTTGGCTTGCGAACACCTCCAGAAGCTGACCGGCGGCAAGATGGA
>Ga0194113_10009314_pt1 | contig 11880 bp, 10 predicted proteins | sample TA2MahC200mmetaG_FD_146193 | JGI IMG/M metagenome (GOLD analysis project Ga0194113, IMG submission 146193) | Freshwater microbial communities from Lake Tanganyika, Tanzania - TA2015017 Mahale Deep Cast 200m | ecosystem: Environmental > Aquatic > Freshwater > Lake | place: Tanzania: Lake...
TGGCGCAGGAATCCATTAACTTAACCACAATGGCCAAACTGGTCACCTTGGCTACTGGATGGGAAATCAGTACTGAAAAACTCCGTGAGATTTTAGAACGAGGATGGCAGATTGAAAGAGCCTTTTCTGTTAGAGAGGGAATAAGCGCTAAGGATGATATCCCCTACCCCCGGAGTTTTGAACCTATACCTTCTGGGCCACAGAAAGGAAAGAGACTGGACAGAGAATCATTCGAAAAACTGCTTCAAATGTACTATGAAAGAAGAGGTTGGAACAGTGAGGGTATTCCAACCAGGAAGAGATTGGAAAGCCTTGGACTCAAAGAAGTCGCCGATCAATTAGATTCCCTTTCTATTCGCCCGGAATTGAAAATAGAACCAGAACCCTGATTCCCCAGAGGGAAAAATCTCCTGTGAAAAGAGAGCCTTTAACCAAAAAGGATGCCATTCGTGGATTCATAGAGCGTTACGAAGAAAGAAGCGTTAGCCCTCCACCGGATATTGAACACCCTACCTATCAGGTAATCAGTAAGGTTGAGCGCTATGACCAGCGAGACCATCCTACTGCCAGAGCCTATTTGCTGCCTGGAAGTGCGGAGTATGATGATTATTACAATCGCCATCCTGAGAGGAAAGAATGGGACGATGAGAACCGAAACCGCCGGGCAAGGCAAGAAGAGAAATGGCGACAGGTGGACCCCATTGCCTCTCAACTTGGCCCATCCGTATTTTATAGCCGGCGTGTCCTGGGGCTACCGGAAATCGTGGAAGGTAAAGTAGCCGCCAGGCATCGAGTCGATATCACCGGGAAGGTGAATGCCGATCCAGAAGAAATGACACGTATTATCAAATCCTATGCCCGCTATTTGGGTGCCCTCAAGGTGCGTATCACACGGCTCAACGAGGATTGGGTCTATACCCACTACGCCCGGCCCTACACCCTCGAGCCTTACGGAAAGCAGGTGGAGATGAACTACAAATATATCCTTTGTATGGCTTTCCCCCAGAACCGCATGATGATGGCCAGTGGTGATGGGATTGCGGAATATTTAGAAGTAGGCTGGATATATACCTACTCCTCTTTGATATCGGTCATCATGGCACAGTTCATTCGCTCTCTGGGCTGGCCTGCCAGGGCGCTTTCTTCGGAAAATTCACCTTATCTTGTAGTGCCCACCTTCGTTGATGCGGGTGTAGGTGAGCAGGGACGTTGCTCCTATGTGGTCACCAAGGAATTCGGCAATAACTTCAGGCCTGGTGCGGTAGCGACAGATATGCCTCTTTCGGTTGACAAACCCGTGGACTTTAAACTCCAGGACTTCTGCCAAAAATGTAGAATATGTGCCGAAGCCTGTCCTGCCAATGCGATCTCTTCGGGAGACAAAGAGTTGGTCAGGGGAGCGAGGGTGTGGTATTCCGATGGCGATAAGTGTCGCCGCTACTGGGACACGTTAGGCCACCCCTGTGGTATTTGCCAATATGTCTGCCCGTGGAATTTTTCCAATCACTGGTTTCATAACACAATCCGGGAATTAGCGCAGAGGTCTTCTTTGATGCGCTCGCTGGCTATGAAAGGACACCAGATCTTCTACGGCCATTTCCGCCGTCGACCTCAACCGGAGTGGGTGACCCGTTGAAAAAAACTTTGACACAGCAATTCTCGGTGAAAATACTGCGAGATTCTTCAGTCGCTAGTGTACTGTTACAGTGATCACTTTACAATCCGTTCGTGGTTAGCATGTCGAACCATGAACGGAACCCCTTGATATGGTTCAATAGTTCACCCTTCGACAAGCTCAGGGCGAACGGGGTATTGGAAAGAAGTGTTAGAAACACAACACTAGGGCTCCTTCAGAATGACATTACGAAACTTCCAGGCTGTCATTCTTCTGAGCGAAGCGAAGAATCTCAAGGCTTTATAAATTCACCGAGAATTGCTGACTTTGACAAAGACGGGTTGACATGGATGATACAAAAGATGTAAAAAGGAAATTCATTTTATGTCGGTCAAGGTGAATCTTTACCCCTGGTTAAGTCAGGCGGCCGGAGGCCAGAAAGCAATCGATGTGACAGGCAATACTATCGGGGAGTGTCTGAATAAGATCGATGCAGAGCATCCGGGGGTCAAAGAAAGGCTTCTCAACAAAGAAGGTAATATTAAATCTTATGTTTTGATCTTACTCAACGGAGAAAATGCCTATCCTGAAGAGCTATCCAAACCTGTAAAGGATGGGGACGAAATTTCTATACTCCTTTTTGCTGATGGCGGATAGAGGATATCACAAGGGATAAAGGGGGAACAATGATGGAAAAGGTGAGGGGGTTCTTGATATCTATTATTAAGAAGTTTGACTGGCTCCTTAACTCCTCGGCGCTCCTTGCTGGGGGAGTCATCGGCCTTACCACCCTCATTGTCATTTATGAGGTAATCATGCGATATCTAATCAAGAGACCCACTACCTGGGTGAACGATATCAGTGAAATATTATTGGTTTATTGTACCTTTCTCGGATCAGCCTGGGTGCTCAGATTGGGAGGCCATACAAAAGTGGATATCCTTATCGTCGTCATGAAAAAGAGAGGCCAGATGATCATAGGAATCATTCAGGATCTTCTCTCACTATTCTTCTGTATAGTCTTCACATGGATCTCCTGGGCCAGCTTTTGGGATGCCGTAATCACACAGGAGAGGACAGCGGGAGGCTTATTCAGTGTCCCTTTGTGGCCGGTCTATATCGTGATTCCCTTTGGGGCCTTTCTTTTGTGCATTCAGTTGATCAGACAAATTGTTGATGGATTCGTCTATCTCTCAAAAGGCCGTCCTGAAGAATCGAATGCCCATGCTGAAGGGAGGGCTGAATGATGGAATGGTACTGGATATTCGCTCTGATCTGCCTTGGGATTCTCGTTTTCTTTGCTTCCGGAACTCCGGTGGCCTTCAGTTTTGGACTGCTCAATATCATCTTCTTATATATCTTTTGCGGTGGGTGGCCGGCCCTGAGTATTGTGACTTTCAGCGCCTTTAGCGGTATTGCCAGCTTTGTCCTGGTGGCCATTCCCATGTTTGTTCTGATGGGAGATGCCATCACGTTTTCCGGGATGGCCAACCGGGCCTTTAATGTGATCGATAAACTCCTGGGCCGATTGCCTGCAAGGATTGCCGTGTTGACGATAATCAATGCAATGATGTTTGGTGCTGTGAGTGGCTCCAGCATGGCCTGTACCGCCGCTATCGGAAAGACGATGATCCCCGAGATGCTCAGGCGCGGTTATAATAAGATCCTCGCAATCGGTTCGGTGATCGGTGGAGCAGCCCTGGATATTTTGATTCCGCCCAGTATCATTGCAGTGGTCTATGCGAGTATTGCGGACCTCTCTGCGGGAAAGCTACTGATCGGAGGCATCCTCCCCGGAGCGATGATCGGAGGGATGTTTATCCTTTACGTTATCATAAGGGCTATGATCAACCCTAAACTTGCTCCTTCCTACATCCCACAGAAGGTGAGGACCATTGAAAAAATTCGCTCTTCCGTACATATCCTCCCCCTCCTCTTCATATTCTTCTTGGTCATGGGCCTGATCTACTTGGGGGTTGCCACGGCAAGCGAGGCATCAGCCCTCGGGGCTGGAGGAGCCTTCCTCCTGGCAGCTCTGATGGGAGATTTAAAATGGTCAAGCATCAAGGAATCCCTGACCGGAACAGTAAGGGTGTCGTGCATGGTCTTCTTAATCATTATGGGGTCCAAGGCCTTTGGCCAGCTCCTTGCCTATACCGGGGTAACAGCCAATTTAGCCCAGATCGTGGGAAACCTCCCTGTTTCGAGATGGTGGATCCTCATTGGTATGCAGGTGCTCGTCACTTTCCTCGGATGCCTGATGGATCCCACCTCTATCATATTTATCACCATTCCCATTTTTAATCCCATCATAAATTTATTAAAGTTCGACCCCCTCTGGTTCGCCATCATCATGATGATCAACCTTGAATTGGGATGCATCACCCCTCCTTTTGGACTCAATCTTTATGTGGCAAAGTCGATTTCACCGAAAGAGATTTCCATGATGGACATCTTTATCAGTATATTTCCTTTCGCCCTGATGCATATGTTAGGCATGGTGATCGTGATGCTCTTACCTGACTTTTTCCTCTGGCTTCCGAATAAGGTGATCAAATAAACCCCATTAGAAAGGACGGGGCTTTAACCCCACCCTTTCTGTAACGAATTGAAGGTTTATTTATATTATCCACGCCATAAATGGCGGGGCTTTCTAACGGGGTGAATTTCTTGGCAGTTGGGTCTAAATAAGATTGGATGCAGGTCATATTTCTATCATTAGCAACGGCACTTTTTTTCGGCTTCGACCCTTTCTTCGTAAAGAAAGGTCTTGTTGAAAACCCCAATCCCATTGCTGCAACAATTATTTCCCTTACAGTCAATGTCTCCTTCTTTTTAACGCTCTCTCTTATTACATCTCAATTTATATTTATTGGATCAGGCATAATCTATTTCATTCTGGCAGGGCTGTTTGCCCCAGGCATGGCAAGAATATTTTCTTACAAAGGCATCGATAAGTTAGGTGCTTCTGTCTCAACCCCTTTACAAAGCACGGAAACCTTATTCTCTTTTATCTTGGCCGTTATCTTCTTAGAGGAAAAAATTACCCTTCCGATCGTTTTTGGAACAGGCTCTATTTGCCTGGGGGTAATGATTTTGAAAAGAGAAATTGAAAGCCAGAGAAATATGACGGATCGGATGCGAGATAAAAGATATTTATTTTTTCCAGTTATTGCTGCTGCTCTTTACGGAATCTCAGTCTTTCTGCGAAAGCTGGGTTTAAATCAGGTTCACTCCCCGATCATGGGAGCAATGATGACCTCCCTATCCTCCTGGATTTTACTCACACTCTTTTTAAGCAGAAAAACGATCCGGAGAGATTTTATCAACTTGAATAGAAAAGCAACGGGTTTTTTTCTAATATCAGGGGGCTGTACTTCCCTTGCCTGGCTTTCTTTTTTTTATGCCCTCTCAATGGGTAAAGTCGTAGTGGTTTCTCCTGTCCAAACCAGTCATCCCCTATTCACTGTTCTATTAAGTTATCTCTTTTTAAGAAATGTGGAGAGGGTCACTTATAAACCTTTCATCGGAGCTCTTTTAATTATAGCAGGCATTTCTCTACTCTCTATAGGCGATTAAGACTCAAAAGGGGACACATAAATATGGAAGAAAAGAAGCAGGGAGTTAAGTTGGCTGAAGAATTTCATTCTGTGGGTAAGTCCCCTACACGTGTCGATGCAAAGGATAAGGTGATGGGGAAAGCCATCTTTATTGATGATATGAAGTTCCCTCACATGCTATACGGAAAAGTTCTTCGCAGTAAGTATCCTCATGCTCGAATTCTCGGCATTGACACCAACATGGCTCAAAGGCTCCCTGGGGTTAAAGGGGTTGTCACAGGTTCAGATTTACCTTTCCTCCATGGTGAATCCCTTTTGGATGAGCCTTTCTTGGCCAGAGATAAAGTCCGCTATTTAGGAGAGGGGGTAGCAGCAGTTGCGGCTATTGACGAGGAAACTGCAGAAAAAGCCTTGGGCCTGATAGCAGTGGAGTACCAGGAAATGCCTGCTCTTTTTGATCCGATGGAGGCTTCGAAACCTGAAGCCCTTCTGATCCATGAAAACCTCGAAAACTATGTCCATTTTTCAATCATCAATCCTATCAAAGGCACCAATATCTGTAACCATTTTCAACTTCGAAAAGGGGACATAGAAAAGGGGTTTTCAGAATCGGACCACATCTTCGAAGACACCTTCACCACTCAGATGCAGCAACACTGCAGTATTGAACCCCACGGTGCTATCTGCCTAATGGACGATGAGAGCAATATCACTCTTTGGGCCAACAATGATTCCCCTTACCGATGTCGTAAAGAAATAGCCAGCGCTCTTAAGATCCCCTTGACTAAGGTGAGGGTCATAAGTGCCCCTTACATTGGAGGTAATTTTGGAGGCAAGGGCGGCCTTAAAGCTGAAGCGTGTGCCATTGCCTTGGCCTGGAAAATAAGAAACCGACCAATAAAAGTAATATACACCCGGGAAGAGGAGTTCTGCTCCTCCCTGGTAAGGCATCCCACTGTGATTCAGATGAAAACAGGAGTAAAGAGCGATGGAACGATCCTCGCCCGGGAGGTAAAAATTTACTGGGCAACTGGTGCTTACGCTGAAAAAGGACCTACAGTATCCAGAATTGGGGGTATCTCAGCCGTAGGCCCCTACAAAATACCTAATGTAAGTATCGATTCCTATTGCGTTTACACTAACAGACAGGTAGCAGGAGCCATGAGAGGTTATGGAGGTCCCCAGGTATCCTGGGCCTATGAATCTCAAATGGACATCATTGCCAATCAGCTGGGCCTTGATCCTCTTGAATTTCGGTTAAGACATGTCTATGGGGAGGGTGATACTCACACCACAGGACAGAAACTTTATTCAGAAGGTATTAGAGAATGCATAGAGAAGGTAGCCGAAGTCATGCAGTGGGGCAAAAAGCCTCTTGGCAAAGACCAAGGGAGAGGCATTGCCTGTATGGAAAGAGGAGTTAAGACCCCTTTCGGGTCAGCGGCCTTTGTCAAGGTCAACGAAGATGGAACTGTAGATGTCTTAAGTAGTACCACAGAGGTGGGTCAAGGTTCATCAACCGTAATGTGCCAGATCGTGGCTGAGGAACTCGGTGTGCCCATGGATTGGGTGAGGAAGGCTTCTCCGGATACTGCCTTCACCCCCTTTGATGCCTCAACTACATCGAGCCGTTCCACCTTCCACATGGGAAATGCGGTTAAAAGAGCATCTGCCGATGCAAGGGAGCAGATTGTTCAGATGGCAGCTAAATTTATGGAAGCAAACCCTTATGATTTGGAGATCAAGGATGGTAACGTCTATGTCAGAGGAGTGCCAGAAAAGTCCTTTCCAATTGCCAAGGTGCTTAGTGAGCAATACGGCATGAGCGGAACTGTTCTTGGAAGGGGATTCTATTTCCCCGGGTCTGAAGAACCAGTTGAATATTTTTCACTGAACATGATTTTCTGGCTTCTCGGTGCCCACGGCGTTGAAGTAGAGGTGGACCAACAGACAGGACATGTTAAGATTTTAAAAATCTACGCAGCCCATGACGTTGGCAAGGCGATCCATCCAGAGAACTGTATCGGACAGATCCAAGGGGGAATTTCAATGGGTTTAAGCTATGGTCTGTTCGAGGAGATTTTATTTAAAGGCGGTACTGTTTTAAACCCCTCTTTACTAAATTATAAGATCCCTTCGGCCCTGGACATGCCTGAAATGGTTCCTATCCTTGTGGAATGTGCTCATCCAGATGGACCATACGGTGCCAAGGGAATGGGTGAAACCAACAATGTGCAAACAGCTCCAGCTATTGCCAATGCCATCTACAATGCTGTGGGAGTTCGTATCAAGGATCTTCCCATTACACCCGATAAGATTTTGGAAGCCCTGAGACGAAAAGCCGAGGAGGAGAAAGCTTAAAGATTTGGAATGTCAAATGCCAAAGTTCAAATTTCAAATGAAGCTCAAAATCCAAATAATTAAACCTAAATTGAGCAATTATGTGATTAAAGTAAGCACGGGTTGTCATTGAATTGAAATTTGCCTGCCGCAGGAATGGATTTTGACATTTGAACTTTTAAATTTGTTTCGAGTTTCGAATTGAAGTGGAAAAAGTATGAAACTTCCTCAGTTTGAATATCTTGAACCTAAGTCCATTGGGAAAGCTTGTCAGGTTCTGAAGGAACAGGGTGGTAAAGCATTAGCCATAGCTGGTGGGACAGACCTTCTGATGGCATTGAAGAATTGGTTGAAAACACCAGAAATGTTGGTAGATCTGAAAGGCATCCCTCGCTTAAATCAAATGATTTATTCTAACAAAAACGGCCTGGAGATTGGTCCATTGGTATCTCTTCGACATTTAGCTAATAACACCATCATCAGGAATAAATATCCCATTCTATCTCAGGCGGCCTCAGAAGTAGGCACACCCCAACTCCAGTCAATGGGGACGATTGGTGGAAATCTATGTCAGGATAATCTCTGCGTTTATTACAATCGTTCACCTATGTCGAGACAGATGTTTGATCCCTGCCATAAATTGGGAGGAAACGTCTGTCATGCGGTCAAAGGCAGTAAGACCTGCTGGGCAACTTTTTGTGGTGATATGGCCCCTGCCCTTTTGGTGCTTCGGGCAAAAGTGAAGATAAGAGACTCCAATGGGGAAAGTATCATCCCTTTGAGTGAATTTTATTCAGGTGATGGGAAGAAGCCCAATATATTAAAACCAGGAGAGATCATTTCGGAGATTCGTGTGCCCCCTCTTCCCTCTTATTCTGGAGGATCTTATTTCAAGTTGAGACTCCGTAAGGCAATCGACTATCCCTTACTGGGAGTGGCATTAAATCTAACGATGGAAAATAAGGAAGGAATTTGCAAGGATGTTGCCTTAGCTCTGACAGGAGTGGAGCGAGCACCGCTATGGATTAAAGAGGTAGATAGACTCAAAGGTAAAAAACTTGTTGAAGAAATAATAGAAGAATTAGCTGAAGCTGCTCACAAACAGGCCCACCCTTTAAACAACATCTGTGAACTTACTCCTGCCTATCGAAAAGATATGGTGAAGGTCTATGTGGAGAGAGCCTTTCACCAGGCTCTTAAGGTTGCAAAAAGAGGAGGCCAAGCTTGAAGAGAAATATTACACTCAATATTAACGGAGAATTTTATGAATTGGTGGTGAAAACGAATCAAACGCTTCTTGATGTTTTGAGGGAGCAGTTAGGTCTGGTCGGTACCAAAAAGGGATGTGATTCTGGAACCTGCGGAGCATGCACGGTGATCATCGATGGAGAACCATTCTTAAGCTGTATGACCTTAGCTATCAGATGTAAGAACAGGATCATTACAACCATTGAAGGTCTGGTCAAAAATGGACAGTTACATCCTCTTCAGAAATCGGCAATGGAGCATGAAGCGGTGCAGTGCGGGTTCTGCACCCCAGGATGGCTCCTTTCGGCCAAGGTTCTTCTGGATAATAACCCTAATCCGACACGGGAGGAGGTTCGGACTGCAATCGCTGGTAATCTCTGTCGCTGCACTGGATATCAGAAGATAGAGGAGTCCATCTTAGCCGTGGCCGAAGGGAAAGTAAAAGGGAAAATAAATTGAAAGGAGCTTGACATGAAAATCGATATACATTGTCATACTTATCCAATTGAGTATTTAAATGAGGTCGAGAGGCTAAGTGGGGGTGAAGCCGAGAAAGTATTATTTTATGCTGGTATCCCTATCCCGATTTGGGACTCTGCAGAAAGCCGCCTATCTAAGATGGATGATTTAGGCATAGACTTAGAGATATTATCGACCACATTACCACCTCAGAGTTTCGGTGATAAGGCTGACCTCAACCTTGCACAAATGACTAATGATTTCAATGCGAACCTATGCAGCAAATACCCAGGCAGGTTTAAAGCTTTCGCCAACGTCCCTTTGAGTAATCCATCCAATGCCATAAAAGAACTCAATCGAGCCATTAATGATTTGGGACTAATCGGTATCGCTACAGGAACATTCATAAGCCGAATACCATTAACTTCAACAGAGTATATTCCCTTCTTAACAGAGGTTAACAGGATGAGACTACCTATTCACCTTCATCCCTCGCTGCCAGCGGGGATCGAAGTAATGCGCCAATATCATTTAGGTGCCCTACTGGGTTTCCTATTCGAAACAACCATGACAGCTACGAAGATGATTTTCGATGGGGTCTTTGAGAGGTTCCCGGACATAGACTTAATCTTGTCTCACTTTGGTGGCACCATCCCTTTTATTTTCCAGCGAATAGATGATGGATTCAAGGGTTTTCCAGAGGTCAGGGAAAACATTTCGAAACTGCCAAGCGAATATTTCAGACGATTTTACTACGATATTGCCAGTTCATTCACCCAATCCTCATTCATGTTAACTTACGACTTTGTCGGCCCCGAAAAGATACTATTCGGGACTGACGACCCCTATGCTCGGAATCGATTAATAGAGATAAAGATCAGTCAGATAGGAGAGCTTGGTCTATCCCATGAGGTGATAGGGAAGATTTATAGTGAGAACGCAAAAAAGCTGTTGAAACTTAAGACATAGATACTTCTGGAAGTGAAAGGATCGAGAAAGAAAAATGAATATTCGAAGGGGGAAAGATTATCGAATTCGGTCAGATTGTCGCCGGTCCACTCATTTCAGAGGTTGTATAATAAATAATTTATTTAGAAAGGACAAGAGCAAATGAATCCAAAATTTATCTACAATGATCTTCGAAGCTGGATTGATCAGGCTCGAAAACTGGGTGAAGTGGTAGATGTAGAAGGAGCCACCTGGCAAGAGGAGATTGGCATGGCCACGGAGCTCCTTGAGCATTCGGACCCTGCTCCTGCTGCAATCTTCAACAAGATTCCCGGATACCCTGCAGGATACAGAGTCTTAACCAATTTCTTCGGTGGCAGACGAAAGAACATGACCCTCGGCTTTCCAACAGAACTTTCGCGCGTGGAGCTCTCCGAGGAGTTTCTCAAAACCTGTCAAGGAGCAGAACCTATTCCTTACGAGTTCGTAGAGGCCGGTCCCATTCTGGAGAATATTCAGATGGGTGACGATGTAAACGTCATCTCCTTTCCCTCCCCTCAGTGGCATGAGCTGGATGGAGGACGTTACATAGGTACGGGATGTTTTACCGTCACAAGTGACCCTGATGAAGGTTGGGTGAATTTGGGTACGTATCGGGTGATGGTTCATGACGAGAAGAGCGTAGGATGTTATATCTCTCCTGGAAAGCATGGACGCGTCCATCGTGACAAGTACTTTGCCCGTAGCAAGGTCATGCCAGCCGCTGTGGTCGCAGGCGGGGACCCCCTCCTGTTCCTCCTCGCCTCGAATGAGGTCCCCTCTGGCGTCAGTGAGTATGAGTACGCTGGAGGTCTGAGAGGCAAACCTTACCCCGTCATCCGAGGAAAGATCACAGGACTTCCCATCCCTGCCCACGCAGAGATCGTGCTTGAAGGGTTTGTCGATCCCAAGAGACGACTGAGGGAGGGACCATTCGGAGAATGGACAGGGTACTATGGAAGCGATGTACGAGATGAACCGGTCATGGATGTCAGGGCCATCTACTACCGAAACCGTCCGATCATTCTGGGAGTAGCACCCCAGCGTCCACCCGATGAACACGCCCGCTTCCGAGCAATCATTCGTTCTGGCCTCCTTAAGCAAGAGCTTGAGAAGGCGGGCCTCTCCGGGATCAAGGCCACCTGGGCCCATGAGGTAGGGAATTCGAGGATGCTGCTCGCTATTGCCATCGAGCAACGCTACGCCGGTCATGCGACCCAAGTAGGCCATGTTGCTTCCCAGTGTCATGTGGGAGCCTATGCGGGAAGATATGTCATTGTGGTGGACGATGATATAGATGTCTCCAATCTTGAGGAACTCATCTGGGCCATGGTGAGTCGTTCCGATCCTGCCACGTCTATTGATATTATCCATCATGCATGGTCCACGTCCCTTGATCCCCGTATTCATCCGGAGGACAAACGAAATGGAAAGTTGACCAATTCGAGAGCAATCATCGACGCCACACGGCCCTACGAATGGCGCGATCGTTTTCCTGTGGTGAACATGCCAAGTTCTGTGACGAGGCGCAGGACCAAAGAAAAGTTTTCATACCTCCTCCATGGTTTCAGCAGGGAGACTTGATATCTTTCATAAAACTGGAACTCCGATATAAGGATTGAAAAAAAATAAAATTTTTTTGGAAAAATTTATGATATTGAAATTTGGAGT
>Ga0194113_10009317_pt1 | contig 11877 bp, 10 predicted proteins | sample TA2MahC200mmetaG_FD_146193 | JGI IMG/M metagenome (GOLD analysis project Ga0194113, IMG submission 146193) | Freshwater microbial communities from Lake Tanganyika, Tanzania - TA2015017 Mahale Deep Cast 200m | ecosystem: Environmental > Aquatic > Freshwater > Lake | place: Tanzania: Lake...
CGCCGCCGCGACGATCCGCTCGCGCTCCTCGCGACTGGTCCACTCGACTCGCGTACGCATGCTTCTCCCGTCTCCGTTCGGACCACTGCGGCCCGGTGGTGGCGTCCCGCCGTGGTCAGTCCGCGGGCCCGGCCGCCGCGGTCAGTCTACCGCCTCCCCGCTTGGGCGATGCTCGCCTCCATGGGTGCCGCCTTGACATGACCATAGTCGATTCCCTCCCGGGCGACCAGCCGGCCACTCTCGTCGACGGTGCGGAGGATACCCGGCTGCAGGGCGATCGCGGCTTGACGACCGGCGTGCTTCGCCACCCGCGAATCCGGTCGAGGATCGATGCGCGCCTCACGAGCGATGCTCTTCCGCGCCTTGCGGAGCTCGCGTCGATGCCACGGGTATCCTGAGATGTGGCAGGCAGTCCCCAGACGGCCCAGCCGGGGAGCACCATGGAGCATCGAACGCCAACTGCAGTCGGCATCACGCGAGCGGAGATCGAGAGGCGTCTCCCCAACGCAAGAAGGGGGATGGCCGACCGGGGACTCGAGGCGCTGATCGTCTACTCGTCGCCGGGCAGCATCCGTTTCGGGCAGCGAGGGCATGTGCTCTACCCGTCCGGCCACGAGCCCACTTCGGCGACGGCATGATGATCCTGCCTCTGGACGACGGTATCGAGGCCGTCCTCATGACAGACGCTCCCGACTACTTCCCCCAGATGTGTACGTGGATCACCGATGTCAGAAGAGCGGGCGACGGCGTGCACACGAGCTGGTGGTGGCAGGACGACCGCAGGATGCTCGAAGCCGGAGACCCGGTGATCATCGACTTCGGCACCATGTACCAGGGGTACTGCTGTGATCTGGCGCGGACACTCGTGCTGGGCAGGGCATCAGCGCGACAGAACGACGCACTTCAGATCCTGCTCGAAGCGCAGCATGCGGCAGCCGACGCCGCCAGACCGGGGGTCCGCGCTTCCGCTGTCTTCGCGGCAGCGGTCGGAGCTCTGCCGGCTCAGTGGGCAGATCAGGGATGGTGGGGCCTCGGGCACGGTGTGGGCCTGGAAGTGCACGAATGGCCGTTCATCGGATGCGAGCGGATAGTCGACACCGACGGCTACAAGGATCGCATCCTCGAGGAGAACACGGTGATCTCCCTGGAACCCACCGCGGCTCTCTCGGACTCGGGCGAGATCCAGATCGAAGACCAGTTCGTGGTGACTGAAGGAGGCGGCCTGCGCTTGAACGACCTGCCTCACCAGATCGTCGAGATCTGAGAGCTCACGCCCGAGACTCCGCGCAGATGCCTGTGGTTCATGCGCCGTCGGCGCCGCTGTTCCCCCGACACCCCTCGGCCAGATAGCCCTGCACCATCCTCTGCCATACGCGAAGCGCCGCTTCGACGTCCACATGCGCTCCTGCCTCTCGACGCAGCTGCAAGCCTTCGGCGATCGCGAACGTCAGCGTGGCGATCTCCCCGAGATCGTCACAGTGGTCGCCTGCCATTGATGCGACCACGACCTCATTGAGTCTCACATACCAGTCGGAGTATGCCGTGAAGAGAGGACGTAGATCCTCACTGCGAAAGATGCTTGCGAGGACATCCATGTACGCCCGGTGCGCCTGCAGATCCCTCGTTTCGATCTCGATCTTGCCAAGCAATGCTTCAAGCTGTTCCACTCCGGGAGGGTGTGATGAGAACAACTCCAGGTACTTTCGACAATCGAAGTACAGCTCCGACTGGATCAAGGCCCGCAGGAGACCGGCCTTGTCGCCGAAGTAGTATCTGATGAGAGACTGGGTCTCCCCCGACTCCTTTGCGATCTGCTCGTAGGTGACGTGGGCAAGGCCATCGCGAAGCAGGATCCGCCTGGCAGCCTCCAGGAGAATGCTCGCCTTGGGAGACATCTCCGGAGTCGGATCATCAAGCGGTGGCTCGGAATGGGACTGAGTCATGGGCGGCGGACTCCGAACACGGCCCGACAGACCCCGACCGTCGAACCGAGACGGCTCGGCGCATCGAAACCCAGGCTGGAGGTCTGCCGCTCATTCACCATGAGGAAGGCCGACTTTCGTCGTTCGCACTCTTCACTGCGAGCTTACCATTCCGCGAGCAGTGGAACAGACGCCTCTCCAGGAGAAGCCTGCGGGCACGTCCGGAGTCGGCGATGAAGGTCTGCGCGGGGCGCAACGCTTCACCTCGCCGCCGCCATCGGCCGCTCCGTCAGACAGGCGCCGCTGCCGCGGCCTCATCGATGCTCGCCTCCATCACGGCCTGCTGCCCGGCGTCGAGGTACGAGCCGCGCTACCAGCGGCCAGACGTGTGGCCGGCTCAGGATCGCGCGCACCACCATCGGCTCCGGTCCCTCGTGCTACCGACGCACCAGCAGGCGGGGGATCAGGTCGGCTTTCTTCGACGGCTTCCCGGTCCGCCGCTCCTCTTCGTCGCCGGCGGCCATCATCCGGGTCGCAAGGTTGGCTCCCAGCCAGCGCAACGGCTCCGGTTCCCAGCGCCGTGACCGGTGCTGCACCCACGGCAGCCGCACGATGTCGGTGTCACGGCCCAGGATCAGGTCGGCGAGCGTGCGGCCGGCCAGGTTGCTGGTCGCCACGCCGTCGCCCGCATAGGCGCCGGCCCGGCCGAGCCCCATGTGGCTGTCGTAGGCGACGGTGGGATACCAGTCGCGGGAGATGCCGATCGGGCCGCCCCAGCGGTGCGTGATCCGCGCCTCGCGGGTCGCCGGGAACAGCTCGGTGATGACCTGATGGAGAGCGTCGAACACCTCCGGCTCGCGCTCGAAGCGGTCGGCGATGGCCGAGCCGAAATGGTAGGGCGCGCCGCGTCCGCCGAGCGCGATGCGTCCATCCTGGGTGCGCGAGGCGTAGATGATCAGGTGCCGGCCGTCGGCAAAGGTCTCACGGCCGGACCAGCCGATCTCGGCCCAGACCTCGTCGGACAGCGGCTCGGTGGCCACCATCAGCGAGTACATCGGCAGGATGTCGCGATGGCGATCCGGGGCGCCGGCGGTGTAGCCCTCGGTGGCGAGCACCACGACGCGAGCCCGCACGGTGCCGCGGGCCGTCCGGATGTGGCCGGACTCGATGCGACCGCCGCTGTCGGCGCCGACGCCGGCAGCGCCGTCCCCTCGGCCGCCGGCGAACGAGAGCACCGGCGTGCGCTCGTAGATGGTCGCGCCGCGACGTTCCACGGCCTCGGCCAGGCCACGCACCAGGCGGGCCGGATCGACGACGGCGCACTCCGGCGTGTACAGGCCGCCGAGCGAGCCGGCGACCCGGATGTGCGCGTCGGCTTCGTCCTTCTCCAGCCAGCGGAACTGCTCGGCGAAGCCCCAGGAGGCGTAGTAGTCGGCCTCCTCCTTGAGCCTTGGTACGTGCGCCGGCGTGGTCGCCGCCGTCAGACTGCCGTCCTTGGTGTAGCCGCAGTCGATGCCCTCGGCCATGCAGACGCGGCCGACCTCGTCGACGGTGTCGAACATCGCATGCTGCATCGCCACCGCTCCCTCACGGCCGGCGTGCCGGGCCATCTTCTCGAGGGAGGCGGCGAAGTTCCACAGGCACCAGGCCCCGTTGCGTCCCGCTGCCCCGAAGCCGGCGATCTCGCGTTCCAGGACGACGATCCGCAACGAGGGATCGGCGGCGGCCAGATAGTAGGCCGTCCAGAGGCCTGTGTAGCCGGCGCCGATGATCGCCACGTCGGCGTCGAGGTCGCCGGGCAGCGCGGGCCGCGGCTCGAGAGAACCGGGCACACCGTCAAGCCACAGACTGCGCGAACGGTAGTACTCATCGAGAGAACCCATGCATCCCACCCCTCTCATGATGGCGGCCCGGCGCGTCCCGCGCCACCTGATCATCCTTCGCGTCCACTCCATCCGGCAGACAGGGAGAACGCGACCGACCAGTTGCTCGCTTCACCTCGCCCGGCCCGCCACGGCTCCCCTGCTCACACCTCACTGCTGCGCCGACTGCCTACGCTCTCCCGCGCCTGCACGGTCCTTGGCTCGGCTCGACCCTGCGCCTTGACACAGGTGCTGGGGCGCAGCAATACTACGTGTGATTGCTCACACGGACAAGCAAGCATGAGACCCGCGTTCGCGAGGATCGCAAAGGAGTCCAGCTTGTCTGCACGGGCAGTGGCCTGGGGGGTCGCGCTGCGGCGAGGGCGATGCTGATTCGGAGCCAGGGTCGTGACGACGCTGGAGAGCCGACGACGATCGACGGCGATGCGGGGCGCCGGGTGTCGCCTTCGTCACCGTGTTGGAACCGGTGGCGCGACAAGGGCCGCTCGCCGCGTGGCGTGTGCCCTACACCCACATCGACCGGGGGCGGCGATTGAGAGTCGTGTGCGCCCCGCCCGGGGCATCTGAGGGTATCGCTCAGACAGCGCACGCAGAAAGGCAAGGATTCGATCATGAGGCACATCGAGTGGTCCACACCGCAGCAGCGGCGACTGATCATCGACGAAGCCCTGGGGCTGCTGGAGCGGCACGGGATGCGCTTCGGCCACGGCGACGCGCTGGAGGCGCTGGCCGCAGCGGGGGCGCAGGTCGATCGCGCGGCAGGTGTGGCGCGCATCCCACCAACGCTGGTGGAGGATGCGCTGGCCTGCTGTCCGCGCGAGTTCGTGCTCGGCGGAGCGACGCCCGAGCACGACTGCCATATCGTCGACGGCGTGCCCCATCACGCGAGCTCCGGGGCGCCGACGAGCATCCTCGACCACCGCACCGGCAAGCGTCGACCGGCGACCACCGACGACCTGCGCCAGGCCACGTCGATCCTCGACGTGATCCCGGCCGCGGACATCGTCTGGGCGCTGGTGGCGCTCACCGACTGTCCCGCGGAGCGCTGGCAGCTCACCCATCTGTCGACCATGCTCGCCTCCACGCAGAAGCACGTGATGAACGACGTGGAGTTCCACTGGCAGGTGCCGGGAACCAGACGCATGGCGGAAGCGGCCGGCGGCGACCTGCGCACCCGGCCGCGCGTCAGCATCGTCTTCTGCACGGCCTCGCCGCTGCAGGCACACACGGAGATGCTCGACGCCGCCACCGACCTGGCGGCCGCCGGTCTGCCGCTCGTGGTGATGTCGATGCCGATCGCCGGCGGCACGGCGCCGATCACCGTCGCCGGTTCGGTCACCGTCGGGGTCGCCGAGATCCTCGGCACCATCACGGCCGTCAAGCTGCGCGCCCCGGAGGCCAAGCTGTTCTTCAGCATGGTGCCCGGCCTGCTCGACATGCGGCAGACCACCTTCGCCTACGGCGCCCTGGAGGCGCACCTGCAGGCGGCCCTGGCCGTCGAGGTCGGCCACGACCTCGGTCTGCCGGTCCAGGCCCCGGGGCTGTCGACCGACGCCAAGCACCCGGGCATCCAGGCGGCTCTCGAGAAAGCCCTCAAGGGACTCATCGTCACCTCGGCGGGCTGCGACCTGATGAGCGGCCTCGGGATGCTCGAATCGGCCAATCTGGCCTCCCTGCCGCAGCTGATCATCGACGACGAGATCGCGCAGATGATCCATAGGCTGCTTGGCGGCGTCGAGATCACGCCGCAGACGATCATGGCGGCCGACATCGAGCGCCTGAGCTTCTCGGCCGCCTACCTCACGGAGAAGGAGACCCGGCGGCGCCTGCGATCCGGCGAGCAGTTCCTGCCGCTGATCGCCGACCGCAGCTCCTACGACCACTGGCAGGCCGTCGGCAAGGACGAGCTGGCGGTGGCCTGCGAACGGGTGGAGGAGATCCTGGCGGCCGCCGAGGAGCGCGGCTCGTACCTCGACGCCGGGCAGCAGGCCGTCATGGAGGCGAGCATCGATGAGGCCGCGGCAGCGGCGCCTGTCTGACGGAGCGGCCGATGGCGGCGGCGCCACGGGCCGCAGTGTCGTGGGGGAAGGAGGACCATGGTCCGTCTGTCGGCCGATCATCAGGGGGCTGTGATGATCAACGGACAGAGCGTAGTCTCGGGCGACGCGGTGGTGGCCGCTGATGACCTGGGCTTGATTCGCGGCGACGGCGTGTTCGACGTCATTCGCGTCTACCAGGGCGCGCCCTTTGCGCTGGAGGAGCACCTCGCCCGCCTGGCTCGCTCGGCCGCCGCGATCCACCTCGACTACGACAGAGCGAAGCTTGAGAGCGAGGTGCTCCGGTTGCTGAGCACCATGAGGGCGAACGATGGACATGTCAGGGTCGTCTTGACGCGCAGCGGCTCTCGGCTGCTGTTCCAGGAGCCGCTCTACGAGCTCCCCGATCGGTACCGGCTCATGCTGGTCCCTCACGCGGTCTCGCCGCTGATGTGCGGCGTCAAGTCGCTGTCCTACGCAGCCAACTGTCATGCAAGCCGGCTCGCTGAGGAAAGCGGCTACGACGATGCCCTGCTCTTCTCGGTCGTGAACAGGGAGATCCTCGAGTGTCCCTTCGCATCCTTTGCGTGGGTGAAGGACCAGAGGTTGTTCACTCCTCCCCTGTCGGCCGGGATCCTCGACTCGATCACGCGACAAGTCGTGCTTGAGGTCTCCCACGGCGAGGAAAAGACCTGTACCACGAGCGACCTCGCCGAGGCTGACGAGGCGCTCGTCGCGGGCACCGGCACGGAAGTCGTGCCCGTAGCGGCGATCGCGTCAGTGCGAAGCTATCCGGAATCATCGCCCTTCGTCACCGATCTGGCACGGCGCGTCCATGAGCGGATCCAGGCTCGCCTGCGCGCTGCTGCCCCGGCGCCGTCATCTCGATCGTAGAGCGAGGCAACCGCGACGGGCGACGTCTGGCGGTCTTGCTCGATCGCCGGCCTTCGCCACCTGCGGCGACCATCGCTTCCGCGACCCGACCGTCACGGATCGCTCAGGAGTACTCACAGCATGGCGCCATGCGCACTGTTGACACACGTTCGATCACTGCTAGTCTCTGGTATTGCTTGTACTGACAAGTCGTAGTCCGGACGCCGGTGCGCAGGCTGGTCTGACGCCGGAACGCGCGGGGGCGCTACGGAGCACGCCTAGAAGCGGGGGGGACATGGAACGAACGACCTGGGCCCGGCGGATGGCCTTGCTCATCGGCGCCTTGGCTGCAGCCGCCGCCTTGATCGCCGGAGTCGGCACCATCGTGACGCGGGCGCCGGCGGCGAGCCCGACGCCGTCCGGCAGCGCCCCGGCAGAGGCCGGGAAGGTGGTGCTCAAGATCGGCACTATCGAGCCGATCGACAACCTGAACCCGTTCATCGGGTGGAGCGACATCGCCTACGAGGTCTACTACCTCCAGTACCTGAAGCTGGCGGGGCGCGACGTCGAGACGGCGCAGCCGCAACCGGGCGCGGGCATCGCCGAGAGCTGGGAGGTCTCGTCCGACGGACTCACCTGGACATTCCACCTCAATGAGGACTTGACCTGGGACGACGGCGAGCCGGTGACCGCCGAGGACGTCGCCTTCACCTTCAACTACATCATCGACAACGAGATGTCGATGTTCACCACAGCGACCGAGTACGTCGACAAGGCCGTCGTCGTCGACCCCTACACGGTGCAGATCATCTGCACGCAGCCCAAGGCGAACCTGCTGGGGGCCACGGTCTTCGTGTTGCCCGAGCACATCTGGTCGAAGATCTCGCCGCAAGACGCCGGCAAGACGTTCGAGAACCCGCCGCCGGTGATCGGCAACGGCCCCTTCCAGGTCGTCGAGTGGAAGCGCAACCACTACCTGCGCCTGGTCGCCAACAAGGACTTCCGCGCCGGGTCGGTCGGGCCGGCGAAGATCGACGAGCTGCTTCTCGTCCACTACCAGAACGCCGACACCATGATCGAGGACCTCAAGAGCGGCAACGTCGACGGCATCTACGCGTTTCCGGCCGCCCGATACGAGGAGCTCGAGAACACGCCCGGCATCGCGGTCGCGAAGTACACTTGGTTCAACTGGGACTACCTGGCCTTCAACTGCTACACGGGCAAGTCGCGCGGCAACCCGGTGCTGCGCGACCAGCGCTTCCGCGCCGCCCTGGAGTACGCCGTCGACCGCCAGCGGATCGTGGATGTCGCCTTCAGCGGCTACGCGATCCCGGGATACACCTTCCTGCCACCCGGCGAGCATAGGGACCCCGACTACAGCTGGCAGCCGCCCGAGGGAGTGCGGCGTGACTTCGATCTTGCCGAGGCCGACCGACTGCTCGATGAGGCGGGCTACGAGATGGGGCCGGACGGCATCCGTCTCGACAAGCGCGGCAAGCCCATCGTGTTGCGCCTGTGGTCGAGCACTGCCGTTCCGCAGCACCAGCGCGTCGCCAAGCTCATCGCCGGCTGGTTGAGCGAGGTCGGCGTGGGTACCGAGCTGGAGTTCCTGGACGAGGGCGTCTACTACGACAGGATCTGGAACTACGAGGGCGACACCTTCGTGCCCGACTTCGACATCTACCTCTGGTCCTGGGCCGGCTACCTCGAGGCCGGCCAGAACTACACCTGCTTCACGACCTCCCAGATCGAGAACAACAACGAGTTCGCCTGGTCGAACACGGAGTTCGACCGCCTCGACCAGCTGCAGAATGTCACGCTCGACTCCGAGCAGCGGGCCGAGATCATCAAGCAGGAGCAGCAGGTGATGTACGAGGACTGCCCCTGCATCGTGGTCGCCCACTCCAACAGGCTGGAGGCCTGGCGCACCGACAAGTGGACGGGTTGGCAGCGCGCCAAGTACGGCACGGGTCCCGCCTTTCACGCGGGCGCCATCCCGTACCTCTACCAGAACGTGAAGCCCAGGAGCGCCGCCGCCACCGATGGCGGATCCAACGCCGGTCTCTGGATCGCCATCGGCGTCGCTGCGGCTCTGGTCGTCGCGGTGAGCGTCTTCTTCGTTGTGCGGTCGCGTCGCGGCCGCTCGGTCGAAGAGGAGTGAGGCGAGCCGGGGAGCCGCTTGACGGGTAGCCGCGGGCGAGCAGCTTCTCAGCTGCTCGCCCGCGGCCTGGATCGGGTTGAACCCACCCCTCAGGCCGGCGGTCCACTCGCCGGCGCGCGGCTCAGCCGGCCGCCCGGCCTCTCAGTCTCGCCAGCTCCCCCTCGATCTCATCGCCGAGCGGCAGCGGCTCGTGGGTCGTCAGCAGCGCGGCGACCGCCTCGCGGACCTCGTCGAGCCAGCGATCCTCGTCGACCACGATACCGGCGTGCGCCTTGCGGCAGAGCCGCCAGATCTCGATGTCGACGATCGTCTGCTCGAAGTGGTCGGTGCCGGGCCCGCTGCCCATGGCCGGCAGGCCGTAGGAGCGGGGCATCTCGATCCCGGCGACGTTCATCGCCGTCTGACCGGGATTGCCGGCCAGACGGCCGTTGCGCGGGTCCACGCTTGCCAGGCAGGGCGCGTAGATGAAGGGTGTGCCGGGCTCGGCGCTCTGGACACCCCGCCTACGCCTCGTCGATCGTCAGTCGCCGGTAGTCCGCGATCACTTCGTCGATGCGCTCGACGTGATCGCGGACGTCGGGCCGCGCGGCCACTACCTCAACCATCAGCACGCGCGCAGCCACGTGCGCGGGTTCCCGCTGCCGATGCGGCACCGAGGGGCGGGCCATGACTCCGCCGAGGCGGCAGCGAACGCGGAGCTCGCGCGCCTGGAGCGCGAGCACGAGCCCGAGCAGCTACCCGCCGACGTCCTCGCCGAGCTCAAGCGCATCCCAGCCGAGGCCGACGGCGACGCAGAGCGACTGGCACGCTGAAGCCGGCGCGCGGCGCTCAGTCCCAGTCCAGCGTGAGCTGAGCGCCTTCGAGGCCGACGATGTCGGTGATGTCCTGCATCGTCTCCATCATGCCGCGGTAGGCTCCGGCGGCGTCGCGCAGCGGCGCGTAGCGCACGAGGATCAGGCGACCCTCTTCGATGCGCCTGAAGACGGCCTCGTCGCGGCTGCCGTCGCGGAAGGCGGCCTCGATGCGCGCGATCGTCTGGCGCGAGTGCTCGTTGTGCGACTCGTCGACGTGCACGCCGACGTGGCGCAGCTCGCAGTCGGCGAACAGGTCGCCGTGCCAGTAGACGAGCGTACCGTCCTCGTCGACGACCGAGACCTGGATCGGGAGATGGCGGATGACGAGGTCCATCTGCGCGGCGGTGAGGTGCCCGGCGAGCGCCGCGCTCGGTCCGGCGCCGGCGGTGGTCTGGTGTCCCATCACGTCCTCCTCCTCATAGACTTCGATGCTCGTCACGACTTCGGCCTACGCCTCGTCGACCGTCAGTCGCCGGTAGTCCGCGACCTACGCAAGAGCGCCCATCGCGCTCGATTCCGCTTCCAGCGCAGCCACGGCCAGTTCGTTCTCCTCGGGCCGACCCACGGTGATGCGCAGGAACGTGTCGAGACCCCAGTCAGACGCGCAGCGCACGAGGACGCCACGCGCAAGGAGTCTCTCGTAGAGCGTCTCGGCATCCCGTTTCGTGTCCACGAGCACGAAGTTCGCCTGACTCGCCACAGGCTCCATGCCCAGCCGCGACAACTGCTTCGTGAGATAGTCGCGCCCGAGCCTGTTGTTCTCCAGAGAGCGCTCGATGAAGTCGTGATCCGCAAGCGACGCCTGAGATGCCACGATCGCCAGCCTGTTGACGTTGAACGGCTCCCGTAGGCGGTTGAGGTATCTGCAGACGTCGCTGGATGCGATGCAGTAGCCCAGGCGCAGCCCGGCCATGCCATGGACCTTGGAGAAGGTGCGCAGCACGATGACGTTCTCATGGCCCTGCTTGAGCAGCTCGACACCGTCTGCGTAGTCCGGATCATCGACGAACTCACGGTAGGCCTGGTCGATGACCACGACCACATCGGACGGCACGGTGTCCAGGAAGGCCTGCGTCTCGCGACGGGTCAGGATGGTACCGGTGGGGTTGTTGGGATTGCAGAGCCACACGAGCTTGGTCCTCGGGGTCACCGCCTCGGCCATGGCTTGCAGGTCGTGCCGGAAGTCGCGCAAGGGGACGACGACCGAGCGAGCATCCATCAGCGTGGTGGCATGCTGGTAGAGAGAGTAGGTGACGTCGGCAAGGATGACTTCGTCACCAGGGTTCACGAAGAGCTGGGGTACCAGGTGGACGAGGGTCTCAGCCCCGTGACCGACGACGATCATCGACGCGGAGACGCCGTTCGCGGCGGCGAGGGCATCGATGAGCTCGCAGAAGGAGTGCTCCGGATACATGAAGGCGTTGGGTAGTTCGGCGACCACGGCCTCCATCGCTTTGGGCGACATCCCGAAGGGGTTCTCGTTCTCCGACAGCTTCGCGGCCACGGTCAGACCCAGGTCGCGTTCGATCTCTTCGATCGTCCCTCCCACGTCGCAGTCCTCGATCCTGAGGACGCACGGGCGGCTGACCCTCTCGATGTCCTGCATCCGGTAGAACCTCCAGAACGCGCGTGGCCTGCAGACAGGCTGAGCCCCACTCACTTCCCGGCGACTCGCTTCCCGGCGCTCGTCGGCCCGGCCTCCTCTCGCCGGGCGGCACTGCGCGCACCCCGTTCGCCGGGTGGCACTGAGCGGAGCCCGTTCGCCGGTCCACTTCGATCAGTTGCGACGCTCGCCCCCGACATCACTGTTCATGTAGACAAGCAAGACCCTCCAGCATCATAGCCAAGGCGGCACATGCCGGTCAATCGCAGTGACCACGTCGAGCAGCCTGCCCAAGAGCCGGATCCGGGTCCGCACCGTCGCCGACCAGGGCCATGCAGACCCGCCTTCATCGAGGTGGGGTCGTTCGCCGCGAAGGCGGTGATCGGTGCGGTCAGCTCGCCTTGCCTGGCGCAGATGCCGCACCTGCACGGTCCCCGACGTGGGTGGACCCTGCGCCTTGACACGACCACTCGGGCGTTGGAATACTACTGGCCATTGCCTGTTCGTACAAACAAGACCGCGCTCCGTGAGGCGTAGAGGTGAAC
>Ga0194113_10009321_pt1 | contig 11871 bp, 6 predicted proteins | sample TA2MahC200mmetaG_FD_146193 | JGI IMG/M metagenome (GOLD analysis project Ga0194113, IMG submission 146193) | Freshwater microbial communities from Lake Tanganyika, Tanzania - TA2015017 Mahale Deep Cast 200m | ecosystem: Environmental > Aquatic > Freshwater > Lake | place: Tanzania: Lake...
CGCACGCCCCAGTTGTCGGACTCCGTGGCGGTTCGCATGCGGTGAATATTCTGGCCGTTCGGGCGCCAGTAGGTGGCGGTAGTCAATTTCAACGCACTCGAACCGTGCTCCAACGGGATGACGTTCTGCACCGTGCCCTTGCCCCAGGTGCGCTGGCCGACCACCACGGCACGCTGATGATCCTTCAAGCAGGCCGCCACGATTTCCGACGCGCTGGCCGAATAGCGGTCCACGAGCACGGCCATGGGAATGGCGCGATCGAAAACCGTTGATTTCTTGTCCGCTTCGAAGACCGCCTGGCTCTCGCCGTCGCGCCCGCGGATGCTGACGATCACGCCCTCGTCGATGAACATGTCACAGATGTCGACGGCGGCATCGAGCAACCCGCCGACGTTGCCGCGCAGGTCGAGGATCAGCGCGTTAACCGGACGGTCCTTGAACGAGAGCACCTCGCGGAGCTCGTCGACCGAATGTTCCCCGAAGGTCGTCATGCGCACGTAGCCGATATCCGGATCGTCCTGGAGAGAATAGTCCCAGTTGCCGTCCTTGCGCAGCGTCTCGCCCAAGACCGACTTCGTGCGAATCAACTCGCGGGTGATTCTCAGTCTCACGGGCTCTTCGGGGCCAACGTGACGCACCAGCAACTCCACCTGCGTGTTGGGCTTCCCCTGCATTCTCTTGATGGCGTCGCTCAGCAGCATGCCGGCGGTCGACGTGCCGTCGATTTCGAGAATGAGATCCCCGGCGCGCAGCCCGGCCCGGTAGGCGGGGCTGCCATAGACGGGACTGACAACCGTAAGCTGTTCGACGTCTGGCGGTCCCTCCACCGTGATCCCAATGCCGATGAACTCCTGGTCGATGCTCTGCTGAAACTGCCGGTAGAAATCCGGACCGTAGTAGTCCGAGTAATCGTCCAGTTGATTGACCATGCCGCGCATCGCGTTTTCGAACAGCTCGCGCGGCTTGACTTCTTCCACGTAATTGTCCTCGACGATGTCCATCGCCAGCGCGAAAGTGGAGGCAAACCGGTTGCGCGTCGCCTTCTCGTAACAGGCCAACGAGACGACTGCCGCGATGATCAACGTCAGGCTGTTTCGGACCGGCATGAGCAGTTCTTTCGTCAAAAGGGCCGCGGAATCGCGTTCCTCGTGCCATCGCACGGCGAAACTCGAACGGGAAACGCCGCCGCGTTCAAACGTTCAAACGTCGCACAGCCTGACGGCTTGAATGAGGCCCTGCAGCGGATCGCGCGTGGGTATGAACTCGTGTCCCACGTAGCCGGCGTAACCGACTTCCAGCAACGTCCTCATGCACGCGGCAAAGTTGATCTCCTGGTTCTCGTCCAGCTCTCCCCGGCCCGGAGCGCCCGCGGTGTGCACGTGCCCGATCAACTCGCCATACTGGCGGATGCGCCGCAGCAAATCTCCATTCATCACTTGCAGGTGGTAAAGGTCGAACAGCAATTTCACGCGGGCGGACCCGACTTGCGTGACGATGTCGGCCACGTAGTCCATGTCGTCGCCCTGGTAGCCCGGGTGTCCCTTCATGGGATGCGTGTCGTCCCGCGTATTGAGCATTTCGATGCAGACGGTCACGCCCTTCTTCTCCGCGTGGGATGCAAGTCGCTTCAGCCCGGCGACACAGTTCTTGGCGCCTTCCTCGCGCGAGATCTCTCCGCTGGCGGGGTCATCGGCCTTGCGCCATTTGTAGCCCGTGAAGGCGATGACATTCGGGAAGCCCGCCGCGGCGATCGCGTCCATGGAGTCGCGGGTGCGCGCGATGACCTCATCGTGGTAAGCCGGGTTGTTCAGTCCTTTCACGAACGGCTCGCCCGGCATGCCGTTGGGCGTGATCGCGCAGACCAGACCGTGCTCCTTCAGGACGGGGAAGTCCTTCGGTTCAACCAGTTCGATGCTGCCGCAGCCCAGCAGTTTCGCCACGCGCGCCTGCTGTTCCAGATCCCAACGATCGCCGGCGGCGTTGAAACACCAGAACGCCATCGACTGGCGTATCCGTCCCTTGGTGATGATCCGTTCTTCGGCAGGGTCGGCAACCGGAAAAGCCGAAGCACCGGGCAGGATCGCCGCGGCACCCGCCGCGATGCCCGCCGCGATGCCCGCCGCCCGTTTCAACAACTCGCGCCGCGTCCGCGTGTGGCCGGTGACCTGGGTCGTCGTATTCATGTGCGGCTACCTCCACGCGGCCGGTGGCCGCCACCAGAATCGGGACGGGCAGGATCGCCCGTCCCACAACCCGCGCGCGCCGCGCGGGCCTACCCGCCGAACGTCTTGCCCGCTCGGTCAAAAAACTCAACGCACTGTGCGATTTCCGGCAGCGATGTCGTCCAGTTGTGCTCGTATTCAATGGAGAACACCGCACGCACCTTCTGCCGGTAGACCTCGGCCAGAATCGCCTTGGCATCCGCCTGTCCGGTACCCCACGGCACGTCGTGCGCGTCTCGCCCGAACTTGTTCAGGTCCTTGAAATGGAAACTGATCAAACGACCCTCCAGTTTCTTGACCTGTTCGACGGGGTTCAGTTCCGACCGCATCCAGTGCCCCGTGTCGGCGCACGCACCGATCCGCTTCGTGCGGCCCTTGCACATCTCCAGTACCTTGTCCGGGTTCCAGTACGGCGACGGGCTCGGGTGATTGTGGATCGCCACATTGATCCTGTATTCGTCGCACAACTTCTCGATCGTGTCGAACGCGTCGAAGGGCGGTTCCGAGACGATCGTCTCGATCCCCATGTCGGCGGCGAAATCGAAGGTCCGTCGGCTGGCCGACTCGTCCTTCGACAATCCGCAGACGCCGTAGTTGACGAGTTGGATGCCAGTGTCGGCAAGCTGCTTCTTGACGTCGCTCCGCGCCTCGGCCGACATCTCCGCGCCTACCTTGACGTCCTTTTTCTCCACACTCAGCGACTGCCCGGGATAGGCTTCGATATACCGCAGCCCGAGCGACTGGTTCTTGGCCAGTGCCTCGAAGAACGTGAATCGATTGAAACTGTATGCCTGGCAACCCAGACGCCACCCGAGTTTCTCGGCGTGGGGCGCTCCGTTGGCAAGTTGCTTCGCCGGTTCACCCGAGCGCGCCCATCCGGCGACACCAAGGCCAAGAGCCGCACACCCGGTCACCTGAAGAAAACGCCTTCGATCCCATGCGGAATTCATCGTGCCACTCCTGACGCGGCCCGCGGCCGCAACCAAACCTCACCGCTGAATCACCGCTCCCACGAGTTCGCCTCGTGGGGGCGCCCGTCTCACAAGCTAAGTTGAGCGTACATCGTCAGCTGCCGCTCCGCAACCACCGGCGTTGCAAGTCGGTCAGGGCGTGCCGAGCCGCCGTTTCCCCCGCGTGCGAATCCGTGGTAGCATGGGCGTTGGCCTGGCCGCCTTGGGGCGCTGATCGGCTGGTTAGTTGAAACGGAAACCTGATCTGATATCAAGGGCACTCCATGTGCGGCATCACAGGCGCCGTGTGGACGGCGGCCGGGAAAGCGATCGAGCCGGGCGTTTTGAAACGCATGACGGACGCCCTGCGCCATCGCGGTCCGGACGACGACGGTGCTTACCTGGCCGAGGGGCGGCATGAGGCTGGCCAGGAGGGCTCGCCGGGTGTCGCGCTGGGTTTCCGCCGCCTGTCGATTATCGATCTCGAGCACGCCCGGCAACCGCTCTCCAATGAGGACGGGTCGGTGAGGGTGGTGTTTAACGGAGAGATCTACAACTACGCGGCGTTGCGCCGGCGGTTGGAAGGTGCGGGGCACGCGTTCCGCACGCACGGGGATGGCGAGACGATCGTGCATCTCTACGAGGACGTGGGCGTCGACTGCTTCGCACAACTCAACGGCATGTTCGCGATCGCGATCTGGGACGGGCGGAGGCGGCAGTTGGTGCTTGGACGGGACCGGTTCGGCAAGAAGCCGCTTGTCTATCGGTGCGAGCCGGATCGCCTGCTGTTTGCCAGCGAGTTGAAGAGCCTGGGTCAGGTGCCCGGGATGCCGCGGGACGTGGATCCGGAGGCGCTCGACCATTATCTGACGTATCAGTACATACCCCACCCGCGCACGGTCTTTCGAGGATTCCGCAAGTTGCCGCCGGCTCATTATGCCGTCTACCGCAACGGGAGGCTGGAGCTCGCTCGGTACTGGCAGCTGGACGCCGATGCGGTGTGGCGTGGCAGCGAGCAAGAGGCCCGGGAATCGCTGCGCACGACTTTGAGATCCGCGGTGGAACTGCGTCTGCGGAGCGACGTGCCGTTGGGAGCCTTTCTGTCGGGTGGCATCGACTCGTCACTCATCGTTGCCCTGATGCAGGAGTTGGCGTCCCAGCCGATCAAGACATTCTCCATCGGGTTTCCGGTGCGCGAGTACGACGAGACGGACTACGCGAGGCAAGTTGCCAGGCACTTGGGCACCGATCATCGCGAGTTCCAGGTGAATCCGGACGGCGTGGAGATCCTGCCGAAGCTGGTGTGGCATTACGACGAACCGTTCGCCGATAGCTCGGCCATTCCCACCTGGTACGTGTCGCAGTTGACCAGGGAGCACGTGACGGTGTCGCTCACGGGCGATGGGGGCGACGAACTGTTCGCGGGATATCCGCGTTACCAGGCAGTGGCTTTCGGGCAGTGGCTGGACCGGTTCGCGCCGCTGCGCGGGCTGTTGGGTGCGGGCATCTGGCAGGCGGTTCCGTCGTCCGCTCGCCAGAAATCAAAGGTCCGTCAGTTCAAGCGGTTCAGCGAATGCCTGAGGCTTCCGCCCGGCCGGCGCTATCTGGACTGGATTTCCACGTTTGGCACGAACAGGCGGGCGCTGTTGTACACGGACGAGTTCCTGGCGACGCTGTCGGACAACGACCCGTACCAGTTCTTGCAAGCGACCCTCGGCCGGTATGCAAACCGCGACCCGGTCACCGCGATTTCGCTGACGGATCTGCAGACGTATCTGCCGTGCGATCTGATGACGAAAGTGGACATCGCGTCCATGGCGCACTCGCTGGAGTGTCGCCAGCCGTTTCTCGATTATCGCGTCGTTGAATTGGCCGCATCGTTTCCGATTGAATGGAAACTGCGGCGGGGCCGGAGCAAGCTGATTCTGAAACGGACGTTTGAGGAGATGTTGCCGGCTCGGATCTGGAACCGGAAGAAGATGGGTTTTGGAGTGCCGTTGGACCACTGGTTCCGGCACGAGCTGCGGGAGATGACTCACGATCTGCTGCTGGGCGAGTCCGCCCGGCAGCGCGGCATCTTCCGCCAGACGGCGGTCGCGGAACTGATTCGCCAGCACGAGCAGTCGGTGTTCGACCACGCGCAGCGTCTCTGGGCGCTGCTCTTCCTGGAGTGTTGGATGCGTCAATGGTGCGATTCTCCTATTTGGCCCACCGGCCCGAACGGGTAAAATTGCTTGTGCCGAGAGGGATCCACATTGTTGTGCGAGCGGCAGGAATGGCTTTGCCAGTAGGACGGGCACTCTTGCCCGTCGACCACGCACCGGACGGGCAAGAGTGCCCGTCCTACGGGTAGCTTCTCAACTGCCGCTCGCCTTGTGCCGTGCAGCGAGAACGGAGTAGGAACATGTTGGATACACTGGCTGTCGTACTGGCCGGCGGGAAAGGGGAGCGACTCGAGCCGCTCACGCGCGACCGGGCCAAACCCGCGGTGCCCTTTGGCGGCGCGTACCGGATCATCGATTTCTCCCTGTCGAATTGCCTCAACAGCGGCATTCGCAAAATGCTCGTGCTGACGCAGTACAAGGCCATGAGCCTCGACAGGCACATCAACTTGGGGTGGCGGCGGTTCCTCTGCCCCGATTTGGACGAATTCATCGATATTCTGCCGCCGCAACAGCGCATCGACGAACACTGGTACCAGGGCACCGCGGACGCCGTCTACCAGAACATTTATTCACTGGAAAAGGAACGGCCCAGGTACATCGTGATCCTCGCCGGGGATCACATCTACAAAATGAACTATCGTGCCATGCTGGAGCAGCACATACGGGCCGAGGCGGATCTGACCGTCGGCGCCTTGCGCGTGGATCCGAAATCGGCCCGCCAGTTCGGCGTGATGCAGGTGGATGAGAACCAGCGCATCGTCGGATTCGCCGAGAAGCCGAGGAACCCGAAGACCATCCCCGGTGACCACGAGCACTGCCTCGCTTCGATGGGCATCTACGTGTTCACCGCCCGGTTCCTGTTCGAGCTGTTGTGTCGCGATGCGACGGATCTGCAGAGCACTCACGATTTCGGACGAGACATCATACCGTCCATCATCAGCACGTGCGGGGTCTACGCGTTTCCGTTCCGCGACGAGAACCGCAAGAGGGACGCCTATTGGCGCGACGTCGGAACGCTCGACGCCTACTACGAGGCCAACATGGATCTCGTGTCGATCGACCCGCAGCTGAACATGTATGATTCCCGCTGGCCCATCCGCACGTACCAGCCGATTCTCCCGCCGCCCAAGTTCGTCTTCGGGAGTACCGGTCCTGGGGACCGCCAAGGCTGCGCGTTGGACAGCATCATCTGTCAAGGCTGCATTGTGTCGGGCGGTCGGGTGGAGCGGAGCATCCTCGGCCCGCAGGTGCGTGTGAACAGCTACGCGTCCGTGCGGGACTCCATCTTGTTCCAGGGAGTCGATATCGGGCGGTATGCCAAGGTGCGTCGAGCGATCATCGACAAGGGAGTGCGGATTCCTTCCGGCATGGAAATCGGCTACGATCTGGAACAAGATCGCGCTCGAGGTTTCACGGTCAGCAAAGGCGAGGTCGTGGTCATCGCCAAGGCGGAAGGCGTGGAACAAGTGGTGGAAACAGGGCAGGTTGTTTGAACGACTCCCCCGGGGAGATTCGCGGTCGGGCGCGCATGCTGGCCAACCAGGTCGCCGGCCCAGCGCGCGGACCGCGCGATGCGCCTGCACTGTCATGGATCCCATTCCCGTCCGCCAACGCCGCGCACTTCAACGACTCGCCCTGCTCCCGTGCCAACCCAACGACGGTCTGCTTTCCAGGGATGGCTGCGGCGGCGGACCGGATCTGCTCCCCTTCCTGCTCGACGCATGGCGGCAATCGCCGTTCGCGGCCGGTGCTTCTGCCTCACACCGCCGCGACAGCCGCGTGGCGGACGACCTGGCACGGCACGCGGCGAACGCCGCCCGATTGACGTGGGGCACGGCCGACGGATCGTGCGGGCGCGTGGCGGCCTGGATCGGCCAGCGTCTCATCTGGTGGCCGCGCGGGATTCCCATCGGCCGGCGCATTGGCGTGGTCAGTTCGCGTCTCGGTCGGATGTTGGAGGACAGGCTGAGCTGTTTTGCCGCGTTACGAGCGGTCTGCCAGGCGATGGACCCGCGGCGCGAGATTCTCCTTACCGCCGAAGCGACCGCGACAGCCCGCTTCCTGCAGCGCTGTTCGCTGCTGTTCGAGATCCCCCTGCTGTCCTTCCGCGTGAGCCGACCCAATCAGTCGGTGCGTCGCTGGTTTGAAGACTGTCTGTCCGCGAAAATCAATCTCTCCGGAGCAACCGAACTTGCGTGGACCGCCTTTGTGTCGCCCCCGCTGGACGAGGGATCGGACGGCCCGCGTCCGGTTGCAGGCGGCACCGTGGGGCCGGTTGCGGCGGGCGGCCGCCGCACGCGGCGCGACTGCCGAAGGACCGTCGAGCCACGGAACGATCCGGCACCGCTGCGGGATCGACTGGTGGTGGCGGCCAGCGACCGGATCGTTGCCTGCCACGTCCGCCCGGGCGGGCACGTGGAGGACCTGATCGTCCGCCGATTGCGCGACCGCGCCGGCCAGGATGCCGCCGACGTGGTCCTCATGGTCGGCGACGGCTTGGTGTCGCCCCGCCTGGCCCGGAAGATGCAAACCCACGGCGCGCGACTTGTCCAATTCGGTGATCCGTCCTGCCCCACGAGCAACATGGAAATGTCACTCGTGAACCACCAGGGTTCGCCGGGCCGCATCATCACCTGGGCCGACATGGGCCCGGCCGATTATCTCACGCACTGCACGCGCCGGCAGGACGGGCCCTGGCCGGACCAGAGCGAGGAGGATTACCTGGACGATTTCCTCCTTGCTCGGCCCGGATCGGATCATTCGCCACTGGCCGCGCTGCGGCGGATTGCGACCAATCAGGTCCTCCGCGGCTCGGCCAGCGCCATTCGTGGTGGCACGAAGGTCGTCTGTTTCACGGCCGTCGGATTGAATGAGATCGGCTCCCTCCGCACGTTCCGCCCGCATCGCGGCCGCTGGGATTTCGAACCGTACGGGATCAGTATTTCGCGGAACTGGCTGCAAGACCGCGGAACGCGCCCCGTCCGATACGGCGATGCGACGGAATGGGATTGCCTGCCCGATTCCGAGCGTCCGTTCTTCCAGTGCCGCTTCGCGGGCCAGCAGGCGACCATTGACTGGTCGGTTGAACGCGAGTGGCGGCACGTGGGCGACGTCGATTTGAAGCCGCTCCCGTCGAACGCTGCGCTGTTGTTCGTCCCCAGTGCGTCCGAGGCCAACGCGCTCGCGCCCCACAGCCGTTGGCCCGTGCTCGTCGTCGAGCCGTGAGACCACGTGCCGGTGGGCCCATCGGGCTGCTGCTTCGGCGGCCGCGTCCGCGATCGACCGGGCGCGGGCCGCGCGGACGGAAAGGACTCCGTTTCCCCGCGGCGAGCACCAAGCGGCGTCACGCGAGGATGTCCTTGAGGATCCGCGCGGGTTCGACCCCGGTGAGTCGCGCGTCAAGCCCCTGGAACTTGACGCTGAACGCCTCATGTTCGATGCCCAATTGGTGCAGCATCGTGGCGTGCAGGTCGCGCACGTGGCAGACGTTCTCGACGGCGGCGTAACCGAGATCGTCGCTCGCGCCATAGGCGATCCCACCCCGGACGCCCCCGCCGGCCAACCAGACGGTCATCGCCTTGTTGTGATGATCGCGCCCGTTGCCGCCTTGCGACATGGGAGTACGGCCGAACTCGCCCGCCCACACGACCAGCGTCTCCTGGAACATCCCGCACCGCTTCAGGTCTGTAATCAGCGCCATGCAGGCGCGGTCGATCTCTTTCGCCTTGAACGCGACGCCGTCCTTGACGTCGCTGTGATGGTCCCAGTCCTTGTGATACAGCTGGATGAAGCGGACGCCGCGTTCCGCAAGTCGGCGAGCAATCAGGCAGTTCGCGGCAAACGAGCCATCTCCCGGCTGGCAACCGTACAGCTCCAGCGTCTTGGCGTCCTCCCCGCGAACGTCCATCAGTTCCGGGATGCTGGTCTGCATCTGGAAGGCCATTTCATACTGCGCGATGCGGGTGGCGATCTCCGGATCGTCCACGAGTGTCTGATGCTGCCGGTTCAACTCGCCGACCGCTCGCAAGTCGGCGGCCTGCTGCTCTCGTGAAACTCCCGCGGGGCTCGACAGATACAGCACCGGGTCGCCTTGCGAACGCAGCTGCACGCCCTGGTAACGGCTCGGGAGAAACCCGCTGCTCCACTGCCGGGCGGCGATGGGCTGGTTCTGACCGCCCGCGCCCAGCGACGTCAGCACGACGAACCCGGGCAGATTCTCCGACTCGCTGCCCAGTCCGTAAGTCACCCAGGCACCCATGCTCGGCCGGCCTGCGATCTGCGAACCGGTGTTCATGAACATGTGGGCCGGGTCGTGGTTGATCGCCTCGGTGGTCATCGAACGAATCAGGCAGATGTCGTCGATCACGGAGCCAATCTGCGGGAACAGCGCGCAGATGTCGATCCGGTTCTGGCCGAACTTCGCGAACGGGTGCTGCGGACCGAAGCAGACGAGCTTCTGTCCCTGGAGCTGCGCCAGCTGTTGGCCTTTCGTCAGGCTCTCCGGCATGGGCTTGCCGTGCATCTCGGCCAACACGGGCTTGTGATCGAACGTTTCGAGTTGCGAAGCACCGCCCGCCATGGTGAGCCAGATGACGCGCTTGGCCCGCTGCGGCAGCGGCAGCGCGGTCAGGACGCCTTCCGCCGGGGCAGCTTCCAGCCGCGCGGGGCGCATGAGCGAGGCCAGCGCCACGGCCCCGAGGCCGCTGCAGGCCTTACCGAGGAATGCACGTCGCGTCCGCGGAGAACACGAAAGAGGTTTCATAGTATTTCATCCAGAAAAGGCGCGGTGTGCGCGTGGGTTCCTCAAACGCGGCTCACGGCCGCAACCGACACGGACCCGCAATCCGATACGCGAAATCCGCATCAGATCAATTCTTCACAATGGAAACGTCCGAACTATCGAACGCGTGGTAATCATCGTGCCTCGGGCTCTGCCGATGCCATCCAAAACACGCACGCCACGCCATATCACCAAGCAAAACCCTCTTCCCCCTTCTCTCTTCTCTCTTCTCTCTTCTTCCTTCCCTCTTCCCTTATGACCGGGTGATGGTTTCGTGAAGGTTCAACAGCACTCGAGCGACGTGCGTCCATGCCGCCAGTTCCACTTTGTCCACGTCGGCGGGAACAGGCGCGAAGCCGGTTTTCAGCAGATCGTCGACGGCCTTCGCATCCGCGCGATACGCGTTCCGATGCAGTTCCAGCAGTTCGAGCGTCGTCTTCACCTCTTGCTCGCGTGGACGACGCTGCAGGGCGAGTTGCCAGACGCGAGCCAGCCGCTCCTCAGGCGAGCCGCTCCCCTCGCGGAGCACCCGAGCGGCGAGGCTCCTTGCGGCTTCCACATACGTCGGGTCGTTCAGCAGCACGAGCGCCTGTTGCGGGATGTTCGAGCGGTCTCGTTCCGCCGCACACTCCTCGCGACTCGGCGAGTCGAACGCCAGCAGACTGGGATGCAGGAACGAGCGCTGCCACCACACGTACAATCCGCGCCGATACTGGCTGGAGCCCGCGTCCGGCACGTAGTCTCGCGTGGGGAAGTTGAGGTTTTCCCAGTACCTGTCCGGCTGGTAAGGTTTGACGCTCGGCCCGCCGATGGTGGGAACGAGGAGTCCGGAGACCGCCAGTGCCGTGTCGCGGACAAGTTCCGCGTCGAGTCGAAACGCGCTCTGCCTCGCATAGGCGCGGTTGTCGGGATCGGCCGCCGCCAGTTCCGGTGTCGCGGTGGAGACTTGCCGATACGTCGCGCTGGTGACGATCGTACGGACCATGTGCTTCATGTCCCACCCGCTGTCCATGAACTCGCAGGCGAGCCAGTCGAGCAGGGCTGGGTTGGCCGGCGCATCGCCTTGGGCCCCGAGGTCGTTCAGCGCCTTGCTGAGCCCGGCGCCGAAGAACTGCTTCCAGAGGCGGTTCGTCACCGTTCGCGCCGTCAGAGGGTTGTCGCGCGACACGAGCCATTGGGCGAGATCGAGCCGCGTCAGTTCGCGTCCGACGCTTGCCGGCTGCGGCAGATAGTGCGGCAGCGCGGGCTTCACCGCCTCGCCGCTCTCATCCATCCAGTCCCCGCGCGGCAGGATCCGCACGACGCGCCTCTCAGGCGTGCTGACACTCACCAGGCACTTCGGCAGCGAGTCGTGGAATTCTCTCCGTTCTCGTTCGGCCTTGGCCAGGGCATCGCGTTCGGCGGTGAAGAGTTGCGTTACGGTGCCACGGAAATAGTCCTTCACGATTTGCTGTTGCTGCGGAGTGCGATTCGCGCTCTTCAGAATGTCCGTCACTTGCCGCGCGGCCTGCTTCGCCGCGTCAGAGGCCTGGGAATCGGGCCGCAACTCCGGCAGCACGACGTCGTACGCCACGACGTCTGTTTCCCACTGTTTCTGTGCGGCGTCCAGCTGCGGCACGATCGCCTCGAAACGCGTGGCAGCCTCGGCGCGCGCTGCGTCCAGCTTCGCCAGTTGTTGCTCCTGCTCGGGCGTGGCCACCGTCATGCCGTCCTCGCGGCGGCCCAGAATGGGCTCGGCGATGTCGGCGAAGAAC
>Ga0194113_10009327_pt1 | contig 11861 bp, 7 predicted proteins | sample TA2MahC200mmetaG_FD_146193 | JGI IMG/M metagenome (GOLD analysis project Ga0194113, IMG submission 146193) | Freshwater microbial communities from Lake Tanganyika, Tanzania - TA2015017 Mahale Deep Cast 200m | ecosystem: Environmental > Aquatic > Freshwater > Lake | place: Tanzania: Lake...
TTAATGAAGTTGTAGTATATTTGCCTCAGTCATACAATTTCGCAGGTCAGATTATTGTGGTGACTAAAGAACAGGTTACCATTATCAATGCAAGCAGCAGCGAGGTAATGGCATTTATTGTCTCAGGCGGGGTTACTGGAAGAAAACAGTAATTATTACTTGCAATTTAGGGAAAATCTATGAAGAAGATAGTTTTAATTGGAAGCATAGTGTGTGTGGTTGTAGTCATAATTGTTGTCATATGGGCATTAATTGCAAGTGGAGGTTTTTTGTGGAAACAGTTCCCTTCGTGGATAGCGGGAGGGGAAAAGACGGTAAGCGAGTCAATAAGAAAAGTGGAAGAACTTTTACCCGGATTAAAAGAGAGGGCTAAAGAAGTAGCACCAGGAGTAGCAGAAAAGGTTAAAGAGATAATTCCGGGTGAGATACCTGCAGAAGATGTCCCTGGGGAAGACATAAAGCAAGTTCCCCGTTATCCTGGCTTGATACGGGTATCTTATGCAATGACTGACCAAAAAAGGACAATTGTCTATAGAGGAAGGATGGATTTCAAGGAAACAAGTAACTTCTATCAAAAGGAGATGGTGAGATTGGGCTTTAATAAAAAGGTCATCAGTGCATCACCTGAAGAAGAGGTCTATGAATACAGAAAAAGAAGGCAAAGGCTGGAGGTTCGATTTAAGAAAATAAAAACCATCCGCTCTGAAATTACAGAGTTGACTGTTAAAGAGATGTAAAGATTTTGCCACGAGAAGGTTCAGACATATGACAGAGATCCTTCTTCTTAAAAGCATCAAGCAAAAAACTGATAGTAGCGGTAATCGGTTTTACTGTGCTATTGATTGGTATCGCAATGATTATACTGCCCGGGCCTGCTTTTATAATTATCCCTGTTGGTCTGGCAATCCTCGCCACTGAATTTATCTGGGCAAGAAAATTACTCAAAAAGGTGAGATCTAAATTTAAAAAGGATGCTGCCGGGTCATGAAGAAAATGTCTTTCTACCCATATAAACCAGAAGCAGGCTTCCTGATTTAATTGCCATTGTTATGAGAAGTGTATTTTTTATACCGATGGTCGGAATGAATACAACTGCTGTGAGTATTGCTCCGAGGAATGCCCCGAATAAATCGAAAGCATAAAATCTGCCAGCTGTGCTGCTTACAGCCCTGTATGAACTGTCAGCCAGACTTACTGCTAATGGATACTCCATACCTGTTAGAAACCCTATCGTAACCATTGAACCAAAGATTATTAGCTGTGATACGTTTGTCTCCGGCCCTGATAGAATAAATAGATATAAAAAACCTGTAAGGAACAGTATCCCGGTTTCCACGGTTGTCATGGATGTTTTAATCCTTTTCATTGCAAAGAAAGCACCGATGGCTGAACCGAGCATGAAAAGTGACGTAAGGATCCCGATGTAATGGTAGACATATCCATAATAAATCTGAAAATAGAGAATCAGCAATATGCTTATCAGCATGCTCGTAAACCCTGTTGAGGCTATGGCAAAAGTAAGAAATAGCTGTCTTATTTTTTGTTGTAAGCCTAAAAAGACCGCAAGCAAAACCATGATTGATAGAATGTAGTATGTATAAGGAATGTTATCGATGACGTTCAATATCTTTACCATATATGGTGAGACCACGAGATTCAAAAAAAGCATACCCTCAAATACCCCCCTTGGATAGCTGTCTTGATTTAATATCTTCCGATCAGAAGAGGCAATATCTTCCTCAATCTCGCCGAATCTTGCACTATCCATTTTGTACCGTAAATACCATTCATTTATGAGCCCTGCAGAGATATTTCTTAAATGGAGCCTTTCTATAAGCGTTTCATCCGTGACGGTTTTGATAGCTCCATCTGAAGAGGCAATAAAGATATTCTGCTCTCCAGCGATAATCCTTACATGGGGAAAGATAGCCCTTAGAGAGGCATGAAACGTTCTGTTCAATTCTTTAAGCTCCTTTGAAAGAAATGTCTCGGAGCCAGGTAATCTCATGGCGAATATGCCTCTGTCCTTAAGGCGACTCTTTGCCAGTTTAAAAAACTCCACTGTATAGTACCGGTTGATCTGAAGGGTTGAGGGTATCGGAAGGTTTATCAGAATCAGGTCATACATGGTGGATGCTTTTCTGAGAAAAAGCCTCCCTTCTAAGAGATGTATCTTCACATTTGCATGATCAAGCTCATATTCGGTAAGAGGAGTAGGAAAACGTCTGAAGCCTTCTATTACAAGAGGGTCATGTTCTGTATAATCAATATCCTTAACAGGATGTTTCAATAGTTCCCTTAAAAGTCCTCCTGCTCCGCCGCCAACCACAAGGATATGCTCAGGCCGTTCATGGAAAAGCATGGGGAAATGGGCGGTCTCCTCGACCTGTGCCGCTGGCACAGGAGTAGTGGCATATGGCGCGCCGTTTGCAAAAAATGTATACTGGTCTTCGTTTTTTATTATTGCAACATTGGAATACACAGAGTTTCTCGTGTCGATCAAGGAGTACTCATACCAGAGCAGCTTTGAACTCGATTCATGAAGCCATTCCGGCACCGATGATGAAAAGGATATGATTATTAAAGCCATAAGTCCGGCGGCAACATTTTTTATAATTTTCAATTTCCCTGCGGATGTCAGATAAAAAATAACAGAACAGAGATTTAAGGATAAAATGATAAAAGCCAGCTCTACAGAGCTGAGATAATAGATAAGGTAAAAAACAAAGATCATGCCGGCCACAAATGAACCAATGGATTCATAAAGATAGACCCTCGCTGATGCTCCCTTCTTTTCGGAAATGGTCTGGAAGTTCCGGCATCCAAAAGGAAACAGCGCACCATCTGTCATCGAGACGGGGGCGAGAGCTATGAGGGAGATGATTGCAACATAGTAGATACCTAAAACCTCACCCGTGGGAATATTAAAGAGAAATTTGAATGAGCGGATAAAGAGTATGCTTAAGAGAGAAGAAAAACCTATGGTTATCTGAAGGATTGCAAACCAGTTTACATGCCTTTTTGTATAGTCTGCTCTTTTTCGTGTAGAGTAACTTCCGACTGCTTCGAGAATCAGCCAGTTGCCGAGGATAATGCCCATGAAGAGCTCGTTGCCATGAAATGTTACGAGAAGTTCCCTCATGATGAGTATCTGTGAAGCAGTGGCAGTAAAACCCATCACGAGGAGGGCAAATCTTAAGGTAGAGTTACTTGAAAGGGCTATGAATTCCATAACCCGGGGATCGGGCAGCCACAGTGTTTACACTTTCCACCTTTTATATCCAGACCAATAACAGAGAAATGGACTCTGCTTATAATCTTCTTATTGCATTTCGGACAAAAAGTGCTGTTATGTTTGTGTCCGGGAACATTTCCGACATATACAAATTTTATGCCCTCTTTTACAGCTATATCCCTTGCCTGCTCCAGTGTCTTTATTGGAGTCGGCGGCAGGTGGGTCATCTTATAGGCTGGAAAGAATCTTATGAAATGAAGGGGTACATCTGTACCGAGATTTTCTTTTATCCATATGCACATCTCTTTTATTTTTTTTATGTCATCATTTAATGTGGGAATGATGAGATTGACTATCTCGAGCCACTTTCCCTCCTGTTTTATAACCTTCAGGGTATTGAGTACAGGGGTCATCTCTGCAAAGCTTGCATCTCTGTAGTGATCCGCTGTAAAACCTTTTAAATCCACTGTTACGCCGCGCATATGTTTAAGGAGCGCCTTCAAGGGCTCTGCCTGTATCCCTCCGTTGGTATGGAATATAGTGTTCAGCCCGTTTTCTTTCCCTTTTTTGGCAATATCATACATGAATTCATAAAAGACTGTTGGTTCATTGTACGTGAAGGATAACCCGGCTTTTCGTTGTCGGGCCATACTCACAATATCCTCCGGGGATGCATCCATGGTGTAAGGCTCAAGCTCCTCTGGCGTTCTCTGGGACAAGTGCCAGTTATGGCAGAATCTGCATCTGAAGTTGCAGCTTGCAGTACCTGTGCATAGGATATCCGTGCCCGGAAGGTTATGGAACATGGGTTCTTTTTCAATGGGATCGAGCTGGATGGCTGCGGGCCTTCCGTAGACCATTGAATAAAGTCTGCCTTTTCTGTTTTCCCTGTTTCTGCAGAATCCCCGCTGTCCCATTGGTATAATGCATCCCCTGAAACACAAGAGGCAGTTGATATTTCCATCCGGAAGTCTTTTGTAAAAACGTGCCTCTTCAGGGTCTGCTCTTGTCCTGGCAAGAGAGCTGGCGTTCTCGCATCCCATACAAAGAGTAGCTGTAGTATAGAGACAATACTTAAGAAATGTTCGCCTTGTCAGCATATGAACGACCCTAATTGTTAGAACATTTAACCTTGAAATCTAGAATGTTCTGTCAGATAATTTGTTAAGAACGTTAGATAGCTCCGTCCTTTTGATATGATTATAATCTTTATACACCATACAAATACCTATTGTCTACTACTTTCCCGGGCATTCTCCTTCTCATCTGTGGTACTCTTTGTGGTAGATGTGGGTATTTATTCTTACCTTTATCCTTCAAATGGCAACCATATATGTGCCATTCTTAAATCCAAAATTCAAGACCGAACCTTTGGCTTTGAGTGAATTTGGCTTTGAGTGAATTGACAATTACGATAGCATTATCGTATGTTGTATTTTTTGCAGTGGAGATTGAGAAATTAATAAGACGACGGCAGATGAGGCGTATTGTTTATTAAGGCTGGGCACAGTATACTGTTTACAGGTGAAAGGGAGAGCATGAATATGGCATTGGACTATTTCAGGAGAGAATCATATAATCAAGATGTAATAAATTAAAGAGACACGGAGGATGCTATGACTAAAGGCAAGGCAAGTTATTTAATCCTGTTTGGGCTTTTCTTTCTGATACTGCCACTTTTTTTTACTGTTTTGAATTTATATACCGACTGGCTCTTTTTCACAGAAACAGGATACACTTCTGTTTTTATTAAGATGCTCTCCACTAAAATCAGCACAGGTGTATTTTTCGGCATAGCCTTTTTATTCTTTGCGCTGGTGAATATAACCATCGCAAACAGGACTAATCTTCCTCAAAGGGAGATATCGGTGATTGAAGGCGTTATCCATCCATTTAAAAGTATCGGTATCGAAAAGGTCATCAAGCCACTCACCATAATTGCCGGTGTTGTTATGGCCTTTTTTGCAGCCCAGTGGGGTGCACTGAGATGGGAAGATGTCCTGCTCTTTAAAAACAGTATGGATATGGGAACCAATGACCCCCTGTTGGCCAAGGACATCGGTTTTTATCTGTTCAAGCTTCCTTTTATAGAATCTCTTAATGGCTTTGCAGGGATTACACTGCTATTAACAATCATAGCGGTGGCTGCAAACTATTTTTTAAGAGGCGGTATATTTATCGCAGAGAAGATAATTTCTATCGACAGCAAAGTAAAAAAACATATCGGCATCCTTGCAGGATTCTTTATCCTTAATATCGGCTTTGGCTTTTACCTCGACACATTCAGGCTTCTGTTTTCAGAGCACAGCGTTGTCTTCGGCGCAGGGTATAGCGATATCCATGCAAAACTCTTTTTTTACAGGATACTCATATTCATCACGCCAGTAGCAAGTATTGTCTTCATGGCAGGGATATTAAGAGGCTCGCGGAGACTGACATTTATCCCACCTGCCCTGGTTTTGGCAGTGTATATTATCGGGATTGTGGTATATCCATTCATTCTTCAGAAATTCAAGGTCGCACCAAATGAGCTTGCCCTTGAGACACCATTTATAGAACATACCATAAAATTTACAAGATTGGGTTATGACCTTGAGAAGATAGAGATGATGCCATTTGATGTTGACTATAATCTAACGGTTAAGGACATAGAAAAAAATGATGCCACTATAAAAAATATAAGATTATGGGACCATAGCCCGCTTCTCAGAACATACAGTCAGCTCCAGCAGATAAGGACATACTATAAATTTGCGGATGTTGATAATGACAGGTATACAATAAACGGCGAATATATGCAGGTGATGCTCTCTCCGCGGGAGCTTTCATACAATGACCTTCCGAGCAAGACATGGATAAACGAGAGGCTGATATTCACCCATGGAAACGGTATAACACTGGGTCCTGTAAGCAGGATTAGCAGGGAAGGGCTTCCTGAATTCATGATAAAGGACATCCCGCCTGTCAGTAATGTTGACCTCAGGGTTACAAGGCCAGAGATATACTATGGTGAGCTTTCCAACAACTATGTAATAGTGAAAACAAAGGTTCCTGAATTCAGCTATCCAACATCTGAAGGCAATGTATATACAACTTATGATGGCAGCGGGGGTGTCAGGCTGGACTCTCTGTTTAAAAGGGCTTTATTTTCGGTGAAGTTTAAGACTGAGAAGATTCTTCTTTCCTCTGATATTGCCGGAGAGAGCAAAATCCTGTATTACAGAAATATACTGGATAGGGTCAGGACTGTAGCACCCTTCCTCCTTTTTGACCAGGACCCCTATCTCATCGTAACAAGGGACGGGAGACTTATCTGGATTATAGATGCTTATACTGTCTCAAACAGGATGCCTTATTCTAAGCCCACAGACAGGCGTGTTAATTATATAAGAAACTCTGTAAAGGTTGTTATTGACGCTTATAACGGCTCTATGAGTTTTTTTGTAAGTGATCCCTCTGATATTATTATAAAGGTTTATTCAAAGATATTCCCCGATATATTTAAGTCTCTAAAGGAGATGCCTGATGAATTGAGGCAGCATATACGGTATCCGCACAGGCTTCTTCAGATCCAGGCATCCATATTCGCTTCATATCATATGACAGACCCGAAGGTTTTTTACAACAAGGAAAACCTGTGGGAGGTGCCTGCCTTCGGGGAAATAACCATGGAGCCCTATTACACCATAATGAAGCTTCCTGGCGAAAAGAAAGAGGAGTATATCCTGCTTTTGCCCTATACCCCGGCAAAGAGAGATAACCTTGCTGCATGGCTTGCCGCAAGATGTGACGAGCCGAATTACGGTAAGCTGCTTATCTATACCTTTCCGAGGGACAGGCTCATCTTCGGACCAAAACAGGTGGATGCAAGGATAAACCAGAACTCCTATATATCTCAGCAGCTTACACTCTGGGGCCAACAGGGCTCACAGGTCATAAGAGGGAGTCTCCTTGTAATTCCGATAGAGCGGTCCCTTTTATATGTACAGCCCCTTTACTTAGCGGCAGCAGATAAGGTGGGTCTGCCTGAACTGAGGAGGGTTATTGTTGCTTATGAAAACGATGTAGTCATGGAAGAAAACCTCGAGATTGCACTCCAGAGGTTGTTCGGTACCAAGAAGGCAATTGTCGAAAAGGCTGACAGGACTGCTAAGGATATAAAGACAACAACCACAGACCTTGCAAAAGAGGCGAAGAGGGTATTTGAAAGGGCGATTGAACTACAGAGGCAGGGGAACTGGGCAGGCTATGGGGAGGAAATTAAGAAACTCGAACAGATTTTGAAGAGGATATCAAAGTAATAAAAAGCATATACAATAAAGAAAGTGCATGAGGTTAAATCTGACGAAAGGTTTCAAGAATAAAAAATGAGCCTATACGCCTCCTGGTCTCAGTCGGTGTGCAACACCACAGAAAAGCTGTTGAATATGACCCATACCTGATCATTTTCTTGAAAGCCCATCTGGTGGGCGTTTTCTGTGCTTACCACAGAGCACAGTTCCGTTCCATCCGAAATACGCACGACATACTCTGTGGTAATTTTACCTCTGCTGATACGTTTAATGTTTCCAAAAAATCGGTTTTCCGCTGTAGATTCTGGTTCTCTATCGCTTTTCTGTAAAATCACCCATGGAGCTTTTACCTCTGCTGTAATTAAAGAGCCCTTTTTGAGGCCGAGCCTTGACAGGCTGTCGTTGGTTATCAACGTCGTCACTCTATCACCACTAATAGTGACCATCTCCACTTTCGACTGTATGTCTCCCTTCTGGATGGACTGGATTTTACCGAAAAATCTATTTCTGGCACTTGTTTTTCGAGAAGATTCTTTTTCTATAAAATACTTTGCTACTTGCTGAATATCATCATCAGAAAATGCAACATAGGAAGCCGTTACGTTAAGTGTTGAATGACCTAACATCCTTTGTACAACCGGCAGAGGCATATTGCTCTGCATCAATTCCACAGCACGGGATTTCCGGATAATTTCCGGGGCACCGATAGCAGAAGGGAATCCGCAAGCCAATGCCCTCTCGTAAAATTTGCGGCGAACATGCCCGGGGTCAATTTTAAACAAATTGTCCAGATATTTCTTAAAGGAGGAGTCATTCAAAGCAGCCTTTATTTCTTCAGAAATTTCCTCCGGTATCTGGACTTCCCGTGGTAGTCTGCTATCCTTAATTCCTGTCTTCCCTAAAAGCACTAATCGTCGTTTAAAATCGATATCGTGAAACGGGTTAAGGGCTAATACTTCGTTCAACTTGGCACCCGTATAGCGTATTAAAAGGAATATAAGCAAGATGCGCTTGCGGGATAAATGTACGTCAGCTCGCGGCGATTCTTCTGCCCAAGTTCGAAAGGACTGCTCCATTTGAGTTAACTTAACCGTATCAAGACAGTAGGCTTCATCCGGCATTGAGATGATGCGCGCATGGCTTGATCGCTCGGGTATCGAAGACCCTGGTATATGTTGTCTATGACGAACCATAATGATGCTATTATTTATTATAACAGTACCGACTCGTATATTCTTCTACCGAATCATTTACGACTCTTATGCCTCTTGACAAACGGATCTAATGCATGATAAATTTCTAACTAACACGAATGATATAGTTTTCGTGGTAATTATACAATAAATTCTCAATTTTCATTCTTTTAGAAAAAATGGGAATGAAACTTAAACCGGGAGTGGGAACAAACCAAAAAATCTTCAAAAGGTGGAAATCATAAGTTAATTGTTTTTAAAGATATAAAGCGTTGCTCTATCTAAGGCAGTTGAGATTGAAGTGCTATTAAGGGAGGAAATGTATGGCACAAGAAGAAAAAACTTCAGAGGGACAGAGAGCGCCGAAGCCTGAGGAAGAGACCGTCACGGTTGAAAGAAGCGGACTAATTAACAAGCTGCGATTCGATCGTGTGGAATTCGCCGGCTCTCTTGGAGATCTTGGAACACTATTGCCAATCGTAGTGGCTATGATCCTGATTAACAAACTGAGCCCCAGCACAGTGTTTCTCTCTTTCGGGTTATTCTATCTCATCACAGGCTTTTATTACAGGTTGCCTGTGCCTGTTCAGCCTCTTAAAGCCGTCGGCGCCATTGCCATCGCCTACCCCCTTCAGATCACAGAGTCCGTGATAGGAGCATCGGGTATCATTTTCGGAGCGATTCTCCTTTTGTTATCTATTTCTGGCACCGTGAACGCTCTTGCTAAGCTGTTTACGCAGCCCGTCGTCAGAGGCATACAGCTTTCGCTAGGTCTTGTCTTCCTGAAAAAGGGGATAGAGCTGATCGTCCAGAAAAATATCTTCCTTTCCGGCGTTGCCGGCAGATTCGCTGAATATAACCTCAACCTCATCCTCGGTGTAGCAGTTTTCCTCATGGTTCTTGCTTTGCTCGACAACAAAAAGCTGCCCGCTGCCATAGCTGCGCTGGCTGCAGGCATTGTCGCCGGGCTTGCCCTCGGCGGATTCGATAGTCTCAGTTTCTCCATAGGTCCCACTAAAATAGGTTTCATTTCCCCGACGCTGATGGATTTCTGGACTGCCTTCATCATGCTTATTTTGCCTCAGATACCACTGACAATAGGAAATGCCTGTGTGGGCACCGCTGACACATGCTGCACGCTCTTCCCGAAGAACCCGCTGCTTTCTAAGACAAAGGCAGGGAATTTCGCCCTGACAATGGGGCTTGCCAATTTACCTGCCGGGTTTTTTGGTGCCGTTCCTATGTGCCATGGTACCGGTGGGCTTGCTGCTCATTTCCGGTTCGGGGCACGGACAGGCGGCGCTCCCTTGATGATCGGCGCTCTTTTCGTCGTAATGGCACTGGCATTCGGGGAGTTCGGTTTTGCCCTACTTGCAATGATCCCAAACTCGGTATTAGGGGTGCTTCTCATCTTTGCCGGTCTTGAGCTCTGTCCATTGATACGCAGCCTCAAAACAAATGAGGAGTATTTCGTTGCCATCCTGATTTCCGGTATCGCCCTCGCGGTGCCCAATATGGCATGGGCCTTCGGGATCGGTATCGTTGTAGACCTGTTCATTCGCAAGATGAAAATCAAAATTTAGCTTGAGTAGTGAAAATCGTATAAAAGTGTAACCTTTGGCGTTATTGCAACTCTTCAGCTATCTAAGGTAATGGGGGAGTAAAGTTTGAGAATCCTGCTGTTATAGTTGCGTGGGATAACAATATAATAAATATAAATCTATGCTTTGTTGATATTGTATAAACCAAGAAATGGATATTTTAAATTCTCTACATGTTCTCTTTCCTGTTTCTGGAGTTAAAACGTATATATTTATTCCCCCTCTTGTCGCCTTAATCGTTTCATTCTTTACCTCAATGGGTGGGGTTTCAGGAGCATTTCTCCTGTTGCCATTTCAGATGAGTGTTCTGAATTTCACCAGCCCATCCGTGAGTGCGACCAATTTCGTTTTCAATATCGTTGCAATTCCAAGTGGAGTTTACCGTTATCTCAAGGAAGGCAGAATGGCATGGCCTTTGACCTGGGTTGTCATTATAGGAACACTTCCGGGTGTTTTTATAGGCTACTATCTTAGAGTTTTGTATCTGCCTGATCCGAGGACATTTAAATTTTTTGTAGGATGTGTTCTCCTCTATATTGGTATACGCCTTGTTTATGAGATTACAGGTAAGGCAAAAGTGAGTAAAACAAAGATGAAGGCTCTTGAAGATAAATTCAAGGAAAGAGCAAAACAGATAAAAGAGCAACAGAGTTCGAGAATAGCATCGGGTCTCCCTCCAGAAGCTGTAGTAAAAACAGTTAAAGCAAGTTTTACAAGGATAGAATATGAGTTCTGGGGTGAAAGGTTTTCATTCAGTACAATAGCTATGTTCCTTCTTGCTTTTGTTGTTGGTATAATCGGTGGAACCTATGGTATTGGTGGTGGGGCTATCGTTGCACCCTTCTGTGTGGCTGTCTTTCACCTTCCTGTTTATACAGTAGCAGGAGCAGCCTTGATGGGAACATTCTTGACATCTATTGCAGGTGTCTTTTTTTACAGTGTGATTCCCGCAAAGGCTGGAATGGTAACATCACCAGATTGGCTTCTGGGATTCCTTTTTGGTGCAGGAGGATTTGTAGGTATCTATCTTGGTGCAAGATTTCAAAAATTTGTTCCCCAGAAGTATATCAAGCTTATGTTAGGGATAATAATAATTTCCCTGGCATTGAGATATATTTTCCAGTTCTTTATTAAATAGATAGCTTCATTAATATATTCATCTTTAAAGTCATCTCTGTAATGAAGAATTATGTCTTTTCAGGCGATTTTTTATACGCTCTTTCTCTTCTGGTTTAAGCTGTTTCCATCTCTGATACATCCTTTTCAGTCTTTCTGCTTTTTCTGGTGGAAGTTGTTTCCACCTCTGGTAATTCTCTATAATATTTTTTTTCTCCTCTGGGGAAAGTCTGTTGAACTCTATGAACCTATCCCTTAACGCCTGCCTCTCTTCTGGAGGGAGTGACATGAACCTCCTGTAATTTTCCTTTATCAAAGACCTCTCTTCTTCTGAGAGAGACTTCCATTCCCTGTACCTTTTCTTGATAATATCTCTTTCTTCAGGTGTCATTGCCTGCCAGCGTTTAAGTTTTTCTTCGATACG
>Ga0194113_10009328_pt1 | contig 11861 bp, 9 predicted proteins | sample TA2MahC200mmetaG_FD_146193 | JGI IMG/M metagenome (GOLD analysis project Ga0194113, IMG submission 146193) | Freshwater microbial communities from Lake Tanganyika, Tanzania - TA2015017 Mahale Deep Cast 200m | ecosystem: Environmental > Aquatic > Freshwater > Lake | place: Tanzania: Lake...
CAGGTCTCTAAGCTGATCTGGGACTATGATACCGTGGTCAGCATCAGCAAGTACAAGACGCATGGCTTGATGGCGTTCACCGGAGCGGTCAAGAACCTGTATGGTTTGATCCCAGGAATGATCAAATCCGAGTATCATAAGCAATATCCCCAGACGCAGGATTTTGCGGCTCTGCTGACCGCGCTCTACGGAGCGGTCCGGGATCGGATCGCTTATCACCTCATGGACGGGATCGTCGGGATGGATGGGATCGGACCATCCGGCGGGAGAGAGCGGAAATTCGGGCTCCTGCTGGGCTCGGAATCGGCGCCGGCACTGGATCTCGCTGCCAGCCGGCTGATGGGGTTTAAGATCGGCGATATTCCCTATCTTTCGCCGGTCTTGCATCTGGATGGGATTCTGCCGGGCAGGGTAACGATCCCGCATAGTTTTCGTGACTTTAACCTGCCCAAGGCGGATATCCGCGTGGTCAAACTGCAGAAATATACCATGCTCTACATACCGCAGGTCTTCCAGAAGGTGTTCCGGCGCTATTTCTATTTCTATCCGGTGATCTCCGAACGCTGTGTCAAATGCCGCATCTGCCAGCGAAGCTGTCCGGTAAATGCCATTAAAGACGGTGATGGGCTCTACGTGGATCCCACCGACTGCATCAAATGTATGTGCTGTCATGAATTGTGCCCGCATAACGCCGTGGATATCCACCGCTCCTGGCTGGCAAAACGTATCCTGGGAGGATAGAGATGACCAATCATGCCAAACAACACATTACCTTGCCACATCTGATTTATATCGGTGCGATCCTGTTCCTCTTGAGCTGGATCATCTTCTGGGGACGGAACAGCTTTTGGAATACACACTTCGTCCGGCGCGACCTGAAACGCATGGAGACGGAAGTGACCAAACTCAAGACGGTTAACGATAGCTTGAGGAACGAGAATGAGCGGCTCAAGACCAGTTTGGATGCCGCCGAGAAAGCCGCCCGGGAACAGTTTGGCTTGATCAAACCGGGCGAAAAGGTCTTCCGCTTTATTCCACCAGACGGCAAATAATGGCTCATTATCCATTCCTCCGGATGATCTCCGACGAACAAAGATCAAGGATCATTGCCCTGGCAGACGAGTTTTTGGAGGACTTTGACCGGCAGGGATCAGCAGAGGAATTGCTTGCCGCCATCGGAGCCATGATCGAGGGATCGCATAGCAATCGCGACCTGATCCTCGATATCATCAACATCATCATCGAGCAAGTGGTAGCACACTTTCGTCCTGATACGGCAGATGATTCGGGGAAGTATTTCAATCTCATTTCCCTGCTCAATCAGGTACCCATCAAAACCCATTCCATCCGGTATCGACCCACGTTGGAACTGATCAGAGGCTTGGGACGGAGGGAACATACTGCCGAAGAGGACTTTGAGACCCTGCAATTGATGATCATCTTCAATGAGATCGAGGACTATGAACATGCAGGAAACATCATCTGGGAACACCATCAATCAGACAAAGGGATCGACCTGCTGGATCTGATCTATGGCATTGAACGAGCCCGTATGCTGGCAAGACAGGATAAGATCATTGATCAGATCGGACAGTGGCTCACGCTTATCCTGCAGATTGGCAAGACGTTCAATTATGATTGTGTCTATTGGGTGGTCGTCTCATGGGTCAGGTCGTCCGGATGCCTTCGTAATACGGAGCATAAAAAACACCTGCTCCATCATCTCTATGGCAATTACAAAGGTGATCAACCGTTGGTAACGGCACAGATCCTCTATGAACTCTTCAACCTGGAAAACCGACTGCTTAATCCGGTGGAAAAGATGGGCTACTTTGTCAAATTGCAACAGTATCAGCCCTCCACGCTGAGGGTTCAGCAGTTGCAACAGCTCTATTTCTTTGCCGGCAATTACAGCTCCGGCATCCAGTCCCGGTTCAAGGAATCCATCCAATACTACCAGCTCTCCAATTACTATCTGCACAAGAACTGGGAAGCGCTGCGCAATATCTCTGCCTTTCTGCGAGAGCATCTGGGTAAGAAGCAGTACTATCAGGTCATGCATTATGTCGAGATCCAGATGCAACACTTCAGCAGCCTGCTCAGCTTGCAGAGCAATGCCTACGTGGAAAACCTCCAGATCAATTACTCCCGGATCGAAGGGCTTTACAAGCAGGTGGAGGAACTGTCACTGACCGATAGTTTGACCGGCTTGCGCAACCGCCGCTACCTCGAAAACAACCTCTACCACATGATCATGCTCGCTGCCCGTCAAAAGGTTCCCATCGGTTTTGCCATGCTCGATCTGGACCACTTCAAGAATGTCAACGACACCTTCGGCCATCTTGCCGGCGACTTTGTCCTGGAGGAACTGGCGGCGATCATCACAAGTTTCTTCCGTAAGAGTGATATCATTGTCCGCTATGGTGGAGAGGAATTCTTCATCGTCCTCTTTGACACCTCACAAAGCCGGACGGTGGAATTGATGTCACGTCTGCGGGAGCATGTGGAACAGCACATTTTTGAGTATATGGATCAGCATATCCGCATCACGGCAAGCATAGGCATCTCCTGCCACACCTTTGCCAACCGGCAGTGGGATCCGGATATGATCACCATCATCGATGAAGTGGATAAAGCGCTTTACAAGGCAAAAACAAGCGGTCGAAACCAGATCATAATCCATCCCACTGAATTTCCTGCTTGACAATAGACCCGCTTCCAAAGCCGATTGCCCCAAAGGAGTATTTATATGGCTCATGTAACCGTAAAAGACCTTAATAAGTACTATGACAACGGCTTCCACGCCGTCATAGATGCCTGTTTTGCAGCCGAGGACAAGGAATTTGTCGTACTGGTCGGACCATCCGGTTGTGGCAAGACCACCATTCTGCGCCTGATCGCCGGACTTGAGGAGATCAGCACCGGAGAGATCAGGATCGGCGATACCGTGGTCAATACCATTCCTCCAAAAGACCGGGATATTGCCATGGTCTTCCAGAACTATGCGCTGTATCCGCACATGAGCGTCTTTGACAACATGGCTTTCGCACTCAAGCTCCGTCGTGAGAGCAAAGCCGAGATCGACAAGAAAGTCCAGCATGCCGCCAAGATGCTCGGCATTGAATCCATGCTCAAGCGCAAACCGGGGCAACTCTCCGGCGGTCAGCGTCAGCGGGTAGCGCTGGGACGTGCCATTGTCCGCAACCCCAAGGTCTTTCTCTTTGACGAACCCCTTTCCAACCTCGATGCCAAGCTCCGCGTCCAGATGCGGGCTGAGATCGTCAAGCTCCACCGCCAGTTGGAGAATACCATGATCTATGTCACCCACGACCAGGTGGAGGCAATGACCATGGCGGACAAGATCGTGGTCATGAAAGACGGCATCATCCACCAGATCGATACTCCGCTCAATATCTACAACTATCCCAGGAATATGTTCGTTGCCGGATTTATCGGCAGTCCCTCCATAAACCTGATGCAGGGCGTTATCAGAGCTGCCCAGGACAACAAGCTGCTCTTTGACGCCGGAGATTTCTCCGTCGCCCTCAATCCGGAGCAGGGCAAGGTTATGGCAAAATACACCGGCAAGCCGGTCATCTTTGGTATCCGTCCGGAGGACATCTACGATGCCAGATTTGATTCCATGGCTGATCATCCGCAACAGATCGAGGTCATCTGCGATCTCGTCGAGCCCCTTGGCAATGAATATCACGTCTTCCTCAAAACCCAGCGGCACAACCTGCTGGCTCGTTTCGATGCCAAGGAACTGCCCAAAGCGGAGACCAAACTGATGGTCACCTTTGATATGAACAAGGCGCATCTCTTTGATCCGGACAGCGAGGAGTGCCTCATTTAAGACCCTTCCGTTGTGATCGATCCATCGGGGACAGCCGTAGAGGAAAGACGGCATAAGGAGCTGCCTGTATGAAAACATGCCTCTGCCTGTTGGTTTGTATGGTCCTGGGCATCGGCGTTCCATTGATCGCCCAGGATCTCATTCTGTCCGATCTGACGCCTGCCGCTACTGCACTGAACGGACTCACCCTGCTTTGCGAGAGTCCGACGGACAACCTTGCCAATCCGGTCACCGCTGCCACCGGCTCCACCACCCACTACATCAATCCCTTTTCCCTGAACAAGGTAAGCGTTTACGGCTTGCACACCGCCCAGTGGATCTATCTCGTCAAGACCGCCGCCGGCACCGTTTACCTTCATTCCAGTGATTACAAGCTGACTGACTACTACGTCAATTTCGCCTTTTTCATGAGCGATATCACCATCGGTTACACGCATCACTTCATCTTCCATGAGGTGGAGGAAGATATCGACTATGAGAGCGGGGATGATTTTGCCCTGCGCTATGACTTTGACACCGGCATGGCAGAGACGATCCACCGAATTTCCAGGGACGAAAAGGAATGGCTGATCAATGCCCTGTGGCGTGTCTTTGATGACCTGGACATCGCCGGCGGGATTCGGCTGGAAGGCGGGAAAGTGGACTGCTACCGGATCGGTTACAATTTCCAGTTTGAAGAGGTGATGTCATTTCTCACCTCCTGGCAATCTGATCCATCCCGCTTTGGCTTCGGCGTCAAGCTCTGCTGGGAGGACTCCGACTTCACCTATGCCGTCCGCACTCACAATGAACTGAAATTGACCCACGCCGTGGAATTTGGCTATCGGTGGTAAGAACCCTTGCCCTATTGCTGTTGATCTGCATCCTGACCGCTCTGCCGGCAGAAAGAAGTGATACGTCTTGGGGCGCTGAAGGAAAGCGCCCCTACGAAAGTGCAGAGCCCATTCCCTCCGGGGAACTGATCGAACTGGAACTCGAAGACCTGCAAGGATCATGGTGGCAGGATCTCCTGGCGCCACTGGAAGCAGCGAAGGACGTCCGTATTCACTTCCGGAACCGGCTCACCCTCCCCGATCTGAGCAACCCCGATCAATTCACCGTCAGTTCCGCCCTGCGCCTTTCCTATCCCCGCTTTGTTCTCTTTGCCAGTCGCCGTCAGACCGACAGCGACGGCTTGACCGCCGTCAGTTATGCCGCTCTCTTCCGTTCTGGGCGCGGTCTTTTAAGAAAGCTCCAGATCGGAGATTACGGCGTCACCTTTGCCCAGGGTATTTGCTCCAGGGGAAGCATCTCTGCGCCGGCAGGATCATCCTCCTATGCTCTTACCCCACCAGGTGATCCCAACCGCTATCAAATGCACGGCATGGCAGCGGAGATCGTCCGTGACAGCGTAAATATTCTCGCCTTCGCCTCTCAGCTGCCCCGCACTGTCACGCTCAGTGACGGACGGATCACCCATCTCTACCACAGCCCGACGGAAAACACCCATCTCACAGTCAATGAAAGCATTGCCGGACTGGTCATCGCCTCCCGGATTCGGAACACAGGTCTCGGAATGCTCTGTTATGTTCAGGATTACGACCGGGAATTTGCCGATTCTTTGACCATCATACCCGCCTTTGCCCTGAGTGTCCATGCCGGTTACAAGGGAAGGAACATATCCACCTCATCCGAGATCGCCTTGCTCGATGCCTGTCTGCCGGCATTCAAATCCCTCCTGGAATACCGAACCCGGCACTTCCGCCAGTCAATCGGCATCGTCTATTATCCCGATGCCCAGTTCCCCGCTTATGCCGGAAGACCGTTTCTTCTCCGCAATGACGCTGCCCGGCAGGAATTGCAGTATGACATGGAGATCAAACTCACCGACCGTATGGACTTATCCTTCCGCACCGCCCACAACCGCGCAGAGAGGATCGCCGACCATCCCCGCTGGCTTGACCGCCAGGTCATCACCGGTGACTGGAAGACCCGCGACTCCATTATCCGGCTTAGCTTTATCCGATATGACCGGCATCTGGTGACCGTGGATGACCTGCCTGTCGAAAGCGCCCCTACGACTGGACAAGCGGTGGTTATGCAACAGACCGGAGGTAATAGGGCATCTTTCCGAATGCCGACCAATGATCGATACCGCACTCGTCTGTTTGCCCGGTATCGCATCACTGCCCGCTGGCAGAACCAATTGACCTGCGTTTACGACCTCGAGCACGGCAGCAATTTCCGCCGCAACGGCGTCATCATCGACAACCGCTTTCTCTACCGTCACAAAACGCATCGCCTCAGCTTCGGGATCAAGACCTGGCACACCCAAAACGCCATCTACGACTATTCCCCGGATGACGACAACTCCCTGCCCTATAGCCACTATCTCAATAAAAACCTGAATCTCTACGCCGCTTTTTCCACCACCTTCCGTTATGGTGATCTATCCCTGCGTGCCGAGCAGGAACTTCACCGTGACCGGCGCACCCGGATCTACACCGGTTTCACCCTGTCTTTCTGAGCTCGGGTTTCAATCCTATGCCTGAGCCGTTTCACCCGCTTTTCCGCTGCCCAGATATCACGGAGATCATGGATCGTATCGGTCTGCAGATATTTCAATAACCGCTCCGCCTCCTTCAGCGCTGCCGGATATTCCCGGAGCCGACGTTCCAGGAGGATCGCATATTCCAGCATCGAGGGCGGATGCAAGAGCTCGGCGCCAATGCCAAAATAGCGCCGGCAGAGCTGATATTCCCCCCACCGCTTATGCAAGATCCCCAAGTCATAGACCAATTCCGCGGTCACTTGGTCATCCTCAAACAAGGCGGTGAGGATATCGATCGCATGGTCGTCAAAACCCTGTGAGGTATAAAGCCGCGCCACGGCACAGTAATCGATCCGCAGATCACGCTTTGCCGGAATGGGGATGCGCACCGAGTCAGCGATCAAAGCCAGCAGCACTGCCGTATGCAGGACGTCCGACTGGTTGTGGAGAAAGATGCGGCGGATGAGCTCCGGATCGCCGTTCATCAGGAACTGGTAATAGGTCTGCGGGATCAGCGAACCCGGGATGTCCAGTTCCCGATCGCGGATATGCCCGAGGATATAATATTCCAGCGTCTCCAAATTACAGCTCGGAGCACGGTTCTTCCACAGCCGCCGTGCCAGATGCAACACATCCAGATGCGGACGCTGTCGTAAAGGCAGCCACAGGTTATTGACCAGAAAGCGCGACTCCAGTACGGGCAGGTCAAAGGTCTTGCCATTGAAAGTAACGATCAGCGCTTTTTCTTCCAGACGTTGCTGCAGAAACTCAAAGGAATTGAGCTCCGCCTCCGGCTCCGGCAGAAAGATCTGCTCCACCACAAAGCGGTCGCCTTCATAAAATCCCAGTCCGATCAGAAAAGCCAGCGTTCCGCCCCGACCCAGACCGGTGGTCTCCAGATCAAGAACGAGGAGGTCCTCCCGCCCCCAGCCATGGCCGGGTTCCAAACCCGCCCATTGCACCACCACCTTGGGCAGCCTATCCATCTGCAACGGCAGCTCGTCAATCCTGGACTGAACCGGATGCTCCGTCCGGGTGTAATACACCGGATAATCCTGGTGACCGGAGAACTGCCCGGGCAATGCTGCCTGCAACGAGACCCTGATCGCCGCTTTGATCTCGCTGGCAAAGTCCTCACCCAAGGGAAAACGGCGGTCTAATTCATCATAATTCACAGCTCATCAACCAATCGATAGCCAATCGTAGGGGCGCTTTCCTTCAGCGCCCCATTTCCCCGAGGCATTTGCTGCATGGGCTGCCACGGACACACCGTCAACCGAAGGATGGTACATCCCCGGTTCAATTGCCTCTCATCGACTCGATCGTGGCTTTGGCGGACGGCACATGCTCATAGATAAAACTATTGGTCGCACAAGGAAAATCGGCACATTCGGCACAACTGGCATAGCCCTTGCCCACCACGCAGGCACGGATCGGGCACTGGGAGCACCAACCAAAGCGGACGCCCTTGCTCATGCAACCCTCGCAATTGATGTCTTGCGCCGTCAATTCGGCTTCATAGGTCTTTGACCAACGTACCGCAATGTCCCGGCGCTGTTCGTCATTATTGTCACGCGTGGCGACGAAACACTCGCAGCCCGGACAATCCAAACCACAGGCGGATAAGATCTTAGTCATATTTTTCTCCCCGGATCGGGCAGTGATCCCGGCGCTCCCGTTCGAGGATCAGCCGATAGTCACCACTTCATCCCGTTCATTTTACCCGGATATAATAAACTGAGCCCCGCCTTTTTGTCAATGATGACTTCCGGATATCGGTGTTTTCCTCATGCTTGATCCTGATGGATCGGCTATACTCACCATCACCAATGTATTAACTCCCATTCACCAGCCCTTTCTCTATCCTTGTTCATTCAGGGTACGCATCACGGTCCCCGATCCCGTAGATTTCCCTATTTTTGTCTATGTTCCTTGCTTGATTACCTTAGTATAACCTTAGTATAACCTTACGGTTGTAAGGTTATACTAAGGTTATACTAAGGTAATCAAGCAAGGAGGAGGCAGTGGATCATCTTTGTCAAAACTGGTATGAACAAGCGGTGAAATCGCCACGACCCCCGCCGCGATCCTGCTGAAGGTCGGGCGGAATAAGGAGAATAGGCGATCGATAGGTGGAAGGTGGATAAATGCAAAATTAAAGTTTGCCAATTTGAATATCCCGATTACCATGGTTCTTGTAGTGGTATCTATCGGAAGATGCCTCTGCGAGTAAGATATGCCCAAAAGGAGGTATTCTATGGGTGGGGGAGTAATCTTGAAATTCCCCTTTGATCCGGTAAATGGCGGAGTTTTTTTTATCCGTCCGGCTGGAACTGTGTCTGGAGGAAAACCTGGTTCGGAGCATCGTCTCCGGGACAGGTCGATCAGTGCTTCAATCCAACCACAAAACAAGTACCTGAGGAGGTATTCTAATGAAACAAACGATCATTGAAGGGCTGCAGGGTTTTACCCCGGCAAGCCCGCAGAGCGCAGCAGAATTGAGTATTATCCCACTGCTCGCTTCACAACCCGCTACTCACAGTTATCTGTCTCTGCACCAGGCATTGCAGAGGGGCTCGCTGGTCATAACCGAGATCGACGAGATGGGTTCCGTACCCACATTAAAGGTCATCAACAAAGGTAATGAGGTGGTTTTGATCCTCGATGGCGAAGAACTGCGCGGGGCAAAGCAAAACCGGATCCTCAATACCAGCATCCTCGTCCCGCCCAAGAGCGAGATCTACGTACCGGTAAGCTGTACGGAACGCGGCAGATGGCACCATATATCGGCTGAATTCTGTGAATCCGAAAACGTGCTGCCGTCAAAGAGCCGTTCCGCAAAATCCATGCGGGTGGCGGAAAACCTGAAAAGGCATAACGCTTATGATGCGGATCAGAGTATGGTGTGGCAGAATATCGGTGAGCTTCAGCATAAGCACAAGGTGTTTTCGCGTTCGGATGCGATGGCGGATGTGATGGATGAAAAGCGCTCCGATCTGGATAAGATCGCCGCCGAATTTTCGTTGCTGCCGGAGCAGGTGGGGATTTATGTGGAGGTGGCGGGAAAGTTTGCGGGACTGGATCTGGTCTCGTTGCCGCTGGTCTGGAGGGATCTGCATGACAAGATCATCCGGTCATATGCGATCGATCTGATGATGGCTGGACATTCCGCTCCACCTGCCGATCCGGCGAACCTGAAGCATCTGCTGGATTCCATTGGAGAGGCGGAATTTCTGCCCTTCAAGTCGGTTGGACTGGGTGAGGACTACCGGCTGGAATCTTCCTCATTGACCGGATCATTCCTGGTCTGGGAAGGGCAACCGGTACACTATGCCATATATCCCGGTTACCAGTCCGCTGCCGGAGAATGCTATCACAGCCCCCGTGGTATCATAAGAAGGGGAAGGCGTTGATCTGTTAATTATCATTCCGGGGGTGGTAATCGCCGCTCCCGGTTGAGATCGATGCGAAGCACCTATTGGAGTTGTGATCTAAACCGGTGTTGTCTCCTGCCTGAGGTTTTCCAGAGCTTTGTCCAGAAGAGCGATCTGGGTTTTGCGCTCGTATTGCCAGGGGATCTGATATGCCCGCTTTAGACCCGCTTCGAGGTCAGATAAGATCCGCAATATCTGGTGTTCTATGGCTGCCACTGATTCCATCGGGCAGGTATAGTCATGTCCACTGTCATGAAGGATGTGGGTCATTTCAAAGCCATGAGGGGTCAATGCCAGAATATGCCTGCCGGTGCGCAGATACTCAAAGGACTTGCTGGGAACCACACCGCTATTGACACTGGCATTGAGGATGATGACCAGAACGGTGGATCGCATCATCTCTGTCAATGCCTGCCGGTGCGGGAGATGGGGGATATGCTCGATGATGTCCGTGATCCCGCTTTCACTGATCTCCCGGAGATATTGGGCAAAGTAATTGCCAAACAACCTGATCCGGACATTAGTTGGCAGTTTCCCTGCCTGACGGAGGTTGCGGAATGCGGTGAAGAGATTGCGGAAGTTCCGCTTACCGGAAAGGTTGCCGAAGTAACTGAAGGAGATGATGTCCCGCTCTGGTTCGGTATCCGGCAAGGCGGTAAAGTCCTCTTCGTCCCAGCCATTATAGACCGTGATCATCTTCTCCCGCAGATGTTCTCCGAAGGTAGCGCAGGTCTCGTGGATGCTATCCCCGGTGCAATAAGCAATCAATGACGCCCGTTCCAGAAACCGCATTTCCCAGTGTTTGGCAAATAGCCGGTGCAGGGGAGTGATGAACTGGGCATAATCCCGGAGCAGCGTCCAGTAGTCGTCCATATCAAGCACGTAAGGGATACCGGTCACCTTAGACAGATAATACACAGCCAGTGCGGCGGAAAAGGGCTGGCAGGCGACATACAGCAGATCGTAGCGTTTCTGACGGCAAGCCCGTAGCCCGGCAGCATAGGCAAATGGAACCCAGCCCACTTTCTCGTCCAGAGGACAGATCCCGCGGAAGAAGCGCTTGATCCCTTCCGATGTGTTCAGATAGATGCCTCGGGTATCCTTGCCGGTGACGCTGGAGATGCGTTTGAGGATGGCACCGGGATCGATGCTGGAGGTGCGGATGATCGAATTCTGCCGGGTCTCGGAGAGCAGGGTCTTTTCCTTCAGCAGGTACTGGATATCGGAGATGGTGACGACATCGACCTCCCATCCGGCGAAGGTTAGATACTTGACGGTCTTGAGGTTACACAACACTGCCGGACCAGCCAGAGGCGGATAAAAATAGGAAAAGTAGAGGATGCGCCCCTTCATTGATCGCCGGAAGGGTCGGGAGGTGGCGGGATCAGGGAGGATATGCTCTCCAGCAGCAGCGGTTCCAGCATTTCCCAGTTGTACTTCTCTTCCACCAGTCGTTTGCTGTTTTGCCCCATTGACTTCAATGCTGCCGGGGGCAGGCGCAGGAGCTTCTTGATCGCAGCCGCGATCTCGGTGCTTTTATATTCGACGCAGATGCCGGTTTTATTCTGACTGATCAGTTCATTCATCATCACTGACCGGGTGGCGATCACCGGAAGTCCGGCGGCATAATACTCCAGCAATTTCAAGGGAATGGCTTTGCGGAAGCGCTGATTGGAGGGATTGAACATCCAGAGTCCGATCTTGGAACGCTGGAGCAGCACCCCGATCTTGTCCGGTGCGATCCATTTCTGATAGAAGACGATGGCATTGAGGTTGTAATCATTGAGTTCTTTGAAAAAACGGGTCTCGTCACCGGGAAAGTGAAAGCGCCCGACTATCAACACCTTGAGCCAGGAAAGTTCCCGCTTTAGCAAAGAGATCGCCTTCAGCAACTTAAAAGTCCCATGGTCGTTGGACAGACCTCCGATATAGACCAGATCAAACTCCGTCTCACAGAGGTATTGTAATGAGCCACCCAGTTCACAGACCTCTCCCCAGGTATCTTTGGCAGGGTAATTAGGAATGATGATACTCCGGGAAC
>Ga0194113_10009330_pt1 | contig 11860 bp, 9 predicted proteins | sample TA2MahC200mmetaG_FD_146193 | JGI IMG/M metagenome (GOLD analysis project Ga0194113, IMG submission 146193) | Freshwater microbial communities from Lake Tanganyika, Tanzania - TA2015017 Mahale Deep Cast 200m | ecosystem: Environmental > Aquatic > Freshwater > Lake | place: Tanzania: Lake...
GACCGTGTAGGCGAAGGCCGCCCCCCCGAGGAAAAACACCGAGGTGAAGAGGACGAAGGGGACAACGTATTTTTTTTCCTTCTGGTAGAGGCCCGGGGCGATGAACTTCCAGATCTGGTAGAAGATGAACGGCGAGACGGCGAACAGGGCCGTCAGGAAGGAGACCTTGATGTAGGTCATGAAGGGCTCGGTCAAGGTCAGGTAGGACAGTCTCTGCCCTTCGGGGAGAAACCGGGTCAGGGGCTTGGCCAGGAAGTCGTAGACGTCCCGGCTGAAGGCGTAGGCCGGGATGATGGCCGCGAAGATCGAAAGGAAGGCGTAGAACAGCCTCTTTCGGAGGTCGTCGAGATGCTCGAGGAAGGTCATCTCGTCAGGAGATTTTTTGGCCTTCCTCATCCTCGCTGAAGCCCTTCTTGAGGTCCTTGATGTCGTCCCGGATGGATTTGAATTCGTCGGCCCGGATCTCGCTCTCGAACCGCTCCTTGATCTCCTCGGTCGACTTCCGGAATTCCCGCATGGCCTTGCCGATGGACCGGCCGATCTCGGGGAGTTTTTTCGGTCCGAAAACGAGGAGAGCGATGGCCATGATGACCAGCATCTCCGGAAGGCCGATATTGCCAAACATCAGATATTTCCTCGGTTAGAGGCCCGAAAAATATAGCCCGTCCCCACTCCGAAGTCAAGGCGGCGTTTTTGACTTCCCGCCGGGCCCATGCTAGAATTCGACGGTCCCTTAAGGCGATGAAGCGGAAAATCGTTCTCCTCGGCGCGGCCCTTCTCGTCTTCGTCCGCCTCGGGGCTCGGGAGGAGGACGCTTGGCGGTCCGGCCTCGACCGGATCGCCGAAATGGCGGACCTCGTCCGCGAACATGCCTACGCCGCGCCCGACCAGGGCAAGATGGTCCAGGAGGCGATCAAGGGCCTCCTCCAGACCCTCGACCCGCACTCTTACCTGCTCGACCCCGACAGCTTCTCGCGGATGGCCGAGGAGCAGCGGGGAAAATACTACGGAATCGGGACCCAGATCGCCAAGCAGGAGGACCGTCTGGTCATCATCGCCCCGATCGAAGGGGGGCCGGCCTGGAGGCTGGGCGTCCTGGCCGGCGACGTCATTTCCCATATCAACGGAGAGAGCACGAAGTCGATCACCGACCGCGAGGCCGTCTCGAAACTCCGGGGGCCCCGGGGGACCAAGGTTGGCGTGTCCATCGCCCGGGAAGGCTTGGACAAGCCGCTCGAGCTCGAGATCACCCGCGAGGAGATCCCCCTCTACAGCGTTCCCTACGGCTTTCTCCTGGACGGCGAGACGGGCTACATCTTCGTCCGCTATTTCGCCGAGAACACCGTCGCCGAGCTGCGGGACAAGATGGCCTCCCTGACCAAGGCCGGAATGCGGTCCCTCATTCTCGACCTTCGCGGGAACGCCGGAGGGCCGCTTTTCCAGGCCATCGACATGGCCGACCAGTTCCTCCCGAAGAACGCCCACGTCGTCTCGGTCAAAGGGCGGAATCCGGCCTTCGACCGGTCCTTCTCGGCCGCCTCGACCGAGGCCAGCGAAGGCCTGCCCCTCGTCATCCTCATCAACCAGGGCAGCGCCAGCGCCTCCGAGATCGTCGCCGGGGCGGTCATGGATCACGACCGGGGCCTCGTCGTCGGAGAGGATTCCTGGGGGAAAAGCCTCGTCCAGCAAATGTTCCCCATCGCCCCGAACATGGCCGTCGCTCTGACGATCGCCCGATACTACACCCCGAGCGGCCGGTCTCTCCAGCGCGATTATTCGAACTTTGACGACTACATCCTCGACGCCAAGCCCGTTCCGGAGCAAACCCGGGAGGTCAAATACACGGCCAAGGGCCGGAAAGTCCTCGGCCAGGGGGGGATCACGCCCGATCACAAGGTCGAGTTCCGGATCCTCGTCTATACCCTCGAGCTCCGCGGCCGGGGAGCGTTCTTCGGCTATGCCCGCCGGCTGATTTCTCATCAGACGCCCTTGGGGAAAAAGTTCCTCTTCCCCGAAGAGATGAAAGCCGGAGCCGATCCCGCGGGCAAGATCCAGGTCGGCCGCCTCTTCGTCGCCGACCCGGCCGTCCTCGAGGACTTCCGGGGCTACGTCCTCGAGGCCAAGCTGCCTTACGACGAGGCCGTCTTCAAGAAAGCCGAACCGGAAATCAAGCGCGAGCTCGAGCGCGAAATCACCTCCGCCCTCTTCGGCGTCGAGGAGGGATGGCGGGCCTTCGAGAGGTCCGATCCGGTCGTCCTCAAAGCCTTGGAGGTCATGCCCGAGGCCGCCAAGTTCGTGGCCCGATGAAAATCGCCGTCGCTTCCGACCATGCCGGCTACGACCTCAAGACGGCTCTTCTCGGATTCTTGGAGGAGCGCGGAATCCCCCACGAGGACTTCGGGGCGAGCCCCGGCGAGACCGTCGATTACGTCGATCAGGCCGAGACGGCGATCCGGGCCGTCCTGAACGGCGGTTGCGACCGGGCCATCCTCGTCTGCGGGACGGGAATCGGCATGGCCATGGCCGCCAACAAGTTCCCCGGCATCCGGGCGACGGTCTGCTGGAACGCCTTCACCGCCGACATGGCCCGCCGGCACAACGACTCCAACTGCCTGACTCTCGGCGGCCGGGTCCTGACCGCGGCCGAAGGCGCCGCCGTCGCCCGGGTTTGGCTCGAGACGCCTTTCGAGGGCGGCCGCCACCGCCGCCGTCTCGATAAACTCGCCGCCCTCGAAGCCCGGGCCTGCGGCCGCCGCCCTTAATAAGAAGGAGGATCTCTCATGCCGTCCCTCAGCGAACAATGCCAAGCCTTGACCGAGCGGATCGAGAGAAACAACGCCTGGCGGCAGAAGGAATGCTTCAACCTCATTCCCTCGGAGACGGCGCCTTCGCTGCTCGTCAAGCTGGCCGAGATCTCCGACCCGGCCGGCCGCTACGCCGAGCACCGGACGATGAAGGGCGAGGAGGTCTATTTCTATCAGGGGATCGACTTCATCCGGGACGTCGAAATCGAGGCCCGGCGGGAGCTCGGCCGCTATTTCGGCTGCCGGGACATCGAACTCCGTCCGATTAGCGGCCAGATGGCCAACGAGGTCGTTTTCAAGGGGATGGTCAAGTTCCTGAACCGGGCCAAGGCCGAGGGCCGTCCCTCGCGGAGGATGAAGCTCGTTCTCAACAACGACCTGGCCAAGGGCGGCCACCTGAGTTCTCAGCCCATGGGCGCCCTCTTCGGCTGGGTCGAAGAAGATCCGGCCACCGGCAGGGAGAGCGTGGTCGGCTTTCCCGTCCGGAAGGACAATCCCTACAAGGCCGACCTCGAGGCATTGGCCGCCCTCCTCGAGACGCACAAGCCCGAGCTCGTCGTCTTCGGGAAGAGCATGTTCATCTCCCCCGAGCCCGTCCGATTCACGGCCGAAATCGTCCGGACCTGGAGCCCGCGGCCCGTCCTCATGTACGACATGGCCCATGTCCTCGGTCTCTACGGCGCCTTTCAGGAGCCCCTCCAGGAGGGGGCCGACGTCGTCACCGGGAGCACGCACAAGACGTTTTTCGGGCCGCAGCGCGGCCTCGTCGCCGGCAATTTCCCCCCGGACAGCCCCCTCCGCAACCTCTGGCTCGACATCAAGGGCCGGGCCTTCCCGGGCATGACCTCGAACCACCACCTCGGGACCCTTCTCGGCCTCCTCCTTTCGGCCTACGAGATGAACGCCTTCAAGGCGGAATACCAGGCCGCGGTCCGGGCGAACGCCAAGGCCTTCGCCAAGTCCCTCAGGACCCACGGCCTGCCCGTCGAAGGCGACCCGGCCGACGGCTACACGGACACCCACCAGGTCCTCGTCCGGGTCAAGGCCTTCGGCCGGGGGATGGACATCGCCCGCCGCCTCGAGGAGAACAACATCGTCACGAATTACCAGGCCCTCCCCGACGACGCGACCTTTCTCGAGTCGAGCGGAATCCGGATGGGCGTTCAGGAGATGACCCGTTTCGGGATGGGCCCGGAGGATTTCGATGTTCTGGCCGGCCACCTCGCCGAGTGCGTCGTCCGCGGGAAAGCCGTCAAGGACGAGGTCCGGCGTTTCCGGGGGAACTTCCTGGAGATGCGGTATTGCCTGCCGGCATCCGAAGCCGTCCCCCTGGCCGCCCGGATCTTCGGCTCGGCCTTTCCCGGATCCGGACTTACTTCCCGGTTCGCCGAGGAACTTCACAAAATCGGGTAGGGCGGCGATGAAGATCCTGGTCGTCGGCTCGGGCGGGCGGGAACACGCCCTGGCTTGGAAAATCCGGCAGAGCCCCCGGGTCACCGGCGTCTTTTGCGCCCCGGGAAACGGCGGCACGCGGCGGGTGGCCGAGAATATCGCCATTCCCGACATCGACATCCCGGCCCTGGCCGATTTCGCCGCCCGGGAACACATCGGCTTGACCGTCGTCGGCCCCGAAGTCCCCTTGACCTTGGGGATCGTCGATGAGTTCGAGTCCCGCGGCCTGCCCATTTTCGGCCCTTCGAAAAAAGCCGCCGAGCTCGAGGGGAGCAAGATTTTCGCCAAGATGTTCCTCGACCGCCACCGCATTCCCACGGGACGGTTCAAGGCCGCTTACACCCCCGAGGAGGCGCGGGCCGTCGTGGCCTCCGAGCCCTTCGGCTATCCCCTGGTCGTCAAGGCCGACGGCTTGGCCGCCGGGAAGGGCGTTCTCATTTGCCGGAGCAAGGCCGAGGCCGAGGAGGCGGTCCGGGCGATCATGGTCGAGCGGGAGTTCGGCGCGGCCGGCCAGGCCGTCCTGTTCGAGGAGTTCCTCCGCGGCCAAGAAGTGTCCTTCATCGTCATCTCGGACGGGGTCCACGCCCTTCCGCTCGTGACGACGATGGACCACAAGGCCGTCTTCGACGGCGGCGGCGGGCCGAACACGGGGGGGATGGGGACGATTTCCCCCTCGCCGGCCGTTTCCAAGAAGACGATCGGCGAGGTCATGGCCGGGATCATCCAGCCGACGATCACCCGGATGCGCGAGGAGCAGCGTCCTTTCAAGGGGGCGCTCTATGCCGGATTAATGATGACCGCCGAGGGCCCCAAGGTCCTCGAGTTCAACTGCCGATTCGGGGATCCCGAAACCCAGCCCCAGATGCTCCGCCTCCAAAGCGACCTGGTCGAGATCCTGGCCGCGGCCGTCGCCGGCGACGTCCTCGCGCGCGAGGTCGAGTGGACGCGGGGGGCCGCGGGCTGCCTCATCCTGGCTTCGGGGGGATACCCCGGTCCCTACGAGAAAGGGAAAATCATCCAAGGCCTGGAGGAGGCCGAGCGGCTGCCCGGAATCGTCCTCTTCCACGCCGGGACGAAGTTCGAGAACGGCCGGTACGTGACGAGCGGCGGTCGGGTGCTCGGCGTCGGGGCCGCGGACCGGACGCTGGCCGGGGCCATGACCCGGATCTACCGGGCCGCCGGCCTCATCCGCTTCGACGGGATGCACTACCGCCGAGACATCGGCAAAGCGGGGGCCGGATCTCCGGTCCCGAAGGGAGAATGAAATGGACGTCGTCCTCTTTGTCGGCAGCGCCTCCGACCTCGAGGTCGTCAAGGAGGCCCGCGAGATTTTTCGAGCGTTCGAGATCTCTTTCGTCGTCGAGGTCACCTCCGCCCATCGCTCGCCCGAGCGGACGACGGCCCTCGTCCGCAAATACGAAGCCGAGGGGGCCGCGGTGTTCATCGCCGCGGCCGGAAAGGCGGCCCATCTCGCCGGGGCCGTCGCCGCCCAGACCATCCGTCCGGTCATCGGCGTCCCGGTCGAAAGCGGAGGCCTGGGCGGGCTCGACGCCCTCCTTTCGACCGTCCAAATGCCCAAGGGCGTGCCCGTGGCGACGATGGGCACGGGCAAGGCCGGGGCGGCCAACGCGGCCCTCCTGGCGGTCCAAATCCTGTCCCTCGGCCGGCCCGATCTCCGGGAGAGGCTTCTCGAGTCGAAGAGGAAAATGGCCGCCCAGGTCGAGGCCGACGCGGAAAAGGCCCGCTCGACGGCATGACCTCTTTTTCGATCCGCACCTTCGGCTGCCGGACGAACCAGGCCGAGGCGTTCGCGTGGGCGGCCGAACTCGAGCGGGAAGGATTTCATCGCCGGTCCGACGGGGGCGAAGACGTCGTCGTCGTCAACACCTGCACCCTGACCTCCCGGGCCGACCGCGACGTCCGCAAGTTCCTCCGCCGAACCGCCCGCCTCAATCCGAAGGCCGGAGTCGTGGTCACGGGGTGCCTCGCCGAGAGGGACCCGGAGAGTCTCCGGCGGATGCCCGGGGTTCGGGACGTCCTCCCCAATGCCGAAAAAAACCGGGTCCCGGAGGTCGTCGCCGCGGCCAGGCCCTCGGGCGCCGCGGCGGCCGGGAAAGCTCCGGCCGCCGGCCGGCCGTTCCGCTCCCGAGCCTTTCTCAAGGTCCAGGACGGCTGCGACATGGGGTGCCGGTTTTGCATCATTCCCCGGGTCCGGGGCCGGGGCCGAAGCGTCGCCATCCGGGAGGTCGTCGACCGGGTTGGAGCCCTGGCCGGGGACGGTTTCCAGGAAATCGTCTTGACCGGGATCAATCTCTCGGCCTACGGACGGGACCTGCTTCCCCCGTCCTCCCTCCTCGACCTCGCGGCGGCGATCGACGCGGTCCCGGGACGATTCCGGGTGAGGCTGAGTTCGCTCGATCCCCGTTTCGTGACTTCCGAGACGGTCGAGGGGCTGACCCGATCGGCCCGGATTTGTCCCCATTTTCACCTGTCGCTCCAGTCGGGGGCCGATCCCGTTTTGCGGGCCATGGGGCGGAGAAGAACGGCCGCCGATGACCGGGCCCTTTTGGCCGAATTCGCGCGAAGGTCCCCTGAAGCGGCCATCGGCGCCGACATCATCGTCGGCTTTCCGGGGGAAAGGGAGGAGGATTTCGAGGCCAGCCTGAGCCTTGTCCGGGACGGGCCGTTGAGCTACGTCCACATTTTCCCCTTCTCCCCGCGGCCGGGGACGCCGGCCGCCGAGGACCCGCCGGTGGATGAGGCGGTCAAGAGGGCCCGGACTCTCCGCCTTCGCCGCGCGGCCGGGGAGAAAAACACCGCTTTCCGGCGGCGGTTCGCCGGGAGAGTCCTCGAGGGCGTCATCGTCGGCCGCTCTTTCTCAGGGGACGAGGCCCTGACCTCCAATGACATGCCGGTCGCCCTCCCCCCGTCCGCGGCCGCCCTCGGGACGACGGTCCGGGTCCGAATCCTCCGGGTCTCGGACGAGGGGACGGCGGGCGAAATCGCCGGGGCCTCTTTTCCGGACGGCCATGAACCGGATTAGCGTCCTCCCCCCCGGCCTCGCCCAGAAAATCGCCGCCGGCGAAGTCATCGAGCGCCCCGTCTCGGTCGTCAAGGAGCTCGTCGAGAACGCCCTCGACGCCGGGGCGACCGAGGTCGCGGTCGACCTCGTCGGCGGAGGCAAACGGCTTGCCCGCGTCCGCGACAACGGGAGCGGGATGAGCCGGAGAGACGCCGAACTCGCCTTCATCCGCCACGCGACAAGCAAGATCGCCGACGAGGGCGACCTGTTCGCCATTGCGACCTTGGGTTTCCGGGGCGAGGCGCTGGCTTCGATCGCCGCGGTCTCGCGAGTGACCCTCCGGACATCGGAAGGCGGGAGCGCGTCCGGGACCCAGGTCGAACGCGAAGGGGAGGCCGTCCGGGAGGTCCGGGAAATCGCCTTTCCGGGGGGGACCGAGGTCGAGGTCCGGGACCTGTTCTTCAACCTTCCGGCTCGGGCCAAGTTCCTCCGCGGGGATGCCGCCGAGCTCGGCCTGATCGTCAAATTCCTGGTCGAGGTGTCCCTGGCCCGGCCCGGGCTGAGGATCACGGCCAGAGAAGGATCGAGGACCGTCCTCAACGGCCTCCCCGTGGCCGGCCTCCGTGAGCGGATCCATCAGGTCTTCGGCCGGTCGGCCGTCGACAAGCTCATCGAGGTCGATCACGTCGAGGGCGAGAGGGCCGTGCGCGGGCTCGCTTCCAGGCCTCCCGAAGGCGGTTCGGCCCGGCCCCGACAGGTCTTTTTCGTCAACGGGAGGCCCGTCCGCGACAAGGTTCTCTCCGCGTCCCTTCGGCAGGCCTACCGCGGATTTCTGGAAAGGGACCTCGGGCCGGAAGCCTACCTCTTCGTGACCTTGCCGTTTGACGAGGTCGACGTCAACGTTCATCCGGCCAAGTCCGAAATCCGTTTCCGGGATTCCCAGGCCGTTTTTCAACTCATGCTCCGCGGCCTCGAAAAGGCCCGCCTTCGGGCGAGCGGAGTCAAGGACCTGGCCGCCCTCATGTCCGAGGCCCCCCCCTCCGTCGTTTCCGGGCCGGACCCCTCCCCGGCCGGAGGCCGGACGGCCGTCCTCGATTTCGGGGTTTCCGAGAAGGGGGAGGCGTTCTCCGCGGAATCCTGGAGCGGCGGGCCGGCGGGTTCGGCCGGCGGGCCGCGACTCATCGGGCAGTTCGCCGATGCCTATATCCTGGCCGAAACGGCGGACGACCTGCTCGTCATCGACCAGCATAACGCCCACGAGAGGATCCTCTTCGATCGATACGCCGAAGTCGACCGGCTCAGCCGATGGCCGGTCAAGATGAGCCTCCTGCCGCTTGTCTTCGAACTTTCGCCTTCCCAGAGGATCGGGCTCGAGGCCCGCCGGAAAGCTTTGGAGAAGGCGGGCTTTCGGGTCGAAGCCATGGGGGGGGCGAGCTTCGCCCTGCGCGAATATCCCGATGTTTTCAAGCCGGAGGAGGCGCTCGGAGTCGTTCTCGACATGATCGGGGAGGAAAAGCGCGCGTCCGTCCCCGAAGGAGAGCGCCTCCTTTGCACAATGGCCTGCCGGTCGGCGGTCAAGGCCGGCGAGCCCCTGCCTCGGGAAAAGATGGCCTTTCTCCTCCGGGAGCTCTTCCGGAGCGCGAATCCCGCCCTTTGCCCGCACGGACGCCCGATCGTCCTCCGCCTCGCCAAGAGGCGGATCGAACGGGGTTTGGGCCGGCCCGCCGGCTCCTTATCCGCATAGGGAAAGACCGGCGGGCCTCGGGCGGCTTTGACAAAATTGACAACGCGAAAGGCGGCTGTTACGATGGGCCCGCTTGGCGGGGAGTGGCGCAGCCTGGTCAGCGCGCTTGCCTTGGGAGCAAGAGGTCGACGGTTCAAATCCGTCCTCCCCGATCATCCCGCGAATCCGGCGCGCCTGTAGCTCAGGTGGACAGAGCAGCTGCCTTCTAAGCAGCGGGTCGGGAGTTCGAGTCTCTCCAGGCGCGCTTCATTTCCCCGCCGGCGGGGGATTGGACGCCGCCCGTCGGTTCACCCAGCTTTTGGTTTCGCCGTCGCGCCAGCGGACGCCCTCGGCCAGGGCTCGCCGAAGCTTGTCGGCGTCGTAAGGCACTGTGATTCGGCCGCTCCGGACTTCCTCGCCGTAGCGCGATTCGAAGCCGCGGCTCAAGGTCACGGTCAGGAGCTTGAGGTCGTAGTTGAGCTCGAAGAGGGCCCGGGAAGGATGGGCGAGGACCTGGAATCGCTCGCCGAGGAGGGGGATGATGCGGTCGATCCCGGCCTCGGCTCCGTCCAAGAGGTCGAGGGGGGTCGGCGGAAAGAGGAGATAATACCTCTCGCTCCCCGCCTCCCTCCCCTCGAATCGAAAGGCCGGGGTCTGGGGAGAGGATCCGACCATCCGGCGCGCGTCGAGGACGAAGAGGGCGGGCCGGCCGTATTCTTCGTTCCGGCCGGCGAGGAGGATCTCGGGGATCTCGTCCCGGTCGAGGTCCACGAATTCATAGTCGCCGATCGACCCGACATGCCAGTACTCTCCGAGGACGTTCCGGCCGAAATCGAGAAGGAGGACGCGGGTCGGATATCCTTCCCGGGAGGCGGAGATGACGAGAATCTCCGGCCGGGCATCCTGGTGGAAGTCGCAGAGGGCGATCCCTTGGACGCAGAATTCGGGCGGAAAACCGCGGCCGCCGGACGTCATCTCCGTTCCGGTTTCCATGTCCCAGAGGATCCGGCCCCGGCTGTCGAGAAGCATGACCCGTCCCGATTTCCGGCCGTCCCGCGTCCGAGGGGCGAAAAGGATCTCCGCTTTTCCGTCGCGGTCGAGGTCGCGGATGAGGAGGAGGGGAAGGATGCGCCTTTCGCCGGCCGGGTCGGCGAGGAATCCCTTCTGGCGGAATCGGGCCCGGAAGAAAACCTCGCTTTCGAGGTCCGGGAGGCCGGTCTCGAACCTCCAGAGCTCGCGGCCGCCCGCGTTGGTGACGGCGAGAGAGGCCCCCTCGATCCGGAAATCGGCCGGCCTGCGGTCGGACAGCCATCTGGGAAGGGACAGGACGGAGGCGATGATGATGACGGCCCCCATCGACAAGCCGGTCAAGAGACGGATCCTTTTACCGGTCGGCATGGGGGATATGTTTGGCTATCGATGTCTCGAAGTCAAGAGGGCGGAAAATCGGCCGGAAAGAGAAAATTCGGGTCCGGCGAGCGTCTTAATCTCGAGAGCGGGTTCTTAATCCTTTGACGGCGTCGGCTCACCCCTAAAGGGGACCTCGGGGAAGGGAAAATCACCCCGGCTATGCCCAAAGCCGGTGATTGACCGCGGAGCCGGCCAAGGAGATGATATCCGCGCATAATTGGAGGAAAAGTGCTTCGAAAGGACCGACGCATTGACAAGAAAAGTCACTTATTGACAAAAAATGTCAATTTGTCTATGAATTAGCAAGGGAAAAAATGGCCTCAAGCCTTGGCGACATTCTTGTCCGGGAAAAAGCCGTCACCCCGGACCAGCTTCGGACGGCCAAGGATTTCCAGAAAAAGCACGACGTTCCCTTGGGATCGGCCCTCATTTCCCTCGGCTATATCTCCGGCGAGGAGATGGCCCAAAGCCTCAGCCGACAGCTCGGATATCCCTATATCGACCTCGACCAATTCGAAGTCTTTCCCGACGTCATCGGCCTGATCACGGCGGAAGCGGCCAAAAAGCAGATGATCATGCCGATCCACCGGATCAGGTCCTTCCTGACCCTGGCCATGCTCGACCCGACCGACCTCGACGTCATCGAGGACATCCGTTTCCGGACGGGGCTCAGCATCCAGCCGGTCATCGCCTCCGAGAACGGGATCCTCAACGCGATCAACAAGCACTACGGGGCATCCCACTCTCTCCGCCTGAAAAAGGAGGCCGAGGAGATCGCCCTGGCCTCGGCCGACGAGAAGATCACGATCCTCGAGGAAGGGCCCGAGGATTTCGAGGCCGCCGAAATCGAGGAAATCACGGACGAGGCGCCGATCATCACCCTCGTCAACAACATCCTCATCGAGGCCATCAAGAAGGGGGCGAGCGACGTCCACTTCGAGCCCTACGAGCGCTCCTTCCGGGTCCGCTTCCGGATCGACGGGATTCTCTACGAGTCGATGAACCTCCCCCTGAAGTTCCGAGACCCGGTGACGTCCAGGGTCAAGATCCTGTCGAACATGGACATCGCCGAGAAGCGGCTGCCGCAGGACGGCCGGATTCAGATGCGGGTCAAGCTCGAAAAGGGCGGTCGGAAGGACGTCGACATGCGCGTCTCTTCCCTGCCGACGATCTTCGGCGAGAAGATCGTCTGCCGGATTCTCGACCGGGAGAATCTCCAAATCGACCTGACCCGCCTCGGCTTCGAGGCCGAATCCCTCGACCTGTTCAAGAAGGCCATCGTCCGGCCGTGGGGGATCGTCCTCGTCACCGGGCCGACGGGCAGCGGCAAGACGAACACCCTCTATTCGGCCATCTCGACCCTCAACGCCATGGAAAAGAACATCATGACGGCCGAGGATCCCGTCGAGTTCTACATCCCGGGGATCAACCAGGTCAACATTCGCAACG
>Ga0194113_10009334_pt1 | contig 11857 bp, 11 predicted proteins | sample TA2MahC200mmetaG_FD_146193 | JGI IMG/M metagenome (GOLD analysis project Ga0194113, IMG submission 146193) | Freshwater microbial communities from Lake Tanganyika, Tanzania - TA2015017 Mahale Deep Cast 200m | ecosystem: Environmental > Aquatic > Freshwater > Lake | place: Tanzania: Lake...
TATGTGTTTCTTCTTTTTCAGAAACAGCATAATCTGTTTTTGTATTATCAAGCTTTCTTATAACACCATCAGCAATCTTTTGACTAAATCCTTCATCTAATAGTGCTTGATATATTTCTTCTTTTTTGTAATATATCGTTTGTGGTTTTAAGATATCACACAAGTAATTAATTGTATCTATGTTTTGTTTCTCTACTTGGTCTGCTTTTTGATATTCATTTTCTCTTATCTTTACTGCTGTTAATTTGTAACTTTGAAGTTTTGGTTTATAGTCTTCAAATTTAGAAAGGTAAATAATCAATTGCTCATATTCCTTTGCATAATGAAACTGAGCAAAAGAATAATCTTCAAAAGATATTTTTTTCTTAGAGTAAAGTAAATCTATGTTTTCCATTTCTGTTCTTATTGCTTCATATCTCTTAAAACTTTTTTCTGGGGTTCTTAATGCCTTTGGAAGTAAAAATGCAAAAATGGATATTGCTAGTATCACTATTAAGAAAACCACAAAATAAATTATGTTGTTATATGTAAAAATATCTGCGATTGTAGAATTAGAAGTAATGGTTTCTGCTAATTTGCTACCAAAATACACATCTAAAAACAAATTATTCATAATGATTACTGCATTTTTTTAAAAAGAAAAAAGGAAAATTTGTAAAGAGAATTATATTGTTACTAATATTACATTATCTCCTCTTAAGAAAACCTCAACATACTTTGCTTTTGGCTTTCCATTTTCTATTTCTTCTGCATCTTCTAAAACAATGTTTAGATGCACATCAAATGCTTTTAGTTTGCCTCTTACAGTAACATTTCCTTTAAGTGTTATTAATACTTGTTTATTTAAGGAATTGTTAAGCATGTCAAAAGGTCTTGATATTTTTATGTCGTTCATTTTTTTCTCCTTTATATATTAAAACAATTTTCTTTTTTCCTTTTTTATTTTTTCTTTTTAAATATACTCCCTATTGCTGCAAAAAGACTTGCAAATATGCTTTTTCTTTCAGATGCAGAAACATCTATTTCTTTACCGGTTAGTTTTCTTGCAACTGCTCTAAAGGCATTTGCAGCAACACAATTTGGATTGTGTACCAATAATGGTTTTATTTTCTTTAAAAGAAAAGATTCACGAATATCATCAGAATATGGAATCCTCCCATAGCTTGGAAGCTCAAGCATTTTCATAATCTCATTTTCTGAAATCTCGCCTTTAGTGTTGCTGTATTTATTTACAATAACTCCCAGAACTCTTTGATTAAGTCTTTGAGCAACAATCTTTGCTTTAAATGCATCTGCAACAGATGGTGCTGTTGGTTCTGTTATCAATAGTATTTGAGAAGATGCAGACATTGCTGCAATTACGTTTTTCTCAATACCTGCTGGAGAATCTATAAGTATAAAATCAAATTTCTTTTGTAAATCTTTTGTGATTGCAACTAATCTTTCAACATCAACTCTAGTATAAAATGAGATTGAAAGACCTGCAGGGATTATTTTTACTCCTTTTGGTCCATCATAGATTGCATCATTTGCTGGTGCTGAACCAAGTAAAACATCATGAATAGTTATTGGGGGTGTCTTTAATCCCATTAACAAACTAAGATTTGCCATTGCTAAATCTGCATCAATAAGTAAAACAGAGTATCCTAACTCTGCAAGTGCAATACCAAGATTACCAGTAAGTGTTGTTTTTCCAACACCGCCTTTTCCTGAAACTATTGCTATTATTTCTCCCATTTTTCTTCACTTTTAAAATATATTAAAAAACACAATATAATCTTATACAATACATTTTATAAAATTCTCTATTTCCTTTACTATTGTTAGTACTTCTATTCTTGATAACCCATCATTTGCTTTTATGAAATAAACTTTTTCATCATTCTTAAAGATTATTTGCCAACCATTTGCTTCTATAAGTATTATTGACAATTCGTTAATCTCTGAATTTATATAATTGTACATTGCTGCACTTTTAAACCCTTCTTTTATGTCTTTGTTTGTGCTTCCAATTACTATCCCGTCTAAATCTGTAATAATTATATCATTAATCAAATGCTTAAGCCTAAGTTTTTGCAAGAAATCAGTTAGATCAGAAGAATGAATAAATATTGGCTTATACACTAATAGTGTTGCTATCGAATTTTCAGATGATCTGTCTTCAAGGTTAAGTATCTTTGTTGATAGTTTAGTAAAAAGTTTTGATATTGTGCTCATAGTTATTCCCTTAGTAAATCAGATAAATTAAAATCATAAAGTATTTCTTTTGCAGATTTCTCATTTTTTATTTTGTCTTTTAATAAATAATCAATCAATGCCTCATTGTATTTTATATCTTTTAGTCCTTGTATGCTTTTGCTTTTTGTTATTGCAAGAGTATATTTTATTTTTTCATTAAATAATAATATTAATTTTATTTGGTCATCAGTTAATGTAAATAAGCTTAGTTGTCCGTACTTTGCTCCAAAGCTATTAAGACAAAAGGGCATAGCATCTTTCCCTAATAACTCTATCTCATGTCCTTCTATTAGATATATTGCGCCTTCAATCTTGCCTTTAACCAAAATTACAATTGATTCTTCAAAGCAGTATTTGCCATCTATCACTAGATAGAGATAACCTCCAAAACCTTTTTCCTGTAAATCCAAGAAAAGCTTTTCTGGCATTACTTTCTCTAAAGGCACATTCTTAACTATTGGAGTTAATACTGGCAAATTCATTTTTTTAACCTACTTGATAAATACAACTCTATCAACTGTGTTTTTTAAAGCAACTGCTGAACCGTCTTCTACAAGATAAACAATTGTTTTTTTACCTTGCCTTTTTGCTTTAAGTATTGCAGGAAGATAATCTGAGTCTCTTGTTATAAAAACAATTGTGTCTATTTCTTTACTAAATGCGGCTTCAGTTGCATCCACTGCCATTGCTACATCAACATCGCCAACTGTAATTATGCTTTCAAAGCCGAGATTAACAACTGCTTCAATTAGCTTATCTGTTGCATATTGGTCAAGATAAACTCTTGCAATCTTTAATGGCCCGTCTTTTTGTAATTGAGATTTAATCTTAAATAAATCAATATTAAATTCTTTTCTTAGAATATTTGGCCCATCTACAAAAACAGCAATATTGTTTCTAGTATTTTCTTTTGGTATTTTTTTAAATATAGATTTGAATATTTTTAGCATTATAATCATCTTTTGTATAAATTATATAGATATAATATACTAATTGTTAAACAAAACATATTTAAAATATATTTATACCTAATTATATAGTTTTTATACTAAAAACGCTTTTTTTAAAAGGAAGAAATGGTGAAAAAATGGCAAGAGATTATGATATTAAGTTCATGGAACTTGGGCAAGTCAAGGAAAAACAGTTTATATTGATAGATGGGGTTATATGTAAAGTTGATACAATCACTAAATCAAAACCAGGAAAGCACGGGGCTGCAAAGATTAGAATGACAGCTACTGCAGTATTTACTGGCCAAAAGATGAATCTTTTAAAGCCAAGCTCAGAAGATGTTGAAATACCAATACTTGATAAGGGAAATGCACAAGTAATAGCTGATCTTGGAAGCAAATATCAAGTAATGGATACTGCAAACTACCAAACTTATGAAGTTGATAAAGACGAGTTTACTGACCTTGTTGCAGGGAACGAAATAGAATATCTCAAAGCTGGTGCAACAATAAAAATTTCTAGACGAAAGTAACTTTCTTCTGGTGATTGCTATGCCTATGGCAAGAACGCACCAGACTTTTGTAAAAGACTTAAACTATAATAAAAATTATCTATATTCTGGAGCAATATTTCCTGACTATTTCTCTTTTACAAGAATACATTTAGGAAGACACCATCAATTCTTTGAATTAATAAGAAATAAAAAAGCAATAGATTTTGCAAAGGAAATGCTTTGTCTTTCAAAAACTAAAGAAGAAAAGGCATTTTCAGTTGGTTTTTTATCACACATTATTCTAGATAGATATTTTCATGACTACTTAAAGAAAAATAAAATAACATCTATAGAAGATCATCTTTCAACTGAGTTTTTCTATGACACAAAGTTCAAGAGAAAAATGGATATACCATTTATAGTTTTACCAAAAGGACTTTTAGAAAGAACTATTCTAAAACATTATAAGAAAAAAATAAAATTAAAAGTTTACTTTTATGAACTAATGCTTTTCTCTTTGTATCTAAAAACAATACAGAGAGAAATAATCGATAACAAACACATTAACCCAAAGCCATCATATGTCGATATCTTGGCACTCTTCTTTTATAAAAAACCTGTTAATCTAAATAAAATAATAATGCCAGATAAAAAGTTAAAAAGGCACATAAAAAACCTAGAACTAGAATTTAAAAAAGCAAAAAAAGAAATGTTAAAAATTATAAGTCATTAACATCTATTTCAAAAGAGACAACTGGTATATTATATTCAAAGTTCTTTAAAACATCAGGATGTATTTCTCCAATATGTCCGATTTCTTTGTTGTTAACAACAACAACTGCACTTCTCCCTTTAATGTAGAATGGATAATCTTTTTTTTGTAATTCTAGATTATAGCCTAAAGTATTACATAAAGTCATAAGAATACTTGATGCTTCAGTAAATGTTACTTTTGAGTTTGCAATTGCAAGCGCAGCGTGAAGTACTGTTTTTGATTTTACATCTTTTTGTTTATCTGGAATAACAACTTTATCACAACAAAATATTCTTTGAGGATAGCTCATGTGTTGGTTATTGGTTAATATCTTTAAAAGCTTAGGAGTAAGCCAAGGACTAACAATATCAAGTGTCTTATCTTTAGAATATCCAAGCTCTATTGCTTTATCCTTACTAAATTCCAAATTAAAATTTTCAAAAGATTCTTTTTTGCTTGAAAGAGATAATGGACTAACCTCTATTGCTCCGCATTGAACAAGGATTTGAATAATATTGTCTTGTTTTATGCTTTCCATTAATCTTTCGCCAACAGTAAATATTCTTGGCATTCTAAGTGGTATGTTGTTAAATCCATATGCTCTCGCTATGTCATCAATAATATCAACTTCGTGAAGTATATCTGTTCTGTAAGGAGGAATAGAAACTTCTATTTTGTCTTTACCGTATTTTTTTGTTTTATAACACATTTTTTCTAGAAGTTCGCATACTTTATCTATGTCTAAATTAAGACCAATAAGATTATTTACATTTGAAAAAGTAACTAGTCTTTTTTCTTCTGAGAAATCAGGAGTGACTATTTGTTTCTTATCATAAGCATTTCCAAAATTAATTTCAATAGAATGTAAATCTCCTCCAAAATCACTAAACATACAACACATTATATTAAGTACTTGATTTAATCTTAATAAATCATTACCAGAACACTCTATGAAAATATCTTTTGTCTTTTCTGTGACTTTTCCAGTAATGTCTGAGTTAATGATTGGTGGCATTGATAATATTTTCCCATTATTGTCAACAAATACAGGGTACTTGTCTTTATCTCTTAGAAGATGAGCGTATTCCTTTCCTGTTTCTGTGTCTTTTAAAATCTCATCAGCAGAAATTTCTTTTGTTTCTCCTAATGGAATAAATTTAATGTCCTTTGGAGACTTTGCACAAAAAGTTATTGGAAAATCAATCTTGTCAAGAGGATAAACTCCAATTGCTCCAATAGTTCTTCTTCTAAAGATTGTTAGGTGAAGCTTTTCTTGGACATTTATTATTTGTTTTAGTTTTTCATCATCTAGTTTAAGATTTTTAATAATTGCACAAACACTATATGCTCTTACTGGTTTAACTGAGTTATCAATATTTAAAATAACATTTGGTTTTTTTGCAGAATAGTTATCTGGTTTTTTAAAACCACCAAATACTTTTAATACTCTTAAAAGCCCTTCTTTTGAAAGAACATCTGGTCTTTCAGCAGTTACTTCTACCTTTATCTCATCTGTGTCTTTGTTATAGCTATCAAGCTCAAAGCCATAATTGAATAATAACTCTTCAAATTCTGCTATAGTTATTTCTTTATTAAATTCTTTAATAACATCATTAAACTTTAAATCAATTGTTGCCATAATTATAATTTCCTTTTAGGTAAAATATACTCCTTTAGCCAATCAATGTTTTCTTCATCACCGTGAATCTCCTTAATTGACTTTTGGTAAAGAAGCATTGCTAATCTTTCAACCCCGAGTCCCCAAGCAATTACTGTTTTTTCTATACCGTATGGTGCCAATGACTCTGGTCTAAAAATGCCAGCATTAATAAGTTCTATCCATTTGCCTGTTCCTTCATGATAACCACTTGCTTCAACACTTGGCTCAGTATATGGATTATATGTTGGTTTAAATTTAACTTTCTTTATTCCAAGTCTTAAGAAAAACTCCTTAATAAAAGCTAGAAGATCTGCAAGTGAAAGATTATCTCCAATAATAAATCCTTCTGCTTGATGGAATTCTGGAAGATGAGTATAATCTATTGTTTCATTTCTAAAAACTTTGTCTATACAAAAATATTTTGAGTTTTCTTTTTCTTCTTGAGTCAAATGGAAAAATGTTCTATAGGTTGTAGCTGTTGTGTGTGTTCTTAATATTAATTTTTTGGATTCTTCTTGACACCAATCATATTGATAACCTTTTGAACCAGTTTTCCAACCATTATTGTGTATTTCTGCAATCTGTGAAGTTATGTTTCTTTCTGTTGGTAATTCTCCAAAATAATCTAGATAGAAAGTATCTTGTATATCTCTTGCAGGGTGATTTTGAGAAATAAACATTGCATCCATATTCCAAAAGCAAGTTTCAATGTATGGACCTTGCATTTCTTTAAAGCCCATCTCTAAGAAAAGCTCTCTTATCTGATAGATTACTTGCCTTAATGGATTTATTCTGCCTTGTTCTTTAGGATTAGGAAGAATTGAAACCTCAAATTCTTTAAAATCAATATTTTTATATTCTCCTGATTTTAATAACTCTGGTGTTAAATATAGTTGCTGGTCTGCTATAAGTTCATAAGCAATTATTTGTAGCAACTTATACTCTTTGTTTTGCTTTTCTTTTTTAATTATAAATTCTTTTCTTTTTAATAGTTCTTGAAGTTCTTGGTTTTCAATAATTGGTTTTTTTAGAGAAATACTTGATAATAGGTTCTTTTGCTTTGTTATTTGTTCTAGATAATTTTCTTTTACTTTTATTTCATCGTTAATAATTTCAATTAAATCTTTTCTTTTAGCTATTCCAAAAGCAAGAGTGGTATCTTCTCTTGTTAGATTAGGAATGTTTAGAGTATTTATGACAGATACTTTTGTTTTGTTTTTTTGAATGTAGTTACAGAATATTTCTTCAATAAATCCGTTTTCTAGAGCAAGTTTACCATTAATGTCTAGCTCATAAGTAAAAGTAGAAGTTGTATTTTCTTCAATTATTCCATTTATCTTTAAGGTTTCTAAAGAACGCCTTATTGAGTCTACATTATAGTTTATGTCTTTTAATATTTCTTCTAGATTTGCTTTGCTTCTAGACTTAATATATTCATAAACTATTGAATCTGATTCTTGAAATTTTAAACTCATGTGCTTTCATTTATTTTTCTTGCTTACAAAATCGAAATCAACGATTTCGTTTATTTGCTTTCTTGGTTTTATAACTGAATACTTGGTAATAACTTTTTTTATACTTGAATTAACTTTGTTTCTAAATATTAATAAAATCAATGCGATTATTAGGATTATAAATAAAACAATAAAATATGATTTGTTAAGATAATCTTTTGAAAAAAGGTTAGAAACCACAAAAGTTGGCTCTGGTGGTCTTTTTTCAACAGCCAATACTCTTAATTCATTTGAAGAAAAACTACTCCAAAGTATTGTTCTTCCAGAAATGTTTGCTGTAGGAACAACATCACCTATCATTAATGGATCATAGAGAGTAATTGATAGTTGTGAATCTTTTGGAATATTTAATACTCCATTAACAACAAATTGTCTGAATAGATTTTCATTAAATCTCCAGATAATCTGATCTTCGTAGTCTAAGTATTTTATAAGAATTGCGTCTGTTATTGTATATTCTGTTCTAATCATTGCATCTGTTTCATTAAAAGAAATTGTAAAGTTCCTTATCTTGTCTTCATTAAGGTAAATGTGCGGTTTTAAGTCAGGGTTTATTTTTTCTAGGGCCTTAATGTCTGTACTTGATTCTAATATGCTCTTTTTTAATGTGGATAGCTCTAAATTACTTAGATATTCTACCTTCCAAGTTTCAATAACTGTTGCTTTTTCTGGTTCTAGAACATTTACTGAAATATAAAAATCTTTCAATGATATTGCATAAACCGGCATTGACAAAAACAATACCGCTACCAATACTAAAAGAAATTTTGAGTTCATATTTTCTTCATTTTTTATTTTCTAATATATTATATGGTAATATATAGTATAAAAATGTTTATAATTACCGCATATTCCAAAAAAATAGCCATTTGTTTTAAATAGATTACCTACTTTAATCTATATATGGGGATTAAGATTAGGTATCTAGGACATTCATCATTTATTATTAATATGAATGGCTGTAATATTTTAACAGATCCTTATTTTGATAATAAAGACAAGTGCTCTTACAAACGGTTAATTGACTGTGCAATGCCAATTACAAAGATTCCAGACATTGATACCGTCTTGATAAGCCACGAACATTTTGATGCTTTCGATATTGAAAATACAAATCTTATTGTTAAAAAAAATAAACCTAAAATTATTGCTCATCAATCAGTTCTAAACAAAATTGATTGTAATGACAATTACAAGGTTCCAATGGATGAATATTCTACAAGAACTATAAATGACATAACTTATACTGCTTATCCTGCACATCATCCAACTTCTTTTTATCCTCTAAGTTATTTAATTGCTGATAAAAAAAATAGTATCTTTTTTGCAGGAGATACCTTGATGACAAGAGAGCATGATAAAATAAAAGCAGATATTGCAATACTTCCAATAGGTGGAAAAACAACACTTGATCTTGGTAGCGCAGTTAGTGTTGCAAAAAAGATTAGACCAAAGTACCTAATCCCTATGAGTTATAACACCTTTGCACACCTGAAGCAAGACCCTCATATCTTGAAGAACAAGTTTGAAAACACCCGTTATACAATTAAACCAGTAGTCATTGATCTTGGAAAAGAATGGAACTATAAATAAAATTAATAATCATCAATTTCTATTTCTTTTAGGCCACGAATAATAATTGGTTTTATGCCTGTGCTCTTTGTTTTTTTCTGAAGATATTTTTCTCTTTTCTCCAAATCATTATATTTACTAGAGATATGTGTTAAGAAAAGAGCTTTTGCTTTTGCTTTCTTTGCAAAGGCAGGAACTTCTTCTGCTACTGAGTGTTTGACAAGCTTTGCTTTTTCTTTGTCTTCTTCAAAGAAAGTAGATTCATGAATCATTATGTCTGTTTCCTCTAATTCCTTTGGAACTTTTTTTAGAACTTGTGTGTCAAAAAGATAAGCAATCTTTTTTCCAATCTTTTTAAACTTATAGTCCATTACCATTTCTGGCTTAATAGTCTTTCCTTTTAGCTTTATGCTTTTGCCTTTTTGAAGCTCAGAGAAGAGTGGGCCTTCAGGTATCTTTAGCTTTAGTGCTTTTGCTTTATTGAATTTACCAATTTTGTCTTTAACTTTAAAGATATAGCCGTTTGTTCTTGTAGTGTGCTCTAGTGGTATAACTTCTACTTTTATTTCTTTGTCTTCTAAAGCTAGACCTTTCTCAACTTCTACAACATTAATTTTATACTCTGGGGGATATGCATCATATATTGTTAATTTGATTAAATGCTCAAGATTCTTTTTCTCATTTTTTGGAACAAAGATATTAAGTTGTATTGCTCTGTTATTTAGTTTAAAGCTTGAAAGAAGACCTAGAAGACCAAAGAAATGATCGCCGTGCATATGTGAAATAAAAATATTATTTATCTTCATAATGCTTTGCTTAGCTTTCATTATTTGTTGCTGACAGTTCTCTGGACAATCAAACAAATAGTTCTGACCATTGTAGTTAATTAGAACACTTGAAAGATTTCTATCAATTGTTGGCAGTGATGCTGAGTTTCCTAGAAAAAATACTTTAATTTTATTAGACATAGTAATATTATATAGTACAAATGTGTTTTTAAACAATTTGGAACATATATTATATATTAAAATCGTATTCTAATTGTTGGTGACAAAAAATGCCAAAAGCTAAAAAAAATAAAATTAAATCTAAGCCTAAAGTCAAGGCAAAAGTAAAGACTATAGAAACAAAACTGGAAACTACAGATCTTATATTTAATGATACAAGCGAGATTGAGATTCCAAAAAGAATGATTGATCAAGTTATTGGACAAGACTCTGCAATCAATTTAATCAAGAAAGTTTCTCAACAGAAAAGACACATAATGTTAATTGGGGCACCAGGTACTGGAAAATCAATGATTGCTTCTGCTCTTGCTGAGATGCTTCCAACAAATAAGCTTACTGATATCTTGGTTTACCCTAATGATGAAGATAGTCACACCCCAAAGATTGTTGAAGTACCTGCTAATCAAGGAAAGAAAATTATTGATAATGCAAAAATTGAAGCAGCAAGACAAATGGGCACAGGAAAGCTACTTGGCTTTTTCCTTCCAATGCTTTGGTTAATAGTTTCAGTTGTGTTTTGGAGACTTGGGTGGGTACCTGATGTTGTGTTTGCAGCAATGCTTTTGTTATCTGGATTTTTAATAGTATCAACTTCTCTTAGCATGCAGATGATGCAAAAAGAAAGAGCATTAATCCCTAAACTTATAATTGATAATGGTGCAAAAAAAGAAGTTCCTTTTGTTGATGCTACTGGTGCTAAAGCAGGGGCTTTACTTGGAGATGTTCTTCATGATCCTCTACAATCTGGGGGTCTTGGAACACCTGCACACTTAAGAGTAGTTCCTGGAATGATACATAAAGCTAATGGTGGAGTATTATTTATTGATGAAATCTCTGCATTATCTCCTAAGTCTCAACAAGACTTGTTAACAATATTACAAGAAAAGAAATTTAGTATTACTGGACAATCAGAAATGTCAAGCGGAGCAATGGTAAGAACTACTCCTGCTCCTTGTGATTTTATTCTTGTTGCTGCAGGTAACTACATAGATCTTGAAAAAGTACATCCTGCAATCAGATCAAGAATCAGAGGTTCAGGTTATGAGTGTCATATGAATATAGATATGCCTGATAATGCAGAAAACAGAAAGAAGATTATTCAGTTTGTTACTCAAGAAATTATTAAAGATAAAAAGATCCCACACTTTTCTAAAGACGCAGTTGATGAAATAATATTTGAGGCTAGAAAAAGAGCAAGCAGAAAGAATAGCTTAACATTAAAACTAAGAGAACTTGGAGGACTTATAAGAGCTGCTGGTGACTTGGCTCTTGAAGAAAATAAAAAACTAGTGACAAGAGAGTTTGTTCTTAAAGCTAAAGGAACAGCAAAGACTTTAGAAGAACAAATGGTTAATAAGATGATGATTGTTAAGAAAGACTATGATATCTTTAAGACAACAGGAATTGCTGTTGGTAGAGTTAATGGTTTAGCTGTAATGAACGAAAGCGATGCTGGACTTCTTCTTCCAATCGAATGTGAGATAACTCCTGCTGCTTCAAAGAACGAAGGAAAGATTATAGCTACTGGTCAACTTGGTAATATTGCTAAAGAATCAGTGGATAATGTTTCTGCAATTGTTAAGAAACTTACTGGAAAAGATATTTCTAACTACGATATACATGTTCAGTTTCTTCAGACTTACAATGTTGAGGGAGACTCTGCTTCAA
>Ga0194113_10009336_pt1 | contig 11855 bp, 4 predicted proteins | sample TA2MahC200mmetaG_FD_146193 | JGI IMG/M metagenome (GOLD analysis project Ga0194113, IMG submission 146193) | Freshwater microbial communities from Lake Tanganyika, Tanzania - TA2015017 Mahale Deep Cast 200m | ecosystem: Environmental > Aquatic > Freshwater > Lake | place: Tanzania: Lake...
GAATGTCGATTGCTTCCGCGATGCCGTTGGCGGCCACGCTGCTACTGGCATGGGCGATGTGGCCGCAGCAGGCTCGCATACCGTTGGCGCAGCCGGTCGTGGCACAGTCATCGACCACAACTGCCGCAGAGCCGCGCTTAGACTTGTCCGATAACTCCGCAGCGGCCGAGGCGGCCGATGAAGTTCCTCAAGTGGCGATTTCGGAATCGGAGAAACGCATCGTCGCCGAACTGGATCGCGCGGTGGACGCGAGTTTTGTCGAATTACCGCTGGAAGATGTGATCGCATTTCTTCGGGACGCGACGGGTGCGGATATTGAACTCGATGCGCGGGGCCTGGAGCAGACTGGACTTTCCAAGGACGTACCGGTCACGCTGACCTGCACGGACCAGAAATTGCGATCGATACTGACCCGAATCTGCGATCAGACATCGGCGCGCTGGCAGGTGGTCGACGAGTCGATTCTGGTGACATCGCCGGATACGGCGGACCTGGCGACGATCGTCCGCGTGCATAGCATTGCCGATCTATTGCCCGCCGACCCAGCCACCGGCGAACTGGATACGGAAGCGCTGATGGGGATTCTCAGCAGCGCCGCGTCGAAGCAGAATGGCGACTGGTTGTCCGAGGGGGGAATTGGCAACGCCGAAGTGAGCATGGACGGAGTACTGGTGGTAAGCCACAACTTCCGCGTGCAGGAAGAGGTCGCCGGGCTTCTGGGCGCGATGCGGCAATTGAAGCGGAAAAATCACGAGCGGCTTACGGACGCAGTGGATCCCGTCGCGGTCGACCCGATCACTGCGAAGATCCGAGCGGCTCTGGATCGACCGTTGGAAGCGTATAATTTCCAAGATACGCCATTGTCGGAAGTTGTCGACTACCTGGCGACGGTCAGTTCACTGCCGATTGCGATTGACGTACGACAACTTGAAGCAAACGGCAAATCGGTCGATACGCCGATATCCTCTCGAGGCAACAACGTCTCCCTGGCGACGGCCTTCAAGCGTTTGCTGCGGCCGTTAGACCTTTCCTGGACAATTTCAGCGCAAACGCTGGTGATTGCCCCGGCCGATGGACTGAGCAATCGATTGAGCGTGCGTTTTTATCCCGTGAACGACATCATTTCACACCCCGACGTCGCCAATTCGGAACTCGAACGGTACGCCGAACTCGTGCGATCGAATCTGACCAATCTCGTGATCGACTGGGCGGAAAACGGCGGTGCGGCATCCGTGGTAGTCGTGCCCGAACTAAACGCTCTATGCGTGAATCAAACGTGGGAAGCGCATCGCAAGGTCGAAGACTTACTGCGGCAACTGCGCAAGTCGAAACAGCATAGTAGCACCGCTCGGTTGGCGCGGGGACTGACGGGCCACGGCGGGATGGGACAAGGGCTTCAGCCCGAATTGCGGGCCTACCTTGTGACGATGCCCGATGCCGGGTGGAACACGCAGAACGTCGCCAAAGTGCTTGGCCAGTTACTTGATCAAGACAACCTCCCATTGTTGGAACCGGTCGGCGATCGGATTCTGGTGCAGGCCGTGCCGGCGGTGCATAACCGCATTCAGCGCCTGTGCATGAAGCAACTGTCCGGCCTGCTGTACCCGGTGGATTCGCAGACGGGAGCAAACCGCCCCATGGTGATTGGCCATGCCGGTGGCATGGGAGGCGGCATGAATGGAATGGGAGGGGGCATGGGAGGTGCTGGCGGCCCGGCCGGAGCCGGCATGGGAGGCGGCGGACTGGGCGGCGGTCGCGGCGGTGGCGGCTTCTTCTAGCATTACCGCTTGAATTCGAAGTCGATGGGGCCGCGGATAACTTTGGCCACTACGGATCGGAGTTGCGCGGTGTGGCAAAGCGATCACGCAGCCGTTCGGCGAATGCTGGTTGCGACCGCAGCGCCGCCAATTCCGGCGTCAGATGCAAGATCCGCGCGAGTGCTGGATCCAGATCCAGCGCGGATGCGACTCCGTCCCATGCCTCTTCGAGGCGGGCCGACTTTTCGAGCGCGTCGTTCGTGGCAGCGGCCGCGTTGCAGGCGACCATCGCGTCGGCGATCCGAAGCAGGGATGCATGGGGCATCTGTTGTTGGGATCGATGCAGCGCTTCGCGGGCATCGGAGGTCTCCCCATGACGCAGCCAACGCAGGCACTGCAGAAACAGTTGCGCGGACTCCACTGCTTCCCGATCACTCGACGCGGAGACAGGTCCGCCGTCGGGGCCGTCGGGCTCGTTTGGCTGCGCACGGAGGTGCGCGGCCGTCGCGATCTGCTTCAGTCCTGATGACGGGAACCCGGCGTCCACGAGCGGCGAATTCATACCAGATTCTCGCAGGGCATCTGAAATACCGAATGCCATTTCCAGCCAGCGAGCAGCACTGGATAGATCCTCTCGATGCAGTGCGACAAATGCGAGCGCCAGGCAATTCCTCAGCCGCAGCATGTCCGCATCCAACCGATACGGTCCATCGCCGAAACGCCCTGCACCAAGTTCGCTGGCGGAATTCAGGGACCGGGCCGCATCGTCACCCCGATTCAAGTTCAATTCGGATTCCCCCAGAACGATCCAGGCTCGCATCAAGTCCAGTCGCTCGGAATCGGCTGGATCAGCGCCCGCCTGCTGCTGTTCGAACCATGCGATTGCCTTGCGCCCGGCGATTTCGGCGCCTTCGAAATCGCCTTGGCGTTGCAGGGCTTCGCCCAGATCGAGCAAAGCCCGGAAGTACTCGCGCCGCCAGCGCATCTCCAGGTCGGGTTCGCGGTCGAGGAAGTCGGCGACCGATCGGAAATGCTCGCGAGCGTGCCATTCCGCCAGCACATAATCATGCAGTTGATCGATGGCCAGTGCGTGCAGCTGGTGGGCTGAAACGGCCAGTTGAGTTCTCGATTCGACGTCGAGCGGATCCGCCTCCAGCAATTCCATACGCAGAGAAAAAGCGCGAACATATTCTTCCAGGCTCTCGGCCACTTTGCCCGCGTCCGCAAGCAGTTCCGCCTGCCCCTCGATGGCCGACGCCGTCTTGCGACGTTCGGACGCGGTGCTGACCGGATCAGCGGGCAAGCCATCCGATCGCCGCGGAACATCGCCGAGTTGCTGGCGATCAGGGACGGCCGGCCCGACGTCGACTCGCATCGATCGTTTCTCGTTCCACCAGATCAGCCCGGCAATCACACCGGCTACGAATCCGAAGCAGAGCATGGCGAAACGCGATGGGCGGGAGGAAAAGATGCGCGATTGCCGGATGACTCGTTTGGTTGCCACCGGAAGTTGCCTCGCGAGATGAGTTGAAGTGGTGCTGCTCGAAACAAGTTTCGAGTTATCCAGTGTAGCTCGAAACTTGTTTCGAGTCGCACAGCGTAGCTCGAAACAAGTTTCGAGTTACGCCCATCGCTCGTTCGCACGAGCCATTCCTTTCCGGACTCATAGCAGGTTAGGATAGAGGTCCGGCCGACTGTTTTCGGAGCGGCAAATTGGGATTTGACGCGGTTTCGGCCTGGTTAAGAGTGCCTTGATGAACAGTCACCACGCCCCACAACCGCGCCGTTTGTTCCTTGGGCAGTTCGCTGGCGGTTTTGCCGGTCTGGCGCTTGCCGCCATGTTGCATCGGGATGGATGGAGTCGCGAGGCAGCGACACCATCCGATGGACGTCCTCATTTCGCGCCGCGCGCCAAGCAGGTTATCTGGCTGTTCATGAATGGCGGGATGAGTCATGTCGAAAGTTTTGATCCGAAACCGACGTTGACCAGGTACGGCGGCAAGACGATCGCGGAAACGCCGTTCGCCGACGCACAAGACCCCAAGAAACTGGCGATTGAGCGGCTGGTTGTCCCCGACGGCAACGGTAACCAGCGCAATACACTGTATCCGCTGCAGGTTGGTTTTGGCAAACACGGGGAAAGCGGCATTGAGATCAGCGATTGGTTCCCGGCAACCGCCCGGAATGTCGATCGACTGGCGATCGTCCGGTCGATGTGGACGACCGACAGCAATCACGGAGCGCAGACGCAGTTCCATTCCGGGCGGCACCAGAACGACGGCGACTTTCCCAATCTGGGCGCCTGGGTACATTACGGATTGGGGTCGTTGAACGACAACTTGCCGCAGTATGTATCGATTGGAAATCGAGAATACTGGAACCGCAAGGACGGCCATTATCTTGGGCCGGCTCACGATGCCGTCCCGCTGCGGATCGATCCGAGCAATCCACTCGATTTCAGCCAACCGGAACGTCCGATATCCGCCGGCGCGCGTACGACGAGTATCGATCTGCTTCGGCGGCTGCACGAACGGCGTCGCGCCGAGTCCCCGGACGACACGGCCCTTTCGGCCAGGATCGCGTCGTATGAACTTGCCTTCCGCATGCAGCGATCGGTTCCGGAGGCGGTCGATTTCAGCCAGGAGACAGCAGCGACGCAGGCGCTGTACGGGCTCGACAAACCTCACTGTCGCGAATTCGGGATGCAGATGCTGGCGGCGCGGCGACTGGTGGAACGGGGAGTTCGGTTCGTCCAGGTTCAACATGGTGCAGGCGGCGCGGGAAGCTGGGATGCGCATGGTGGCCTCAAAGCGAACCACGAACGAAATGCTCTGGCGGTCGACCAGCCGGTGGGCGCTCTTCTCGAGGATCTCGAACGTCGCGGACTACTGGAGGAAACACTGGTGGTTTTTGCCAGCGAATTCGGCAGGACTCCCGGTTCCCAGGGTTCCGACGGACGGGACCATCACATTTTCGGATTCAGCGTCTGGCTGGCGGGCGGCGGGATCCGCGGCGGGATTGTGCATGGAGCGACCGACGAAATTGGTTTTCATGCCGTCGAACATCGGCATTATGTGACCGATATTCACGCGACTATTCTGCACCAGCTGGGGCTCGACTCGCGAAGCCTGGAAATCCCCGGGCGCAAGAGGCTGGAAATCGACCATGGGCAGGTGATCCACGAGATTCTGGAACAGGCTTGAGTCGACGGGGGAGCGGAGATGGAGGTGATCGTGGGGCGATCTGCTTGGAGGGTATATTTACGCGCGTTTGGGGTGCTGCTCTCGGCAGCCGCGTTCGCGCTGGCGGTTGGAGTTGGCAACGGAAGCTTTGCGGTCGCCGAAAGCGCGGGCAACGGCGGGGCTCAGGACGAGTTTTTTGAATTGCGAGTCCGTCCGCTGTTGGCGAAAAGCTGTTTTCGGTGTCATGGCACACTCAAACAATCGTCCGGGCTTCGCGTCGATAGTCGTGAGGCCTTGCTGGCGGGTGGTGAATCGGGACCGGCGATCGTTCCGGGTGACGCCGAAGCAAGTCGCTTGATCCGTGCCGTGCGGCGCGAGGCCGATCTGTCGTCGATGCCGCCCGAAATGGCAGACGCGTTGCGGTCCGAACAGGTTTCCGATCTTGTGAAGTGGGTCAACGCGGGCGCGGCTTGGCCCGCTACGTCGCCTCCCTTTGAGTCGGTGAAGCCATGGTCGTTGGAGCCGCTGCGTTTTCCCGATGCCGGCATGATCGCCTCGGATCCCTGGCACCGGACCACCGTCGATGTCTGGATCGACTTGAAGCAGAGACAGGCCGGTACGACACCGGCGGGACGAGCCGATCGACTGGAATTGGCACGACGCATCAGCTTCGATCTGACCGGACTGCCGCCATCGGTCGACGAGATCGATCGTTTCGTCCACGACGGTTCGCCCGACGCCTGGGAATCGCTGGTGGACCGGATGCTGGCATCGCCTGCCTACGGACGCAAGTGGGGTCGGCACTGGCTGGATGTGGTGCGGTACGCTGACACGGCGGGAGAGACGGCCGACTATCCCGTTCCGCTGGCGTGGCGCTATCGCAACTACGTGATTGATTCGTTGAATCGCGACAAGCGGTACGACGAATTCGTGCGTGAACAGATCGCGGGTGACATTCTTGCCGGCGACGATCCGGGGGATGTCTACGCCGAGCGTGTGATCGCCACGGGTTACCTGGCGATTTCACGGCGATTCGGGTTCGATTCGGAGAACTACCATCACCTCACGATCCAGGACACGATCGACACTTTGGGACAATCGATCCTGGGGTTAAGCCTCGGTTGCGCCCGCTGCCATGACCACAAGTTCGACCCGATTTCCATGCGCGATTATTATGCGTTGTACGGAATCTTCGACAGCAGTCGTTATCCGTTTCCCGGCTCGGAGCAGAAGCAAAAGGTCCGCGCCATGGCGCCGCTTGCTCCGCCGCGGGAATCCCAGCCGCAGTGGCGCGACTACCAGCGTCGCGTCGCGGAAATATCGGCGCAACTCGCCAGCATGTCTCGGCCCGTCCCCGCGGCAATCCTCCGTTCGGTGAATGACTTCGACGGAGATTTTGAACTCCAGGCGCCGGCGGCCGGAGGCAGCAACGGCGTTCTGGTTCCTCCCTGGCAGTTTACGGGCCCCGTTTCCATCACCACGGCGGCACAGAGCCCATTCCGCAATCTTCACCCTCCCGGGCGCGTTGGCGTCGCCATGCCGGGTGGCAGCCATTTCTATCGCGTCGTTCAGGCGTTGCGTCCGGAACGTGAACGAGCTTCGCCTGGACCGGTCTTCGTAAATCTCGACTTCCGGGTCGCGTCCGCGCCAGAGGATGCCGGCCGGCATCGCATCCTGTTGGGGAGCTTGTCCGGTGCGAAGGCGATCGAGATCTCGATCGGTGCGAACGCTCTCGGAGTTCGGACCGGCGAACGGACGGAATTATCGACCGAACTGACTCCCGGCAAATGGCACAACCTGCAGCTGACGTTTGACGAGGTCGAACGGATTGTCACGGTGCGGGTCCGGGACGAGCAGTCGGCAGTCGACGCGACCGGCTCGCCTGCCACGGTCGCCGCGCGTGCAATCCCTGCGGATGGGAGCGCACCCATCGAACAGGTTGTCTTCGACGTTGCCCCATCGCGGGACGAACCTCGACCCGCGATCGAGTACGACAATTTCGGCTTACAGACTTTTCCGCTCGAAGCACATCTCGGCGACGGCCAGACTGGACCATCGTCCTCCCTGCCGCGAACTGATCCTGAGGCGTTAAAACGCCGGCTGGAGGAGTTGACGCGGAATGACGGTGATCTGGAAACGCAAGGTGAGGGACTGGTCCCCGTCAGTCCGTGGAATCCCGGTCCGAACAGTCTTGTGCGACTGTCCACGCAAGCGCAGAGCCCGTTCCAGAACATCTTCCCGGAAGGAAGACTCGGTCTGTCGATGCCGAATCGGAGCGAATACGACGGCTTCGGGCTGACGATTCCGTCCAGGGAACTCGCGACGTCCCCAAAGCTCTATGTCAGTTTTGAGTTCCGCTGTGCCGATCAGTCTGCGGGGGGCGAAGGGTCGTGGCGCTATTACCTGGGTCAAGGTGCCGGATCTTCCGCCGCCGTCGAACTCTATTTCAACGGCGGTCATTTTTTCCAGCGCGGCGCCGATGCCAGATTGCCTGTGTGCGAGCTGGCGCTTGGTCAATGGCATCAGGTTCAACTCGAGATCGACCTGTCCGACCGGCGTTACACCGGAGCGGTCTTTTCGTCGACAGGCCGCCATGAATTTCAAAGTTCTTTGCTGGCCGGTTGGAATGGAAAGATTGACTATTCGTTTATTGACAGCTATGGCCACATTCCCGGCGTCCGCCCCGCGTTACACGCCGACAATTTCTATATAGGCGACCAGCCCTTTGCCGCGTTCGGACCTGCTGCCGAACCTCAAGCCGACTTGCAGCGCCGCCAGTCGGAGATTGCCATGATCCGGGCGCAGCTGGCAGCGTTGGCCAGTTCCGTCGATCAGTCGGCGAACGAACTCCAGTCGCTGCTTTCGGATGGTCCGCTGGAAATGGCGTACGCCATGGCGGAGGGTACGCCCCATGCGGCGCGACTGCAGCGGCGAGGCGAACCCGACCAGTTGGGCGACGAAGTCCCCCGCGGATTCGTCGCGCTGTTTGGCAACGCGGAACTGCCGCGGGATTCGTCGGGGAGCGGCCGATTGGAACTGGCCAACTGGCTGGTCGAGTCGGCCGGCCCGCTGACGGCGCGGGTGATTGTGAATCGCGTTTGGCAATATCACTTCGGCCGTGGACTGGTGCGCACGCCGAACGATTTTGGCATGCGTGGCATGCCGCCAACGCACCCGGAACTGCTGGATCAGCTTGCGTCGGAGTTTGTCCGGAGCGGCTGGTCACTCAAGGGATTACATCGTCGCATTCTGCTGAGTGCAAGCTACCAGCAGAGTTCCCGCAATATGCAGGCTTCAGGTGAGGCGGAGGGGCTCGAAGCGCTCGAAGCTCAAGAACTGTGGCATCGGTTTACTCGCCGTCGCTTGAGCGCCGAGGAAATACGGGACGCGATTCTCGCGGTAAGCGGCGATCTGGACCGCGCCGAGGGGCGAGCGCACCCCTTCCCCGCGCCGACAGCCTGGACCTTCAGCCAGCATGGTCCGTTCAGCGCGATATACGATCACCAGCTGCAGAGCGTTTATCTGATGACACAGCGGCTCAAGCGCCATCCATTTCTGGCACTTTTTGATGGAGCCGATCCGAATGCCACGACCGCGGAACGTCTGGGCACGACGGTTCCGACGCAGGCACTGTTTTTTCTCAACGATCCGATGATCCATGCTCGTTCGGAGAGCTGGGCGAGACGACTAGCGACCGTTGCCGGCGATCCACGGACTCGCGTGACGTTTGCCTGGCGAGAAGCGCTGGGACGCGCGCCGTCGGATACGGAGATGATGGAGGCGATGGAGTTTCTTGATGCGTACGCGCGCGAATCGGTTGCGTCCACGGCTGCGGCAGGCGGTGCCACGGATGGCGCCGCAGTCGAACTCGACTGCATGGCGGCGTACCTGCGGACTTTGCTGGGCAGTAATTCTTTCTTATATGTCGATTAATGCATGCGCGATCGGCGGGTAAACCGTCCGATGGCACGACGCGGAAATGAGATTCGATGAAGCTTGATGATTCTACTCGTTGGTTCGACCGCCGTACCGCGTTGCGTTCTCTGGTGGGTGGTTCGGCGATCTTTCCGGCGATTGTCTCGCAATTGTTGTCCGATGAGACGCCGTCGGCCGCGAACGACGACCCGTTGGCGGCCCGACCACCGCATTTTCCTGCCAAGGCACAGCGGGTCATATTCCTGTTCATGAGTGGAGGCGTTTCGCATGTCGACTCCTGGGACCCGAAACCGAAATTGGTCGAGGACGCGGGCAAGACGATTTCGGTGAACGAATTCCAGGGCCGCAAGGGCGATTTCAAAATGTTCCTTAAGGCGCCTCAGTGGCAGTTTGCGCCGTACGGGCAGAGTGGAACCGAGGTCAGCGGCCTGTTTCCCGAACTGGCGAATTCCGTCGACGATCTGTGCGTCATCCGCTCGATGAAATCGGATCACACGAATCACTACGAGGCGACGCTCGGGATCCACACCGGGTCGTTTACTTTCGCACGACCGAGCGTCGGAGCCTGGGTAAGTTATGGGCTGGGAACGATCAACCGCAATTTGCCGTCGTTTGTGGTGATCGCTCCGCATACGCCCTACGCGGGCGGTCAGGTATGGGGCAGTGATTTCCTGCCCGGCTCGCACCAAGGCACTCTGGTGGTTCCAGGCGTCCAACCGGTGGCGAATATCCAGCGGCGCGTCGCGTCGGGTCGGCTGCAGGAACTCGAACTGGGTGTTCTCGCGAAAATGAACCAGCGGCACCTATCGGAGCGTCGATCCGACCCGCACCTTGCGGCTCGAATCCGATCGTTCGAAACCGCGTTTGGAATGCAGGCGGAGATGCCGGAAGTCTTCGACCTGTCCAGGGAAGACGACGCGACGCTTGCCCTTTACGGCCTGGAGCGAGGCAGTACGCGCGGATTTGCCTGGCAGTGCCTGGTCGCGCGGCGCCTGGCGGAACGCGGCGTTCGGTTTATTGAACTGATCGACGTCGGGTCGTCCAATAACTGGGATGCGCACGGGGACATGCTGACGCACGAACCGCTGGCTCGCAATGTCGATCGCCCTATCGCGGGCCTGCTGAGCGACCTGAAGCGGCGCGGAATGTTGCAAGACACGCTGGTCGTCTGGACGAGCGAATTTGGGCGCACACCATTTAATGCGGCTGCGGATGCAAAAGGACGTGAACACCACCACTGGGTTTACTCCTCATGGCTGGCCGGCGCCGGGGTCAAGCCGGGAATCACTTATGGCGAGTCCGACGATTACGGAATCGACGTGGCGCGCGACCCGGTGCATGTCCACGATTTCCATGCCACAATCCTGCATCTGCTGGGCCTCGACCACACGCGGCTGACCTACCGCCACTCCGGCCGCGATTATCGACTCACCGACGTGCACGGTCGCGTCGTGCACGATATCCTTACCTGAATTCCAGTACGATTCATTTCACGCATATTGTCGGCGCCTGTCGGGAGATGATCATGTCGTCAAGGTCGAGCGTGGTGCATGTCGCCTGCCAACTAACTCTGGCAACGGTAATCGCGGCCTCCGAACCGCCCGCCCCTTCCCAATCGGCGGCAGGCATTCCCGTTGCGCGTGCCGTTTCGGACCCGATCGCAATCGGGACGCGACGCGAGTTGTTTGTCGACGACTTCCTGATCGAGTCACTGCGCGACGCTCGACGCACCCTGCATCATCCGACCCCGCGTGAAATCGCCATCGTCCACGACGCGGCTTGGGAAGGCGCCGGCAGCGGATACCACACACTGATCCCTGTCGATGGCCTGCTGCGACTGTATTACCGGGGATCCAAACTGGGCGTCGAAAAGGGCCAGCTATTGCTCGGGCCGGAAGTCTACTGCCTGGCGGAGAGCCGCGACGGTGGACGCACGTTTATCAAGCCAAAGCTCGGCCTGTTCGAGCACGAGGGATCCAAAGACAACAACATCGTCTGGAGTGGTGTCGGCACGCACAATTTTTCGCCGTTCCACGACACGCGCAGCGACTGTCCGGCGGAATCGCGGTTCAAGGCGCTGGGAGGACTGGCCAGTGAAGGGGGTTTGTTCGCATTCCATTCTGCCGACGGCATTCGCTGGACGTTGATGCGCAAAGAGCCTGTGGTCACGGAAGGCGCCTTTGACTCCCAAAACCTTGCGTTCTGGGATCCGACAGCGGGGCTCTACCGCGTCTATTTCCGCACCTTTACCGGTGGGATCACCACCGGCAAGGTCTGGCAGCCGGAGGGATTCCGTGCGATTCGAACGGCGACGTCGGCCGATTTTCTGCATTGGGAGCATCCGACCGACCTGCAGTACAAAGATTCGCCGGCCGAACACCTTTACACCAATCAGATTGCTCCCTATCCACGAGCGCCCCACCTGCTGCTTGGATTTCCCACACGGTACGTGGAACGCGGCTGGTCGGATTCCATGCGGGCATTGCCTCAACGGGAGCAACGTGAACAAAGGGCGGAAGCGCACTTGCGGTATGGTACGGCTTTGACGGAAGGATTGATCATGGCCAGTCGGGACGGGGTGAATTTTGAACGTTGGAACGAGGCGTTCCTGCGGCCGGGGCCGGAACGTCCGGCGACATGGATCTACGGACATCAGTTTATCGTATGGAACATGGCGGAGACCGCTTCCGACTTGCCCGGTGCTGCGAGCGAGCATTCGCTTTATGCCACGGAAGGATCGTGGCATGGCGCGGGGAATGCAATCCGCCGCTATACACTGCGGCTGGATGGATTTGTTTCGGTCCAGGCGCCGCTCCGAGGTGGGGAGCTGCTCAGCAAAGTTCTCACGTTCGCCGGCAACAGTCTCACTTTGAATTTCGCGACGTCTGCGGCTGGCGACATACGGGTCGAGATCCAGAACCCGGACGGGAAGTCCCTTCCCGGGTTTGCGATCGACGACTGCGAACCGTTGTTTGGCGAC
>Ga0194113_10009339_pt1 | contig 11852 bp, 10 predicted proteins | sample TA2MahC200mmetaG_FD_146193 | JGI IMG/M metagenome (GOLD analysis project Ga0194113, IMG submission 146193) | Freshwater microbial communities from Lake Tanganyika, Tanzania - TA2015017 Mahale Deep Cast 200m | ecosystem: Environmental > Aquatic > Freshwater > Lake | place: Tanzania: Lake...
TCCTCTACGATGCTATTGGCCCAAAGCGGAAAATCTCAGGGGTTTGGGGACAGAGTCCCCAAGAGCCATCGAAGTACGCTAAAGCCGGATGAGCCCGAATTTTCGGGTCCGCGCCGGCTATGTGGATTCAATGGTGCTCAGGCTGGGCGCATTGCCCGACTTGCCGGCGGTGCGCGGCCTGGGAATCCACACATCCTCGAAGATGGCGGTCAGTGGCTTCTGCATGCCCCGTCGTGCCCGGCCGGGAGCGGTCCCGGGGGTCTTGGCCTGCGTCCGCAGAATCTCCGCGGCCAAAGAGCGGTAGTCCGCCGCCCCTCGGCAGCGGGAGGCATACGTCAGGATCGACTCTCCGGCGCTGGGCGCCTCGGCCAGACGGGTATCCCTGTGGATGACCGTATGGAACACGAGATCCCGGAAGACCTCGCGCATCTGCTGCTGTATCCGGCGGCCGAAGGTCGTCCGCTCCTCGATGAACGTTAGCAGTACCCCAACGTTTTCCACCGAATAGGGATGGAACCGCCGATGAATGATCCGCACGGTTTCGAGCAGGCGTCTGAGACCTTCCAGAGCATAATAATGCATCTGGACCGGCACGATGATGTCGGTGCTGGTCACCAGGGCGTTGAGCGTCAGAATCCCCAGCGAGGGCGGACAATCGATCACACAGAGGTCGTAGCTGTCCCGCACGGTCCGCAGCGCCCGGGCCAGCGACAATTCCCGGCCCGGCCGGCCCATCAACTCCAACTCCGCGCCGGCCAGCAGCACATTGCCCGGCGCGAGGTCCAGACCTTGGACCCCGGTCCGGAACACCACATCCGCCAGGCGCGTATCCGGCCGGACCAGGACATCATACACAGTCTTGCCGACCGCATCCGCATCGCAACCCAGCCCGACGCTGGCGTGGGTCTGAGGATCGCAATCGACCAGCAGGACGCGCTGGCCCAGCTCGGCCAGAGCCGCGGCCGTGTTGATGGCCGACGTCGTCTTGCCGCAGCCCCCCTTTTGATTGACCATCGCCAGGATTCTCATACAATCACCCGCCTCTCTCCAAATCCGATGAATCGCCGAACAAGGACCCCCAATGGTCCCGTCCTCCGTTGGTTGGCCTGTAGATCGTCAGAGGATAGTTTACCCGTTGGGACGGGCCGATGTCAAGGGAATATTCCCAGGCGTCACCCTGCACCGTGCCACCGCGCCCGTTGAGACGCGGGTGCCGAGGAGGCCTTCTGTGTTATGACTGGCTCTTGGCCTGCTCATAGAATACCATCGCGGGCGAGCCGGCGAAGCTGATGCCCATCCAGGCGGCCTCGTCGATCTCCTCGGGCGTGAATCCCTTGCTCCGGGCGTTCTTCAGGTGCATCTTCAGGCACGGCTCGCAGCGCAGGGCCACCGACAGGGCAATGGCCATCGCCTGCTTCGTGTAGGCATCCAGGTTCCGCGGCGTGCCGGCGGCACTGAGGAACTGCTTGAAGCTGGCCTTGATCGCGTCCACCTCCGAACCGGCCGGCCGCGCCGCCGTGGCGAGGGCGTCCCGCCCTTGCGTCCCGAGGCCATCCTGGCCTTGTGTTTGTACACCGGGTGCCGCGCGGCCAAGCGCATCGGCACAACAGGGAACCTCCGGCACGGATGATTGATAATTGATGATTGATGATTGAGATGGCTGGGGAGCTTCGTCAATGATGGGCGCGGGGATGACGCGCCGGCCGGTGGTTTCGAGGCGGATCAGGCCGGAGCCTGGGGCTGTGACCTTGCCGATCGTCGTCGCCGCCGAGAGGCCGCGGTCGTGAAGGGCTTGGAGAAGATCAGCCGCCCTGCCCGGTTCGATCGCGATCAGCAGGCCGCCGGAGGTCTGGGCGTCGAAGCAAATGTCCACCATCTCCTGCGCCAGCCCATCCGGGGCCACGACGCGGTCGCCGCACGACTCCTTGTTTCGCTCGATCGCCCCGGGCAGGATCCCGGCGGCTGCGTATTCGAGCACCCCTTCGAACAGCGGCAGCTCGTCCCAGACAACTTGGACATCCACGCCGCTGGAACGGGCCATCTCCGCCAGGTGGCCCATGAGACTGAAGCCGGTAACGTCAGTGCAGGCATGAGCGCCGAACCGGACCATCAGCTCGGAGGCGGTCTTGTTCAACGAGGCCATGGACTGGGCGGTGGCCTTGGTGCTCTCAGGCCGGGCCCGGTCGATCTGCGCGGCAAAGGCCACGATGCCGGTGCCGAGCGGCTTGGTGAGGATCAGCACATCGCCCGGCCGAGCGCCGGCGTTGGTGATGACGCGGTTCTTGTCGATGAGACCCGTGACCGCGAAACCCGCCTTGATCTCGGCGTCGTTGATGCTGTGGCCGCCAATGATGGCGCAGCCGGCCTCTTTCATCTTGTCGATCCCGCCGGCGAGGATCTGGAACAGGGCCTCGTCCGGGATCATCCGCGCGGGAAAGCCGACGATGGAAAGCGCCGTCAGCGGCGTGCCGCCCATGGCATAGACATCGCTGACGGAGTTGGCGGCGGCGACCTGGCCGAAGATGTACGGGTCGTCCACGGAGGGCGTGAACACGTCCACCGTCTGAACGAGGGCCTGGCCGTTGCCCATGTCGTAGATGCCGGCGTCGTCCCCCGCCGGCACGCCTACCAGGACGCGCGGATCGTCGATGGCCGGCAGGCCTGCCAGCACCTGCTTGAGAAAGGCCTGGTCGATCTTGGAGGCACAGCCCGCCTTCTCGACCAGCTTGGTCAACCGCACCTTGCCGGTCGGACTCTCCAACCGCTCGCCGGCACAGGAGCAGATGTTCTTCTCCTTGAACAGCGGGCAGGGACAGGGCTGTTTCGCGTCGCAGATGCAGTGTCCCAGCCGAATCGAACGCTGCATCACCCGTTGGCGTCGTTCCATGTTGATCATTGTCAAATCCTCACCCAGATGGTGTGCACAGCACACCCTACATGTTCTCTGCATGTCGCCGGGCCAGTAATGCGGCGCCGAGAGCGCCGGTCATCTGGGGCTCGGGCGAGACAACGACCGGGCGGCCGAGGGCCATCTGCAAGGCCGTTTCCATGCCCGAGATGCGGGCCACACCGCCGGTGAAGACGATCGGCGGCTCGACGTTCCGGCCTGCCATCGCAACGATCCGCGCCGCAATCGCGGTCTGGACCCCTGCGACAACGTCCTCGCGGGCCCGGCCGCCGGCGAGCAGACCGATGATCTCCGTCTCGGCAAATACCACGCACATGCTGCTGATCGCAGCGGGGTTTTGGCTCTGAGCGGCCATCGGCCCAAGATCGCCAAGGGCCAGACCCAGCCGGGCGGCGACAACCTCCAGGAACCGCCCCGTGCCGGCGGCACAACGGTCGTTCATGGCAAAGTCGCGGACCTTGCCTTTTTCGTCCAACCGGACCAGCTTACTGTCCTGGCCGCCAATATCAATGACGGTCATCGCGGCGGGCATAAGATGCCGCACCCCCACGGCGTGGCACGTGATCTCGGTGATCGTCGTGTCGGCCAGGCGCACGGCGTTGCGGCCGTAGCCCGTGGCCACGATCCGACGCACGTCCGACCGCGGGATACCGGCGCGGGCGAGGACCGCTTCGAAAAGCCCGCCGGCGAGCGCGTCCTGCTCAACCCCCTGATCCACCTGGCCCTTGGCGATGATCTCCAAGCCGTCGTCACCGATCAGAACCACCTTGATCGCCCGCGAGCCGGCATCGATTCCTGCATACATCATCTGCTTCTCCGATCTCTCACGGTTTCCACCAGCGCCTCCAGCCGGGTGCGCAGCGCCGGGGCCATTGCGTCGGTCAGAGGCGGGACTTCGATCTCCAACACCGGCAGGCCGCACTCTTCGCGCACCATCTCAGCGATGATCTCGCCTTCCAGGGCACAGTGACTCGCGCCCGGAATGCGGGAGACGATCACCGCTTCGGCGCCGAAGCGACAGATCTCCGCAATGATGCGCGTCGCCCGGTCAATCGCCGAACCTACCATCGGATCGGCCAATGCCATCTGCGCCAGCGTCTCCAACGGGGGCACGTCGACCGGGATTGGGTCCAGGGCATGGGTGAAGAGATATTCCGTGCCGCAGATCCGCCCGCCGCAGTCTTCGAGGAGGTTCATGACCCGCAGGTCCGCCACCGGGTTCACCCAGAAAATGCGGACGGCGTCCGCCGGGAAATACCCGGTCCCGGCTGCGACGCGCCGGTTGACCTCCTCCAGCAATTCCCGGAGGACGGCAATGGTCTCCGCGCGATCCGAGCAGAAGTGAATCGCCAGCATCTCGGCAATGAGCATCTCCAGCGCGGGCATCGGGCAGGGCGCAGCCGTGAAGGCCAGATGCTGCAATTGGGCCAGCAGACGTCGCACCTCATTCGCCTGGGCGATTCCCCGGGCAAGCATCTCGTCATCCAGAGACCGCCCCGCCAAGTCCTCCAGGGCGAATCGAACTCGCTGCAACTCCGACTTCACGAATTCGATCTGGCTCTTGGGGGCCGAGAATCCGCCGGGCAGAAGCACCGCTTCTTCGCCTTCTTCGGGCGCGCGCCGGTGCGGGATCTCCCACCAGAGGATTGGATGGCCCAGGCCGTTGAGACGCTGGGCGATCGCGGAGAAATCGTCGCACGTGGCGCCGACGCTGCACGTCAACAGATCGGGAATCGGAAAGTGCGCCTCCGTCACAAACGCGCCGAGCATGGCGCGGACCGGACAGAAGGACTCGTCGATGCCGAGCGAATCGGCGATCTGCAACAGGCCCGAGTTCACCTCCATCACGCACGGAATCCACCAGGCGCCGTCGGGGTAGAACGCGACAAGGTTATCCAGGCTGTAGGCCATCACAGGCACGGTGCCCAGGTCTTTCATCGTGCCGACGAGTCTCTTGCCGCCGGCCCGTGCAGCCCGGAGGCGGTCCTCTTCCGTCAGCAGGAAATTCCACAAGCGCAACGCCGCCGGCGAATTGTCGAAGCGCAGCTTCAGCAGGCGCGTATCGCCGTCGGCCACGTGCCGGCCGAGCGGGCCGCCATACGCCGGCTGGGGCACGCCGGCGGCCTGCCAGCGCTCGTAGCGGCGATCCCACTCGCGCAAGGTGATTTGTCGCGGCGCTTCGCTCACTCCAGCATCTCCAGGAACGCCCGCACCCGGCTGCGCAGCCGGGCCAGACTCATCTCACCATTGCCGTCGCTATCGAGCCCGAGCACCGCAAGCCCGACCCATTCCTTCAATCGCGCCAACTCCGCGCGCCATTTGTCGCACCAGACATAATGGTGGAAGAGAATGCCGCGTGCCCCGGAGCGGTGCAACTCCTCCTGGAGCCATTCATACAACTCGCTGTTCGGCCGCCGACCGGCGTCGGGGATGCGGAAGTAGGTCTGGGCCAATTCCAGCAGCGGATCGTCGGCCAGACGCCGGCGGTCGAATGGGCCATGCCGGCCGCGTGCCCCCGTTTCGGTCGCATCGAGGACGATCTGCCCGCCACAGTCCCGAATGATGTCGAACAAGACCTGGTCCCGCTGCATCAGGGGCCCGCCGACGACGGCAATAGGCACTCCGACGCCGTGCGACTCCGTCCGTCCCAATCTGGTGGATGGCCGCCCGGTGGCAGTGCGGTTCGTTTCGTGGGTTCGGAGGGGGTCCCCAAACGCCTTCGTTCGCGTTTGGGGGCCCAGTTCCGCCTTCAGGCGGGCCAAAGAGTCTTCCGGCGCAGCCGGCTCCACGTTTCGTAACCGCGGAAGGGAAGAAGGAAGGTCGGACGGTTTGACCCGCGTAAACGCGGTACTCCGAACACCCGCCTGAAGGCGGAACTCCGAACCACTCTCACCCGGCAAATCAGGATCGAGCATGGCCCGCGCCAGCTCATCGCGGTCCGGCGCGCGGCCGCCAAGACGGACCAGGAAGCGGCTCAGCCGTTTCAACTCGTCCAGATACAGCCGCTGGGCGGCCACCGTCTGCCAGGTGCTCGGTACGTTCAGCAGAAAGGCCGGCAGGCGAGCTCGGCGCACCAGCAAATCGAAGACCCGCCGCATCTGGTCGCACAGCGTCGTGATGATTACACCATCAACATTCTCGCACGCGGCGACGTCGTTGACAAAGGCCCGCGCGTAAGGACAGAGGCCCTCCATCCGGGGGATCGTCACGGCCCCCGCGACGGGCAGCGGAATGAGCCGTCGCGGCGTCAGGCCGTGTGCGGCGATCCACTCCGCCGGCACATACGGACACGTGTACACGATGATCTTCTCTGGTTCTGCCATATAAGACACTACACTGGACAACATCAGCGAGCCTGTTTACCCCGTGCCCGCAGGGGAACAGTAGCATGGGCATCTTGCCCATGAATAGGGTTTCCCAAACGCGGCATCTTGTGTTTGGGGGCCCAGGCGCAAAGCCATCCGTCGCCTTCGCAGGAGCAGGACTTGGCCCTGCCCGCACGGGCGGGACGCCCGTGATACTCATGGGCGGGACGCCCATGCTACGGGCATGCCCTCTGCCGGACGGTCTCGAACAGAGCCTCGACGCGCAGGGCGATCCGGGCGGAATCGTTGGGCGAATAATCCGTTTCGATCCGCAGGTACGGCAGGCCCAGGTCATTCTCCGCCAGTTTCTTGACGAAGTAGGACTCGACATCGTACGTAAGGCACGCCTGCCAGATCAGCTCGATCACGCACTGCGCCCGGTAGTCCCTGGCCAGATCCCGCAGGACGTCCAGCCGCCGACTGTTCCTGGTCATCACCGAGCACGGCAGGCGGAAGTACTTCTGTGCCAGCGCCGCGATGCGATCGGCCGCGGTCTCGTCCACATCGTCCAGGATCGGCTTGAGTCCGGTGCAATTGTCCATGCTCACGACCAGACCGCCGTGCGACTCGACGATCTCGATCACACGCTCCGCCCCGTGGGCCATCGGCACGCCCGTCATCAGGACCCGCACCTTCCCGTTGGCGCCACCGCACGGACCTTTGGACCCGTACAACTCCAGTGCCCGGGTGTACTGGGCGAAGTCGGCACAGATACCGGAGATGCTGCTCTTGAATAGGAGCAACTGCCGGCCGGTCAGCGGCGGATGATCCGCTTTCATCAGGCCCGCCAATTGCCGCCGCAGGCCGCGCTCGCGGTTCATCGTCCGGATCGCCTGGCGGATCTTCTCGTCAGTGATCGTGACGCCGAACGCCTCTTCGAGCCGGACCTTGAACTTGCGCAGCTCGCTCGTCCAGTGGGCCAGGGCGTCGGTGTCGTCCGGCTTCTGCGGCAACTCCAGCACGTGCATCGGGCGGGTCTCGGCCATCAGCTCGTACATCTTCTTCTTGCCGTCGCAGGTGGTCTCGGCGACGATCAGGTCCGCCATTTCGAGAAACGGGTTCTTCTTCTGCACGTGGAAGCCGTAGGTGGACTTGATGAGCGGGCAGAGATTGGCGGGCAGGTGCTCTTCCGCCGGCCCGATCATTTCCGCCGAGCCGCCGCACAAACAGACCGGCACCGCCTCCGCCGCCATGATCAGCTCCCGCGGGGTGTACTCGCACATGATCCCGACGAGGCGCCGACCCTGGGCCTTGGCCTCCGTGGCGTACTGAAGGCAATTGGGAATCATGTTCTCGAACCAGGCCAGCGGGTCGTTCTTCGTAGGTTGGGCGTCCTCGCCCGACACGTCTTGGCGAGCGGGAACGCTCGCCCTACGAGGAGCGCCGCACGCCGGCGGATGGCACGGATCGGTCGCGGCGATCTTGATCTCCGCATCGTCGTGGCACTTGCCCATCTCATCCTTTCTTTCGCGCAACGAACAGCCCCTGGGCGATCTTGCCCGCGTGGGCCAGTTGCTGCATGAAGGCCATCTCCGCCGCCATCGCGTTCATCAGGCTCTGGTCGAAACCAATAATCTGCAGGGCATCGTATGTCAACTGCATCCCCAGCATGTTCAGATACAGGTCCACATACGGCGGAAAACGCCCGGTATCCTTGGCCACGAGCACCGCGCAGCCATTGGCCTGGAGGAGATCGCGGTAGCCACCGATCGTCTGGACGTTCGGGAACTTCATGAACCGCAGGAACCGCTCGGCCTCCGAGGCCGACAGCCCCCGGTCGCCCTCGACCCAGTCGGTAAACGCGATCGTCCCGCCCGGCCGGACGATCCGGGCCGCCTCGGCGATCAACTTGCTCTTATCCACGACATAGCACCACGCATCCTCACCCCAGACGAAGTCCGCGCTGCCGGCCTTGAGATCGCTGCAGCAGACGTCGGCCAGGGTGAACTGAATCTTGTCGGCCAAGCCGGCCTGTTTGCAGCGCTGCCGCCCCTGCGCGACAACCGTTTCGGTGGCGTCCACGCCGGTCATGCCCGCCACGTCGCGGAAGCGCACGAGAAACCGCATCCCCGCCCCGTTGCAGCAGCATAGATCGACGCCTTTCATGCCGGCCCCGATCTTCGCCTGCTCCGCGAGGTCCATCGAAGAGGCAAAACCCCCGATATGGATTTGCTCGCCCATGATCAATTCCCACAGTTGCCCTTCCGGTCCGCTGTAGACGCCCTGCACTTCTTTCAAACCAATCCCATTCACGCTCTTCATAGTCTCTTCCTCTCAGAACTCGTACTTGACCTGGATTGCCCAGACGTTGTCTTCCCGGTTGTTCAGAATGTTCCCGAAGTTGGCATATCCACCGGCTACGGTGATATGGTCATTGACGATGTACGCCAGCGCGATGTCCCACCAGTCGCTCTCCGGCTTGACCAAATCCCGGCCGTTCACAGTGCACGGCTGCATCAGATCCGGCTTCTGGCGGTACTCCGTGGCAATCAGGAGCTTGTCGGTCAGGAAGTAGATGAGACTCCCTTCGACCGTCGTTCGCCGCGTGCCGGCAAAGCCCAGCAGCCCCGTCTGGATCGCGTCGCCGTTCCGCAGACCGGCCGAGACGATCAGCGGTTTCGGCAGCACCCCCTGGATCATCTTGGTCGCCACGGCGGTGAACTCAATGCCGGTGTCGTGGTCGGCACCAAGCGCCGTGCAGGTCCCGGCGAGTTGCTCGTCGAGAGCGTCCAGGTCCTGCTGCCATTTGAGGTGCGCCCCCAGGGTGATGGCGGGCATCCAGGCGTAGCCCAACGACCCTTCCTTGATCGCCATCACCCGGGCGTTGAAGTTGTGCAGAAACGCCTGGTCCTGAACCCGCAGCCCGGTGGCCGCAAACACCTCCCCCGGCCAGTCGCCCAGACCGATCCGCTCCAGCGCATAGCCGAGCTCGACCCGGCCCCAAAGATTCTCGGTCACCACGAACGACTGGAAGTTCTTTTCCGCCAAGTGGGCATAGGTGCCCGACACGCTGGGCAGGCCAAAGACCCGGTTCGGCTCGGCCGGGTTGGCCAGGTATGCCACGGGTGTAATGAACACACCGCTATTGCCTTCCACCTGGTGCGTCGGCAGAGGCGGTCCGGCGTAGACCGCCGGGCACAAGACCGCCAGAACCACCGACATCACCAACACCGTTTTCTCCTTCTCGCTCAATGTCCTCATGATAGTACCTCCAACTCTCTCCTGTTCGTTGAATGACTCCTGAGCTCCGCTACTTCACTCTTGTCGCTTTGCTCCCTCCTTTCCCTTGTCACCATATCACACCAATAAAAACGGCGGCTTCAGAGTCGTCTCTGAACCCGCCGGTACACGCTGGACTTGCGAAGTCTCTACTCGATGGAGTGCCACGTCCTTTCATGCCTGACTTCGAAGGGCCCCAGGTCCATCTCGATCTGCACCTGGAACTTGCCCTTGAAACCCGATGGCACTCGCCACGAGTACCGGCAGGTGCCACCTCAGCCATACTGGAATTTGTCGGCCACCAACACAGTTCCTTTCTCATCCACGATTTTGAACAGCCGTTCCGATGGGCGTCGCCAGTTGCGTCGGAAATCCGCCTGGTAGTGCTCTCCACCACAGCCGGTGATGATAGGGCTGATTTCGACCGTCCCCGTCCCGACCTGCCGCACGTCTGCCGTTACGACGAGAGGTGGGCCGACGCGAACCCGCGTCGTTTGCTCCGGCTCGATTACAAAGAAATTCAGCGGTCCCAAACGAGCAAACGCGGAAGAGACGTCGGAAGTAAACGACCATACATCTCCCGAGGCATCTTTCTTCTCCAAAACAGCATAGATTGCCATGTACTTGCCCATAGGCAACGGCCACCGTTGCGCGCGTGCAAGGTGCTGATCTGCGGCATCGGACCACATTCTCATCTCCACCGTCGTGTCATTGGGTTCTATCAGGAGGGTCCCGAAGCGGGGCTCGGTCTTGGAGAGAGCCAGGCTCTTTCCATCCGCCGCGATATCAATGGCGTAGTAGCCGTCTTCGAACCGCACCAAATGCCCCAGCGGCATGACCTCCGATCGCCCGGACAGGTGCAGAGAGATTTCAAACTTCCCGTTGCGATTGAGGTCGATGGCAAACACATCGGACCCCGGAAACCGCCACATTCCATCGAGAGGCAAGGACAGGATCGAGTGAAATCGCCCGTCACAGTCGCCATCAACCACTGCCACGCGGTAGGTTTGGCCGTCCAGCCGGAGTCGGCCCACCTTGACGAACGCCGGATAGGTCGTCAGCGACGCCGGCCGATCCACGCGAAAGCAGTTCACGTAGAATCCCGCGTCGGCTCCCGGAGGGGCGTCCCGGGGCGCCAGCGAAATCGGCCCGAATCTCCAGGAACTGTTGCTGGCCTTCGTCTCACGGATGCGCGTCGCAACGAAACACCGCTCCTGCGAGAGAACGCCGTCGCCCTTCGTATCGATGCACAGGCTGGGTGTCTCGGACAGATTCACGACGAGCGGGATGTGTCGGTCACCGCTCTTGATCTCATAATAAGCAGGTCGGTCAAAACCAGCAGGAAGGTCGCGCACGCTATCCGGCCTGGCGACGCAAGGTTGGAGCAGTTGAAAGGCAGGTGCCATCAGTTGGCTGTCCCGAGGGGCCTTCTTGCGGACGAGGCAGCACCGGCCCTCTTCGATGGGTTGGCGTCCCGAGAGCAGCCAGAATGTCCCTCCGCCAAGGACGATCAACACCAACAAAATGACCGGGCGCAGTTTTCTCACGACTGCACAACCCCTCCGCTACGGCTTGGTGCGCCGTTACAGGGAGTGCCAGGGCCGCTCGTGCTTGGCCTCGGCTGCGCCGAGGTCGATATCCACCTGGACCTGGAACTTGCCCTTGAAATCGGTTGGTACACGCCACGTGTACCGGCAGGTGCCACCTCAGCCATAAGCGAAATTGCCCTGTGCGACAACCTGCCCGGCTTCGTTGACGATGCGGAACCCGGGCGGTGGTTGCTGCGTACGCACGACACTGGTCACAGGAAGAGTCCGGCCGTCCGAGCTCGCCAGGACCAGTCCGATCGACACCTCGCGGCTGGACTGCCGGCGGACATCGGTCCGGACGACGATCGCCGGCTTGGCAGGGGCTTCTTCGCGCGGAGCCTGCCCCGCCGAGGCCGCCGCGACCGGCGTTTCTTCCCTTTGCTCGGCGTCCGTCCGGCGCACGACCTCCGGTTGCGGCGGCTGGGCCGGGGCTGCGGAATGCGACGTCGCCGCCACATCCTGAGGCTCCGGCGAACGCGGGAGGAAAATAGCCAGCAGCAAGGCGAGAACCACCACGCCCACGACAAGCAGCATATGTTGTATCTTCATAGCAATACCCTCTGATGCGGCCTCGGCCGCGATCTTGCCCTATTGTCAGCACTGAGAGAGCGGAATGCAAGGATTATTTGCCGCCACTCGTTGCCACCACAGACAATCGTATCCCTGCTCCACTCAATATAGACGTTGCGCCCGCCTTGACGTTACACGCCTTTAGGCAAATTCCTGACGCGTCGCTACAGGGAGTGCCAGGGCCGCTCGTGCCGGGCTTCG
>Ga0194113_10009342_pt1 | contig 11848 bp, 9 predicted proteins | sample TA2MahC200mmetaG_FD_146193 | JGI IMG/M metagenome (GOLD analysis project Ga0194113, IMG submission 146193) | Freshwater microbial communities from Lake Tanganyika, Tanzania - TA2015017 Mahale Deep Cast 200m | ecosystem: Environmental > Aquatic > Freshwater > Lake | place: Tanzania: Lake...
CATGGACCGGTTGGCCCGAAGCGGGGTTTCGTTCCGACGCGCCGACTGCAACAATCCAATCTGCGCCCCGTCGCGCGCCAGTTTTCTCACCGGGATCTATCCGCACAGCTCTGGCAACTTCTTTTTCCAGCCGTGGTTCGAGAATCCCGTGCTTCAGAATTCGCGCACGCTTATGGAGCACTTCCGCGCCAACGGATATCGGGTCGTTGGCTCGGGCAAACTGATGCACCACTTGCGCACGAACGACTGGGATGAGTTCCCGTTCAAGCCCGACTACGGCCCGTTCGCCTACAACGGCCAGGAGCAAGTGGGCCATCCATCCGTGCCGGAGCCCTTCCGTTCGATTGGCGCTGTGGACGGCTCTTTCGCCCCGCTCTCGGATGTCCCCTTCGGCGGCAAGGAGGGCAAAGGCTGGATCTACGGCACCTGGGGCAAGGCGAAACCGCTGCGCTATGCCAGCGAGGACGACCGCGATCCCACGCCCGACGAACGCAACGCGCAATGGGCTGCACAGCGCATTGGCCAGTTCGCCCGCGAGAAGGACGGCCAGCCTTTCTTCCTCGCTGTCGGTTTCATCCGTCCTCACACGCCCCTGTATGCGCCGAAGAGGTATTTCGATCTGTTCCCCCTCAACGCCCTTCAACTCCCAGCGATCGAACCGGGCGACGCCGCCGACACGCATTATCGCGAGGTGTTCACCGACGAGGTCAAGGGCCTCCGCTACTACCGCACGTTGGGTCAGTCCTATCCGGCCATGGAGGCTGGCCTTAAGGCGTTCCTCCAGGCTTACCTGGCGTGCGTCGCGGCGGTGGACGATTGCATCGGCATAGTGGTGGATGCCGATCACGAAAGAGATCCGCACGAGTGGCACAACTTGGCGGGTGTTCCGGAGCACGTCGAAGCGTTGCAGGCCATGCGCCAGAGGCTGCGCCGGGCCTTGCGCTCCGAAGGACCACGGTAAACGCACTTACTGATGAGTCACCAAGATGGCCTACAACTCGGCGGCAGGGCGCGCAGTCCTTTGCGCGCCGCGGCTTCGTGTGCCCAAGTCGTGGCCATCGCCGACCCGGCTGCTGAAACGGACTACGCCCGCTTTTACTACGGCGGAGTGGCGGGACGGGAACCCGTGGCTGCCTACGTGAACGAGATCAACGCGAAACGTGGCCGGCCACACCTGAAATGCGCCGAGCACCTTGACTACCGCAGGATGTTCGAGCGACAGGCCAATGACTTCGATGCCGTCTTGGTTTCCACGCCCGACCACATTCACGCGGCTGCCACGATGGCGGCGCTCAAAATGGGAAAGCACGCCTACTGCGAGAAGCCGCTCGCGCACAACATCCGCGAGGTGCGTCTGCTGACCGAAGTGGCCCGGGCGACCGGCGCGGCCATCCAGCTCGGCACCATGAACCACGCCGGCCAGAACTACCGGCGGATAGTCGAGTGGATTCGCGCGGGAACCATCGGCCCGATCCGCGGAGTCCACGTCTGTGCGACAAACGCCCTCCGCTGCAAGCGGAGGCGAACCTCCCCGACTGGCCTGCGGGCGTGCTCGTTGTCGGTGCCAACGGGATGTTGGTCGCCGACTACGGGCGGCACGAGTTGTATCCCAAGGAGAAGTTCACCAATGTCCAGCCGCCCCCGCGGACGATTCCCGATTCGCCCGGCCACAAGCCCGAATGGCTGGCGGCTTGCAAGGGCGCCCGCCCGGCCTTGTGCAATGTCGATGACACCGGTCCCCTGACCGAGACCGTGTTGCTGGGAACGGCCGCCCATCGCGCTGGCCGCAAGCTCGAATGGGACGCTGCGAAGTTAAAAGCCACCAACTGTCCAGAAGCGGAGCGGTTCCTCCGCCGCGAATACCGCCAGGGTTGGGAACTGTGAAGAGCATTGCAGGAGGTCTGTAAAGAAGATTGGCGCTCCAATGAACACCATCGGCACCCTGAATAGAATGTGGCCCGATCGGCGTCCCCTCGTAGCGCCGACATTCTTGTCGGCGCGCTGCCCAGCCGGCGGACGCGTGTGCGGATTGGAAAACCCGCGATACAGCAGACTGGGAGACGTCGAGGTGCATCTGGAATTCATGGTGGCCAGAGGCGCCAACTCAGGCGTCATCTTTCACGGCAACCACGAGGTCCAGATTCTCGACAGTTACGGCGTCGCCAAGCCCACGGCCTGCTCAAGGAATGGGGCGCGGACCTGGCGACCGAGAAGGCGTATCGAGACTTCGTGCTGATGCTCGATTTTCGCATGCCGACGATTTCCGACAGCGGCATCAACTTCCGCAAACTGATTCCGGCGATTCCCGGCTTCGGCGACATGGAGCAGTTCAACCTCCGGTCCCGCGGCGGCATGGGCCACCTGGAGAGCTATTACTTCCTGCCGAAGGACACGGCGACGAAGATGGGCCTCAAGGACGAGGAAAAGCCGCGGGTCCGGCACATTGATCCGGAAGTCGGAGCCTGGCACACCGTGAAGCTGACCCTGCAAGGCCGGACTTTCGAAAATGAACACGAATGGAACTCTCCAACGTCGCGATCGGCCAGACGGTGGCCGAAGGCGGGGACGTCGAGGCGGAGGGTGATCTTGCCGTCCCAAGGGTAATCGGTGTGTTGCGACAGTTTGATGGACTCCTCACCGGGCAGTTGGGTGTCAAGTCGGCTGCTGCCATAGAGGTGAATCCACACCGCATTGGCGCAGAGCCCGTAGGCGTAGGTGTGGAGTTGGGCGAGCGTACGCGCAAGGTTGGGCGGACAGCAAGAGCAGTGGACCTCTGAGGCAGGCGTGGTGTCGGTCCAACGGACCTTCGAATCGTTGCTCAGAAGCGGCACGTCCTTCGGGCCGCGCCGCAGTGGATTCGTGTAGAAGTAGTCGTTCCCGTCCAGGCCGATGGCGGAGAGCATGCTGTTGTAGAAGACGCGCTCCATCAGGTCGGCATACTGGGCATCCTCCGTGAGCAGCAACATGCGCCAGCTCCACATGGCGTTGGCCGCCTGGATGGTCACGCGCGACACCCATGCGGCGGAAGGCCTGGTCCAAAACCTCGCGCTGAAGCCTGTGAAGGATCGCCCCAGGAAACGCGGTTGCCGCCTTGGTACAGCGGGGTTACGCTGCCCTCGCGATGACCTACGAACAGATGCCGGAAGAATGGCAGGAGTGGGTGGACCTCACTCCGCTGGAGCGCTTCCGGCGCAGCGAGGAGCTCTTCGCGCAGTACCTGGCGATGGGAGGCAGCCTTGATCCCGACCCCGATCCGACAAGTCCTTTCGACGATTCGCAAACATCAGGTGCAGGCATTGCTTATGGGCGGCCAGGCCTGCGTGTTCTACGGCGCGGCTCAGTTTAGCAAGGACGTGGACCTCGCGATTCTCGCGGACCCCGAGAACTACACCCGTCTGCACGCCGCGCTGGCCGACTTGAATGCGCGGCGGATTGCTGTGCCCCGCTTTGACCCGCAACTGCTGGCCCGGGGCCATGCGGTTCATTTTCGCTGCCAGGCCGCTGGCATCGAGGGACTGCGTGTGCATGTCATGACGCGGCTTCGAGACCTGCCGGATTTTCAGACCCTGTGGGAGCGACGAACGACCCTTGCCGAAGATGAAAGCAACGTCTTCGAACTGCTCGCGGTGGAAGATCTCGTGCAAGCCAAGAAGACCCAGCGGGAAAAGGATTGGCCGGTCATCAGTGCTCTGGTCGAGGGCCACTATCGCCAGTTCGGGCAAGAGCCGACGCCCGAACGCGTCCGGTTCTGGCTCAGGGAATCCCGCGCTCCGTTCGAGAACCCTGCACGGTAGGGCGAGGCTTCCGCCGAGCCGATCGGGCGCCTGCCGCGGGCGAGACGCCCGCGCTCCGTTCGAGAACCCTGCACGGTAGGGCGAGGCTCCCGCCGAGCCGATCGGGCGCTGCCGCGGGCGAGACGCCCGCGCTCCCTTCGAGAACCCTGCACGGTAGGGCGAGGCTCCCGCCGAGCCGATCGGGCGCTGCCGCGGGCGAGACGCCCGCGCTCCCTTCGAGAACCCTGCACGGTAGGGCGAGGCTCCCGCCGAGCCGATCGGGCGCTGCCGCGGGCGAGACGCCCGCGCTCCCTTCGAGAACCCTGCCCATAGCAGGGCGCGCAGTCCTCTGCGCGCCGCGGCCTCGAAGGTCCACAGTGGTTGACGGCGCGCAGAGGACTGCGCGCCCTACAAGCAAAACGTAGTCTATCCCTGGCTCTCATCCGTAGGCGTTTACTGCCTAGACGATGCTCTCGGAACAGGCCATGCTGGGTGCGCTGTGAAACCGCACGCGTCGCTCTGCAGGTTGGCTTGCCTTGTGCTGTGCAGCGGCGGGCCTGCCGCCGCTGGGCGCGACCTCGGCGGCGCGTTCTACGCCCGAATCGCGTTCCTCCAGCCCTGACCTGCGTATGAAATCGTTTCTGACCTTCAGCCTGTGGCTCACCCTCGCCGCCGGGTTGCCCGCGGCAGACACCCCCCGACCCAACATCCTGTTCCTCCTCAGCGACGATCACAGCTATCCGTTCCTGAGTTGCTACGGCGACACCAATGTGACGACGCCCACGCTCGACCGGCTCGCCGCCGAGGGTATGAAGTTCCATCGTTTCTTCACCGCCGCGCCGCAGTGCGTCCCGTCGCGGGCGGCGTTCATGACCGGGCGCTCGCCCGTGGCCGCGCGAATCACGCGCTTCTCGGCGCCGCTGGCGCGGGACGAAATCACCTTTCCCGAGGTGCTGAAGCGCGACGCAGGCTACTTTGTCGGCGTGTGCGGGCGCAGCTACCACCTCGACGGCTCCGGTCAGCGCGGCGGCGCGGCGATGGGTGAATTGCTCGAGAAGCACGGGCTGCGCACCTTCGAGCAGCGCTTCGATTACGTGAAGACCGGATCGGACGCGGCCGCCGCCACCCAGGCGGCCGAGTTCCTGGATCGCAAGCCTGCCGACCAACCCTTCTGCCTCTGGGTCAACTTCAGCGATCCGCACCATGTCTGGAACGCGCCGGAGGAATTCCGACCGCCGCCCGCGAGCCTGAAGCTGCCGGCCCACTGGCCGGACCTGCCCGGCATGCGCGAGCAACTGGCCGATTACTGCGCCGAGGTGAACCGGCTCGACCGTTCGGTGAAGGCCGTGCTAGACCTGATCGAATCCCGCGGCTTCACCGCGAACACGCTCGTCGTCTTTACCGGCGACAACGGCGCGGCGCTGCCGCACGGCAAAGGCTCTCTCTACGATCCCGGATCGAACGTGCCGTTCCTCGTCCGCTGGCCCGGCGTGGTGAAGCCCGGCGGCGAGTCGCACGCGCTCCTCAGCGGCGAGGACCTCGCGCCGACGCTGCTGGCCGCCGCCGGACTGCCGGCGCCGTCGAGAATGAGCGGCGTGAGTTTCCTGCCCTTGCTCAAGGGCCAGCCGCACAGGCCGCGCCAACACATCTTCGTCGAGCGCGGCCCACACGGCAGCGCGCCGGTCACGGTGAACATGAGCAACAGCGGTTACGACTTGAGCCGCGCCGTGCGCAGCGACCGTTACAAGTTCATCTACAACTGCACGCCCTGGATTCCTTACAGCCCAGTGGACAGCGGCGGCGGCGCGGCGTGGACGCAGATGAAGGCCGCGTACGCCGAGGGCAAACTCGCCGCCGGCCTGAGCGCCACCTACTTCACCACGCCGCGGCCGGTGTACGAACTCTACGACCTCGAGGCCGACCCTTCTGAGTTGAACAACCTGAGCGGCCAACCGCAATTCGCCGCGCTCGAGCGCGAGCTGCGCGTGGCCCTGGGCGAGAAGATGATTCTCGACTTCGACTACCTGCCGTTGCCGGCCATCCCCGATCCTCCGGGACCTGGCGGCGTCACGCCTGCCGCGCGTGGCGGCAATCGCGCCGCGCAGTTCGGCCGGCTGGACACCGACAAAGACGGCCGGCTCAGCCAGGCCGAGTTCAGCGTGGGCCGCCCGGCGAATGAAGCCGAGCGCTGGTTCCGCCAGCGCGACGGCAACCGGGACGGCTACCTGAGTCGGGAGGAGTATCTGTCGCAATCGCCACGGTCGCCTTCCCGTAGAACAGGCCCCGACGAGCTGGCAAGTCCCTGATTCTCTACGTCACGAACCGGTCCAACTGGAGCCGGGGCAACCGTTGATGGTGGAGCTGACCTAACTCGATTGCCGCCGCGATGATCGTAGCGCAGACATTCCTGTCTGCCGTATCGCGGGCTTTCCAGCCTGCGCTCCCCTTCGCCGGCCGGACAGCCTGCCGACAAGAATGTCGGCGATACGGCAGACAGGAATGTCTGCGCTACGAACTTTGGCGTGCCGCCGTGGCACGGTGGGACTTCGGAGAAGGCCTCAAATCCCTTGCCGCGCCGGCCGCAACGGTTAGGGTCGCCGGCGAATGAACCCTATGGAAAAGCGAAGCTCTGTCCACGGCCGAACCTCACACCACCCTGTTCCATCGATTCTTGTCTCGATCGTTATTGGCTGCGCCTTGCTGGGCGGCTTGCCGGCGCGGTCCGCGAGCGGCGCCCCCGGCCAGATCCAGAGAGGCGAGATGGCCGGCTACCAGCACGCCCCCAATGAGAAAGTGCCGGAAACTTACGACGCCGGCTTCTCGATGTATGTCGCCGCCTGGCCGTTGCTGCGCGAGTACCCGGGCACCCGTTTTCAGACCGGCCTATTCGGCACCTGGATGTTCGCTCGAAAGGACGCGAACCCGCCCATCGAACGGATGTACTCGGACATCGAGGGCGGCCTGGGCTGGTGGCGGGACACACGGTTCGCCACGGAAACCCCCAAGTTCATCATGGGCGGTGTGGCGCTGAATTTCGTCGAGTGGGCCAACGGACCTGGCGCGGGCAAAGGCCGGGACTGGGATGAACCGAAGGGCAAATACGGCGTGGCCCAGCTCAGTCCCTGGGTGCTGTGGCCGCCCGACGGCCTGAACCTGAAGCAGGGTACCTGCGGAGAACTGTTCGGATACGGCTATCTGCCTTTACCGCTCACCGAGGCCAAATCGACCACCGCAGGAAAAGACGTTCCGACCGGCAACCAGTGTTGGACCTTGTTTGTGAACACCCGGAACTTCAAAGGCCCGGTGGCCTTTTTCACACCCTATTTCTGGTCGCGTGCGTCCGTGGACGACCCACGGCTGGCAGGCCTGTTCCTCGATTCGCGGCCGTCCCAGCCCAATCGTGCCTTGCAGATGGAAACCCAGTATGTCCCGAGTGCCCAGGCCGCGGACGCACAGGGGGCAACGTATGCCCGCATCGCGCCCACCGCGTTTCCGCGCGGGCCGCAGGGCGATTCGGTGGTGGTGCATCAGGTCACTTCCTACAACAAGGCGGCGCTCTGGGACGCCGTGAAGGCCTGGTTCGAGGGCGGCGCCCCGGCCGGTGGCGGTGTGGACCCGAAGGGAGCCGTCGTCCATCGCTTCCCCGGCAACGGCCGGTCCACGTGGCGAATCTACACGCCGGCGGTTGCCCGGGAAGATCGCGTGCCGGTGGCCTGGGACTCCTTCGCAAGTCCGGTGGCGCCCGATCCCCACAGCTTCGGTTTTCGCTGGAACGACTCGCTGGTGACGCGCACCGACTCCAAAGACGGCCCATTGATGACGCTGCCAGAGTACTATCGTCTCGTGAAGGACGGCCAGACGAGCCAGTGGGTGCCGGTTAGTCCGAAGGACGTTCCCGCGGAAACCGGACTGGCGAAGCTGAGTTTTGGCCGGCCCGACGCCAAGCCCGCGGAGGCATACGTCACGCCCGACGATCCGGCGAGTTGCTGGAAGAAGCCCGGCCCTGTGGCCGGCCCATTCGAGGCGCACCCGGGCGACGGCAGCGTGGTGACGTACTACTGGTATCGTTTCGCCGACCAACCGGCCCTGCTCAACGCGGACTTGACGGACGCCGAGCGGGAACGCCTGCAGGCGCGCGTCGAGAAACTGCACCGGAACTGGAAGAAAGACCGTGATTACCTGGCCCCGCCCGCGTCAGGTCAACTGGCGGAACTGGATCCGGCCATGCTGGTCACCCCGCCGTCGGGCTTCGAGGTCGGGTATGTGCCCATCGTCACGCGCCAGGGCGCAACCCGATAGACTCATCATCCCTCCCATGAACCACTCGATCCTCACCGCGTTCGGGGCTGCCACCGCTGTTCTAGGGAATCTCAGTCCGTCCGCCGCCGCTCAGTCATCCATGGCGCCCTACGTCGCCCAGGCATTACCCTTCGACCAGCGCCTGGCCGTCCTGAGCGAGGACTCCGACAAGACGCTCGCGGTGCAAAAGTTCGATGCGGACTGGGTGCGCACCCTCGACCAGCGCGGCGAACCGATGGTCTATACCCGCGCCAACAGCGCCGATTTCGACTTCATCGGCATGCCTGTCGGGGGCATTGGCGCCGGGCAACTGTACCTCGGCGGAGATGGCAAGCTGTGGTGCTGGGACATCTTCAATGCCAAAGTCATGAGGGATGTTCGCGGCGTCGGCAAGCACGCCAACCCCTACCAACGCAGCGAACCGGACCGCAGGGCCCATCACCAGCTCAACCAGGGTTTTGCCCTGCGCCTGGAAAACAGCGACGACGCCCTCATCCGGACGCTGGACCGCGACGGCTTTCGCCGGCAATCCCAAGCCCAACTTCCACCATCAACCGCTCCTGAGCTTGGCAAGGGATGCCAGGTTCAGCTTTGGCACGATGCCCCAGCGATGCTGGCAGAGTGCGCAGACTACCTGGACAACTTCGTTGACGCGCTGGCCCGGACGATTTCCGCCGGCGGCGACTGCGACACCAACGCGGCGATTGTGGGCGGCATTGTGGCGGCGGGCATGGGCGTCCACGGTATTCCCGAGGATTGGCGGGCGGCGTGCGAATCCATTCCGCTGCCGAGGGCCGCTTGCTTCCTTGCAAAATGAGCGTGCAATGCTCACATTGCATTCCAGATGAAAACGGTCGAACGTCCTGCCTTGCTGGCGAGGATCGAGCAACGGTTCCGCTCGAATCCCATTGTCCTCCTGCTGGGGCCCCGCCAGTGCGGCAAGACCACGTTGGCGCACGCGTTTGCCGCGCCGCGCCAAGCGGAGTACTTCGATTTGGAGGATCCTGCGGATCGCAACCGGCTGGCCCAACCCATGACGGCGCTGGAGGCGGTGCGTGATTGGGTGGTGATTGATGAGGCGCAATTGCTGCCTGAATTGTTCCCGATCCTGCGCGTGCTGGCGGATCGGCGCCCCCTGCCCGCCCGGTTCCTGCTGCTGGGCAGCGCCTCACCGGACTTGGTGCGCGGCATTTCGGAATCGTTGGCCGGGCGCGTGGCCTTGGTGCCCATGTCGGGGTTCGATCTCACGGAGACAGGCGCCCGGGCCCTGCGGTCCCTGTGGTTGCGCGGCGGATTTCCCCGCTCGTTTCTGGCCGATTCTGACGAAGAAAGCCATGAATGGCGGGCCGACTTTATCCAGACTTTCTTGGAGCGGGACTTGCGGCGGTTTGGCGTGCAGGTTGCGCCGACGGCTTTGCACCGTTTCTGGAACATGGTGGCGCATGACCACGGTCAGATTTGGAATGCCTCGGAAATCGGACGCTCGCTGGGCGAAGCGCACACGACGGTCAAACGGCATCTGGACATTTTGTGTGGGGCCTTTGTCATGCGCCAACTGCCGCCGTGGTTTGAGAATATCAGCAAACGGCAGGTGAAATCCCCCAAAGTCTATTTACGGGACAGCGGGTTGCTGCACGACCTGCTCGGTCTCCGGTCGTTTGCCGCGTTGGAAGCACACCCCAAACTGGGCGCGTCGTGGGAGGGATTTGCACTGGAGGCCATTCTGCGGCTTACCGGGGACCGGGAGGCGTATTTCTGGCACACGCAGGGTGGGGCCGAACTCGATCTGCTCGTCTTTCTCCACGGCAGGCGCTTTGGATTTGAACTCAAATACGCGGATGCGCCCGCCGTGACGAAATCGCTTCAGGTTGCGCGCGCGGATTTGAAGCTGGACCGCGCGCTGATTGTGCATCCGGGGAAGAAAACGTATCCGCTCAACGAGTGGGCCGAGGCGATTGGCATCGCGGATTTGCCCGCCCGTGTCGAGGCGTTGGCCAAGGGTTGAAGTACGAGGCCCCAATCCCGAATCCACCGCGGACCAGGAATCCATGAAGCGCTACCTGCGCTGCGTGAAGGGCATTGACGACAACCTCGGCAAGGTCTTCGACTACCTCGACGCGTCCGGCCTGGCGACCAACACGCTGGTTCTCTACACGTCGGATCAAGGTCATTTCCTGGGCGAGCACGGTATTTACGACAAGCGCTTCATGTATGAGGAGTCACTGCGCGCGCCGCTGCTGGTCCGCTGGCCGGGCCAGGTCAAGCCCGGCAGCGTGAACCGCGACCTGGTGGCCAACGTGGACTTCGCCCCCATGCTTCTGGCCGCCGCGGGCCACGCCATCCCGCCCGACATGCAGGGCCGCAGCTTCCTGCCGCTGCTCCGGGACGAACCGGCCACCGATTGGCGGGAGGCCTTCTACTACCGTTACTACCTCTCCCACTTCCAGACGCCGCCGCACTACGGCGTCCGCACCGCCACGCATAAGCTCATCCATTTCCACACCCTGGGTGAATGGGAGCTTTACGACCTGCTCAATGATCCTGGGGAGATGAACAACCTTGCCGGCGATCCAGCCCAAGCTTCCCTCTTGAAGACCCTGAAAGAACAGCTCTCCGCCCTTCAACGCCAGCTCCAGGACGATCCCAACGACCACGGCGATCGTCCTAAACTGCCATGACTGGAACCAGGAAGAGCCGTAACAGGCTTCGACTATCCCGCATTTCTCACCGGCGCCGGCGTAGCGCAGACATTCCTGTCTGCCGTATCGCGGGCTTTCCAGCCCGCGCGCCCGTTCGCCAGCCAAACACCCTGCCGACAAGAATGTCGGCGGTACGGCAGACAAGAATGTCTGCGCTACGAAGTTTGGCGTGCCGAACGCCGTTGGCGGGTGAGCCATGCGGGCCAGATGGAGTTCGTCGAGACACTGCATGAAACCGCTTCCTACTCTGACCGAAATCGAATCCGCCGCGGCCGGCACCGAAGCCGTGGTGCCGCCCACGCCGCAGTTCACCTGGCCGCTGCTCAACGCCCGCGCCGGCTGCGAGGTGTGGGTCAAGCACGAGAACCACACCGCCATCGGCTCCTTCAAGATTCACGGCGGGCTGCAATACGCCGCCAACCTGCGGAAACGGCAACCCCAGGTGCCCGGGGTGATTGCCGCCACGCGCGGCAATTTCGGGCAGGCCGTCGCCTACGCTGCCCGCAGCCACAGGCTGCCTGCGGTGATCGTGGTCCCGCGCGGCAACAGCGTGGAGAAGAACGCCGCCATGCGCGTGTATTTCACCGACACGCACAACGTCGCTGAGGGCCCGGCTGGCGGCGCGTTGGCGGCGTTGCTTAAGGAAACCGAACTCAACGCCGGACACCGCGTGGGCGTGGTGTTGTCCGGCGGCAAATGTGGACAAGGACGTGTTCGCGCGTGTTTTGGCTGACGTGTGAATGACATGTGTAATGGTGCTTTCCCTGAACGGGAGTTTCACGCCCGAGTGCGTAGCGCAGACATTCTTGTCTGCCGTATCGCGGGCTTTCCAGCCCGCGCGCCCGTTCGCCAGCCGAACACCCTGCCGACAGGAATGTCGGCGATACGGCAGACAGGAATGTCTGCGCTACGCGGTTGGGCGTGCCGGACACGGGAGAGAGTGCCCTAGTCCTAAAACAAGCGTGTTAGGGGCTCTTGTTCAGAGGGCGGCCTAAAATCGAGGCGTTCGAGTTGCGCCGCCTACCTATTGTGTGTGTTCGCGAGTCAGAATGACTCACATTTCAGCTAAAGTTGCAG
>Ga0194113_10009343_pt1 | contig 11847 bp, 11 predicted proteins | sample TA2MahC200mmetaG_FD_146193 | JGI IMG/M metagenome (GOLD analysis project Ga0194113, IMG submission 146193) | Freshwater microbial communities from Lake Tanganyika, Tanzania - TA2015017 Mahale Deep Cast 200m | ecosystem: Environmental > Aquatic > Freshwater > Lake | place: Tanzania: Lake...
GGCAACAAGGGCTCGATTTCGGCCCAGAGGTCATCGGGTAACAGTTCCTTGGCCATGGCTTGGCTCCCGTATGCCAGGTTGAACTGTTACCTTCATCGGCAATCTCCGGGGTTGTGAAACAGCTTCTAAACAACGGCGTTTGCGTCGCCGTACCGGCGGCGGCTAAACATAATGATTAACTTTTATTCAATCGCTCGCCGACGTCCTCGACGACGAGTTCGGGGTCCACGAGTTCGCGCAGTTTGGCCTGGACGGCGCCCTTGAGGGTGACGTCGCTGACGGGGCACCATGCGCAGTGGCCGCGGAATGCCACCTGGACGCGTTTGCCGTCGACGTCCACCAGTTCCACGTCGCCGCCGTCGGCCTGGAGGAGCGGGCGGATTTCGCTCTGTATGACTTCCTGGATGCGGTTGATGCGCTGGAGGTTGGTCATCGTGGCCGGGGCGGGCGCCTTGGCCGCGGGGGCCTTTCCGTGGACGCGGGCGATGATGGCCTCGATCTCGGCGTGGCATCCGCCGCAGCCCCCGCCCGCCTTCGTGTAGTGCGTCACCTCTTCCACGGTGCGCAGGTTGTGCTCGCGCACGATCTTCTCGATGAGTCTGTCGGTCACGCCGAAGCAGCGGCAGACGATCTTGCCCTCTTCTTCCAGTTCAAACGGCTGCTTGCGGTACTGGGCGACGGCCTTCTGGAGGGCCTCCATGCCCATGACGGAGCAATGCATCTTGGCCTCCGGCAGGCCGCCCAGGTACTCGGCGATGTCGTCGTTGGTGACGCGCGCGGCCTCGTCGAGGGCCTTGCCCTTGATTAGTTCGATGAGGGCGTCGCTGGAGGCGATGGCGCTGGCGCAGCCGAACGTCTGGAACCTGGCGTCGGCGATGCGGCCGGCCTTATCGAGTTTGACCATCAGCCGCAGGGCGTCGCCGCAGGTGATGTTGCCCACCGTGGCGTCGAGGTCGGGGTTGGCGATTTCGCCGACGTGGCGCGGGTTGAGGAAGTGGTCCCGGACCTTCTCGGTGTAGTCCCACATGGTGCGCTCTCCCGATTCCTAGCGCTCATTCTACGCGGTGGAGATGCGGGTATCAAGAAGGCGGGTGAAATGCAGAATGCACAATGCAGAACGCAGAATAAGAACGGACGGACCACCCTGGTTCGGAGGCGTTGTGCCGCGAGTTGCGCGGCGGGCCGTCACGAGTCCAGGATGCGCGTGAACTTCAGGGCCACGATGTAGCGGTCTTCGTGTTCCTCGATGCGCCAGACGTGTGCCCCGACGGCCGCCTTGATGGCGGTCTGCGTCTGTTTCCTCGGGGCAACCAGGAACTCGGCGCGGACCCACTGGCCCAGGCTCAGGCCCACGCCCACGGGCAGGCCCAGGAGGCGTGCCCCGCTGCGCGAGACGTTCGCCGTCCGGCCGCGGAACAGCACCTGGTTGCGTTCGTTCAGAAGGACCGCCTGGTACTGCCGGGCCAGCCGGGCGAATCGCCGGCGGTTCCCCACAAGGCGTCGAGTCAGGCTCTTCAGGGCGCTCATGGCCGACCGTCTCCTTGCCCGAAGGCATCCCTGGCGCAGTCTTATCGCACTCCCGTCTTTTTATCGGCACAATCGTGCCGTCTGCTTGACTTGCCCCGGGCCCCCTCTTAGACTGGCTGCCGTATTCGAGTTTCGTCATTCGGGGCCGGCATAGGAGGCAGCGAGTGGAACGCACCTTGATCATCCTGAAGCCGGACGCCGTCCATCGCGGCCTTATCGGGCGCATCCTGGCACGCTTCGAGGAAAAGGGTCTCCAACTCGCGGCCCTGAAGATGGCCCGCATCGACCGCGCAGTGGCCGAGCGCCACTACGCGCCGCACAAGGGCAAGGACTTCTACGAGCCGCTCATCCGCTTCATAACCGGCGGCCCGGCGGTCTTCGCCGTGCTGGAGGGGAAGGGGGCCGTCGCCGTCGCCCGCAAGATGATGGGGCCCACCTTCGGCTCCGCCGCCGAGCCCGGGACGATTCGCGGCGACTTCGGCGTGTCAAACCGCTTCAATCTCATCCACGGCAGCGATTCGCCGGAGGCCGCCGAGGCGGAAATCGCGATCTTCTTCCGCCCCGAGGAACTCGTGGACTGGCAGCCCGCCGCCATGGTGTGGCTCTACGATTTCTCCACCGGCGACGTGGTGTAGCGATTGCGGATTCAGGATTGCGGATTGTGGATTGAACAGCGACGGCGGGCGGTTCTCCGCTTGTTTTGCGGTTGTTGATCTGCAATTCGCAACGAGAGCGCGCAGGACCGGCATGGACCGCCCCGCAAAACGTGACGTAGTGCTCGAGGCCCTGAACTTCCGCCCGCCGCCGTACGTCCCGTGGGCCTTTGACCTGACGGCCGCCTGCGCCGAGCGCCTGAAGGCCCGCCTCGGCGCGGACGACCTCGGGCCGTTCCTGGAGAACCACTTCCTCGACCTCGGCTCGGCCGTCGGCCGCATGGATTACATCGACGCCGGGCACTGCCGCGATGCTTACGGCGTCGTCTGGGACCGCACGGTCGACAAGGACATCGGCGTTCCTGCGCACTGGCCCATCCGCAAACCGGAGGACCTGGCGTCGTACGTCTGGCCCGACGTGTCGCGCGAGTCGTACTACGCGGGCATCGGGGAGGGCCTGGCGGCCCACCCGGATCGCTTCAGCCGCTACTGCCTGGGCTTTTCGCTCTACGAGCGGGCGTGGACGATGCGGGGGCTGGCGGACCTCCTGACGGACATGATCCTCCGGCCGGATTTCGTCGAGGCGCTCCTTGACCGCATCGTTGAACATAATCTCATTCAGATTCGTTGCGCCCTGGCGTTCCCCGTCGACGCCGTCTACTTCGGCGACGATTACGGCATGCAGACGGGCCTCATCATGGGCCCGGACCGGTGGCGGCACTTCTTCAAGCCGCGCCTGGCCCGCATGTTCGGCCCGGTGCGAGAGGCCGGGCGATTCGTCTTTCTGCATTCCTGCGGCAAGGTGGATGGCATCCTGGGCGAACTGGCGGAAATCGGCCTGAATTGCTTTAACCCGTTCCAGCCGGAGGTCATGGACGTGGCCGCCGTCAAGCGCGAACACCACGGCCGGCTGGCGTTCCACGGCGGGATGAGCATCCAGAAAGTGCTGCCCTTCGGCACGCCCGAGGACGTTCGCCGCGAGGCCGCGCGCCTGGTGGACCTGGGCCGCGACGGCGGCTACGTCTTCTCGCCCTCGCACGCCGTCCCGCCCGACGTGCCGCCCGAGAACCTCCTGGCCATGATGGACGTGCTGCGCTCGCAGCCGGGCTGCGCGGCGCAGTAGCGCCTGCCGACGCACGTGGCACGGCCGGCTTCTACGTGTCTAGCGTCCTTGGCGCAAACCTCTGGCAGCAGGTGTGGCACGGCCGGCTTGTCCGGCCGTGGGTTCTGCGCGGTGTATCTCCGGAGCGGCCGCACTGAAAAGACGCCCGCCCGCCGACGTTCGCGGCAGGTCGGGAGAGCCGCCGCGCAAACGTCCATCCGGCGCTGTCGTACCAGCGATAGCGATTGCGCGACGCCGGCGCTACGGGCTCTTGTGGGGTTCTTCGTGGGTCGTTGCGGCAATCGCCGCCTCGACGCGCGCGGCATGGGCGTCGATTTCCTCAAGGAAGGCGTCGGTTGTCGGAGCGCACCAGTCGGGCCCGTCGGCAGCCAGCATCTTGGCTGCGCGGCGCATGTGCTCCCGAACGATGCGGTAGCCCTCTATAATCTGGTCGTCGGGGTCCGGCGGGTCCGGGTCCTCGCCGAATTCGTAGCACCACTGCTCGAAGGCGGCGGTTTCGTTGGTGAGGCCGTCCTGGACAATCATGCGCCGGGCCAGCGTCAGCCGCGCCTCGCGGATGCTGGCTGCCGAGCGCCGGTACGTGTCGAATGCCGCGATGATGCGCGCGATCTCGGCCGCCGCCTCGGCCGGAAGAGGGGTCGGCACGTCGCGCACGGCGCCGCCGTAGGCCTTCACCCAGTCCTGGAAGTTCGGCCCGGCGTCCGTCGCCAAGACCGCCGTCAGGTACTGGCGGTCGTCGGCGTCCAGTTCGAAGTCCTCGGTCTCCTCCAGGGCCGTTGGGGGCCCGCGGCGCGCCGCCAGAGCGAGAAGATGCACGTACGCCGCCTCAGGCACGCCCATGTCCTCGATGGCCGCGGTACACGCGCGGCTCTCGTCCGCAAGGCGAAGGGCGTAGCGCATCAGCACCGGCGCAGTCTCGTAGCGCTTCTGCTGCGCCAGGAGGCCCGCCGTGAACCAGGCCAGCGTGGGGGCCGGGCGGGACACCAGCAGCCGCGACATCCTCTCGGCCGCCGCCGCCGCGTCGTGCCGCGCAAGGACGCCCACGTACACGCTGCGCCAGTCCGCCGGGGCGTCGGAACTCGGCCCCTGGGTCCAGTCGGCCGCCTCCAGATCGCCAGCGAGGCGCTCGAAGTCCGACGGCCGCCGGCGCCACTCCAGCAGGAGAGCCGCCCGGTACTTCGGGAACGGCCCGTTTCCGTCCAGCGACCGCTCGGCCAGCGGGTACGCGGCGAGGCCGAAGAGGCCGGCGAAGAGCGCGGCGGAGGCGGCCAGGGCGGCGGCCGTCAGCCGCCGGCGCGTCCGGCCGCCCTCCGCGGCCGCAAGCGCCGCCGGAATCGCCGTCCACATGAGCACCGCCAGCGCCATCTGCGCCGCGTGATATGCCGTCAACAGACCGCGCGCCTTAGGCGCAACCGGGATATTTATGCGCACATCCGCCCATGCGGAGAAGTGGTCAACGATGGTCGCGGCGCAGGCGGCCGCCGCCGCGGCGGTCAGGACCCAGCCGACGGCCCGCCATGAGCGCCGCCCCGTCAGCAGCATCTCGGCAAGGCCCACCCCGAGCGCCATCGCGGCGTATGCCGCCACCGTCCCCGCCCGCACAGGGAAGGCGCCGAGGGCCGGAATGCGGACGCGCAGCAGAAGGACCGTGGCCATGAAGGTCGCGGCCGCCACGGCGATCATGACGGCGGCGTCCCACGTCCGCAGCCGCTTGATTGCCCCCGGCAGCGACAGCGCCGCTATCACAAGCGCCGACTCCGCCAGCCCCTCGGCGGGCTGTGACTGGAACCACGGCACAAGCACCAGCAGCGACCCCATCTCGGCGATGAGCACCGGCACGAGCAGGGCCGCGGCGATCGTCCAGTGCGGCAGCCAGGCCAGGAGACGCCGCAGGTCGCCGGGCGCCCGGGGCGGCGGTAACTTGTTATCCGAGGACGGGCCGGCCATCGGGGCCACGGGCGCCTCCACTGGCGGTCCGGTGTCGCAGGACCGCAATCTCAATTGAATCGCAGGCCCGTCCGCATACAATAGGCGTTCCTGAGGCGCAAGGGAAGTGGAGAATCCCGTGATCCGCACTATCGATGCCCGCACCGAGGCCGGCCGCCAGGCCGCCGAGGCGCTGCGCGCGGCCCTGAGCGCCGAGCAGGGCATGATTTCGGGCGGCGGGGCGGCGGCCGATGCCGAGGCCTCTGTCCGCCGCGTCCTGGGCGACGTCCGCGCCCGCGGCGATGAGGCCGTCTGCGAGTGGACACGCAAGTTCGACCGCGCCGAAGTTGCGCCGCAAACCTTGCGCGTGCCTGAATCGGCCATCGAGGCCGCATACAAGTCCATGCCGCAAGACTTCCTCGGGACCGTTACGCGCATCCGCGAGGCGGTCCGGCGGTTCCAGCGGCACGTCCTGGCGCGCGAGCGCAAGGCCCTCGCGAAGAACGGCCGCACGCTGCGCCTCGTGTACCGGCCGCTGGCACGCGTGGGCGTGTACGTGCCGGGAGGCAAGGCGTTCTATCCTTCGACGGTCCTGATGACGGCGGTGCCGGCGCTGGCCGCCGGTGTGCCGGAGGTGGCCGTCGCGTGCCCGCCGAGCGCCGGCGGCGACGTTCATCCGGCGGTTCTGGCCGTCTGCCGCGTGGCAGGCGTCGAGGAAGTCTACCGCATGGGCGGCGTGCAGGCCGTGGCCGCCTTCGCCTACGGCACGCAGACAGTGCGTCCGGTGGACAAGATCGTCGGTCCGGGCAACCTTTACGTGCAACTGGCCAAGAAACTCGTCTTCGGCCGCGTGGGCATCGACAGTTTCGCCGGTCCGAGCGAGGTGCTGGTGCTGGCCGACTCATCGGCCGACGCGCGGCTGATTGCCGCCGACATGCTGAGCCAGGCCGAGCACGACCCAGGGTCGGCCATCCTGGTGACGCCCGACGAGCGCCTGGCCGGCGCGGTGGCGGCCGAGGTCGAGCGGCAGGCGGCGGGCCTCGCGCGTGCCGGCGCCACGCGGGCGGCGCTCCAGAAATACTCCGCCGTCGTCATCGTGGCCGACCGCGACGCCGCCGTCGCGGCGGCGAACGCCTTTGCCCCGGAGCACCTGGAAATCCAGATGGAAGACGCCGAGGCCGCCCTGCGCGACGTGCGCGCCGCGGGGGCCGTCTTCATCGGCCGATACACGCCCGTGGCCGTGGGCGACTACGTCGCGGGGTCCAGCCACACGCTCCCGACGGGCGGCACGGCCCGCTGGGCGGGCGGCCTGACGGCCAACGATTTTCTGCGCTCGATGAGCGTCGTCGAGTACGACCGCGCGGCCCTCGCCGCCGACGCGCCGGACATCTGCCGCATGGCCGAAATCGAGCGCCTTGGCGCGCATGCTGAGAGCGTGCGCAAGCGCCTGGCAAAGTAGGCAGCATGGGCTACCTTCGCAAAAACATCGAGGCGATGGCAGGCTACGTCCCCGGCGAGCAGCCGGCGGAGGGCGACCGCGCCGTCAAACTCAACACGAACGAGAACCCCTACCCGCCCTCGCCGCGCGTCATGGAGGCCCTGCGAGTTCCCGCCGACCGTCTCCGCCGCTACCCGGACCCGCTGGCGAACAAGGTCCGCGACATCGTGGCCGGCATGTTCGGCCTGCGGAGGGAGAACGTACTGTGCGGCAACGGCAGCGATGAACTCCTCACGCTCATCGTGCGGGCCTGCGTCGGCGAGGGCGAGGCCATCGCGTACCCCACGCCCACGTACTCGCTGTACCCGGTGCTGGCTGCGGTCCAGGGTGCGCGCGTGCTGGAGGCGCCCACGCGCGAGGACTTCTCGCTGCCGGTGGAGGAACTCGAGCGGGCGCGGGCGCGGCTGATGCTGCTGTGCAATCCGAACGCGCCCACAGGAGTGTTCACGCCGGTCGAGGCAATCGGGCGCATCGCCGCGCGCTTCGCGGGCCTGGTGGTGGTCGATGAGGCATATGTTGATTTCGCTTCCGACCACGCCATGCGCCTGGCGGCGGAGCGGCCGAACGTCCTTGTGTTCCGCACGCTCTCGAAATCGTACAGCCTGGCGGGCCTGAGGTTCGGCTACGCCGTCGGGCCGCCGGAACTCATCGCGGGCCTGGAGAAGGTCAAGGACTCGTACAACGTCGATGCCGTCTCAATCGCCCTGGCGGCGGCGGCCCTCCAGGACCAGCCGCACATGCGCGCGAACGTCGAGAGGATAAGGGCCGAGCGGGACCGCCTCTCCGCGCGCCTGGCGGACCTCGGCTTCGGCGTAACGCCGTCGCAGGCGAACTTCATCCTGGCCCGCGCGCCGGGCGGCGGCGGCCGCCGATGGTACGAGGGCCTCAAGGCGCGCGGCATCCTGGTTCGCTGGTGGAACCTGCCGCGCCTGGCCGATAAACTGCGCATCACCGTCGGCACGCCCGAGGAGAACGACGCCCTGCTGGCGGCTGTTCAGGAATTGAGCAACCGGTAATCCTATGGTGTGGCGCGGCCGGCTCGTCCGGCCGTGGTGGGGCTGCCGGCATCCCCGCGGCCGGGCGCGCATTTGCGCGGCGGGTCTCCTGGCCCGCCGCGAGGGGCGAAGCGATTGCCGGGCGTTGCCCCGGCCTGCATGTCGGGGCGGCGGCTCAGGAGAGCCGCCGCGAGAGTGCAGCGAGAAGGGGACTTACGCATGAGCGCCAAACCGCAGGATTCCGCGCGTCGGGCCGAGGTCCGCCGCCGCACGCACGAGACCGACATCACGCTGGAACTGACGCTGGACGGCGCGGGCCGGGCCGACATCGAGTCGCCGGCCGGCTTCCTGAACCACATGCTTGCGCTACTTGCGCGGCACGCAGGGATGGATCTGAAGGTCCGTGCCGCGGGCGACACCGGCGTGGACCTGCATCACACGGTTGAAGATATCGGCATCTGCCTGGGGCAGGCGCTCGACAAGGCCCTCGGCGCCAGGGAGGGCGTCGCTCGCTTCGCCTCGGCCGCCGTGCCGATGGACGAGGCCCTGGCCGAGGCGGCCCTCGACCTGTCGGGACGCCCGTTCCTCGTCTACAGCGCGGCGTTCCCCGGCGAGCGCATCGGCGACTTTGAGACGCAACTGGTGGGCGAGTTTCTCCAGGCCCTCGCGACGCACGGCAAACTTACGCTGCACGTGCGCGCGGCGTACGGTTCGAACGACCACCACATCGCCGAGGCCGTTTTCAAGGCCCTCGCGAGGTGCCTGCGGGCCGCCGTCGCGCGCGACCCGCGATCGCCCGGCGTGCCCTCGACCAAGGGCGTGCTGTGATTGATTGAAAAGTGCGATGCTTAGCCGCGCGCCGCAGGCAGGCTCTTAACCCAAGTTACGCAGTTAAAGGAATTCTGGCGCCTTCTGGATGCCGGGAAGCCCGGTGGCGGGGTCGTGGGGCGGGGTGCAGCCTGAGAATCGCGTGTAGTGAAGACCTTGCCTCTTGCGGGCCTGGTGTGATACCCGTCAGCCGGCGAGTTGACGGGAGAGAGGGATGTTCCTGCGGCGATGCGAGCGGCACAAGGGGCGCAAGCGGCACACGTACTGGGCGTTGGTCGAATCGGTGCGGACCGCCTCGGCCGCGAGACCGCCGTCACCGACCAGCGCGGCGTGGGTTCACGCGTACGCTTATGATGGCGCCGGCCGCCTGGCAGGACGACGGCGACGGCCAGTTCGAGCCGGAAGGCGACGACACGCTCCTGGCCGCGTATCAATACGACGGCCTCGGCCGCCGCATCCGGAAGACCGTCGGGGGCGCGCCCGGCGTAACCTATGACTATTACTTCAACGAAGACCGGCAGGTGCTTGAGACCCGCGCGGGCGGCGCCCCCGACCCGCTCGACCGGTACGTCTGGGACGTGCGGTACGCCAAGGCGCCGGTCGTCCGGTTCCGCGACGGCAACACCGACGGCGATTACGCGGACGAAGAAGACAACGTCCTCTATTACACGCACGATGCCAACTGGAACACCACCGCCCTGGTGGATGCGGCCACGGGCGCGGTGGCCGAGCGGTATTTTTATGACGCCTACGGCCGGCCGCAGTTCGCGGATGACTCGTGGGACGAAATGTCCTGGTCCGGCTCGCTCCAGAATGAGATTCTCTACGGCGGCTACGGCTTTGACGCGGAATCCGGCTTGTATCACACCGACGCCCGCGAGTATCATTGCACCCTGGGCCGGTTCGTGCAGGTTGACCCCCTCGGCCCGGCCGCCGGGCCGAATGTCTACGCCTACTGCGCCAACAGCCCGGTGGACACGGTCGACCCCAGCGGCCTCATAGGCCTTGAGAAGGTGATGCAGGGGTTGTGGGGCGTGGGCGAGGGCGCGATCGAGATACTCTGCGGCCTGCCCTCGACCACGCCGGGAACGGGGAACATCGCGCTGCTTGCCAAGGGCGTGGCCGATTACGCCCTGGGCCTGAACAAGATTCGCGAGGGCTTCCGGGACGAGGCCGGTCCTGGCGCGCCGGCCAACGTAGGCCAGGCGGTCGGGGACCTGGTGAGCCGGCTGACAGGCGCGCCCCTCCAGGAGACCAGGGCGGCAGGGATGCTCCTGGACGCGGCGCTTTCGGGTGCGGCGTGCGCGTGGGGCAGGGGCGCGACTGTTGCTAGGGGCGCGAACGGTGTCCGTTCCGCCAACCCCACGGTAGCCAACACAACGCGGGGCTGGAAGGTTGGACAACCGATTAACAACTTGACGGCCAAGGGGAACGCGCCATCGGTGAGCACAGTTCGGCAACGGTTTTGGAAGAACGAGGCGTTCTACAAGCCAGGGAAGTACAAGCCTCAAGACCTGGCGCGCATGCGGCACGGGCTCGCTCCGCAGCAGATGAATCCAGAGACCGGCGTTCTCGAAAGCATGCATCTTCACCACAATCCCCCGCAAAGTGCGGGCGGGCTTTTCGACGTGGAACCGATGTGGCCAGCGCAACATTGGGAAATCCACTATGGCAGCGGGAGATAGACTGTGCCAGAATTTCAGTCCATGTTTGAGCAGTCGCGTGGCCAACCTGTTCAGTACAAGGGCAATACATTGGTGATGTGTGACTACTTCCCGACACAGGGCGCGAACAAGTTTCGCCTTGTCATTGAAACCTGCAATGGGAATCCCGTTCGGCAGGATTCGGCAAGTGCGTGGAGCCCGGGTCGGGGCCGGGAGAATCGCACCGCCGATGGGCGATTTTTTCGCACATCGGTGGACGGGCTTGCCCCGTGGAGAAACCTGGAGCCTCCGGGCAAGTGGAGGCAGGCGGTATCTGTGGCTTTGGTCTTTAAGGGCCGTAAGGGTAAGTGGCACAAGGGCGCCGGCCAAGGGAACGAGGGGCAGATTGCCGTTGGTGGCAAGTTTGCGGGCGGAAAAGATGGAATCTTGTTTTGGCAGTCCCAAGACTGGGACACCGTGGATTTCGAGGTGCTCGGCGGCGCATCTGTGATACGCATCTACAATGCATGGGACTGTGGCAACGGCGTCGTGGATTTCTGGCTCAACGGGGCGGCGATGATAGTAGAGGAGATTCCCAACGGCCGGCGATATCGGTGTAACGATGGCGAGCCGGATGACGACTTCGAAGACATCATCTTCCGCTTGCAGCGCGTCAAGTAGGGCGGCTACGGCCTGGACGCGGAATCGGGCTTGTATCACACCGACGCCAGGGAGTATCATTGCACCCTGGGCCGGTTCGTGCAGGTTGACCCCGTCGGCCTGGCCGCCGGGCCGAACGTCTACGCCTACTGTGGCGCCAGCCCGGCGGACACGGTCGATCCGAGCGGCCTGCTGGACCTGGAGAAGGTCGAGCGCGGCGTCGCAGGCATCTTCGAGGGATACGTGGAGTTTTTGTCGGCGTCATCAACGGCGTTCCCGAATGCGATGACCGCCAAGGGCTACGGCGACTTCCTGCTCGGCATCAACAAGACCGTGGAGGGCCTGCGGGACGTGCCGGGCCTGGGCGCCCCGGGGAGCATCTTTGAGGGCCTGGGCGACCTCGCGAGCCTTCTTCTGACCGGCCGGCGGAGCCAGTTGGCCTGCGACGTGGCGAACGTCTCCGACATGGTGCTCACGACGGCAGCCCTTACCACGCGGCCGGTGCCCCGGAACCTGGGGGCGAATACATACAACGTTGACTACAGACCGCTGCCGGGGCGCTCCCCTGAGAGGGGCATCGTCAACAATTCCGCGGCGGGCCAAATCGGTGTAGTCGCGGACCGCGCGTCTGCGGATGAGGCCGTCGAAGCAGGTCCGCGACCGTAAGGGAGCGGCGCCGTGGTGTGCGTGGAAGGCCCCGCTCCCTCACGGTCACGGCTCTGAATCAGGCGCGCCAGGCGCGGCACGGAAGCGCGGCATCGGCAATGGGCGAAAGCCGCCGGAACCGACAACTTCCCGTGTCTGCAGGTCACCGCGCCGGACCTCGACTCTACCGCGGCGGGGAGTTGCGGCGGGGCCCTTGCGCGGCGGGTCTCCTGACCCGCCGCGCAAATCCGCAGGCGGCGCTCTGGAGTTAATCCGCCAGTTCAAGCGCCCCTGCGTCGCGGCGAGGCCCGGCTGGCGGCCGACCCGCGAAGTCGCGCAGGAACGGCCC
>Ga0194113_10009347_pt1 | contig 11843 bp, 6 predicted proteins | sample TA2MahC200mmetaG_FD_146193 | JGI IMG/M metagenome (GOLD analysis project Ga0194113, IMG submission 146193) | Freshwater microbial communities from Lake Tanganyika, Tanzania - TA2015017 Mahale Deep Cast 200m | ecosystem: Environmental > Aquatic > Freshwater > Lake | place: Tanzania: Lake...
CGCCTCGTCGAAGACGACCGAGTGAGGGCCGTCGATCACCTCGTCGGTGATCTCCTCGCCGCGGTGCGCCGGCAGGCAATGGAGAACGAGCGCGTCCTTCTTCGCGAGGCGAAGGAGCTCCTGGTTGATCTGGAACGGCGCCATCAAGCGCGCGCGTCTCTCCTTCTCCGCCTCTTGCCCCATGCTCGCCCAAACGTCGGTGTAGAGAACGTCGGCATCCTTCGCCGCGGCGCGCGGATCGTGAAGGACCTCGATCTTCCCGCCGCGCTTCCTTGCCGCATCAACGATCTCCGCGCTCGGCTCGAACCCCTCGGGGACGGCGATCCGGAGCGCGAAGGGGAGGAGCCCCGCGGCGTTGATCCACGAGTGGGCGACGTTGTTCCCGTCGCCGAAGAACGAAACGATCCGGTTCTCGATGTTCCCGCGGTGCTCGATCACGGTGAGAATGTCGGCGAGGATCTGGCACGGATGCAGGAGGTCGGTGAGGCCGTTGATCACCGGGATCGGCGCGTGCCGCGCAAGGTCGACCGCGATCTTGTGGTCGAACGTGCGGATCATGACCGCGTCGAGGTAGCGCCCGAGGACCTCGCCCACGTCCCCCACCGCCTCGCGCGAGCCGATCCCGATCTCCTTGTCGGTGAGGTAGATCGTGTGCCCGCCGAGGTGCATCATCCCCGCCTCGAAGCTGACCCGCGTCCGAAGGCTCGGCTTGTGGAAGATGAGCCCGAGGATCTTCCCCTCGAGCGTCCGTTTCTCCCTCCCCTCCTTTCGTGCCTTCTTCATCTCGAGGCCCCGGCGGAGGAGGCGCTCCAGACCGGGGCGGTCCAAGTCGGCGATCGAGAGAAAGTCCTTCTTCGGCATGCTCTCTCCTTTTCGTGTGCGCCCGTTCGCCTATTCTGGGCTACAGTATAAACCGGCTCTGGTCTCCGTCGCGCGCGATCGTCCCCAGCCTCTCCTCCACCCTCGCGGCGTCGACGACGATCGTCTTCTCTCCGCGGTCGGGAAGATCGAAGAGTTCCTTCTCGAGAAGCGCCGAGAGGAGCGTGTGGAGTCGCCGCGCGCCGATGTTCTCCGTCCGGTCGTTCACCGTCTCGGCCAGGCGCGCGATCGCGTCGATCGCCTCTTCTTCGAAGAGGAGCTCCGCCCCCTCGGCGGAGACGAGCGCGGCATATTGCTTGATGAGCGAATTTTCCGGTTCCTTCAAGATTCGGACGAAGTCGGCCGCCGTCAGCGCCTGAAGCTCGACCCGGATCGGGAAGCGCCCCTGGAGCTCAGGGATGAGGTCGGAGGGACGGGCCTGATGGAACGCGCCCGCCCCGATGAAGAGGATGTGGTCGGTCGCGATCATCCCGTACTTGGTCTGCACCTGCGAGCCCTCGACGATCGGGAGGAGGTCCCGCTGCACTCCCTCGCGCGAGACGTCCGGCCCGTGGTCCCGCCCGCTTCCGACGATCTTGTCGATCTCGTCGAGGAAGATGATCCCCGCCTCCTCGGTGCGTCTCTTCCCCTCCTCTACCGCCCGATCCCGATCGACGAGCGAGTCGAGCTCTTCCTCGACGAGGATCCTCCTCGCCTCGCGAACGAGGATGCGGCTTCTTTTCTTCTTCTTCGGGACGAGATGCTCGAGGGTCTTCTGGACGTCGGCGTCGACCGCGCCCATTCCGCTCGCCGCGAAGAGGTTGAAGAGGGGCGTTCCCTTCTCCGCGATCTCGATCGTGACGAGGCGCTCCTCGAGCGCTCCCGCGCGGAGCCGATCGAGCAGCGGCTCCTCTCTCGTTCCCTCCGCGGGCGAGGCGATCCCGGACGGATCGACCGCGATCACTCCGGGAGGCGCGGCTTGCCCTGCCGGCTCTTCCGCGGAAAGAAGAGCGAGGAGCTTCGCCTCCGCGCGGCGCTCGGCCTCGGCGGCCGCCTCCGCCCGAATCTCCTTCTCGACCTCGCCGATCCCGATCTCGAGAAGATCGCGCACCATCGACTCGACGTCGCGGCCGACGTACCCGACCTCGGTGTACTTCGAGGCCTCGACCTTGAGAAACGGGGCGTGCGCCGCTTGCGCGAGACGGCGCGCGATCTCCGTCTTCCCGACGCCGGTCGGGCCGATCATGAGGATGTTGGCGGGGAGGATCTCCTTTCGGATCGGCTCGGGCGCCTCGCGCCGCCTCCAACGGTTCCGAAGGGCGATCGCCACCGCCCGCTTCGCTTTCTCCTGCCCGACGATGAAGCGGTCGAGCTCGCGGACGATCGCCCGCGGCGCGGGGAGATCCTTGAGACCAGAAACGTTCATGCGAGTTCCTCCACGACGATCTCCTCGTTCGTGTAGACGCAGAGGCCGGCCGCGATCCGGAGCGACTCCTCGACGATCCGCCCCGGCGGAAGATCGGTGTGCCGGAGAAGTCCGCGCGCGGCGGCGAGGGCGTACCCTCCTCCGCTTCCGATCCCGAGGAGGCCGTCGTCCGGTTCGATCACCTCGCCGGTCCCGGAGATGAGAAGGGTGTGCTCCTTGTCCATCGCCGCGAGGAGCGCCTCGAGCCGGCGGAGCATCCGGTCGGTCCGCCAGTCGCGCGCGAGCTCGACCGCGGCGCGGGGAAGGTTCCCCGCGTGCGCCTCGAGCTTCGTTTCGAGGCGTTCGAAGAGGGTGAAGGCGTCGGCGACCGCGCCTGCGAAGCCGACGAGGATCCGCCCGTCGTGGATGCGGCGCACCTTGCGGGCTCTCGCCTTCATGATCTGCTTCTCGAGGGTGACCTGGCCGTCCCCTCCCATCGCCGCCGCGGCTCCTCTTCGAACCGCGAGGATCGTCGTCGCGTGCATGGTCGTTCTCCTATTCCGCGCGCGGGTGGGCGCGGCGGTACGCCCGGAGGAGCGTCTCCGCGGTCGTGTGGGTGTAGCGCTGCGTGCTCGAGAGGCGGCGATGGCCGAGGAGCTCCTGCACGGCGCGAAGGTCCGCTCCCCTGTCGAGGAGGTGGGTCGCGAACGAATGGCGGAGCGAGTGGACGGTGAGTCCCTCGCCGACGAGGCGGAGGTAGCGCCCGACGCGCCGCTCGATCCCGCGCCGCGAGAGGCGTCCGCCCCGGCGGTTCAAGAAGAGCGGCTCGCTCCTTCCGACGCGGGAGCGCCCGGCGTTCGTCGCGTGCCGCACCGCGAGGTACGCGCGCACCGCGCGCGCCGCCTCTCGCCCGAAGGGGACGATCCGTTCCCGGTTCCCCTTGCCGAGAACGCGCGCCTCGCGGGCGTCGAGATCGATGCTGCCGATGTCCAGCGCGGCCGCTTCCGCGAGGCGGATGCCGGCGCCGTAGATCATCTCGATGAGCGCGAGGTCGCGCGCCGCCCACACTCCCTCGGGGAGCGAGACGAGGCGATCGATCTCGTCGGGCGAGAGGAACGAGGGGAGCTTTCTCTCCGCTTTCGGAAATGTGAGGAACGCGGCGGGGCTCGCATCGACGAGACCGCGGCGATGGCAATCCTTGAAGAACGACTTGATCGCCGCGAGCGCGCGATGCCGGGTGGTCTTGGCGAGGCGGCGGTCGTAGAGGCGGGCGAGATACGATCGAAGAAGGGACGACGTCACGTCTCGGAGCGCCGGCTCCTCCTCCCCCATCTCCTTCATGGCAAATGTGTGCCATGCGCGAAGGTCCCGCCGGTACGCCTCGACCGTGCGCGGCGAGTAGCGCCGTTCCTCGAGGCCCTTCAGGAAATCGTCGATCGCGCGCCGCATGACCCCAGCATACGGCCCCGCCCCTCTTCGGGCAAGGCGGCCTGAAACCGGTATCAGGTACCTTCTTGTTCGACAAGCGTTAGTGGCCCAACGCCCCGTGGCCGCCACCCGCCGTGGTGGCGTTCTGAATCATCGGACGGCGGGTCTCTCCTTCGCGCCGCATGCGCGAAGGAGCTTCCTGGCCCCCCCGTCGCTCTTCGCGACGGGGAGCCCCGGCTCGGTCGTGCCCGCGGCTGTCCCCTCGGGGCCTGATCGACGAGCCCGCCAAGAGCGCAGGGAGCGCGGCTAGAGAACAGATGCGAACGACCGGAAGGCGCCTTCCCCCCGGCGGAAGATCCGCTCGTGGCGTTCCTTCTTCGAGCGGACGCGCGTCTCGAGGGGCGGGAAAAGCCCGAAGTGGATGTTGGTCGGCTGGAAACAGTCCGGGTCGGAGGTCGCGAGGAAGTGGAGGAGCGAGCCGATCGCGCTCTCGCGCGGCCACTCGATCGGCCCCAGCCCTTCGATCGCGCGGTGCGTTTCGAGCGCAGCGACCATCCCCATCGCGATCGACTCGACGTATCCCTCGACCCCGGTGATCTGTCCCGCGATCCGGACGCGCGGATCCGCACGAAGCGCGAGCCCTTCCCCGAGAACGCGCGGCGCGCAAAGATACGTGTTCCGGTGGAGGCTTCCGTAGCGCAGGAACTCCGCCTGCGCGAGCCCCGGAAGCGCGCGAAAGATCCTCTCTTGTTCCCCGCGGCGCATGCGCGTCTGGCAGCCGACGAGGTTCCACGCGGTCCCCTCCCGGTTCTCCTTGCGGAGCTGAAGGACGGCGAAGGGACGCTTCCCGGTTCGCGGATCGAGAAGGCCGACCGGCTTCATCGGCCCGAAGCGGACCGAATCGCGGCCCCGCCGCGCGATCTCCTCGATCGGAAGGCACGCCTCGAAGAAGAGGTTCTCTTCGAAGTCGTGGAGAGGATAGAGATCGGCGGCGAGAATCTCGCCGACGAACGTCCCGTATTCTTGATCGTTCAAGGGAATGTTGAGATAGTCCTCGCCTCCCTTTCCGTAGCGGGAAGCGGCGAAGAGAGCGGATCGGTCGATCGATTCGTCGCTCACGACCGGGGCGATCGCGTCGTAGAAGAAGAGACGCCCCTCGCCGATGACGCGGACGATCTCGTCCGCGAGCGGCTCGGACGTGAGGGGGCCGGTCGCGATGATCACCGAGCCTTCAGGCGGAAGAACGCGGACTTCTTCACGGAGAACCTCGATGAGAGGTTCCTCCTCGATCGCGGCGGTCGCTCGCTCCGCGAAGAGAGCGCGGTCGACCGCGAGCGCGGACCCGGCCGGAACGCTTGTCTCGCGCGCGACGCGAAGAAGGAGCGACCCGAGCGTCTCGAGCTCGCGTTTCAGGAGCGCGGGAGCGGAAGGGACGAGCTCCGACTTGAAGGAGTTCGAGCAGACGAGCTCGGCGAGACGATTGGTTTCGTGCGCCTCGGTCCGGCGCGCGGGGCGCATCTCAAAGAGGCGGACGGGAACGCCGCGCCGCGCGAGCTGCCACGCCGCCTCGCATCCCGCGAGCCCGCCGCCGATGATCGTCACGCGGTGCTCGATGCCCTTATCCCCCCGCGAAGCGTACCTGGTACAGAACCCAGAACCGCGAAACAGTGTACCTGGTAGGCGACTCTGAAGGCATCGTTGATCGGGGAAGCCGCCCGGACTCTCCGCGCTCTTCCTCGCTCGGCGGGCCGACCTCCCTCTCGGGGCCTGATCGACGAGGCCGGGTACCCGCCCCCTCGACGATGGAGCCGAAGGCTCCCGCACCAGGGGGGCGGGTGGCCGAGCGATTGGAGCCGAGAACGCGCGGGGCGCGTTCGGAGGCGTCCCCGAGGGGGAGGTCGGCCCGTTGAGCGAGCCCGCCCACGCTCCTTCTTGAACAACAGATCTGGTCGTTTGGGACCCGCGCGTCCGACAGCGCAACCATGACGGATGGCCGACTGGCCCCGCCGTCCGACGACGCAACCACGGCCGATCAGAAGACGAGTCGATTTCCGGCTGGATGAGAGCTACTCTTCCCCGGTCTCCCCCGAGCGCTCCGCGGCGAGCTCCTTCTTCGCCTTGCACTCGGGGCACTCGAGGTAGTCGCCGCGCGCCTTGCTGCTCTTCTCCACGAGGAGCGGGAAGCCGCACGCCTCGCACTTCTCCGCGATCGGCCGGCTCCAAACGGCGAAGTCGCACTTCGGATAGCTCGAGCATCCGTAGAAGACGCGCCCGGTGCGCGTTCGCTTCTCCGTGAGCTGGCCGCCGCATCCCTCGCGCGGACACGAGACCCCCACGGGGATCGAGCGCGTGTTCTTGCACGCGGGGTAGTTCGCGCACGCGAGGAAGCGCCCGAAGCGGCCGCTTCGGATCACCATGCCGCCGCCGCACTTGTCGCAAACCTCGTTCGTCGGCTCCGGCTCCTCGCCTTCGAGAGGCCGCGTGTTCCGGCACTCCGGGTAGCCGGTGCACGCGAGGAAGCGGCCGTTCCGCCCCCAGCGCGCCACCATCGGCTTCCCGCAACGGTCGCAGACGATCTCCGTCGCCGACTTCGCGTCCTCGACGTTCACCTGGTCGAGATCCTGGCGGAACCGCTCGTAGAAGGTGCGGACCACGTCCTTCCAGCGATCCTTCCCCTCCTCGACCTTGTCGAGCTCCTCCTCCATGAGGGCGGTGAAGCCGACGTTGAACACGTTCTCGAAATGGACAAGAAGAAACTTGAGCACGTCGCGCCCGAGATCGGTCGGGAAGAAACGCTGCTTCTCGCGCCGCATGTACTTCCGGTCGATCAGCGTCGCGGCGATCGTCGCGTAGGTGCTCGGGCGGCCGATCCCGTTCGCCTCGAGCTCCTTGACGAGGCTCGCCTCGGTGTAGCGCGCCGGCGGCTGCGTGAAGTGCTGCTCGGGGCTCACCTCGCCGAGACGGAGGTTCTCCCCCTCCGCGACCTCGGGGAGGAGCCGGTCCTTTCCGTTCTTCCCGTTCGTCTCCTCGAAGACCTGCAGGAAGCCCTTCTCGCGGATCACCGAGCCGTTCGCGCGGAAGAGATACGGGCCTCCCCGCACGTCGATCTTCGTTTGGTCGTAAAGGGCCGGCTTCATCTGGCTCGCGACGAAGCGGCTCCACACGACCTCGTACAAGCGGAACTGATCGCGCGTCAGTTGATTCTTCAACGAATCGGGAGTTCGCGCGGCCGACGTCGGGCGGATCGCCTCGTGGGCGTCCTGGGCCCCCTTCCCCTTCCGGTGCTCCACCGGCTTCTCGGGAAGCTCGCCGGGGCCGAACGCGCGCCCGATCAGCTCCCGCACCTCGGCGATCGCCTCGTCGGCGACACGCGTCGAGTCGGTTCGCATATAGGTGATGAGCCCGACCGGGCCCTCGTCCTTGAGATCGACCCCCTCGTAGAGGCCCTGCGCGATCTGCATCGTCTTGCGCGCCGTGAACCCGAAGCGCTTCGACGCCTCCTGCTGCAAGGTCGAGGTGATGAACGGAGGAGGCGGCTGGCGGCGGCGGACGGTCTTCTCGATCTCGCTCGCACGATACTCGTGGCGCGGAATGTCCCCGGCGATGCGGGCCGCCTCCTCGCCGTTCGGGATGCGGATCTTCTCGCCATCGATCTCCTGGAGCGAAGCGGTGAACGCATTCCCCGACGTCCTGGCGAAGGCCGCGTCGATCGTCCAGAACTCCTCCGGGCGGAACGCCTCGACCTCCTCCTCCCGCTCGACGATCATGCGGAGGGCGACCGTCTGCACGCGCCCGGCGCTCGTCCCGCGGTAGAACGCTTTCCAGAGGAGCGGGCTGACCATATACCCGACGAGCCGGTCGAGGATCCTTCTCCCCTGCTGCGCGTCGACCTTGTTCGTGTCGATCGCCTGCGGGTTTCGGATCGCCTCCTGGATCGCGCGCTTCGTGATCTCGTTGAAGAGGATGCGGCGGATCTTCCCCGCGCCGCCGTTCTCACCGAGATACTCGGCGAGGTGCGCGGCGATCGCCTCTCCCTCGCGGTCGAAGTCGGGGGCGAGGTAAACCTTCTCCGCGGCGCGCGCCGCCTTCTTGATCTCCTGGAGGACCTTCCCCTTCCCCCGAATGATGATGTACTTCGGTTCAAAATCGTTCTCGACGTCCACGCCGAGGTCCCTCTTGGGGAGGTCCTTCACGTGGCCCATCGAGGCCTTCACCTCGTACCCGCGCCCGAGGAACTTGTTGATCGTGCGCGCCTTGGCCGGCGACTCCACGATGACGAGCGACTTCGCCATACTGTCCTTTCGGATTCCGCCTTCACCCGCGGGGGCAATCGCCCCCCTGGAGGATCGGTCTTCGCGCCGGGCGGCTTGAGCCCCCTGACGGCGCCCGCGCGCCGGACGGTAAGCTACTCTTTTCCGCCGCCGCGGGCAACCCTACCTTCCGCAGCACTGCTTGTATTTCTTCCCGCTCCCGCACGGACACGGCTCGTTCCGGCCGACCTTCCGCTCCGAACGGACGACCGTCGCGACCCGCTCGCGCGCGGCGGGGCGCGCCTCGGCCCCCTGTCTCCCCTCGAGCGCGGAGAAGGAATCGTGCGATTCGCGCACCCGCGGCGGCGCCGCCGCCCGCGCACGCCTCGGCTCGACGCGAAGCGTGACCGGCAGGAAGAGGAGACGGAGCGCCTCCCGATGGATCCTCTCGGCGAGCTCCGAGAAGAGCTCGAACGCCTCCTTCTTGTACTCGATGAGCGGATCCTTCTGCGCGTACGCGCGAAGCCCGATCCCGGACTTGAGGCCGTCCAGCTCGTAGAGATGTTCTCTCCAGTACTCGTCGATCTTGGAGAGGATCGCGGAGCGCTCGAAGTCGACGAGGAGGGAGTGCGGGAGCCCCTTCTCGTCGAGAAAGCGAAGCCTCTCGTCGCGTCGCGCGCGGAAGAGTTCCTTCGCGTGCTCGACCATCGCGCGGCGCGTCTCTTCCTTGTCCGGCTTGACCTCGCGGAGGGCCGGAAGGTCGAACGGGTCGAGGAAGATCTCGCCAAGCGCGAGGCGCAGCGTCTCAAGATCCCAATCCTCGGCGAAATCCCCGGCGGCGAAGCGCGGCTCGAGAAGGGAGTCGAGGAAGAGCCCGATGATCCCGTCGATCTCGTCGGTGAGGTCGTCCGCGTCGAGGAGCGAGTTCCTCCATCCGTAAACCTCCGAACGCTGCTCGTTCATCACGTCGTCGTATTTCAGGAGGTGCTTGCGGATGTCGAAGTTGTGCATCTCGACCCGCTTCTGGGCCTTCTCGATCGCGCGCGTGACGAGGCCGTGGCGGATCACCTCTCCCTCTTGGAGGCCGAGCCGATCCATGATCCCCGCGACCCGATCCGATCCGAAGAGGCGCATCAGATCGTCCTCGAGCGACAAGTAGAAGCGGCTCGATCCCTGATCTCCTTGGCGCCCGGAGCGGCCGCGAAGCTGCCGGTCGATTCGGCGCGCCTCGTGGCGTTCCGTGCCGACGATGCGAAGCCCCCCGAGCTCCCGCGTGCCGGGCCCGAGCTTGATGTCGGTGCCTCGCCCCGCCATGTTCGTCGCGATCGTGACCGAGCGGAACTCGCCCGCGCGCGCGACGATCTCTGCTTCCCCCTGGTGGTTCTTCGCGTTCAAGACCGAGTGCGGGATGTTCATCCGTTTCAAGATCCGCGAGATCGTCTCGGAGGCGTCGACCGACGCGGTCCCGACGAGCGTCGGCTGCCCGCGCTTGTAGCAATCGGCGATCTCCTCGACGATCGCGTTCACCTTTTCGCGGCGCGTGCGATAGATGAGATCGTCCTCGTCCTCGCGCCGGCACGGCACGTTCGTCGGGACCACGATGACATCGAGCTTGTAGATCTCGAAGAACTCCGACGCTTCGGTCTCCGCGGTTCCGGTCATGCCGGCGAGCTTCTTGTAGAGGCGGAAGAAGTTCTGGAGGGTGATCGTCGCGAGCGTCTGCGTCTCCGCCTCGATGAAGACGTTCTCCTTCGCCTCGAGCGCCTGGTGCAGCCCTTCCGAGAAACGCCGGCCGGGCATGAGGCGGCCGGTGAACTCGTCGACGATGATCACCTTGCCGTCCTGCACGACGTACTCGACGTCCTTTTCGAAGAGCGAGTGCGCCTTGAGAAGCGCGCGGATGTTGCTGATCTTCTCGTTCCGATCGAGGAACTCTTTCTGCACCCGCTCGCGGGCCGCCGCCTTGTCCGACGGGGAGAGCGCGCCGTCCGAATCGATCGCCTGCATCTCCTCGGGAAGGTCCGGGATGAGGAAGAGGTTCGGGTCGTTCGGCGAGAGATCGGTCCGCCCCTTCTCGGTCAGGTCGGTGTTGTGGTTCTTCTCGTCGATCGCGAAGTAGAGCGGCTCGTCGAGCTCGCTGAGGCGCTTGTCGCGCATGTAGTCGGTCTCGACGCGGCGGATCAACTTCTGCACGCCCTGCTCCTGCAGGAGCTTCATCAGGCGCTTGTTCTTGGGAGCGCCGCGTTGCGCTTGGAGAAGAAGAGTCCCCGCTTCGTAGCGCTCCTCGTCGCTCTCCGATTGCAGGAGCTTCTCCCCCTTCGCGACCAGCTCGTTCACGAGCTCGGTCTGCTTGCGCACGATCTTCCGCACCGCCTCCTTCACCTCGTCGAAGCGGTGCACCGAGTGGGCGACCGGTCCGGAGATGATGAGCGGCGTGCGCGCCTCGTCGATCAGAACCGAGTCGACCTCGTCGACGATCGCGTAGCGGAAGCCGCGCTGCACGCGGTACTCGGGGCGGACCGCCATGTTGTCGCGGAGATAATCGAAACCGAACTCGTTGTTCGTTCCGTAGGTGATGTCGCACCGGTACTCCGCCTGGCGCGAGGGGGGATCCATATCGTGTTGAATCACGCCGACGGTGAGGCCGAGCGATTCGTAGATCGGACCCATCCACTCCCGGTCGCGCCGCGCGAGGTAGTCGTTGACGGTGATGAGGTGGGCCCCCTTCCCCTCGAGCGCGTTGAGGTAGAGGGGCATCGTCGCGACGAGCGTCTTCCCCTCGCCGGTCGCCATCTCGGCGATCTTCCCCTCGTGGAGGACGATGCCGCCGATCAGCTGGACGTCGTAGGGGATCATGTTCCACTCGTTCTTCTGGCCGCAGACATCCCACGACTTCCCGACGAGCCGCCTGCACGCCTCCTTCACCGCTCCGAACGCCTCGGGAAGAAGCGCGTCGACCGTCTCTCCGTCTTCGATCCTCTTCCGGAACTCGGCGGTTTTCGCCGCGAGCGCGTCATCCGAGAGGGCGCGATACGACTCGAAGAAGCGGTTGATCTCCTCGACGAGCGGTCGCATCCGCTTCACTTCGCGGTCCGTCTTGGTTCCGACGATCGAGGCGAGGAGCTTTCCGAACATCGATCCTGTCATTCTCCCTTTGGGGTGCGTGTGGACGGGCGTCAACGATCCGGAGCCCTTCCGAGCCCCGGGCTCCCGGCCCGTGCGCGCGAGTGGAAACCGCCGGACGCTCGTGGCGTTCCCCGCCCGGTCGCGGGCTGCCGGAAGAGGCCGGATCTCCCGGCCCCGCTCGGCTCCCGCCGCTCCCCTTCGGGCAAGGAAGCGGGAGGACGTTCCGCGGGTAACCTACAACCGGGCAAGGGGCTTGTCAAGGCGAAAGCCGGAAGGTCCCGATCAGATTCCCAGGTAGAACGCGAGGAGCCGCCCCTGGTTCGTGCCGACGTAAATCCTTGTTCCGTCAGATGTTGGGGACGAATAGGCGGAAGCGCCGAGCGGGGCCCTCCATCGAGGATGGCCGTCGTCGAGATCGAGTGCGTACAGGTAGCCGTCGTAGGAAGCCACGTAGGCGATCCCCCACTCCACGAATGCCGAGGCGGGGACACGGTCGCCGGTCGGGTAGCTCCAGAGGATCTCTCCCGTCTCCCGATACGCGCACTGGACGGTCCCGTCTTCGCATCCGAACACCACCCGGTCCTCGGCGATCACCGGGCGGGAGTGGACGGGGCTCCCCGTGGGAGAGGACCAGACGACCCGCCCGGTGCTCCGCTCGAGGCGAACGAGCGCCCCCTTCTGGGTCCCGATGTAAACCTCCTCCCCCTGCGCGCGGGGGGACGAGTAGACGCGATCCCGGGTATCGTGCCGCCAGGCGAGCGAGCCGTCCAGGCGGC
>Ga0194113_10009353_pt1 | contig 11837 bp, 7 predicted proteins | sample TA2MahC200mmetaG_FD_146193 | JGI IMG/M metagenome (GOLD analysis project Ga0194113, IMG submission 146193) | Freshwater microbial communities from Lake Tanganyika, Tanzania - TA2015017 Mahale Deep Cast 200m | ecosystem: Environmental > Aquatic > Freshwater > Lake | place: Tanzania: Lake...
TGCATTGCCCCCGCGCCCCTCTTCCGCCAATGTAATAGACTACGCCCGCCTGCGGGGGCAATCAGTGCATCTGCAACAGTTTCAGCAGACTCTCGTCAAGATGGTGTCCGTGCCATTCCTTGTACGCCGCGCGCGCGACCGGCCAGTGCAACACTTAGGGTTTTGAAAAAGGCCACGCGGTGAAGTACACTTCCTTCATGTGATCAAACATGGAAGGAGACAAAGTGACTTACGACCGCGTGACCGAGATAGAGCGTAGCCAGATTTACGTGCTGAGGCAAGAGGGAAAGGGAAACAACGCGATCGCCCGGGCCATCGGCCGGAACAAGGGCACCGTCAGCCGCGAGGTGAGGCGCAACAGAGGGCAGAGAGGCTACCGGCACCAGCAGGCGCAACGGAAAGCCGAGGAACGTGCGGCGCGTCCTGGGCCGAGACGGTTCACCGAGGAGGTGAGGCTGGACGCGGAGGAGAAGCTCAGGAAGGGCTGGACGCCGGAGATCATCTGCGGACGGGCCGAACTCGAAGGGCGGGCGCACGTGTGCAAGGAGACAATCTACAAGCACGTGTACGAGGATGCGAAGGTTGGCGGCGACCTGTGGAAGTGCCTCCCGCGGGCGAAGCGCAAGCGCAAGCGGCGCTGCCCGCGGCAGGAGGGACGCGGGCGCGGTATAATCCCGGGGAGGCGGGGGATCGAGACACGCCCGCCCGAAGTCGAACAGCGGATCACGGTCGGGCACTGGGAGGGCGACCTGGTTGTCGGGGCGAACGCGACGGGCTACCTGGTGACGCTGGTGGAGCGGGTCACGCGCTTCACGCTTGTGGGCTGGTCGCGGACCAAGGAGGCGGACGAGGTGGCCGCCGAGGTCATCCGCCTGCTCGGCATGATCAACGTGGCCTGCACGGGGATCACGTTCGACAACGGCAAGGAGTTCGCCCGGCACGCTGAGATCGCCTCGGCCCTGAAGGCGGACGTGTTTTTCGCCCGCCCGTACCACTCTTGGGAGCGCGGGACGAACGAGAACACCAACGGGCTGATCCGGCGCTTGTTCCCGAAGAGCGAGTCTTTCGCGGCGATGGGCGCGGCGGATCTGCACAGGATCGACATCTTTCTGAACGACCGCCCGCGCAAGTGCCTTGCCTGGCAGACGGCGAGGGAGGTGATGGCCGCCTTCCTTGCCGCAGCCGCGTGAGCGGCGTCGGCCAGGAAAGGGTGATGTTTGTTTTTCTCCCCCAGCCCCCCGTCCGGCGGAATACCGCCGGACGGGGGGCTGGGGGAGGCGGCCCTCCCGTGCCCTCGCGGCCCCTCCGCAGCCCCCGCCGCCCGCCCTGCGCTTGTAAACTCCGCCGTCCTGTGTCAAAATGAACCCGTTTTCACACGAAGGAACGAATTCCCCGCCAGCCAGTAGCCAGTGTTGCACTGGCTACTGGCTGGCGGGGGTGACATTTTATGATCACATGCAGGAGCAAAGCAAGATTACGATTACGATTATGATTATGATTATGATTAAGTAACCCTCATCAGAACTGCCATGCGCCCCGGGCGGAGGAGGCGGGCAGCGGGAGATTGACTTTGTATGGGGCTTCAGGGTACGCTTTGCCCCATTCCGTGGTGCGTGTGGCTCTGCACACGCAACCGAAAACACTTGGTCTTGGCGGTGACGTTCCTGACCGCCTACATCCTGTCGTCGTTCGGATTCAGGGTGTTCCTTGGACTGGCAATGCGTGGACTGGGAAAATGACTGAATTGCGATCGGGATAGTGCAGGTTCCCTCGCGTTCCGCTCGGAACCTGACTTTTGACGTTCGCCGAAAGGAGGGATAAGGATGAGAGCACGCATAGTACAGGGATCAACGCTCTTGGCTGCCGCTCTTACGGCATGCTTTTGGACGAGCCTCGTCTCGGCCGAGGATCAAGTGCCGATGCTGACCCCAGACGGATATCCGAGTCTACGAACGTCGGGGAAACGAACTAATCCAGGCTGATTTCCCCGTCTCCGCAGAGCAGTTCATGAAGTTCGTCAACTCGGCCCTCCCAGAACACTCCATTCTGGAACTGCACCGGTTTCTCAACGTTAGATCAGAAGAGACCACATCGAACCACGTCTCGGATGCGACTTCGGAACCCGCGCCGGGCGCGGCTTCCTCATCGCATCAGCCCTGACGTTATGGTGCCGTATTCGGGGCCCTTGCGTGTAGTCGCGCAAGGCACCCATAAGCCCACCATTATGCGACGCTGGCGCAAAGCCCCGCAGGGGTGCCCCGCCGTCGGGCGGCGACCGGACTGGCAGGGCAAACGGAGATGCTGAGGCGCGCCTGTGCCGGGAATGCGGCGGGTGGCGGCGGCAGGAGGTGACGAAGAGAGCCGCGGAGCGGCCCCCCAAGCGTAGCGCGGGAGGTATGCGGCACCGGCGCGGCGGCTGGCGGAGTACAGCCGCGAAGCGGCGTTACATGGATCTCCGGCGCGGCAGAATATGCGCCGAAAAAATACAGCGCGGGAGCGTCAGAGGCGGGGGCCGCGTCCGCGAGCGGACGGGCACGGCGCGTGGCGCGTCCAAGGGCGCCTTGCGCCCGTGCCCGCGTAGTCGCGGGCTGGCCGCGCCTGCGCCGGGACCGGAACGCGAAAGGTGCCATCAGCGCCGGCGGCGCGGGCCTCGCCGACCCCCGCGCGGAGCGGGCATACAGCGCGGAAGCGCGTTACAAACACTTGTTGAAACGAAGCGTGTTGCAGAGGGGGTGGTTGATATGGCGGACGGAAAATTTGAACTGGGGCAGTCGGGAAATCCGGCGGGGCGGCCGAAGGGGATTCAGAGCGGGCGGATGAAGGCACTGGGGGCGCTGGACCGGATCACGGCGAAGGAGGCGAACGTGAAGATCATGGAGCGGGCGCTGGAGAAAGCGCTGCGCGAGAAACCGCTGTGGTTCTTCACGAACATCGTCATGCCGCTGCTGCCCAGGGAGACGCGGGCCGCTGTCGAGGCGGGCGACCGGGTGATCGAGTGGCGCGGGCTGATGGGGGTGGGGAGTGCGGAGGTAGGAAGATAGGGCGGTCGTGCGAGGAATACAGTCCTTCGACCCGCCCGCCGCTACACTAAGGAGGCTCTTGCAAAACCCTGAACAGGCTGACAGTGGTGCAGGCGTCTCGCCTGCAATTCCAAGGCTTTTTCGTAATTCTGGCAGGCGAGACGCCTGCACCACAAGGGTTTTGCAAGAGCCTCTAAGTAGAAACGCCTTTGTGGCGGCGTCGGAACATACAGGAATAACCGACAAATTCTGGGGAAAGCCTACGGAAGACGATGTTGACAAGCATGCTTTCGTGTGGTACCATCTTCACGTGTTTTCGTCCGTAAAGGCTGTTGCAGTAGCAGTGACCGCGCTGTTTCTTATAGCGTCGGCTCTGTCTTTTGCCAGTCACGATCATGCGCATGAGCATGATTCCGCTTCGGAGATCGCAACACATTGCTGCTCGAACGTGGAAGCTATGTGTGATTATCCCGCTGTATATGTGGGTTTCCCAACCGTCGCGCACGTCACGGTGGTTGAAGATGTCTTCCACGAAAGATTGAGCATAGTCGAGATCTATCGACCTCCTATCGTCTCCTGATCGCCTCTCCGTATGCATTGTGTCCCGGATTTATTCCGTCGGCTTTTGCTGACGTGTTTCCGCAGACCATGCAGACAGACCTATCACAGGCAACGTATCACGATCAGGAGAACTCATGGCAGGAAGATTTGGATTCTTCCGCACGACGTTAGCGCTGGCTCTCGCAGCCAATACCATAACTGTTCGTGCGGACGCTCAGAATGAACAAGAAGCAGCAGGCCCCCTGGCGCTTCAGGAGGCGATCGATTTTGTTGGCCGGCTCAATCCGGGCCTGACCGCCGCCGCCCATGATGTGCTGGCTGCCGAAAGCGCCGCCCGTCAGGCCGGCGTGCGGCCTAACCCCGAGATCGAAATCGAGGCCGAGGACTTCGGGGGGACGGACAGCCGCGAGGGGTACGATGGCGCCACCACGACCGCCGGCATCAGCCAGCGGATCGAACTCGGCGGGAAGCGATCCAAACGCCAATCGGTGGCCCGTGCGGAAGCCCGGCTTACCGGATGGGATTACGAAGCCTCTCGCCTGGACATCCTGACCCGTACCAAGCAGGCGTTTGTGGATGTGCTCGCGGCCCAGTGCCGAGTCGCCTTGGCCGCGGAGGCGCTGGCGCTGGCCGAAGACGTGCGCAAGGCGGCTGCCGAGCGCGTGAAGGCAGGCAAGGTTCCCGAACTCGAGGCGATCAAAGCCGCCGTGGAGGTGTCCTCCGCCGGCATAGCGCGCGACCGGACCAAGCGGGAATTGGATGTCGCCCGCAGACTGCTTGTCGCCAACTGGGGCAGTGCAACGCCGCGCTTCACCAACGCCGTCGGATCGCTGGACGATGTCGGGGACGCGGCATCCCTCGATTCTCTTGCCGCCGCCGTGGAGCGGTCGCCGGAAGTGGCCCGTTGGACCGATGCGCGTCTGGCCGCCGCGGAATCGCTCAGGCTCGCGAAGGCTCAGCGTGTCCCGGATATCACGGTGAATGTCGGCGTCAGACGATTCGATGAGGACGGCACGCATGCGGCCGTCGCCGGTGTCGCACTACCGCTGCCGCTGTTCGACCGTAACGCGGGTGGGATCGCCGCCGCGCAACACTGCGTCGCGGCCGCGGAGCAGAAGGAGCGCGCCGCCCGTCTGCTGGCCGCAACCAGCCTCGCCGAGATTCACGGCCGTTTCGACACCGCCCGCTCGGAAGCCGTGGCCATACGGGACGGTTTGATTCCTGCCGCGCAGAAAGCGTTCGATGCCGCGCAAACCGGCTACCGTCAGGGGAAATTCGGCTTGCTTGAGGTACTCGATGCGCAACGAACCCTCAACGACGCCAAAGCCGGCCATCTGGAGGCCCTCACCGCCTATCATAAGGCGGCGGCGGATATGGAACGGTTGACCGGCACCCCACTCACTGCAACTGAACAAACCAACGAACAGGAAGTGAAATGAATATGTGCACTTTTAGCAGAACGATTGGCGCAGGACTCTGCGCCCTTCTGGCGATCACAAGTGGATGCGGCAAGAATGAGATCGGCAGCACGGCTGGCGGCGTCCAGCCCGAGACGGTGACTGCAAACAACACGAATGGGGCGGCTAGGATTCCGGTTACCAAGGAACAGGTGACGCGTTTCGGGATCATGATCGCACCTGCCATAACAGGCACGGTGGTCAGGAGTCTGCAGGCGCCCGGCGAGATCAAGACGGATGCGGACCGCGTGGCGCGCGTGGTCCCACTGGCGCCAGGCATTGTGCGCCAGGTGACGAAGACGATCGGGGACCGAGTTCAGGCTGGCGAGATTCTTGCATGGATCGAAAGTGCCGAACTGGCCGCGGCAAAGCTGGATTACTACGCCAAAGTGTTCGAGGCCCGGCGCTGCGAACTGCGGGTGCCGCAGGCAAAGGCGATTTTCGAGAACACGTCGCGGCTCATCGCGCTCCTGAAGGACGGGGCTGGAGATGAGGCACTCGGCAAACTGGACGGTTTGGAGATGGGTGCCTATCGCGGACAGTTGCTGACCGCTTATGCGGCGTATCGTGCCGCCGGGAAGATCCACGCACGGGAGACCGGGTTGCGCGCCAGCGCCGTCAACAGCGAACAGGATCTACTCTTGGCCGAAACCGCCCTCATGCAGGCGCGGGCGACGTTTCACGCCATGTTGAATACCGCCCGTTTCGAGGTGTTGATGGCCTATACGGAGGCCCTGAAGGAGCATCAAACCGACGATTTTGACGCCACCGCCGCCGAGACGCGCCTGCGACAGAGCGGAGCCGACGATGAGGTTGTTGCGGGTTTGCGTGCTCTTGTACCCGAGGTCGGGTACTTGCCGGCGTGCCTGAGTGAGGATTCCACCGGCGCGGAGGGCGGGGCGCATTCGGTGAAGAAGGCGCTGGGTGCAAACGAACGCTTCGCGTGGTATGCGCTGCAGGCGCCGCTTGAAGGGACCGTGGTGGAGCGGCGTATCGCGTTGGGCGAGTCGCTCGAAACAACCGCGGAAGTTTTTACCGTTGCCGATCTTGCCCGCGTCTGGGTGGACCTCGCGCTAAACCAGGACAGCATGTCGGACGTGCGCGTGGGTTACCCCATGACGATCCGCCTTTCCGACGGAACGACGCGCGAAACGACCGTGCAGCATGTATCTCCGGTCGTTGATCCACAGACGCGTACAGTGACGGTTCGCGCCGTATTGAGCAATGACGGCGGGCTGTTGCGCCCCGGCACGTTCATCGAGGCTGCGATACAGATACCCTCCGATCGGCAGGCGGTGCTTGTGCCCACGGATGCCGTGCAGCTTGTCTACGATCATGCCTGCATATTTGTCTGGGGCGATGGCGCGTTTGAATTGCGGGAGGTGCAGACCGGCACGACCGACGGCATACAAGTCGAGATCCTGCGGGGGCTGCAGGCCGGCGAGCGAGTTGCCGCCGTCAATGCCTTCCACCTGAAGGCGGAGCTGATCAAGTCGGCCGCAGGCGACATGGGCGCAGGCCACGGCCACTCGCATTGACATAAGGACGCATTATTATGATTGCCAACATTATTCACCTTGGGCTGCGGCACAAACTGCTCGCCTTTATAACCACGGTGGCACTCGTTGCCATGGGAGTGTTCTCCTTCTCCAGGCTTTCCATCGACGCCTTCCCGGATATCAGCCCGAATCTGGTCCAGGTGTTCGCCGAAGTTGAGGGCATGGCGCCGGAAGAGGTTGAACAGCTCGTCACCCGTCCCGTCGAGACCGCCATGCGCAGCGTTCCCGGCGTCGAGCGACTTCGCTCGGTCTCCTCGCTGGGGCTCTCGACGGTCAACGTCTACTTCGATGACGACGTCGACATCTACCGCGCCCGGCAGTTGGTCTCGGAACGTCTCAAGGTCGCCGAGGAGGGCATTCCGAAGGGCGTCGAAATGCCCCACGGGCTGGAGATGGGCGCGGTGGCCAGCGGCACGGGAAAGATTCTCGCCTACTATCTTGAGGCCAAGGGCCAAGACATCACGGAACTGCGGACGCTGCATGAGGCGATCGTTAAGCGCGGCGTGGAGACCGTGCCAGGCGTAGCCAAGGTGCTGAGTCAAGGCGGTTATGTCCGACAGTACGAGGTCGAGCTTTCTCCCGAGAAACTGCTCGCGTACGGGTTGAGCATCTCGGATGTCAGCGATGCCATTGCTCAGAACAACGCCAATGTCGGCGCGGGTATCATTACGCGTGGCAGCGAAGAGTTGATCGTGCGTACCTTGGGGCGCCTCGGCACGACCGAGGACATCGCCAACACCACCGTCAAGAGCGTGGATGGCAAGCCGGTGCTGGTGAAGGACGTTGGCGCGGTCACACTGGGCCGCGCGTTCCGCCGGGGCGTGGCCATCCTGAACGGACGCGAGGAGGTGGTCGGCGGCGGCGTCTACAAACTCCATCGCGCAAATTCCTTCGAGGTGATCCGCCGTCTCCGTGCCCGCCTGGCGGAGATCGAGCGCACGCTTCCCGATGGCGTGAAGATCGTTTCCTACTACGACCAGGCTGACCTTGTGGCCGGCAGCATCAAGACGGTACGCAATTCCCTGCTGCTGGGGCTTGTCTTCGTGTCGGTCGTCGCGTTTCTATTCCTCGGGAACCTGCGCAACGCACTGATCATGGTCTGCTCGATGCCGTTCGCGCTCCTTTTCGGCATCGTTTGCATGGAACGTGTGGGCATGTCGGGCGACCTTATCTCCCTCGGCGGGATGGCGATCGCGCTCGGCATGCTGATCGACGCCTCGATCATCATGGTGGAGAAACTCCAGACGGCGGCCGGAGCGCCCGCCGGGGAGCGGGAGACAAACGCCGCCATTCTGCACGCCGCGCAGGAAGTGGGGCGCCCGATCGTCTTTGCCGTGGCCGTGATCTCGGTGGTGTTCCTGCCGATATTCACGCTGGGCGAGATCGAGGGCAAGATGTTCCGCCCCCTGGCGTTCGCGGTCGTTGCCACGATGGCCGGATCGCTGCTCTACGCGCTCCTGGTTGCGCCGCTTTTCTTCCGGATTCTGCACCGCATGGATCATAAACGCGCGGGCCATGGCCCCGGACGGATACTGAGCCGGGTGCTGGGGCGCTATGAGCAATCGCTGCGCGGGGCCGTAGGGCGACCGGCGGCGCTGCTTGTCGCCGGTCTCCTTCTCATGGCGTGCGGCACAATCGGGTTCCTGCGCCTGGGCCGGGAATTCGTGCCCACGTTGCAGGAAGGCACCATCAACTGCTACGTCCACATGAATCCCAACGTCTCGCTGGAAGAGATCAAGTCGGTCTGTTCAACCGTCTCACGCATGGCCGCCGACATTCCCGAGATAGACCAGATTGTCGCCGATATCGGGTATGGGGAAGTCGGCCCGCACATGCACCACACCAATTACGGGTGCATTACCATCACACTGAAGCCGCGACGCCTCTGGCGGAAGCAGAGAAGCCAGCAGGAAGTGGTGGCGCTGCTGGATCAACGGCTGCAGGGGCTGCCGGGGTTGGCCATTGGCTTCTCGCAACCCATTGCCCACGAGGTGGACGGGCTCATCGCCGGTTCGGGTGCGCAGGTGGTGATGAAGATGTTCGGCGACGACATGGAGCGGCTGAAGCGTCTCGCAGTCGAGGTAGAAAAGGCGGTGGAGGCGGTGCCTGGCGTAGCGGATCTGCGGGTGGAACAGACCGATGGACAGACGCAGGTGCAGGTTATCCTGAACCCTGCGCAATTGGCACGCTACGGTCTGAGCAAGGATGCGGTACAGACGGTTGTCCGGCAAACGCTGACCGGCGATGTGGTCGGGGACATCATCGAGGGCGAGATCGCCTCGCGCATTCTGGTGCGATTGAGCCGCCGCTACACGGAAGATCGCGAAGCGCTCGGAAGCCTGCTGATTCTTACGCCCTCGGGGTCGCATGTTCCCCTGAGCAGCCTGGCGGCAATCAAGACCGTGACGGGCTTGCGGCAGATCAGCAGGGAGAACACGCAACGCTACATCTCCGTGGAATGCAATGTGCGCGGGCGCGATGTGGGCACGTTTGTGCGTGATGCACAGGCTGCGGTTGAGCGTGCGGTCACATTGCCACCGGGATACCGGGTATCATGGGGCGGGCAGTTCGAGCTGCAGCAGGCGGCCAATCGCCGGCTGGCGATCGTGATGCCGATCACCCTGGTGCTGGTGATCGTGATGCTCTACGGCCTGTTCGGATCGTTGAGAATGGTCTTGCTGATCGTGCTGAACATACCCTTGGCCATGGTCGGTAGCGTTCTGGCGCTGGCGGCATTCGGACAAAGCGTCAGCATTCCAACGTCTATCGGCTTCATTGCGCTTTTCGGCGTCGCTTTGACCGACGGTGTAGTCCTGATCTCGGGATTGGAACGGCTGCGACAGGAAGGGATGGCTTTGCAGGAAGCGATTGTCACCGCCTGCCGAGCCAAATTCAGGCCCATCCTGATGACCTCGCTGACCACCGTGCTCGGCCTGCTGCCGGTGATCATGGCAACGGGCACGGGATCGGAGGTGCAACGCCCGCTGGCGATCGTGGTGGTCTTCGGGCTGGCCACGTCCACGGTTGTCACGCTGTTCGCCGTTCCAACGGCATACTGCTGGATCGAGAGGAAATGGCCGCGCAAGCTGCCGCGAAGCCTATAACAAGAGAAGGAGAATCGATGCAAACGACACGAGAATGAGCGCCATGCAGACAAAACGAGAATGAGAACCATGCAGGAAACAGGAAAAGGAGAAACCATGCAGATAACACATGACGGAAGATCAACACGCACCGCAGTACGTATCATGTCCGCACTGGCCATTGCCACATGGCTTGGCGCGGGATGCGGTAAAGCCGAGAAAGCTGAACCGCGAGCGCCCGAAGCGCCCAAGCCGGTTGAAGCGCCCAAGCCGGTTGAAACGAAAAAGTGGGAGCCAGAAACGGTGCAACCGTCGAAAGCGCCAAGCGGCCACGGACATAGTCACGGTCCGGGTGGCCATTCACACTAAGCGGGATTCATCCTGCGGATACTCGTGATTCCGGGGACGGGCGTCTGCGCGACTCGCTCCGCCGCCAGGTCAAACCTGATCGCCGTCACAACGTGTTGCATCGTTTCCGTCAAGGGCGCCCGCGCCGGGACCGGAACGCGAAGAGGCGCCTACGGCGCCGGCGGCGCGGGCCTCGCCGACCCCCGCGCGGAGCGGGCATACAGCGCGGAAGCGCGTTACAAACACTTGTTGAAACGAAGCTGAAATGCTGAAATGCTGAAAACTGAAAAATGGGAGGAAAGGGCGGGGCTGTAATGGGGAAAGGGAAAGGCGGACTCGATTCTAGCGCGAAAGAACATGCGGTTTGATGCCAGTACGGCGGACGGAAGCAAGGATAGTGCAACTGCTGGTTTTCTTACCCTCTCTTCGTCTTCATTCAATCACTTTGTCATCAACGGGTTGCGCGATCACGGGCGGCGGGGACTGGAGAGAAGACCTGAGCCTTGATAGGCCCAAAACCCGATGGCAATCCGGCCAAATCAACCGAAGCGCTACGACGCCAGTTCGGGGAAATCTACGATGTCAATTAGGCCGGTAACAGTGCAGTACCTCGCTTGTTACATCATCTACCACAACAGATCGGCCTGTCTCAGGATGCACGTAACGTGTGGCTGTGTTACCGGAATTGACCTTGTTAGGCGCAGTGAACTGTTTTCCGCCTGACATCGCTTCGTCGATCTGTTGGGATGTCCAACCACGTTGCTGCATCTGGTTTTCCAGTTTCTGTAACGACTTGTGGGTGCCCGGTTTCCAGACTGGTCTCTTTGCGGCCATATTCCCGACCACCTTCGTCACCCCATTTATAGCAACCCCTGTCCCAAACATGATAGCGCCGCTCATGAACATGGTTGCCATTCCCTGGCCGCCGGCATAGGCCGGGTTACACGCCTGCTCCTCGTTCTCCGGGGCGACGGCATCCTCGGCACCGGCAAGAAGCAGCAGCACGGCAGCTACAACAATGGGGTTCTGGCCATCCGGATCCGAATAGTTCACCGGGTCGTTACCGCAGAACACATACTGGTTCAGCCCGCCTTCGATCCCGATGGGGTCGTTGGAGAGCCAGCGGCCGGTCACGGGGTCGTACCAGCGGGCGCGGAAGTGGTAGAGGCCGGTGGCAAAGGAGTATTCGCGCCCCTGGAATAGAAAGCGGTTGCCGATGGCGGATTGGGCCATGGACGCGCCTTCGCCGTCGTAGATGCCGAGCACGCGGCCCCAGGCGTCGTAGTCGTAGGACTCGGCGACGTTGCCCGATTCGTCGACCCACGCCCAGACGGTGTTCTGATGGTCGCGGAGGGCGTAGAAGGTGCGGGGGACATCGCCGGTGTGGATGGTCATGGCGACCAGTTCGTCGATCTCCGGGCCGTAGACGTAGCTGCGGACCACGCCGCCGGTGGCGTCGAGGTCGGCGAGGAGGTGCGCCCCGTCGTAAAGGTGGAGGTTGGTTACGCCGCCGGCCTCGGTCCACATGCGCCGACCGAGCGGGTCATAGCCGTACGACTCGGCGGGCGCGCCGTTGGTGGCGGCGGCGGTGAGGCGGTACTGCGCATCCCAGGTGAGCGTCCGTTCTTCGCGGCAGGAGGGGCCGCGATAGACCGTCTGCGTGACGCAGCCCGTAGCGTCGTTTGTGGCGGGATCCTCGCTGCTGAAGCCCGAGACCTGGAAGGTCCAGGTGTTCGTGCGGGTGACCTCCCAGCCCGCCAGCCGATCGCCAGTCCCCGCCGTGTAGGCGACGCCGAAGCGCGCCGTCTC
>Ga0194113_10009379_pt1 | contig 11814 bp, 9 predicted proteins | sample TA2MahC200mmetaG_FD_146193 | JGI IMG/M metagenome (GOLD analysis project Ga0194113, IMG submission 146193) | Freshwater microbial communities from Lake Tanganyika, Tanzania - TA2015017 Mahale Deep Cast 200m | ecosystem: Environmental > Aquatic > Freshwater > Lake | place: Tanzania: Lake...
TACGCCTTCGCGAAACTGAGGGTCGAAATCGGCGTAGAGGCCCCCTACACCCCCGTAGCGCGATCAGGGGTCTCTCAAAGTCTCAAACTTGCGCTAGCGGGGGATGTCATCTCAGTCGCGTTGTCCATTCTGCTCGGCCTCTTTGATGAGGGACGCAATGAGCTTCTTCATGCGATCCGGCGTCACGGCCGCGTGGACCTCGCCGTCGATCGTGATGACCGGCGACAGCCCGCAAGCGCCGACACACGCGACCACCTCCAGGCTGAACAGCCCGTCGCGCGTCGTTTGCCCGGGCATGACCTCCAGCGCGCGCTGGATCGCCTCCAGGACGCCTGCCGAGCCCTTCACGTGGCACGCCGTTCCCCGGCAGACCTGGACGTGGTACCGGCCCTTCGGCCAAAAGCGGAACTGGTTGTAGAAGGTCGCGACCCCGTAGACCTTGCTCGCCGGCAGGTCAAGATGTTGCGCGATGCGAATGATGGAGTCACGAGAGAGGAAGCCGTTCTCGTCCTGCACGTCCTGCAGGATGGGGATCAGCGCATCGCGGCGCGCGTGGGGGTAGCGGCTAACGACCTTCGAGACCGTATCGGCACTTGCCATTCGGCTTTCCTTCCGTCAAGGCAGGCGGTCGGCATTCGGAGCGAACTCCGGGAGGTCTGCCCGGCCTTCCCGCCTCCCGGCGCCCGCGTCACAGTAGGCCATCCGCTGGGGCGGGCCGACACCCGAGAGGGGGAATCTCCTCTCCCCCGTTCGGGGGAGAGGAGACACGTGGCGTTGTTGTATGCTGGAAACTGGGCGGGTAACGCCCCCAGCGAGTGCCTCACACGGTGAAGGTGCAGCAGTGAAGGGTGCCGGCAACCTGCCGTTGGTGACCACCATCAAGGAACGCTGCCGCGTGTGCTACACGTGCGTCCGCGACTGCCCGGCCAATGCCATCCGCATCGCCGACGGCCAGGCCGAGGTCATCGCGGAGCGTTGCATCGGCTGCGGCAACTGCGTCCGGGTCTGCAGCCAGAGCGCCAAGCGTGTGATGAGCAGCACCGACCGTGTGGCTGAGCTCCTCGTGTCCGGAGCGAGGACCGCGGCCATCGTCGCCCCGAGCTTCCCGGCCGAGTTCCCCGACCTCGACTACCGCCAGCTCGTGGGCATGATCCGCGAGTTGGGCTTCGGCCTCGTCAATGAGGTCGGCTTCGGGGCCGACCTCGTTGCGCGGGAGTTCCGCCGGCTCCTGGAGGCCAGCGACGGACAGCGCCACATCGCGACGAGCTGTCCGGCGCTCGTCTGCTATGTCGAGCGCTACCATCCCGACCTCGTCCCACGCCTCGCCCCCATCGTCTCACCGATGGTTGCCACAGCACGGGTGCTGCACCGCCTGCATGGCGACGACCTGAGGATCGTCTTCATGGGTCCATGCATCGCCAAGAAGGGCGAGGTGGCGAGCGAGAAGCTCATCGGGGAAGTGGACGCGGCGCTGACGTTCATCGAACTCCGTGAGATGCTCGAGGCTAACGGCCTTGTCGGTGGCGCAGTTGAGCCCAGCGAGTTTGACGCCCCTCGCGCCGGACCGGGGGCACTGTTCCCGATCAGCCGGGGCATGCTTCAGGCGGCGGAGATCAGCGAGGACCTCATCACCGGGGATGTCGTCGCCGCCGACGGACGCAGCAACTTCGTGGAGGCGATCAAGGAGTTCGAGTCCGGCGACCTGGACGCCAAACTCCTGGAGGTCCTCTGTTGCCACGGGTGCGTCACGGGCTCGGGGATCAGCAGCGACGCGCCCCTCTTCAGCCGCCGCTCCGCCGTCAGCCGCTACGCGCGACAGCGCCTGGTGGGCACTACGGAGGAGGAGTGGCACCAGGACATGCGGCGCTTCGCGGACCTGGACCTCCGCCGCTCCTTCGAGGCTGAGGCCAGGCCAGTGCCTGTGCCGTCGCAGGAGGAGCTGCTCTACATCCTGGCTCGCATGGGTAAGGTCCAGCCGGAAGACGAACTGAACTGCGGCGCCTGCGGATACGAGACCTGCCGCGAGCACGCCGTGGCGATCCATCTCGGCCTCGCCGAGAGCGAGATGTGCCTGCCCTTCACCATTGAGGAGCTGCGACGCACGGTGAAGGAACTGGCCAGCACGCAAGAAGCGCTAATGCAGTCCGAGAAGCTGGCGAGCATGGGCCAGCTCGCCGCCGGCATCGCGCACGAACTCAACAACCCGCTGGGTGTCGTGCTGATGTACACCCACATCCTCCTGGAGGAGGCCGCCAACAGCCAACGCGCAACCGAGGACCTCAGGCTGATTGCGGAGGAGGCGGACCGCTGTCGGAAGATCGTCGCCGGCCTGCTGAACTTCGCCCGCCAGTCGAAGGTGATTCTGGAGCCCACGAACACGTGCGAGCTGGTCACCCGGTGCCTTCAGACGACGCCCGCGCCGCCCAATGTGCGCGTCGAGGCTCTCTGCGACCTCGAAGAACCGACGGCGGCCCTCGACCAGAACCAGATCACGCAGGTCATCACCAACCTCGTGAGCAACGCTATGGCTGCAATGCCGGACGGGGGCACGCTCACCGTCAGGGTCACCGGCGACGAGGGGCACGTGCGGATCGCCGTAAAGGACACCGGCGTCGGAATCTCGCAGGACAACCTCGGCAAGATCTTCGAGCCCTTCTTCACCACCAAGGAGACCGGCAAAGGTACGGGGCTCGGGTTGGCGGTGACCTACGGAATCGTCAAGATGCATCGCGGCGACATCATCGTCACCTCCAACGCCGATCCGGCGAGCGGGCCGACCGGCACCACCTTCACCGTCACGCTGCCCCGCAACGGACGCCGCTCCTTCGAGACCATCCAGTAGGACGGCGGACCTCAGACTTCAGACCTCAGACCACAGACTACGGACCTGAGACCGGCAGAGGCATGGATCGGACCGAGATCATCGAGTGGCTCCGCGAAGAGGACGAGTCGCGCCTCAGAGGGCTCTGGGAACGCGCCGACCGCCTGCGCCGGGAGAATGTCGGCGATGAGGTCCACCTGCGTGGGCTGATCGAGATCTCGAACCACTGCGTTCGGCAGTGCGCGTACTGCGGCATCCGGGCCGGTAACCAGGCGCTGGAGCGCTACCGCATGTCGCTCGACGGAGTGCTCGCCTGCGCCCACGTGGCGGTCGAGCGAGGCTATGGCACGGTGGTGCTGCAGTCGGGTGAGGATCCCGGCCTGACCGGCGAATGGGTCGCTGAGCTCGTGAGTCGGATCAGGCGTGAGACGCCGCTCGCCGTGACTCTCAGTCTCGGCGAGCGCAGCCTCGGCGATCTCCGTGCCTGGCGTGAGGCGGGCGCCGACCGGTATCTGTTGAAGTTCGAGACCTCCAACCGCGCGCTCTACGACGCCCTGCACCCACCCCTTCCAGGGACGGTGTCGGACCGCGTGGCCCTCCTCCGGGGGCTTCGCGGGATGGGCTACGAGACCGGGAGCGGGGCCATGGTCGGCCTGCCGGGCCAGACCTTTGAGGACTTGGCGAACGACATCCTGCTGTTCCGCGAGCTGGACCTGGACATGATCGGCATCGGCCCCTTCATTCCTCATCCGCTGACGCCTCTCGCCCCGGCCGCGAACGCCGGACCCCGAACCCCGGACCCCGAACCCACCGATCAGGTCCCGAACTCAGAGCAGATGGGCTACAAGGTCGTTGCCCTCACGCGGATCGTCTGCCCGCTCGCCAACATCCCGAGTACCACCGCGCTTGCGACGGTCAGCGGCGACGCGAGCCGGCAGCTCGGCCTGGAGCGCGGCGCCAATGTCGTCATGCCCAACCTGACGCCACCCGAGTACCGCGTGAAGTACGACATCTACCCCTCCAAGGGCCGTGTCCAGGTCGCGACCGAGGAGGGTGACCGCCTGATCCGCGAGGGGATCGAGGCCATTGGGAGGAAGGTCGGAGTGGGGCGCGGGGACTCCCCGCGGCGACACGCGGCAGGTGCACGATGATGCAGGAGTACCGCAAGGAACATGACCTCCTCGGCGAGCGCGACGTGCCGGCGCATGTGCTGCACGGCATCCACACCGAGCGCGCGCTGGAGAACTTCCCGCTCTCCCTCCGGCGCGTGAACCCGGCGCTCGTGCACGCCTACGGCGCGGTGAAGCTCGCCTGTGCGCGCACGAACCACGAGTTGGGTTGGTGGGAGGCGGACAAGGCCGCGGCCATCGAGCACGCGTGCTCCGAGATGATGGAGGGGATGCTGGACGAGCATGTTGTCGTCGATGCGCTGCAAGGCGGCGCCGGCACCTCCACCAACATGAACGTGAACGAGGTGCTCGCCAACCGCGCCCTGCAGGTGCTCGGCCGCCCGCTCGGCGACTACGAGGCCGTCAGCCCCCTCGACGACATCAACTTGCACCAGTCCACGAATGACACGTACCCGACCGCGCTCAAGGTCGCCGCGATCCGGCTCCTCCGGGAGCTTGAGCGCGAGGTCATCGCCCTGCTGGAGGCCTTCCAGAGCAAAGAGCGCCAGACATCCGGCGTCGTCAAGGTCGGGCGCACACAACTCCAGGACGCGGTGCTGATGACGCTCGGCCGCGAGATGTCGGCCTACGCCGAGGCCTTCGCGCGCGACCGCTGGCGAATCTACAAGTGCGAGGAACGCCTACGCGTCGTGAACCTCGGGGGCACCGCGATCGGCACCGGCCTCGCCGCGCCGCGCCGGTTCATCTTCCGCGCGATCGAGCACCTGCGAGACATCACGAACCTCGGCCTCGCCCGCGCTGAGAACCTGGTGGAGGCGACCCAGAACGCCGACGTGTTCGTTGAGGTGAGCGGCATCCTCAAGGCGTGCGCGAGCAATCTGCTGAAGGTCTCGACCGACCTCCGCCTGCTGTCCTCGGGGCCCGACGCCGGTTTCGGGGACATCCGCCTCCCGGAGCGGCAGGCCGGATCATCGATCATGCCGGGCAAGGTGAACCCGATCATCCCAGAGGCCGTCTCGCAGGCCGCCCTCGCGGTGATGGCCCACGACCAGTCGGTCACGATGGCCTGCTCGCTCGGCAACCTGGAGCTGAACCAGTTCCTGCCGCTGGTCGCCGACGCGCTGCTCGACAGCCTGGACCTACTCAGGCGCGCGTGCGCGATCCTCTACAGCCTCTGCGTCGTGGGGATCGAGCCGAACGAGGCGCGCTGCCGCGAGCACATCGCCGGCGCCACCGCGACGGCCACCGCCCTCGTCGAGCGGATCGGCTACTACGCCGCCCAGGATGTCGCGCAAGCCGCCCGCCGCGAGGGCCGCTCGATCCGCGACATCGTCATCGAGCGCGGTCTACTCTCGGGCGAGGAGTTCGACGAACTCCTCGCACCTGAAAGCGTCAACCGCCTGGGCTCAGACGCAAAGCCTCAGACCTGAGACGTCCAACCCGGAACTCGAAACCCGAAACCAATGAACATCGCCGCCCCCAAGGGCTTTCGCCTCCACATCGGCCTCTTCGGACGGCGCAACGTCGGCAAGTCGTCGCTGCTGAACGCGCTGACCCGCCAGGACGTCTCCATCGTCTCGGAGATCGCGGGCACCACCACCGACCCCGTCGAGAAGCCGATGGAGCTCCTCCCGCTCGGGCCGGTGCTCTTCATCGACACCGCGGGCATCGACGACGTGGGCGCACTCGGCGAGATGCGCGTCGCCCGCACGAAGCAGGTCTTCGACCGCACGGACCTCGGCGTCATCATCGTCTCGCCGGATGGCTGGAGCGAGTTCGAGGAGGAGATCCTCACCGAGTTCCAGGGCCGCGGGATCCCCACGATCGTCGTCCTCAACAAGGTGGACCTCGCCGAGCCGCCAGTCCCCCTCCTCGATCGCTTCAAGGCCGCGAAGATCCCCGTCGTACGGACCGTGGCTGTGAAGGGCGAGGGCATCCTGGACCTCCGCGAGGCGCTGATCCGCGCCGCGCCCGAGGACTTCATCAACGCACCGTCGATCCTCGGCGACCTCGTGCCCGCCGGCGAGCTGGCGCTGCTCGTGGTGCCCATCGACCTGGAAGCCCCCAAGGGCCGGCTCATCCTCCCGCAGGTCAATGCGATTCGGGACGTGCTGGACAACGACGCCTACTGCATGATCGTGAAGGAGCGCGAGCTGCGTGACGCGCTGGACCGCCTGAACCGCCCGCCCTCCATCGTGGTCACGGACACCCAGGCCTTCCTCAAGGTCGCCGGCGACACGCCGCCGGGCGTGCTGATGACCTCCTTCTCGATCATCTTCGCGCGCTACCGGGGCGACCTGCTGGAGTTCGTGCGTGGAGCCCTCGCCATCGACAGGCTCAAACCTGGGAACCGCGTTCTCATCGCCGAGGCCTGTTCGCACCACCCCATCGGCGAGGACATCGGCCGCGTGAAGATCCCTCGGTGGCTCACGCAGTACGTGGGGGGTAAGCTGGAGTTCAGCCACGTCCAGGGGCACGACTTCCCCGACGATGTAACGCCCTACGACCTCATCGTCCACTGCGGCGCATGCATGTGGAATCGCCGCGAGATGCTCTCCCGCATGGTGCGTTGCCGCCAGGCCGGCGTGCCGATCACAAACTACGGCGTCGCGATCGCCTACTCCCTCGGCATCTTCGAGCGCGCGCTGGAGCCCTTCCCGTCAGCGTTGGAGGCGTACCACGAGTGGCGGAAGGCTTAGTTCGGGATTGAGCCGGGCTACTGCAGTTCGATCCGGTCCACCTCGATCTTGATGCCTGGCGCGTCGCACGGATCGAGGCGCAAGCTGTCGGCCATGCCTTTCCAGGCTGGCTTCCCGGCGAGATCGACCTCGCATTCGTGCCACTTGCCGTCGAGTTGCGCGGGGAAGATGGCGCTCGTCTCCTCGCACATCTGCCGCTCCACCGTGGCCCAGAACACCTGCGCTGTGCACTCCTTCCGGTCCATGCCCTGCGGTGGCGTGAGGCGCATCCGCACGCGCACGTTGCGGTACTCCTCGCACCGCACGTAGTTCGGCGGGCTGCTCAGCGCCGGATCGCCGCTCGTCGATGACGTAGCGAGCACCCCCTGCCGGTTCACCAGCTCCGTGCAGCGCGCGCCGGTCCAGCCCTGGTTGTCGAAGTCGAAGGTCCAGCGGGTAACCGACGGTAGCTTCAGGTCCCACGAGGGTAGCGGCACCCCGAGCGAGGCCGGGTCCTGCGGCTCAAGCGGCTCGGCGCCGGGGCAGAACACCTCGCGCACCTGCTGCAGATACGCGAAGCGCTGCTCCCGCGTCGGTTCGAGGACGCAACCTTCGCCCCACTCGTTCCACGCCTCGATCATCACGATCCGGTCCTGGTTCACGTGCTCCCGCGCCGCGCGCAGCGACCGCTCGAACAAGCCCGGCGTGCTGCCCGTGCGGACGAGGTCGCGGTCCTTCGTCCACGGCCGCCGATCCCATCCCGGCATGACCGTCGGCCAGAACGCGCCCTTGGTCACGTTCCGCCAGTGCTTCCAGAGGCCCTCGCCCTGGACGATCATGTCTTCGTAACTCGCCTCGGCGCCGGGTTGGCCTGGCCCGGTGAACGAGGTGCCGATGTACGGGTAGTTGTACAGACAGAACGCGTGGCACCCGGCCGCCAGCGAGTCATCGATCGCCTGCTGGCCCATGATCCCGCCCTCGCAGAAGACGAGGGTCACGCCGTTGAGCCCCGCCGCCTTGCAGCGCGCATCGAAGCTCTGGAAGACCTCCTTCGCACCCTCCACCCCCAGCGTCTTCACGAAGCTGTACCCGGCCAGGATCATCACCAGCGGCTTGCCGTCGATCAGCAGATACGAGGGGTGCTTCAGGTACTTGTCGATGACCACGTCCTCGAAGGCCTCGAACTCCTCCCTCGTCTGCGTCTCGGCCGGCGCGTGGTTGCACCAGCACACGCAGAATCGGAACTGGTCGATGAAGCGCGACTTCAGGAACCCGTCCGCCAGCGCGCTCTCCAGCAGCTCCCCTCCGCCTTCGATGTAGTAGTCGAACGCGAAGAACGAGATGCCGTGCTCCAGCGCCCACTTGATGTGCCAGTCCGCCGCCTCCGGGTCGCCCTCGCGGTAGTACCCGAGCAGCGGGTGCAGCGTCGGCTGGCTCGCCTCGATACAATACCATCGCTGCTCCCGGCTCCATCCGGGGAAATAGAAGACGCCCACCGACATGTCGGCCTGGGTAACGCGTGGTGGAGGGATCGCCGCAGCCTTCTGCGCCGCGCCCGCGCTCGTCATGGCCATCACACCCACCATCGGAATCAGACAGCCGAACACCATGTCTGGCCCTCGCTCAACCGCTAGTCTCCGCCCTCTCGATGCGGTGGGTCCCGTGGCAGTCCGTGCAGACGGCCGGCGTCTGCGTGAGCTTCCTCCCGACCCACCGCGCGACCACGTCCTCCGGCGGCACATCGTGCCGCCGGTGGCACTTGCGGCACATGGCGTTGACTTGCTCGCGCGTGTAGGGGCGGTCGGGCTTCGTCGCGCCGATGTCCTCATCGTTGGCGTGCTTGGCGCTGAGACCGTGGCACTTCACGCACGTGACCTTCTTCGCGAGATGCGTCTTCGCCAACTCCTCCCGCACGAAGGTCATGTGGCACACGTAGCACGCACCATTTGGCCCCATCGGGTCGGCCACGCTATCCGCCCCCGCCCTCAGCCGCACGCCGGCAACGGCCGCCAGACCGCCGAGAGCCGCCAGCGTGATTGCGGCACGGTTCATGCGAACCTCCAGTCCCGCAGCCACTCGTAGTGCGGAGGCAAGTTCGCGTAGAAGCTCAAGGTGCACTCGCGCAGGGCCTGCCGATCGGCGTCGGTCGGCGGCACGTCCCGCTCGTAGGAGCCGCGCACGTTCTCCTCGAGCTGCTCCGGCACGTTCACGCCGGGGATCACCGCCGACACGCGGGACTCCTGAAGCATCTCCTTGATGAGGACACGCGCACGTCCATCGACGCGCCCCTGGATCTCGCTGGGCCGCTGCGCGAACACCGTACCCGCGCCGAAGGGCTTCAGGCCGATGACGCCCACGTCCTTCTGCTTCGCCGCCTCGAGCAGGCTGTCGCCGCCGAACTCCTGCGTGAGGAACAGGTACGGGAAGATGATGGCCGAGAACTGCGGGTACGCCTCCAGGACCCGCCGGAACACCTTCGGGTTGTGCGCCGAGATGCCCAGGAAGCGCACCTTCCCCTGTTGCTTCGCCTTCTCGAAGACCTGAACGACCATCTCTAGCGTCTTGTCGCTCACCATCAGCATGCTGGCGATGCTGGTCTGGCCCTCACCCCACGTCGCGCCGACCGGCCGCCACATGTCCAGCATGTCGGTCTTGTAGGACCGCAGCCGCGCCTCGATGTTCGCCATCATGCCTTCGGGCGTGAGCTGCGCCTCGTACTCGGTCGTGATCTTCTCCGGCCACGACGCGAAGCCGATGAACCACCGGTCCCGCTTCGCCGTGGCGCACCGACTCATCGCCTCGCCGTAGAGGTCGCACTCCGCATCGATGTTGTTGTCCACGTAGTTGATCCCCAGCTCGACCGCCCTGTCCAGCACCGCGATCCGGTCCTCGACGCCGCTGCCGCCATGCCCGCCCAGGCTGACCTCGGAGACCCAAAACTCCGTCTTGCCCAGGCGCCGGTAGCGCATCTTCGGGTTGCGGTTCAGGATCTTCGGCAGGCTTCCCTGGGCCGGTGCCGACGGGGCAGCACCCAGCGAGGTCACCAGCGCAGCCGCCGAGGTCGTCTTCAGGAACTGCCGGCGGTTGTATCTGGGATCATCCATCAGGCCTCTCCTTTGCCGCCCAGCGCACGCTGTTGGCGATGAGCTGTTGGAACTCGGGGACCTTGTAGGCCTCCGGCCAGTGCGCCGGCAGGATCGTGACCACCCGCCCCTTGCCGTACTCGCGCGTCCACACCGACGGGTGCTCCTGCTCCTTGCCCTCCTCCTTCGCCATCGCGAGTACGTGGCAGTCCTCGGCGAGAGGAGTGGACTCGTACAGCTCCGTGCGCACGCGGAAGGTCTCCGGCAGATCACGCGTGATGGGGTGCGAGCGGTCCACGAAGCGCACGTCCACGTTGATCTCCGAGCTGCCGTGTTGCGTGAAGCGCGCGCCGTACAGGTCGTGCACCGCGTCCCAGTCCAGGAACGAGTAGTAGGAGGCGTGGATCGCCACGACGCCGACCCCGCCTCGCACGAGGTCCAGGAGCTTCTGCTTCTGCGCTTCGCTGAGCACGCCCTCAGCCTTCTCGAAGCAGTGGTTCATCACGATGACATCCAGCTCGTCGGCCTCCGGTCTATCCAGGAAGCTGCCGTCGCGTACCACCCGAAGCTCGATGGCAATGCGTTGAGGCAGGGATTCCTGCGTGATCGTGGCGAAGGCATCGAAGTCGTGCGCAAAGCCGCCCACCCACAAGACGCCGTGCAGCTTCGCCGGCGCTTCCTGCGCCCCCGTGCAGGGTACCAGCGCCAGCATCCCCAGTGTGACCCAAGCCGATCTCATGTCGTCCTCCATCGCTTCCGGCCCATCGTCTGTGCCTTCGCCGCCAGCCCCAAGGTTCCTCGTCACCGACCGACGAAGCACGGCGTCGTTTGGGAGGTACAACCGGATGCCTCTGCCACGCCTCGCCACCGATGGCCAACTCGACCGCCTCCACGAGGCCATACTGCGTACTCTGGAAACTGTCGGCTTCCTCGTGCAGGACGAGCAGTTGCGGGCGAGCATGGTCCGCGCGGGCGCGACTGAGGGTACGGACGGACAGGTGCTGATCCCGCGGCAGCTCGTGGAGACGATGCTCGCGCCGCGTCTTGCTGACCCCGAGCCGATCCCCGACGGCCCGCCGCGCATTACGTGGGACCTCAAGCCGGGCATCGGCTCGCAACTCGCGCAGTTCTACCTGGAGCCCGAGACGAACCGCCGCGCGGCAGGCAGCTGCGAGCTGCTCACCGAACTCGTGCGCTTCGCTCACGTCTGGCAGCCCGGCGGCGCGGTCGGCCCCGTGCTGTTGTGCTGTGACGTGCCCGCGCCCGTGGAGCCCCTCGAATCGACTCTCATCGTCGCGCAGAACACGGACCGCGTCGGCAGCGCGTACCTGCACCTGCCGGAGCAGGTCCCGTACTTCGCCGAACTCGGCTCGATCCTCAACGGGGACCCGAACAGCTTCCTCTCCATCTGCCTCTTCGCCGTGACGCCGCTCCGCCTGGACTGGCGGGCCGGAGGCCTCCTCCGACAACTGACGGAGCGCGGAGTGCATGTCTGGCTGGGCACCCAGCCCCAGGCTGGCGCTTCCTCCCCGGCAACGGTAGCCGGCACTGTGGTGCTCGGCGCGGCGGAGTTGCTGGCCGGTTGGGTCGCGGCCTACGCGGTGAACCCGGACGTCGTGCCGGGTGGCGGCATCTGCAGCGGCGTGCTAGACATGAAGTGCGCGGACGTCAGCTTCTGCGCCCCTGAGGCGATGCTGCAGGACCTGCTCTGCGTCGAGCTGTTCCGCGAGCGCTATGGCGGGCGCTGCCGCGTCGCGGGCGGGCCGAGCTACACGGACGCGAAGGTGCCGGGTACCCAGAAGAGCTTCGAGGCCGCCTTCGAGGCCCTCACGATCTGCACCTACAGCGGAATCCCGACGGGGCTGGGCTCCGGGCTGCTGGAGTCGGGCAAGACCTTCTCCCCCGTGCAGTTCATGCTGGATGAGGAGTTCGGGCGCTACTTCGCACACTTCGCGCGCGGCGTGAGCTTCGAGGAGGACGACCTCGCCCTCGACTCCATCCTCGACGTAGGCCTCGGCCTGAAGAAGAGCCACCTGACCACCGACCACACGCTCAACCACTGGCGCTCGCTCTACACGCCCCGCCTGCTCGACCGCTCCTTA
>Ga0194113_10009380_pt1 | contig 11814 bp, 14 predicted proteins | sample TA2MahC200mmetaG_FD_146193 | JGI IMG/M metagenome (GOLD analysis project Ga0194113, IMG submission 146193) | Freshwater microbial communities from Lake Tanganyika, Tanzania - TA2015017 Mahale Deep Cast 200m | ecosystem: Environmental > Aquatic > Freshwater > Lake | place: Tanzania: Lake...
GCGGGGGCCGCCGTTGGCGCCAAGGCGGGCGCGAACGACGTACCGCCCGGGCATCGGCGGCCATGTGCCAAGGGAGGCGGGCCCGCCGTACTCGCCCAGAATCGTGCTTCGTTGCTCATCGGAGCGGAAGGGCGCGGCTCGCGTCTCCCCGGGCAGGAGGGTGTCCATCTTATCGCCTTGACCGATCGGCGGATGGAACCGACAGTAGCGCCAGGCCTCCTCGTCCACCCGACGATACTGCACGATGTACTCGTGGTAATGTCCGAACTCGGTGCTGGCCGCGGTGTCTAGCGCGATCAAGCGGATTGGCGTCTCGCCCGCGTTCCTGGCGTGCAATGTGAGGGTGAAATCCTCGCCATAGCCCACGCTCTGGGTGGACAAAGACAGCCCCAGCGCGACGCCCCCTGCTGGCTTGCCCCAGGCAGCCTTCTCCTCGGCGCCCGCGGCCGACGCGCCGGCGCAGGCTGCGGCCAGACCCAGCGCCAATCCTGCCCGAATGCACATCTTCGGCTCCGCGATGGCCTCTCCCCATCGTCTTGGACGCATGACCGTGCGGGGCGGTTCGCCTCTGGGGGTCAGGGCTACATTCTACACGCGATGAGCCCGAAAGTGTAGAATGTAGCCCTGACCCCCGAGGTCGCGAGGTCGGCTGGCGGGCGGCGGGGATGCTTACGCTTCGGGCGGGAGAAGGGTAGAATGTAGGGTTGACAAGGGTCTCAAGCCGACGCTCGCGGAGCGGGGGAAGGCGAGGCAGGGCGTCCTGGCCATCGCTCCCGCTGGCCCCAGGTGCCCCCGGAGAAACGGGGGCGGCCTGGGAGGGGATGCAGCCAAAGGGCGGAGCTGCGTCAGTACATGGGTAGAGGCGATCGGCGCAGACATTCGCCGCCCGGACCCGCAAGCGATGGAGAAGAGCAACATCGAGTTGATGCGGGCGGCCGCGGCCGGCGACGCGGGGGCCTATGCGGCGTTCGCGCGGCGCCACGCTGGCGCAGTGCTGCGCTACTGCCTGACGCGTCTGGCCAACGAGCAGGCGGCCGAGGACGCGACGCAGGAGGCGATGCTGCGAGTGTTCCAACAGGTCCGCGCCGGCGGCACGCCGGCCGAGCCGCTGGGCTGGCTGTTCGGCGTCGCACGGAACTGCTGCAACGAGGTGGTGAGGCAGCGGCTGAGGCACGAGGCCGCGGCGCTGCCCGAGGACCTCGAGGCCCGGCCCGCGGCGGCCCACTGGTCGCCGGAGCTGGCGGACCTGCTCGGGCGGCTGTCGGACGCGGAGCAGGGGCTGATCCAGATGAAGTACACGGAGCGCCTGACCTGTCGGGAGATCGCGGAGCGCAGCGGCATCCCCATCGGCACCGTGAAGGCGAGCCTGGCGCGCGCGTATCAGAAGCTCCGCCGCCACCTCAGACCCGAAATGGAAGGCGAACAGCGATGAACGACACCGACCCCGGAATGCTTCTGGAGCTCTATCTGCTGGAGGAGCTTGACGAGGCGGAGGCCCGACGGGTCGAGGCCTGGCTGGCCGAGCGGCCTGAGCGGCGGGCAGAGCTGGAGGCCGCCCGGCGGACCCACGAGGCGCTGGAGGAGATGCTGGCGGCGCCGCCCGACGCCGCTGGCGTGGCCGAGCGGGTGGTCGCGCGGCTGGCCAGCGGCGGGCCGCGCGCGCGCTCGACGCGGGTGTGGCGGCGCGTGGGGGCCGCCGCGGCCGTCGCGGCGGCCGTGCTCGGGCTCGCCCTTCTGATGCCCCCTGGCCGTCCCCGCCCGAAGACGGACCTCAGCCGCCAACAGCACCCCGGCGCACAGCCCAAGGTGGACGAGGACTACCCCGAGCCGCGCGCGGAGGGAACCTATCTCGTGTCCACAGGCGACGTTTTGTCGCGCGGGTCGCTCGTGCGTGCTGGGGCGGGCGGCGCCGTGATCGAGCTCGGCGGCTACTGCCGCCTGGAGCTTGCGCCCGACAGCGTGGTGCGGCTGAGCGGCGCAGAGCGCCAGGAGCGCGTGTTCCTGGAAGACGGCATGGTGACCTGCGACGTGGACCGCAACGTGGGGGGATTCGCGGTCGAGACGGAGTTCTGCACCGTGTCGGCCTTGGGGACACGGTTCATCGTCCAGCTTCGCGGGAAAGGAGGTGACGCGGAGACGCCCCGAAGGGAGGCCTACGTGCGGGTGCTTGCCGGCGCGGCGCTGGTGAGCTGCCCGTGGGGCCAGGATCTGCTGGTGGCCCGGTAGAGGCCCGGCGGGGCCGGCCCCCAATCCTCAGGAAGGAGTCCGACAGTGAGAATGGCCGCATGGGTCGTGGCCGTGGTCGTGTGCCTGGCCGCGGGCGCGGCGTTGGCTCAGGCCGGCGGGGTGGTCGTCGAGCAGCCCGGGGGGCAAAGCTGGCAGTACTACTATGGCAAGAGCCAGACGCCTGGCGACCTGACGATCGAGCAGCAGCGGAAGCTGGGCTTGAGCGCCGAACAGATCCAGAAGATCGCGGACCTGCGGCGCGACGTCGAGAAGCAGCGGGCCGCGCTCGACGCACAGATTCAGGCGGCGAGCGCCGAGCTCGCACGCCTCCAGCAGGAGCTGCGAGGCCTCGCCGCCAAGCTGCCGAAGGCCGTGGAATCCGTGATGACCCCCGAACAGGTCAAGGCCTGGCAGCAGCAGCAGGCCTCCGACCAGGCCAGGCAGTGGCTCCAGAGCTACCGCTACTGGCTGAAGCTCACGGATGCCCAGATGGAGGACCTTGGGAACCTGCTCGCCCCGGTGTTCGTGAAGTACACGAAGATGGAGCAGGACGCCGCCGACGCGCGCGACCACCTGTCGGAGCTGCGGCGCGCGGAGAAGGTGGACGTGGCGGCGGTGGACGCCGCCGAGAAGCGGGTCGCGGAACTTACCACCCAGAACGTCTACATGAAGCGCCAGACCGAGTTGATGGAGAAGATGCGCCCCGGCCTGCTGCCCGACCAGATCGAGAAGCTCGACAAGATGCGCGGGGGCCAGTGGGGCGGCCAGGGGGGCGCTCGGTTCTAGCCCCACGCCATCGCGCAGCACAGGCGACATGTGCCCGAGGCCCGCGCTCCCCTGCGGAGCGCGGGCCTCTCGATTGGGCCTAAGGAGGAGGCAACCCGCGCACAGGCTTGACAATGTGGCAGCAGGGAGTACGATGGGGCTGTAGGGAGTCGTGAAGAGCCGCTGCGATGGGCACCTTTCACGTGAGCTGCCGGGTCGAGAACCACGTCCATCGGTCCCTTTCCGCAGAGGTCCCGAAGATACTCGTGGGCACGGAGAGCGAATGCACGTGGGTGTCGGCGGAGACCCTTCGGCGCCTCCGCATCAAGGTCGAGAAGAAGGATATGACCTTCGTCATGGCCAACGGCAAGACCCTCAGCCGCGGCGTCGGCTTCGCCGTCATCGGCATCGGCGAGCACGTCACGATAGACGAGGTCGTCTTCGGCCAGGAAGGCGATCTTCAGCTCCTCGGCGCGCGCACCCTGGAGGGCCTCAACCTCGTCGTTGACCCCACCCGCAAGCGCCTTGTCGCCGGCGGCCCCGTCCCTGCCGCGCTGGTCGCTCATCCGGGGGATTGGGGCCACAACGGTAGGGCGTGCATACTTGCACGCGGAACGGAGCAGGCCGCGGCAATCGAGGGTTCCGCGTGCACGTATGCACGCCCTACCTGACCGCCCGGAGGGCGGTGATGAGAAGAAGAGCTCTTTGCGTAGCGTTCGCGCTGGCTGCTTGCCCGGGGTGCGGTCTAACGTTGAGGGTCTGGAGCGGCGAGGAGGAAACCCCCAACCGGTGCTGGTGGGTCTGGGTCTCGCCAGAGGGCGACGTGTTCGTTCCCTACGCGGCGGGGCTGCGCCACCGGCCTGAAGGCGTAGGGCTGTTCTGGGACGAGGGCCGATCGGTGGACGTTGGGCGCGCCCTGATGGTGCCAGCCGGCGCCATGAAGGGGCTTCTCGCCCGACAGAGCGGTGAAGCGGCGGTCGTGGGAGCAAGACACCTGCGCCGGTTCGTGCGCCCGCGCTCGCCGGGCAGCCTCAAGGATGGCGCGCTAGAGGTCGCCTCGGAAAGCTGGCAGTCCTGGCGCCAGCAAGAGGCCGGGAAGGACCGGGGCGGCGGGGTCGCGTTCACTTACAACCTGCCCGTTGACGGGGATGGCGCTCAGGCCCACAGCGGGCGACAGCAGATCAAAGTCGTCTTCATCCTTCCGGAACGGTCCTCTCTGACGCTGGGAAGCGTCCCCCTCCGCATCCTGCTCACCGCACCCGCCTTCGCGGCGGATCTCGTGGCGGGGGTCGTTCTGTCGCCCTGGGCTGTTCGCGTGTTGCTCTACCCGCCGCGCTTTCCGGACCGCTGAATGCGCGCAGTTCGGGAGACACCTTACTTCATTCGGGGCACCCTGTTCGCGCAAGAGTGATTGACGTAAGGGTGGCTCAGGCGCGGCCGGCGGAGCGCTTCTTGCGCGCCTGTTTGCGGATGAGGTCGGCGAGGGGGCGGAGGGCGTCATTGACGGAGCGGGAGTCGCGGAAGACTTGCGCGACTTCAGGGGCCAGGACGACGACGTTGCATCCCTCGGCGTAGCGCTGCGCGTACTTGCCGCGCACGCCGCCGCGGAAGTCGTATTCCGCCAGCATGTCGCCATTGCCTGCGGCCCTACGTGCCTTCTTCATACGTCTCGCTTTCGCGCCGCGTGGCGAGCCGCGCTCAGGCCTTCGCACCGGCAAGGGGGCAGGCGTGTGTGACGCCAATCAGGCCGTCTATTGAGAGGTCCTCGTCGAGGTCGGGCCAGTGGATGCCGTAGCCAGAGGGTGAGACTTCGAAGCGCGCCCGTTCCGCGGGGGTGGCTCTGGCCAATCGCTCGGACACGTCGGCAACGTCTATGTGGTACTCCCGCCCGTCCACGCGCAGGACCAGGGTCGTACCCAGGAAGGAGACGCCCTCCACGTCGTGGGCTCTATCCATTCCTCTTCTCCTGAAACTTCTCCCACTGCGAGACAATGTAGTCGAAGTGTTGGAAGATGAGTCTCCGGGCGGTGCGCTTGTCCGCGGGGCTCATATTGTAGGCGTGCGCCTCGATTATCTCGAAGCCATCTGGGTCGAGCCAGTACTTCGCTTCAGCATCTCCCTTGCGACAGTGGATGTGAATCGGCTCGTTGCCCTCGTTGGCGTAGAAGAAGAATCGCCAGCCCGCGATCACCAGAATCGTAGGCACAGGTCTCAGGCCCTCCAGTGCTCCGGGGTCCCCGAAGATACACGCGTACTGCCGCGCATGGGCCGTTGCACCCAACCTGCCTCCCACATATCATACCGCCGGCACCCCCGAACCGCAACACCCCGCGCGTTGCCGGCAGCGACCCGCGGTTGACGCGCGCGGGCGAATCCGGGATAACGGGAGCCGCCTGATGGCCGAACCACAAACACCGATGCAGATGGAGGCCGACGCATGGCGTTGACCACTGAGTGGCGGAGTCGCATCGAGCAGTGGCGGAACACCCTGGAGAAGCTGTGCTACCGCAAGCTGGCCGACGTGCCGCTGAGCGGGTTCGTGACGAAGGAGCAATTGCGGCCCCGCGAGGCGCTGAAGCGGGCGTTCAAGCCGATGCCCGTCGGCACGCCCTGGGGCGCCAAGTGGGAGTACGCCTGGTTCCGCGCCGCCGTGAAGCTGCCTAGTGAGGCGAAGGGGGAGTGGGTGGTCTTTCGCTGCGGGACGGGCACGGGCTTCACGGGCGACCCCGGCGGCGAGGGGCGGTTCATCGTGAATGGCCGCGAAACGGGCGGACGCGACTGGCATCACCCGCAAGTGACTCTGACGACGAAGGGCGTCCCAGGCCGCAAGTTCGACATTCTGATGGAGGCCTACGGCGGCCACGGGCCGATGAACTGCGGCGGAGGCCCCGTCCCGCACGGGGAGCTGACGGTCCCCGAGCCGCCCCCCGCGCAGCAGACCGTCCGCCCCTGCTCTTTCGGCATCTGGGACGAAGAGGTCTTCCAGGCGTGGGTGGACGTGCAGACGCTCATCGAGCTGCGGGATAAGCTGGACCCCGACAGCCTGCGGGTGTCGGAGATTGACGAGGGGCTGAGGCAGTTCACCCTCCTCGCCGACCTGGAACTGCCAAGGGCCGAGATGCTGGCCACCATCCGCGCCGCCCGCAAGCGCCTCAAGCCCCTCCTCGCCTGCACCAACGGCTCGACCTCGCCCCTCCTCTACTGCTACGGCCATTCGCACATTGACGTGGCCTGGCTCTGGCCCCTGGCCGAGACCGAGCGGAAGTGCGCCCGCACCTTCGCCACGCAACTGGCGCTGATGGAGATGTATCCCGAGTACAAATTCCTCCAGAGCCAGCCGCACCTGTTCCGCATGACCCAGCGGCTCTACCCGGACGTCTACGCCCGCATCAAGGCCGCGGCGAAGCGGGGCCAGTGGCTCTCCGAGGGCGGCATGTGGGTCGAGGCCGACACCAACGTCAGCGGCGGCGAGGCCCTCATCCGCCAGTTCCTCCACGGCAAGCGCTTCTACCGCGAAGAGCTCGGCGTGGACTGCGAGCTGATGTGGCTGCCCGATGTCTTCGGCTACTCGGGCGCGATGCCACAGATAATGGCCGGCTGCGGCATCAAGTACTTCTCGACGCAGAAGATCTTCTGGAACTACAACGGCGGCGACCCCTTCCCCTACAACACCTTCTGGTGGGAGGGCATTGACGGCACGCGGGTGCTGAGCCACTTCCACAACGACTACAACTCGCAGACCAATCCAGCCACGCTGATTCAGCGGTGGAAGGAGCGGGTGCAGAAGGACGGGTTGAACGCCCGCATCGTGCCGTTCGGCTGGGGCGATGGCGGCGGCGGCCCGACCCGGCTGCACCTCGAGTTCCTCCGCCGCCAGCGCGACCTCGAGGGCGCGCCCCGCACCGTCATCGCCTCGCCGCTCGACTTCTTCCACGCCGAGGAGGCCAAGCGAAGCGACTGGCCGGTCTACGTTGGCGAGCTCTACTACCAGTGCCACCGCGGCACCTACACCACGCAGGCGAAGACCAAGCGCGGCAACCGCAAGTGCGAGATGGCCCTCCGCGAGGCCGAGATGTGGGGCGCCGCAGCCGCCGCGGCGGGCAAGCTCCGCTATCGCGCCAAGGTGATGGACGAGGCCTGGAAAGGCGTCCTTCTCAACCAGTTCCACGACATCATCCCCGGCTCCTCGATCCACCGCGTCTACGAAGAGGCCGAAGCGCTGCACGCCCAGGTTCTGGCCACCGCCAACGCCGTTGCGGTCAAAGCCGCCGAGGCCCTGACCACCACTCGGCACTCGGCACTCGCCACTCGGCACTCCGTTGCCGTCTTCAACTCCCTCTCCTGGGACCGCTCGGCCCTCGTGCCCCTGCCCAAGGGCTTCAAGGGCGCCGAGTGCAACGGCCAGGCCCTCACCACCCAACGAATCGGCAGCGCGCTCTATGCCGAGGCCCTCGTGCCCTCGTGCGGTTGGAGCACACTCATCGCCGGAAGGAAAACCCCGGTCACAGAAGCCGTCAAGGCCACCGAGCGGGGAATGGAGAACGATTGCCTGCGGTTGCGCCTGAACGACCGCGGCGAGATCACGAGCCTCGTGGACAAGGCGACGGGCCACGAGCTGGCCGCCGAGCCGATGAACGCCTTCCGCCTCTACAAGGACGTACCCCGCTGGTTCGACGCGTGGGACATTGATTCGACCTACGAGCTGTGCCCCATCGAGCTGCCCGAGAAGGCGAGCATCGAGGTCATCGCCACGGGGCCGCTGGCCGCCGTCGTCCGCCTCACGCGGAAGATCAGCGACTCGACTGTCACACAGGAGGTATGGCTCCGCCGCGGCAGCCGCAGGGTCGAGTTCCGCACGAGGATTGACTGGCGGGAGCGGCACAAGCTCCTCAAGGTTGCCTTCCCCACCAACCTCCACGCCAACGAGGCGATTCACGAGGTGCAGTTCGGCCACCTGCGGCGGCCAACCCATCGCTCGCGGCCATTCGACGCCGACCGTTTCGAGGTCGCCCAGCAGAAGTGGACCGCCCTCGCCGAGGAGGACCGCGGCGCCGCCGTCCTCAACGACTGCAAGTACGGCGTGAACGTCCTCGGCGGCAGCATCGCCCTAACGCTCCTGCGCTCGCCGCTGGCCCCCGACATGACCGCCGACCTGGGCATGCAGGAGGTCACATACGCCCTCACCGCGTGGAACGGCTCGTTCTTCGACAGCGGCCTGGTGCGCGAGGCATACGAACTGAACGTCGAGCCGCTCGTCGTGGCCGGCGCGGCGGGCGAGGGCTCGATATTCCAGGTGGATGCCGCGAATGTCATCATCGAGACCGTGAAGCCTGCCGAGGACGGCTCGGGCGACATCATCGTCCGCCTCTACGAGGCCAAGCGTTCGGCCACCCGCTGCGTACTGCGGACGAGTCTGCCCGTCGCCAAGGCCCTGGCGACCAACATGCTTGAGGAAGGCGGCGAGCCGCTGCCCCTGAAGGCCGGCGCCATCGCCCTCGACCTCCGCCCGTTCGAGATCAAAACCGTGCGACTGAGGCTGGCTTGAAGGCGAGAAGCGCCTATGGTATAAGGACTCGTAGGGGATCACCGAAAGCTGCGAAGGAGCGCGCCATGACCTACAAGGGACACGTCGAGAACGGCGCCGTCGTGCTCGATGAGCCCGTGCCTCTGCCGGACGGCACGGAGGTCCGCGTGCAGCCGGTCCGTAGGGCCGACCGCTGGAAGGGGTTGCGCGAGGGCCTGCTGAAACTCGCGGGGACAGTGGAGGGCATGCCCTGCGACATGGCGCGGAACCACGACCACTACCTCCACGGTGCGCCCCGGAAATGAGCGAGCGCTTCGCCGATAGCTTTTTCTTCTTCGCCTTGCTGGACAAGGGCGACGAAGCGCATGACAAGGCCACTGAAGCGGTTGGCGAGCTTCACCACGATCTCGTCACGACCCCCTGGGTGCTTCTGGAGGTCGGGGACGGTCTTGCGGCGCCTCGAACACGGCGCCGCTTCGTCGCGCTGCTTGAGTTCATACGGGCACGCGAGGACTTCCACGTGGTCCGTGTGGATCAGGCGACCTATGACCGTGCCGTTGAGCTGTACTCCCAGCGCGCCGACAAGGAGTGGACGCTGACCGACTGCACCTCTTTCGTGGTGATGCGCGAACGCGGCATTCGGGATGCGTTGACAGGCGACCACCACTTTGAGCAGGCCGGCTTCACGGCGTTGCTCAAGTAGTCGCTCTCGATTTCTGTCAGTTTGGGTTCGGGACCGTGCGGCCGAGACTCGGTTGAGTGCGAGCGCCCACCGGTGTGTGGCAGAAGGGGATTGGGATGGAGTTGGGAGACGCCGAGCGCCTGTTGGCTCAGCGGATGCTTGCCCGCCGCGAGAGGCGCGCCGGGTCGTGGCGGCGGATGCGATGGTTGTGTCTTGCGCTGTCCGGCATGCAGATGGGCCTGGGCGCATACGCCCTGTGGCTTACCCACTGTCCGTTGGCAGACTGCAGTCTAGCTGACCTGCTCCACTCGGGCCCGCCAGCGGTGCAGACGCTGGCACTCGACCGCGACGCGATGGCGGGATACCTTGAATTCAGGTTCCGCCGTTCAGTCATGCTATCTACATTCCAGGCTCTTGCCGTGCTCCAGATCGGCTTGGGCATCTGCCTCCTTGCGGACACAGTGGCAGGCTGGAACCGCCACTTGACCGACGCGCTGCTGACCAAGGTCCTGCGCACGGAGTTGTCAAGACAGGAAGCCAATGAGCCGAGTCCTTGAGGACATCAGCAGCGAGGCGCTTGCCCTGCCGCCGAAGGACAGAGCGCTTCTGGCCAGGCACCTCCTGGCCTCGCTCGACGAGGAGCCCGAGGAAGATGTCGAGGAGCTTCGGTACGCCGAGGCGGAGCGGCGGCATCAGGAGTTTCGTGAGGGGAAGGCGAAGATGCTCCCCGCCGCGGAGGTCTTCGCGCGGGTGAGGCGCAGCCTCCGGTGAGGGAGGGCGGGTTGCTGCCGGCACCCCCGGGCAACTTGCGCCCCCCCGTGACGCGCGGGGGCGCAAGTTGGCGGGTCGGAACGCCATATCTCTATAGCAGTCCAGCGGTTACGGAGTTACCCACATTGCGCCGGTGGGGTGTGTGCAGGGGGCGCAAGTTGGTTCCAGGCACTCATGATGCAGAGAATCGCCGATCCGGGCAACTTGCGCCCCTTCGGGGGGGGCGCAAGTTGCTCCGGCGCTCGGGTCGGATGAACCGGTCTGCTCCCGGGGAGGGCGGGGCTATTGGAGCTTCTTCTCGATCTCGCGCATCTGGGCGCGGAGCTCGTCGCGCTCCTTGGAGAGGGCGGCGATCTCGGGCTTGGCGTCCTCCAGCTCTTTGAGCTTGGCGTCGTAGGCCTTGCGGGCCTCGTCGCGGGCCTTGCGGGCGGCGACGAGTGGCTCAGCGTCGCGGGCCTTGTCGCGGGCGGCGCGGGCGGCCTCGCGCTTCTCGCGGGCGGCCTTCACCTCGGCGTCGTCGCCCTTCTCGATGGCGCGGCGAATCTCGTCGAGCTTCTTGCGGGCCTCGGCGCGGGCCGCCTTGGCCTCGGGGGCATCGCCCTTGTTCTTCTCGATCTCGTCGAGGAGCTTCTTCGCGTCGGCGTTGGCCTCGACCTTGGTGCGGACGAGCTTGCTGAAGGCGCTGCCGGCCTCCTCGTCGGCCTTCGTCGCCGCCTCGTAGCCGGCGTCGGCCTTCTTCTTCTCCTCGTAGGCGGCCTCCGCCTTGTCGAGGGCCGCCCGAAGCTCGGCGACCTGGGGGGACTTGCGGATTTCGTCGCGCAGCGCCTCGCGCTTCGTCTCCAGCGCGTCCCTCTTGTCCTTCAGTGCGGCCAGCTCCTTCTTGAGGGCCTCGGCGTCGGCCGCCTCGCCGGCCCGAGCCGGCCCGGCCGCCAAGGCCAGCACCACGCACAGCCCGGCCAGCAATGCGTTCCGCATGTTCCGCTCCTTTCCCCAAGCTAACGTGACGGGACCATTCCGGCGCGCCGCCCGCGCCGGGTGTGCCATTCTACATGATCCCGCCCGCCATCTGCAACTTGCCGGATACCGCAGTTTGGTGTAAGCTTCCGATGATGCTGGCTGATTGGCACAGCAGTTGCTCCTCAGACGGGCGGAAACGCGACGAGGGTCTTTCAGCTTGGAGCGTAACCCGTGTCGCCGAAAGCACTTGTGGGAACGGGAGAGGAAAGGAGAGAAGGGATGAGCATCAGGCGCGTGCTGGTTTCCGCGACGGTGCTGTTGGGCTTCGCCACACTGGCCGGCGCCGAGGCCACGTGGCGCGAGAAGATGAAGGAGCGCGTGGCCGAGCGAATCGCCGAGGTGAAGGAACAGGTCGCCACCCTGCGGCAGGCCGTGGCCGACTTCTTCGTGGCCAAGGACGCGGGGAACCGCGAGGCCGCGATGGCCGCCGTGAAGAAGGCCAAGGATGCCTGGCAGGCCCTCCCCGAGAACCTCCGCACCAGGATCGAGGAGAAGCGCCCGGGCACCGCCGCGCGGCTCAACGCCCTCGAGGAGGAGTACGAGCTGGCCGACGACGAGCCGGCCGCCCTGGGCGTCGTGGTCGCCCCCGTCGTGCCGGTGGTGCCCGTGGTCCCAGTTGTGCCGCCGGTTGTCCGCGAAGGCACCGTGGTCCGCGAGGGCACCGTGACCGGCCCAGGCGGAAAGACCACCACCGTCGAGGGCGCGACCACGCGAGAGGGCGGCACCGTGACCCGCGAAGGCACGATCACCGGCCCAGGCGGCAAGACGGTGGAGAAGGAGGCGACCTGGACGCGGGACGGCAACGTCGTGACCCGCGAGGGCCAGACCA
>Ga0194113_10009388_pt1 | contig 11810 bp, 9 predicted proteins | sample TA2MahC200mmetaG_FD_146193 | JGI IMG/M metagenome (GOLD analysis project Ga0194113, IMG submission 146193) | Freshwater microbial communities from Lake Tanganyika, Tanzania - TA2015017 Mahale Deep Cast 200m | ecosystem: Environmental > Aquatic > Freshwater > Lake | place: Tanzania: Lake...
ACGCCGACCCGAAGATCCGGCGAATCTTCGACCAGTGGAAGAACAGTGGCACGGGCGTCTCGCCCGTGGATGGCGGAAAGGCAGGCGGGACGCCTGCCACACTGGATTCGCCGTTGTTCAAGAACCAGGAGCTGAAGGCGCTGATGATCGAGGAGACCCCGTGGCTGCGCGAGGCGCAGGACGAGAGCCAGGCGCGGCGCAATGTCGGCATCCTCTTCGACGCCAACCGGCTCGACACCGAAACGGCGGGCGCGTTCGACAAGCTGGCGAAGATGCAGTTGAGCGACGGTCTGTGGCCGTGGTTCCCGGGGTTCCGGGGCGACCATTACATCACGCTCTACATCACGACCGGATTCGGCCGGATGCGCCACCTCGGCGCCGAGAACGTGGACCTCTCGCTGGCGATCAAGTCACTCGCCGCGCTCGACGCCTGGATGGACGACACCTATCGCTACATCCTCAAGCACGGCAACAAGGGGGTGAACAACCTGAGCCCCCCCATCGCCTTCTACCTCTACGGCCGCAGCTTTTTCCTCAAGGACAAGCCGATCGCCAAGGAGCATCAGGAAGCGCTCACTTACTGGCTCGGCCAGGGGAAGCAATACGGACTGGAACTCCGCTGGCGGCAGCCGCAGGCGCATCTGGCCATCGGGCTGAAACGCTTCGGCGACGCCGAGACCCCGCTGGCGATCCTGAAGTCCATCCGCGAATTCAGCGTCAGCAACGAAGAGATGGGGATGTTCTGGCGTGACACCGAGCTGAGCTGGTCGTGGTTCCGCGCGCCGATCGAAACGCAGGCGCTGATGATCGAGGCGTTTGACGAGGTTCTGGGCGACGCCCAGGCGGTTGAGGACTGCAAGGTGTGGCTGCTCAAGCAAAAGCAGACGCAGGACTGGAAGACGACCAAGGCCACGGCCGATGCGGTTTACGGGCTGCTGCTGCGCGGCAAGAACCTGCTGGCCAGCGACGCGCTGGTCGCGGTCAGCCTGGGCGGCGAGACGATCAAGCCCGAGCAGGTCGAAGCCGGCACCGGGTTCTACCAGCAGAAATTCGTGCGCGGCGAGATCAAGCCCGCCATGGGCAAGATCACCGTCACGAAGACCGATGACGGCGTGAGCTGGGGGAGCGTTCACTGGCAGTATCTCGAAGACATGACGAAGATCACGCCCTACGAAGGGACGCCGCTGAAGGTCAAGAAGACGCTCTACCGCAAGGAAACGACGGCAAAGGGGCCGGTGTTGGAACCGGTCAAAGGGGCGCTGGCGGTCGGCGACGAGCTGGTGTGCCGGATCGAAGTGCGGGTGGATCGCGACATGGAATACGTACACCTCAAGGATCAGCGCGGCAGCGGCACCGAGCCGGTGAACGTGCTGAGTCAGGCCAAGTACCAGGACGGCCTGATGTACTACGAGAGCACCCGTGACACGGCGAGCCACTTCTTCATCCACTACCTGCCCAAGGGCGTGTACGTCTTCGAGTACAGCGTGCGCGTGCAACTCAAGGGCACCTATCAGAGCGGCATCGCCAGCATCCAGTGCATGTACGCCCCCGAATTCAACAGCCACAGCGAGAGCTTCGAGATTGAGGTGAAGTGACCTTAAAATACAAGGAACGTGACCACGCCAAACTGCGCGAGGCGATGATTGCGTGGGTGCGCGAAACTGGAAACAACGTGCTGTTTTGTTCTGAAATGACCTATCTGGTTGATCGTATGGACGAACGGCTGATCGATCCATTGCCGGAAGATGTGAACCCCTTAACCGAAGAAACTTGAGCGAGAGAGAAACACGTATGGGCAAATCAGTGTCTTTTTTTGTGGCGGGTGTGACGACCGGTCTGCTGGTCGCTTGTTTGTTCGGCGCTTTTGTCATTCGTCCGAGAAAGGCGGGAGACGCATCTGCTGGCCCGGGAGGGCGCGGGATTGTGTTGAAGCTTGCCCATGGATTGGACGAGACCCATCCCGTCCACAAGGCCATGGAGGTCATGAGCAAGCGCCTTGAGGAGCTTTCAGGGGGCAAAGCCTCGATCGACATCTACTCCGGCGGCGTGCTCGGCAGCGAGGTCGATTGTCTCGAGCAAGTGCAGAAGGGAGAGCTCGCGATGACCAAAGTCTCGACGGCCGCGCTGGAGGCTTTTTTGCCGGAAATGAAGGTCTTCAGCGTTCCCTTCGCGTTTCGCGATGCGGACCATTTCTGGAACACGCTGCACAGCCCGATCGGCACGCGCATGCTCGGCTTGGGCGTCGAGCGCCAGTTCCGGGGCCTCTGCTATTACGACTCGGGCGACCGAAATTTCTACACGACTAAAAAGCCCATCCGCTCGGTTGCCGACGTAAGCGGCATGAAGGTGCGCGTGATGAACAGCCGCACGGCGATGGACATGGTCAAGGCCATGGGCGGCAGCCCGTGTCCGATCAGTTGGGGCGAACTCTACACGGCCTTGGCGCAGGGCACGGTGGACGCAGCCGAAAACAATCCCCCGTCTTTCATCACCAGCCGCCACTACGAGGTGTGCAAGTACTTCATCCTCTCCGGCCACCAGCGTATCCCGGACATGGTGATCATCAGCACCAAGGTATGGGACCAGCTTCCGCTCGACATCAGAACCGCGCTCCAGCAGGCGGCGGACGAGTCTGCGGTCTTCCAGCGCCAACTCTGGAAAGAAACGACCGACGCCTGCATGCTGACGGCGAAGCAGAATGGCGTCGAGATCATCACGCCGGATCTGGAGAGTTTCCGCAAGGCCTGCGCGCCGATCACGGAGGGCAAGGATTATCTGGTGATCCAAAAAGTGCTCTCCGAGATTCGGGAGGTGAAGTGATGGGTGCGTGGCAAAGTTTTCGGACAGGGCTCATACGGGCTCTGGAGAAGCTGGTGATCGTGATGGTGGCCGTGTTGACGCTGACGGTGCTCTGGGGCGTGTTTTCCCGCTTCGTGTTGGGAAAACAGGCCGCCTACACGGATGAGCTGGCCCGTGTGCTGTTGGTCTGGATTTCAATGATTGGCGCCGCGCTGGCTTTCGGCGAGAACGCGCATCTCGGGGTGGACTATTTCGTGAACAAGTTGCATCCCGAGGCACGCAAGACCCTCAGCATGATCGTGCAACTGGTCATCATGGTGCTGGCGATTCTCGTCTTTATCGTTGGCGGCTGGGGCCTGGCCATGGGCCAGCTGGGGCAGCAGTTGCCAACGATGCCGTGGATGTCGCGCGGCATGGTCTACGTTGCGATCCCGATCAGCGGCGTGTTCATGCTGTTGTTCGCGATTGAAAACCTGATTGAGATCGTCAAAACGCCCGCCGACCAGATCGGTGCGCAAACCCAAGCGGAAGGCTAATCCCATGCTCGGCATTATACTGGTGTTGGCGCTTTCTTTTTTTGTGCTGTTGCTGATGAACGCGCCTGTCGCCGTCGCGATCGCGTGCTCCTCGCTTCTGGCGATTCTTGCCAACGGCGGCGACCCGGGCTACACGGTGGCTCAGCGCATGGCGAACGGGGTGGATAGTTTTCCGCTGTTGGCAATTCCGTTTTTCGTATTCTCCGGCTACCTCATGGGGCGCGGCGGGCTGGCGCGGCGACTGATCGATTTGGCGGCCTTATTTGTGGGGCGATTGCCGGGCGGACTCGGGTATGTCAACACGCTGACGTGCATGCTCTTTGGCTCGATTTCCGGGTCAGCGGCGGCGGCCGTCTCGTCAATCGGCGGCTTCATGATCCCCGAGATGAATAGGAAAGGCTACAACCGCGAGTTCAACGTGGCGGTGACGGCGACAGCCGCGACGACCGGCCTGCTGATTCCGCCCTCCAACGCCATGATCGTGTATTCGGTGGCGGCCGGTTCGGTTTCGATTGCGGCGATGTTCATGGCCGGCATTCTGCCGGGCATTCTGGTGGGTCTTTGCCTCATGGTGGCCTCGGGCATTATCTCGGTTCGCAACGGGTACGGCAGAGCGACCGCAGGCGCGGGTGCCGGGGCGCGCGTCCATCCGTTGCGGGTCTGCTGGCGCGCCCTGCCCAGCCTGCTGCTGGTGATCATCATTATCGGCGGCATTCTCAAAGGGGTATTCACGGCGACGGAGGCGGCGGCAATTTCCGTGGCCTACGCCTTTCTGCTGTCCGTGGTTTTCTACCGCGAGATCCCGTGGAAGGATCTTCCGGGAATTTGTCTAAAGACCGGCATGACGACGGCTGTGGTCATGCTCTTGATCGGGGCGTCGAGTTCCATGTCGTGGATCATGACGATGGCCAACATCCCGCAGACGGTGTCCGCCGGGCTGATGGGGCTTTCCGAGAACCCGTACATGATTCTGCTGACGATCAACGCCATGTTGCTGGTGGTCGGGATGTTCATGGACATGACGCCCGCGCTCCTGATCTTCACGCCGATCTTGCTGCCCGTGGTGCGCCAGATGGGGCTGTCGGACATCCATTTCGGCATCATCATCATCGCGAACCTCTGCATCGGACTGTGCACGCCGCCGGTGGGAACCTGTCTGTTTATCGGTTGCGGCGTCGGCAAAACGACCCTTGCGAAGGTGACGGTGAAGGCGCTGCCGTTCTTCCTCGCGATGATCGCGGCGCTGATGCTGATCACCTACGTGCCGTGGATTTCGCTGGCGATTCCCCGGATGTGCGGCCTGCTGAAGTAGCGCGCGGACTTGTCTACGGATGGCTTCCCAATCCTTACAGCCTGACGGTCTTCTTTAGGCTGACCCCTCGCGATGGGGCAGATGTGTCTCTTCACGTGAACACGGGAACCGGTTACTTGACATTCACCCCCGTCTCTGGCACATTCCACACCATGAATGGGAGGCTCCAGAGGGGGCCCTGCCTGCTTTCGGCCGGTGTGGGCCGGGGCCGACCGGAACCAGCCGAAAAGCGATTTCTTATCAATCACTGACCTTCTCCCCGCCGCCCAAACCAACGTGCCTACGGAAAACACCAACAGCATTTTCAACACCGGACCGGCATCGCGCGGAACGCTGTTGCGCTTCCTACTCGCGTTTGTCTGGAAATATCGCCAGGGCAGTGCGCGCGTGCTGTGCCTGCAGCTTTGCCTCCTGGCCATGGGCCTTCTCGGGCTCAGCCTGATGGGCACAGGCGTAGACTACATACGGTTCACGGCCGCGAGACAGAAATTCAGATTAGTGGCAGAGGAGAGAGGAAAGACTCCTCCCGACAGTGCGCGACAAACGCAAGAGGGCCGGAAGGGACGGGATGGACAAGAAGAACGTGATTGGCCTGCCGATTCCTCAAGTCCCTCAGGTCTTTCCGCTTCGCCAGCCTCCCCAAAGCCTCCCCACTGGCCTTTCGGCGTCCAACCGCCGCGAGACGCCGAGCCCATGCGCGTGCTGCTTGTGCTGGCCTGCGGCATCCTCGTGTTTGCGATGCTGCGGGGCGGACTCAATTTTCTATACACGGTAGAGGCCAACAAACTGGTGCAACAGCAGATCGTCGTGGACCTACGGGCTCAAGTCTACGACAAAATGCAGCGCCTCAGCTTTCGGTTCTTTGACGCCAACGCCAGCGCCTCGATCATCAACCGCGTCCTCGGGGATGTGCAAGCGGTCCGCCTGTTTGTGGACGGCGTGGCGCTGCCGTGCGTGGTGCTGGTGCTGTCGCTGCTGGTCTACCTGGTCTACATGCTGCAGATTCATGTCGGCCTGACACTGGCCTGTCTGGGCACCACACCGCTGCTCTGGTATGCCATGTGCCGATTCTCGAAGTTGCAGCAGCCGCGCTACCGGCGCGTGCGCGACTTGGCGGACCGGGTGGTGCTGGTGCTGGACGAATATTTACACGGTGCGGCAATCGTGAAAGGCTTTGGCCTTGAAGCGAAGGAGATCGCCAAATTTTCCGTTGCGAACCGCGCCGTGCGCGACGAACAGCTCAGCATTTTTGTGACTCAGTGCTGGTTTCATCCGCTGATCGGCTTTCTTTCACAGATCAACATGGCCGTGCTGCTTGTTTACGGCGGTTGGTTGGTGATCGGTTACGAACGCGCGCCCGACGCTGCGGCCGCCATGCAGACCGGTATATCCATCGGTCAGTTGCTGGTATTTTTCGGGTTGCAGCAGCAGTTCTCGGGACAGGTAGCGAACATCGGCAACATTGCCAACAGCATTCAGCAAAGCCTGATTGCCGCCCGGCGCGTGCACGAGGTCCTCACGGCGCCACTGGACATCCAGAGCCATCCAGACGCGCGGCGCTTGCCGCAACCGCGCGGTGCCGTGACGTTCGAAAACGTGGTCTTTGGCTACGACCCTCAAGAACCGGTGCTCCGCGACATCACGCTCGATGTGCTACCCGGTGAATGCATCGCCGTTCTTGGCGCCACCGGGTCAGGTAAAAGCGCGCTGATGAGTCTCATCCCGCGCTTCTATGATCCGCTTTCCGGACGCGTGCTGGTGGACGGCGTGGATGTGCGCGACCTCGACCTGGACGATCTGCGCCGCAGCATCGGCATTGTGTTTCAGGAAAGCTTTCTGTTCAGCACCACGATTGCAGCCAATATCGCCTTTGGCCGGCCGGATGCCAGCCGTGCGCAGATCGAACGGGCCGCCCGCGTCGCGGCGGCGCACGACTTCATCCAGCAGTTGCCACAGGGGTACGATACCATCCTCCACGAGGGCGGCGCCAACCTCTCCGGCGGCCAGCGTCAGCGCATCGCCATCGCGCGCGCCATCCTGCGCGAGCCCGCCATCCTGCTGCTGGACGACCCCACGGCCGCCATTGACGCCCACACGGAACGCGATATTCTGCTGGCCATGGAAGGCGCCATGCAAGGGCGCACAACCTTTGTCGTGGCGCACCGCCTCAGCACGCTGCACCGCGCCAACCGTGTGCTTGTCCTGGAGCATGGCCGTATCGCGGAGCTTGGCACGCATGCCGAGCTGATGGAGCGCGATGGCTTGTACCGCGAAGTGGTGGCCATTCAAATTAGCGACCTGTCGGGGGGCGCCGCATGAGCACGCCCCGCAAAATCCGCCAGGACCGGTCGGCGCTGACCGTGGTTCAGCACAAACAACGCGAGTCGGAACGTCGGCCTCTTGATTTCGACCTCATCCGGCGTTTGTTCCGGTTCTCCGAGCCATACCGTAAAACCCGCACGCTATTATTGGTGCTGGTGTTGACCCGCACCGTGCAACTACCGCTTCTGGCGTGGGCCATTGGCGCCGTGCTGAGCGGTCCGGTCAGCCGACTCGACCTGCGCGGCATTATCCTCGGCACGCTCGGCTATCTGCTGCTGGCGATCATGACCCAGGGTACCTTCATTTTTCGCTCCTTGTTTGCCCTGCGCATGGGCGAACACGTTTTGCACGATTTGCGGCGCGACATGTTCGGGCATCTCCAGCGGCAACCGATCCAGTTCTTTGTGGACACCCCCATCGGCCGCATGATCAGCCGCTTCACCAATGATGCGGAAGGCGTCCGCGCAGGCGTGCAGGATGTGCTTTTTGTCACGCTGGTCCAGACCGGCCAGATGCTGATCGCTGCGGCGGTGATGTGCTATTACGATTGGGCGCTTTTTATGATGCTGCTGGCGCTGGGGCCTTTCTTGTTCGGCATGAATTACTACTTCCGCCGCCGCCTGAGCCGTATTCACCGCACGCTGCAGGAGAGCTTCAGCCGCGTGACCGCCACGCTCGCGGAATCGGTCAGCGGCATCCGCGTCACACAGGGATTCTCGCGTGAACGCCGGAACGCCGACCTGTTCAGCGAACTGGTCGCCGATCATGCCACCTTCAACCAGGACCTGGCCCGCGCCTCGGGTGTCTTCCTGCCGCTACTGGAGATCAACAACCAGCTTTTTCTTGCGGGGCTGCTGCTCGTTGGCGGCTGGCGCGTGCTGCACGGCAGCACAGGCGTGGAAAACCTCTACCAGTTTGTAATGATGAGCGGGGCTTTCTTCCAGCCCATGGTCAGCATCGGCAACATATACAACCAGGCGCTGGCATCCATGGCCGGCGCCGAGCGTGTGTTTCAATTCCTCGACACGCCGCCCGCATGGCAGGATCGGCCTGAAGCGCGGCCGCACACGCTGCAGGGGCGTGTCGAGTTCCGTCATGTGCATTTTGCCTACCGGCCTGAGACGCCGGTGCTGCATGACATTTCTTTTACGGCCGAGCCAGGCCAAACTATTGCGCTGATCGGCCATTCCGGCAGTGGCAAGACCACCATCGCCAATCTGATCGCCAAATTCTACCTTCCAACCCGGGGCGAATTGCTGCTCGACGGCCAGGAGATCCGCCTGGTCCAATCCGACTCGCTGCACCAGCAGATCAGCATGGTGCTGCAGCAAAACTTCCTGTTCTCAGGCACAGTTATTGAAAACATCCGCCTGGGACGCCCCGCTGCCACGGACCATGACGTGCGTGAGGCGCTACAACGGCTCGACTGTTTTGATGCGCTGGATTCACTGCCTGAAGGCCTGCAAACTGTGGTCGGCGAGCGTGGTGCCGGAATCAGTCTGGGACAGCGGCAAGTGATCTGTTTTGCGCGAGCCATGCTGGCCAACCCGCGTATCCTGATTCTCGACGAGGCCACCAGTTCTATTGACACCATCACCGAACTGCGCATCCAGCATGCGCTGGAGGTTCTGCTGGCGGGACGCACCAGCTTTGTGGTGGCCCATCGTCTCAGCACCATCAGGCATGCAGACCTGCTGCTGGTGCTTGACCGCGGACGCATTATCGAACGCGGCACACACACCGAACTGCTGGCAGTCGGCGGCGCTTATGCCAGCCTCTACAGACAATTCGTACGCGCGGGCCAAATCCGCGAATAAGCAGACACCGTATGGCTCCCTTCCGCCACTTCTGAGAATGACTGTCGCGGGTTTTTACGAGGCGCGTCGCCCGACCCACGCCTGGATCCCCGCAAGGGTGTCGGCCCAGCGCGCGGGCGTGGTGCGAATGTCGAGGAAGCGGTCGTACAGCTCGAAGAAGATGCTCCAGTAGGTTTCGATCAGCAGCATCCGCTCCTGGAACTTGCCGGCGGGGTCGATCTGCTCGCCCTTCGGCAGCTTCAAGCCGCGGATGCCGAAGTCGGCGTCAACCGTGGCCGACCATATCCGATCCCCTTCAGCAAGGACAAGCTTGGCCCGCTTGAGCTTTTTGCCGCAGTAGAGCGCCGTCCCCGCCTCACGGCTGTTGAGCGGCGTCCCCTTGCGCAAAACCGCCTCGTGCGCCCCTTCGCCTTCGCGAAAGAACGTGAGCGGCCCCTCGAGCATCAGCCCGATCTGCTGGCCGCCGGACCGGCGAAGGATGCCGCCCTCGCTCTCCCAGAAATACCAGAGCCACGTCAGGAAATCCATCCCCAGGGTGGGTTCGGGCGCAGGCTCGGCCGCCGGGTCGGGCGAAAAATTGACCGGTGAGAGGTCGTTGGCGTTGATGCGTTTGCGCTTCAACGCGGCGGTGTCGGCGGTGAGCAGGATAGGCATGACACCGGTCGTCTCGCGGAAATAGGGCGAGAGCAGGTCGATCTGTTTGTCGGACATTGCGGCGGCGAGCAGCAGATCCTGCCGGAAGTCCACCACCACCGGGAGCCCCGAAAGCGTCGGCGGCATGGTCGGCAAGAGCTGCTCCTGGACACGCTGGCGGATTTCGGCACGCACGGCCCGGGGCAGCACGTTCGTCTCGCGGGCGCGAAGTTCGATCTCCTCCTCCAGCCGGCAGTGCGCCCGCAGGAGCGACTCGGGGATTTTTCGCTCGGCCCGCATGTAGGTGACATGGAGATACCCGCCCATGACACACGTCTCTTCGGTCAGGATTCGGTCGAGCAAATGACGCCCGCCGACCCAGCCGAAGATCGGCTCGGAGGAGAGCGTCTCGATCGGCGGCGCGGCGTGGCGCGCAAACGCCTCGATATCAGCCGGCCCAAATTCCCGCGCAAGCGCGAACAACCGGAAACTCACACTGCCGCTGTCAAACGCCATGTCAGTGCATCTCCACGTCCACGCTGCCGATGCCGGAGCGGAGGTAGCTGAAACAGACGTCGGGATGGTCGGCGAGCAGCGACATCGGCACGCTGCTGTCGGGGATCCGCTTGCCGATCATCAGCGCCGTGAGGCGGATGCCGAAGGGGTTATCGTGGTGGCCGGGATGCCAGATCGAGACCCGTTCGGCCTTCCACGTCTCGACCGGACCGACCGTCGCCGCCCGCGTCGGCACGAGCGAGACGTTGCCGCCCCCCGAGGTCCGGGCGTTCTGGATGATCGTCACCGGATGCAGGTCCACCAGCCGGGTCTGCAAGGCGCGGAACTCCGCCGGGGTCGGCGGCGCATCCTTGTACTTCCCGGCGCGCTGGGGCGGATCATTGAACGCCCAGTGCTTGATCTCGCCCTGCCCGCCCTGCATCAGCACGCAGCGCGCCTGGTCGTAGCTGGCGCGATAGGCCCGGAGGTCGCCGGTCGGGAAGTGCAGGTTCGCCGCGGGCATGCGCAGCGCCTTGGCGATCCGCCCGAAGCAGAGGTCGTGATCGCATTTCGCGAAGGAGAGCGGATGGGTCGGCGGCACGGTCGCGCCATCCTGGACCCACTCGTCCATCCCCCAGAAATGGGCGTGCTTCAGGTTCAGCCCGAGCGCGTTGACCATCTGCGCCACGATCGGGAGCTGCTCGGTCGGCCCGATCGGGCCGCAAATGCCGGCCGGACTGTCAGCGGTCGCCTGCCGCCACGCCGTGATGTATTCCAGCGCCTCGGCGGCGTAGAACTCCTGCGGCGTGTCGTAGATCCGCACGGTGAATCCCGGCCGCGAAAGCTGCGCCAGGTCCCGCGCCTTGAGCGCGGCGGCATCGCGCAGAAGCTCCGCGTCGAGCGTCGTGTAGTCCCACCATCCCGGTGCCAGTTTACTGATTGGGCGCGCCATAGACCTTCTCCTTCAACAGGGTTTTGAGTGGATCATCCTCCGGCCCGCAGAAACCCAGATGGCTGTGCCGGAACCAGCCCTCCGCAAACTCGAAATGCTTTGAACGGCCGCCGACCCGGCGGCAGGTCTCCTTCATTTCGCTCAGATAGGAGTCCATCCCCTGGCTGATGTCGAGCCACTCTTTCTGGCTGCGATGACAGGCGAGCATGGCCCACTTCGTCTCCATCACGGACGTCACGTCCACGTAGCAATCGGGGATGACCGGCCGCCGCAGGGGGTCGGTCAGGCCATACGGGAGCGCATGATAGACCGTGACCGGCGCCTGGTAGGGCGGCACGGGCGGCACGGTCAGATGGTTCGTCATGCCGCGGGTGAAGGCGGCGGAGACCGTGAGGCGGCAGGTGTTGCCGTGGTCCTCCATGTACTCGTTGGGCGACTGGGTGAGCACGATATCGGGCCGGATGGCGCGCAGCCCCGCGCTGACCCGCGCCAGCGACGGCTGATCGTAGAAGATCGCCAGATCGTCAAACAGCGGCTCGTGGTGGACGGCGCCGATGAGCGCCGCCGCCTCGCGGGCCTCCTGGAGGCGGATGCGGCTGATCGCCTCGCGGCTCAGGCGGTTGGTGCCGCAGCACCCGTTGGCCAGCGTCCAGACGTGGAGCTCCGCGCCGGCGGCGCCCAGCAGCATCAAGGTGCCGCTCATCATCAGTTCGATGTCATCCGGGTGCGCCGCGACGGCCAATACGATGGGTTTAGTCATGGGATCCTCAGGGCGCAATCAATTCAAGGGATTTCAATGCGGGGAAGTGTACCGGTTCAGCGCCCAAGAGGCAAGCGTCTGATGATGCAGGTCGGTGGTCGGCTAGCGACAGGGGTGTGTGAGTGGGTAGTGACGGGACAACACATGCCGTTGGTGCGCTGTCAGCGGACGATCCGCCGGTCCT
>Ga0194113_10009390_pt1 | contig 11809 bp, 9 predicted proteins | sample TA2MahC200mmetaG_FD_146193 | JGI IMG/M metagenome (GOLD analysis project Ga0194113, IMG submission 146193) | Freshwater microbial communities from Lake Tanganyika, Tanzania - TA2015017 Mahale Deep Cast 200m | ecosystem: Environmental > Aquatic > Freshwater > Lake | place: Tanzania: Lake...
TATTTGCATACCAGATCAATAAATATTGGCTGAACCAGATATACATCCAAAAAGTGCTGAACGCAAAAATCAGCTTTCCGAGATTGTGTAAATGCTTTTGTGTTAAAATATCTTGAAACGGTCCAAGGCGCCGCAATAAAACTGCTATTATCGTTATTGCTGCAAGTCCATTCAAAAACAATCCAGCAAAATTATAAACTGCGAAAATTGTGCTAAACCAGTGAGGCTCGAGTGACATAATCCAATCGAAACTGAAAAATGAAAAAGTCAGTGCGAAAACAACTATGAATCCGGCTGACAACTTCTTACTTTTTTGCGTTAACTGAAGATCGCCAGTCTGATCTTGCTTGTTCGAATACTTGATAAGATAATTCGTCATCAGGATCCACAAACCGAGAAAAAATATAGTTCTCGCAATGAAGAATGGTTCATTCAGCCAGAAAGTTTTAGATTGCAGAATCGCATCCTGGGCGACAACCTCTTTGTGCGTCCATTCATAGAGTGAATGAAGACTCAGCAGCAAAATCAACATGACTCCTGCCGAGTAAGTTAAAACACTCGACATCGCTTCAGGTACACGCCTGATTGCAGTTCCCCATCCCGCATTTGATACAGAAAGAAATGCGATGAAAATTACTCCAGCTAAACCGAGACTTATCAAATAATAATTTGCAAGAAGCAAGTTTGCCCAGCTTCTTTGCGGTTCGAATATTAATCCAATAAAAAAAATTGCGATCCCGATCACGATTACAATTTTCAAATTTCGCATCAAATTTGGAGAGGGATTGAATTTTATCGAATTGAAGTGATGCATTACTTTATTCCTCCTTTCGATTGTTTTTCCTGCAGTTCTCTGATGTGAAGAATTATCTCCCATCTATTTTCAGAGGAGATTTGAGATGTAATCGAGGGCATATTTCCCTGACCATACGTTATGATGTGAAATATTTGTCCATCTTTCATTGATAAAGCTCTTTCGGCGAATAGTGATGGAGGCGGCGGAAATCCCTTCTTTACAATAATTCCATCCCCTGTTCCCGAAATTCCGTGACAGGGAGCACAATAAATGGAGAATTGTTTCGATCCTTTTTCTACTAGCTCGATGCTGTCTTTCGGAAGAGGATTCTTCAGTTCATTTCCGGCTCGAACAGCATCATCGGGCGATGAAGTATATGGAAGTTTGTCAAATCCTTTTACTAATGTTCCATCTATGGGCAATTGAAGTGTTTTACCGTCGGGAAAATTTTTATTGGGTGCAAAAGTATTATAAGGAACCGAGTTGACCATCCCAGGAAGCAATTCTGAATTTCTTTGAGTGAAATCTCTTTTCACTAAAATCGTTCCCGCAACAAGAAGAATAAAAATCAAAGCAAGAAATATGTTTAATGACAATCTTGACATCTCAATTCTCCTCCTTCTGTAATCTTTCTTCAAACTCAACTGCATTGAACGAAGCAAATATTTCCGATGCAGATTTTACATCAAAGCTGGCATCAGATTGCACAAGAACTAATGCGAATCTGTTGTCTGTAACCCTTTTATATAAACTTTTTGGTTTTTTTGCTGGACGCAATTTGCTGATTATTATAAAAGTCAGCACGGTTCCAACTCCAGCAAATAGAACCATAATTTCGAAAGTAACAGGTACGAATGCAGGAATAGAGCGGAGTGGTTTACCGCCAACGTTTACCGGCCAGCTTGTAGCAGACGTCCAGACTTGATACCATAATTTTGCGATTGCACCCAGCAAGCCCAATCCAAGACAGACCCAAGGAAGTCTTGAAGGTTTCAGTCCTATTGCATCGTCCAACCCATGAACTGCGTATGGAGTGAAGACATCGAGAATTTCGTAATTGTTATCACGTGCGGCTCTCGTTGCATTTAAAATGTCTTTTTCATTTTCGAAGTAGCTGATGAAAAGTCTTCTCGTCATTTACTGCCTCCATGAGAATTTTTCCCATAGTTCAAAACACCCTTTATTTCTCCAATCGAAATCATTGGAAGAAACCGCGCAAACAAAAGAAAGAGTGTGAAAAATAATCCAAAGCTTCCTATCAAAGTCGCAATCTCAACAGACGTGGGAATATAATTTGCCCAGCTTGCAGGGAGATAATCTCGGCTTAAGGATATTGTAATGATCACAAATCTTTCAAACCACATTCCAACATTTATAAAAATTGAAAGAATGAAGACTAAAATCATATTAGTCCGGATTTTTTTCCACCAGAAAAACTGAGGAATGACAATATTACAGAAAACCATAATCCAGTATGCCCAAGCGAATGGTCCAAGTGCACGATTAATGAAAGCGAATTTTTCGTAAGGATTACCGCTGTAAAGGGCAATAAAAAATTCTGTTGCATATGCTAACCCAACCATCCCTCCGGTTGCAATAATAATTTTGCACATCGATTCAATGTGCTTAATTGTTATGTACTCTTCAAAATGAAATACTGTTCGAACGATGAGCATTAAGGTAAGAACCATTGCAAATCCTGAAAACACAGCGCCAGCTACAAAATAGGGTGGAAAGATTGTCGTATGCCAACCTGGAATTACAGAAGTAGCGAAATCCCAACTAACGATAGTATGAACCGAAACAACCAATGGAGTTGCTAATCCGGCAAGAAGCATATACACGGTTTCATATCTCGACCAGGTTCTGTTCGAGCCGTTCCATCCGAGACTAAAAAATCTGAAAAAGAATTTTTTTATTTTTGATTTTGTTCTATCTCTAATAGTAGCGAGATCGGGAATCAAACCCACATACCAGAACACTAACGAAATTGTGAAGTAAGTTCCAATTGCAAACATATCCCAAACTAACGGTGAACGGAAATTTACCCATAAAGGTCCTCGAAGATTTGGATATGGGATTACCCAAAATGCAAGCCAGGGTCTTCCCATGTGTATGATTGGAAAAATTCCAGCACAGATTACGGCAAAAATTGTCATCGCTTCTGCAGAACGATTGACCGAAGTTCTCCATTTTTGATTGAAAAGAAAGAGAATCGCTGAAATCAAAGTTCCTGCATGACCTATTCCAATCCAAAAAACAAAATTAGTTATGTCAAATGCCCATCCAACAGTATTATTTAAACCCCAAGTCCCAATCCCAGTTTGAATTTGATAAGTTACTGCAACTATACCAACAATTAACATTGACAATGCGGCAAAAAAAGTTATCCACCAGGCAATTGAAGACTTTTTTTCGAACGGTGCACAAACATCATGTGTAACATCAGAATAAGTTTTATTTCCAAGTATCAGAGGTTTACGAAGTATCGAATAATTATCAGCCATTTACTTTCTCCTCTTCGCTGCTATTCTTGACATACTTTAGGTAGCCGACAGATGGCTTAACTCCAAGTTCATCAAGCACACGATAATATCTTGAGTCTTTTATTTGTTTTGAAATCATGCTTTCGTTGTCGTTTATATCACCAAAAGTAATTGCTTGAGCAGGACAGGATTGCTGACATGCCGGTTTGATATTGCCGTCTTTTAACACAGTACCATCGATCTTCGCTTTTATCTTTGCTTCTTGAATTCTCTGAATACAGAAACTGCATTTTTCCATAACCCCGCGTTCACGTACAGTTACATCGGGATTCAAAACCAATTTCTGCATTTCATCTTCCTGCTCATAGTCGAACCAATTAAACCTTCGCACTTTATAAGGACAATTGTTCGAGCAATATCGAGTTCCAACACATCTATTATAAACTTGTTGATTTAATCCTTCTTCGCTATGGACCGTTGCAAGTACAGGGCAAACAGTCTCACATGGAGCATTGTCGCAGTGATGACACATCATCGGCTGATGCGAAATGCTCAGTTCTCCGGTTTCTTCATCGTAATACCTATCGATGCGAATCCAGGTCAGCTCACGATTTCTGTAGACTTCGTCTTTTCCGACAACTGGAATATTATTTTCTGCTGTGCAGGCAATAACACAAGCAGAACATCCTGTGCAGGCAGAAAGATCAATCGACATACCCCAGTGATATCCGGTGTATTTGTGCTCTTCCGGCCATAAACTAGGATGTTCCGCTTTGCGGAGGTTTTGAGTGTGTGGAGCTTTTAAATATTCTTCGAGTGTTAGCTTTTGAACTATTGGACGTGCTTGGCCATTTAATACATCAACATTCTTAGGTTCTTGAAGTGAATGATGCTCTTGGGTTGATGCGAGCAAATATTTTCCCCTAAGTTTTGTAATCTTAGCATCAATTCCAGAGAACTTAACATTTTCGTTTTCAAATTCTAATAGGTGGAATGCGTTTTTTCCGACTAAACTTCCTTTCTCGACTGTTGGTCTTGCTTCAAGCCAGTTTGGACCAATGTTAGTAAATCGGTCCGTTCCTTTTCTTCCATAACCAAGTGCAACTGCAATTGTTTTTTCATTCTGACCTGGTTGGATATGAACTGGCAGTTCAATTGATCCTTTAGCTGTTTGAATGGAGACTATATCACCTTCAGAGAGATTTAATTTTTCTGCAGCTAAATGAGATACAGACGCATAATTATCCCAAACGATTTTTGTTATCGGGTCGGGTAGTTCTTGCAGCCATGGATTGTGTGCATGTTTTCCATCGAGAATTGCAAGTTTGGGATAAAGGACTAATTTAAGCTCGCTCTCGCTTAAAGTTGAATCGTTCTTAATAAAATTAAGAGATGACTTGGAAAAGCCAGAAGTGATTTTTTTCGCGTGTGAATATTCAATGTATCCATTTTGTAAGGCAGAATCCCAGAACTTTTGAAAATCTTTTTCTTTGGTTTGAAGCTTGAAATAACTGTTCCGCCAAGTTTCTTTTATAATATCTACTGCATTTTGATTTTTTCCGCTCCAAGACACTAAGCATTCTATTAAAGGTCTAACTTGACCAAATGGATTAATCGCTGGCTGTTGAATTGAAACAATCCCATTGCTTGGCTCAGAATCGTTCCACGATTCAAGCATATGCGGCTCCGGACAAACAAAGCCTGAAACTTCTGCGGTTTCATTTATTCTATCGGCGAACGTAACAACAAGCGGCAGCTCTTTTAATTTACCTGAGAAGTTTTTTGCATCCGGAATATCATAAGCGGGATTAAGTCCATAAATGAAAAGTGCCGCAACTTTTCCGGTCTGAACTTCATTTTGAAGTTCAGCCAAATCTTCATCGCTTCCTTTGAGCTGATTTGACGGAGCCGAAATATCTATTGTCGTTCCGTAATTTCCGAGAAGTGAATTTAAGTAGTTGACTAATATTTGAAGCTGAATATCGTTTACTCCGCAAACAACAAGAGATCTCCCTTTGGATTTCCACAATCTGTTAATCAATTTCCGTTTAAAGTTTGATTCAATAATCGGCTGGAACGCATTCGAGATATTTTTAACACCAGCGATTTTTTCAAGCTCATCTGTTAATTCAAGTAAAATATTTTTATAATCGTTCGGTGAAACCGCAATACGCTTATCTGCATTGCTTCCGGTTAATGACAGCCGCGATTCAAACTGAACGTGATAAGAGAACTCAGAATGTTCTCCATTAAGCTTTCTCGCTGAACGATAAGCATTTGAAAATTCAACCGGTGAAATCCAGGTCGCTAAGAAGTCTGCATCAATGCTTAGAATAACTTCAGCTTTATCGAAGTAATATTTTGGAAGCGTGCGTAATCCAAAAGATTTTTTATGTGAATCGAGAATAGCAGAATTTGAAAGCGGATCATAAACTATGTGTTTCGAATCTTTGAATTGTGATAGGAAAGTATGAATTGATGCATTAATCGTCGGACTTGTTACAGTGCTTGTTAAAAATCTTACTGAGCCATTGTTTCTTTTTACCTCTTCAATTTTGCTTTTTAGAGAAGCGTCAAACGTCTGCCAATCGGTTTCTTTACCTTGAACGACCGGATTCAGCAATCTTTTCGAATCATACAGCGAAAGAACCATTGCTTGACCGACGGCACACAATCCACCTTTTGAAATTGGGTGAGCTGGATTTCCTTCAAGTTTAATTGGCCTGCCATCACGGTTTTTTACTAGCACACCGCAATTTGCATTGCATCCATTACACACAGAAGTATACCAATAAGCTAATCCTGGAGTAATTTCTTCGGGCTTAACTAAATATGGAATTGCCTTTTCAATATTTCCTTGCTGACAGCCTGCAACCATTGCCCCAGCAAAAGTGAATCCGGCAAGCTTCAGAAATGTTCTTCTATCGTAAAGATGAACAATTTCTTCTTGCGGATTAGCTCTCTCTTTAACTTCAGAATCGTTTTTCAAATTTTTGTTTTTCGACATAACTTTTTCAGTTAATAGTTTAACTTAAAAATCAGTAATGACAAGCCACGCAATCAGTAGATGCTCTCACTTTTATTCCATTTAATCCATCTCTATTCGAATCTCTGTGGCAATTAACACACCAACCCATTGAAAGATCATTTACTTGACGAACTCGTTCCATAGTCTCAATTGCACCGTGGCATGTTTGACACTGAACGCCAGCTGCAACGTGTGGACGATGATCGAAATAAACGAAGTCGGGCAAGTTATGAACCTTCAGCCATTCAATCGGCATAGGATGTTTAGTTTCATCCTTTAATCGTTCATTATTCAATCCCATCGCATCATATATTTTTTTGATTTCACCCGAAACAATCAGATTAGGTTTACGTTGTTGTGCATCTGCGGAATCGTTTTCAGCTTTAACATTTACAAAGGGAGCTGTAATAAACTTATGGCAATTCAAACAAACGTTTGTTGGTGGAATTCCTGCATGCTTACTTTTAGCGGCTCCAAAATGACAGAACAAACAATCAACGCCAAGCTCGCCGGCATGAAGTCGATGTGAAAAAGAAATCGGTTGAACTGGTTCATATCCTTCATGATTGCCAGAGAATTTGAAATTCTGATAGTATGCTGAAATAAACATCAATAGAGCGAGAAAAACTCCGATCGATAAATAAATTGTAAAAATTTTACTTCTCATTTTCTAAATGATTTTGCTTTCAAATAGTTGAACATAGTTAACTTGGTTTCTCACAACCCTTTCGCGTGTAATACCACCAATTGATAACTGTTGCAAGTAAATAGTAAACTGCAATTCCAATGAAAAATGGGACTGCTGAACCTGTTCCTGTTATAGCAAATCCAATCAGAGTTGAAAAGATAAAAGGCCCGTATGCGGCCATCGCGGCAGTCCATCCTAAAACTCCTGCACCCTGTCTTGGTGAATGAGAAAAAATTATTGGATACTGACGGAATGTTGATGCATTTCCAACTCCTGAAAGGAAGAAAATAAAAAGCATCAATGCAACAAAGTAAGGGAATTGATCGAGCGAGGTTGGAGTCAGCAGTCCTGAAAAAGCCATCACGAGCACACATATAAATAAACCAATTCCAACCCAGTGAGTTAAAATTGCGCCGCCGGTTTTGTCTGATATTGGACCTGCAGCTACACGAACCGTGGAACCTACTAAAGGACCTAAGAATGCATAAGTAAGCGGATCCGGTGCATTTGAAAAGTCTCCATATACACTTTTTATTAGCAGAGGAAATGCAGCGGAAAAACCAGAAAACGATCCAAACGTCATAACATATGTAATCGTACAAAACCATGTGTGCTTATTCTTGAATATATCCAACTGTTCCTTAAATGATGCCTTAATAGGAACACTTCGAATAAGTAACCAAGCGAGTAATGCGAATATTATTAATAATGGTACATACCAAAACGCCGCATTCTGCAGCCAGATTTGTTTTTGCACGTCACCCTTCACAAAGGTTTGTGAATTGCCAGCTAAGGTTCCAAAAATCGAAAAGCCAATTATCCAAGGAGTAACAAACTGCGTTAAGCTTACGCCAAAATTTCCTATTCCAGCTTGGATCCCTAAAGCAGTTCCTTGAAGTCTCTTCGGAAAAAATATGCTCGTACTTGGCATGTAAGAAGAAAAGTCCCCTCCGCCAAACCCAGCAGAAAATGCTAGTATAAGAAAAACCCAATATGGAGTTGTTGGATCAAGAATTGCGAGCCCAATTCCGACACAAGGAATTAACTTCAACAGAGTTGCAAAAGTAATTACATGTCTTGAACCAAAAATAGGTATTAAGAAAGTATGTAAAATTCTTAATGTTCCTCCTGCAAGTCCCGGCATAGCCGCTAACCAGAACAACTGCATAGTATCAAACTTAAATCCAATCGCAGGAAGACGCACAACAATTGCACTTATCATAAACCAAGTTGCAAAAGAAAGCACAAGTGTGATTGTAGTTATTGTAAGCGTCTGCCACGCAATCTTACTCCCTTTTTCTTTCCAGAAGTTTGAATCTTCAGGATTCCATTCTTTTAACCAGGTTGACCTGCTCATAATAATTCCTTCTAAGAATTTTAGTTAATCTCGTTCTAACACTAAATCGGGTGAAACTGCGGCACTGTTTTTATTTCCATTCTCTTTGAGGATAGTGCCGTTTGCTGGTGTATAATAATCCTCGGCAAAAGCATCTTTTGGTTCTTTCAAAAAGATTATGCAATACAATAAACTAAAAGCCGCACCACCAGCTAATATTAAAAAGAATGTTTGCGAATCAACCAAGGAATAAATCACAAGATAAATTACTGCACCAACATTACCGTAAGCCCCAGCCATACCCGCAATTTGCCCGGTCATTCTTCGTTTGATAAGCGGAATGATTGCAAATGTTGCTCCTTCAGCTCCTTGAACAAACATTGAGCAGAGGACAGTTATCGCTACTGCAATCCAAATAGGCCATGCAGAATTAATAAAAGCCATTCCAAAAAATCCTAATGCAATGCCAAGCATATACAAACTCATTATCAACTTTCGGTTTTTCATTAAGTCTGAGATCAATCCACCAAAGGGTCTAGCAAACAGATTTACAAAGGCAAATGAAGCGGCAATCAATCCAGCGAATTCGGGACTGATTGCAAACGTACTCTCAAAAAAAGCAGGAAGCATTGAAACTACAGCAAGCTCAGCACCGAAGTTAGCTATGTAAGTTGTATTCAATGCGGCAACACTGCTAAAAGGATATTTCTCTTCATCTGGAACACCTTTCTTCAAAACCGGCAAATTGACTTGAAGAGATTTTACCACATGAAAGATATATACAACTATTAGTAAAGCATAAATAAGGTATAGATAATCATCTGAGAGTAAGCTGATTTTGTCGCCAAAAGTATCTGTGATTTGGATTTTGCTGACCCTCCATGCCAGCAATCCCAATGCGCCTACCAACGGGAAAGACCAAATCAAATATTGAACAAGGTCGCTGTAAGATGTAACAATCAGCGGTTGAGTTTTTTTCGTCCCATAAAATTTTTCTCCTTTCGGCGTATCTCTAACAACAAAGTAGTAGATGAATCCATAAATCAAAGCAACAATTCCATTAACAAATAAAGCCCATCTCCAGCCATCGACATTAACGCCGAGCCAATTTTCCATTACGGTTAAAGCAATCCAAGGCAAAGTCATCGCTGCCCATGCAGAACCGAAATTTCCCCATCCGGCATAAAATCCTTCGGCTCTTCCTATCATTTTTGGCGGGAACCATTGAGAAATCATCCTAATGCCGATTACAAAACTTGCACCTATCATTCCCAAAACAAGTCGTGCTGTTAATAATTGCATAAAGCTATTTCCAAAAGCAAATACGAAGGTCGGAAATGACATTAATACAAGAAGTCCTGAAAAAACAATTCTCGGTCCATATTTATCAATTAAAGCCCCGACAATAATTCTTGCAGGAATAGTAAGAGCAACATTGCATATCGCTAAAATTTTTATGTGCTCGGGTGTCAGCCAATTCACTTCTCTCAGCATTGTAGTAGCGAGAGGTGCCATATTGAACCAAACATAAAACGAAATAAAAAATGCAATCCATGTATAATGCAAAACCCTGATTCTTTCCTGGCTGAAATCTACCAATTCAACTTTTCTAACTTTTAACAGAATGGAAAACATAAACGAAATTCCTTATTTGATTATATGACTGTTTTATCAGTTGACTGACGAATTAACCTTTTAATTCCATACCACCTGACCACTTGCGGCTTTCTCCACAAGTACGGGTTTGGAACGACCAAAGCATGCACGAGTCGAGTGAATGGGAAGAATGCAATTATCACAAAGGCACCTATGATGTGAACTTTTACCATCCAGGGCATTGCTGTTATATATGAAATATCTGGATTGAAAGTAATTAACGACCATAAATACGGAGTTGCAGTTGCTGCATACCAAGTCGATCCCCAGCTATGAAACACAGCAACAAACATTCCGCTTAAAACTTGTATTCCCAAAATAGTTAGCAGAATCCAATCTGCTGGACTCGTTACGATTTTCATTTTAGGTGTTGTAAATCTCCTGATAATTATGCTGGTTAAACCGATCAGCGTCAGCAAAGCAAAAACGAATGCAGCAATTTCGAGAATGTAGAGTCGAAGTGGCTCGTTGTTCCATGCAATGATTTCTCGTGGAATGAGAAATGCTACAAAGTGTCCTGTTAGAATTACTATTATTCCATAATGAAACGGAACTAATCCCCAGAAGTGCTGCTTGTTTTCAAGAAACTGCGATGAAAGACTGGAGTAAGTAAAACTCTGCATTAAATATCTTCTAATCGAAAACAAAATAAATACAACGAATGCTACGTATGGAAATACAATGAATAACAATTGATCTGTAAAAAATGGACTTACACTACTCATGTTAGATTACTCCTAATTCTGAAGTATGGTTCACTTTGATTAACATGCTTATGATTTTTAATAAATTTTCATAAGGATTATTTTTCCCTTCAAAAGTGTCGAGGATTTTATTCAGCGCTGGAACAATAAACATTTCTGAAAATTCAGTTTGTTCCTCTTTCTCCATTCTCCCTAAAGCTAAAAGGACGTGAGTGATGTGATCTGGAAGGTCAGCAGATTCTTCCACTGCTAATTCACGAAGAGTTTCTCTCATCTTTACAAGGAACGACCCTCTCTCATAAGTTTCGCCAAATAAATGCCAGCCGATTTCAAGACTGCTGACTGGATTAATATCAAAAGTCTGTGTGTAGAGTTCTTCCAGTTCTTCTCTGCATAGATTGATAACTGAAGAATAGAACAGTTCAAAGTTTTCATTTATCTTCTCAATGGTATCTTCAAACAAACGAAATGCTTGTTCAGCATCATTTTCAGATTTTAGATTAAGAAGATTAATTTTGAATTCATTTAAGAGTTTATGATAGTCCTCGCTCGGATATCTAATCAATTTAGAAAGACTATCGAAGATCTTTTTACTAATCATTTTATAAACCTCTTTCAGGTTTTTCTACAAATCCAAAACCGACAGCCTGCTTATGTTCATGCGGATCTTTCATCATTTCAATTGCTTCTTCTCGATGCATTGGAGGGATGACGAATCTATCGTCAAAGGTGCAGAGAGAAGTTAATTTATAAATCGCTTCTGCTTCTTCTTTCGTACAGTCAGCTTCAGTTAACATTTTTTCTGCAACGCTCAATGGAATATCACCAACAGTTAGCGCTCTTCGATAAGTTCGTACTGCTTTTTGTTTCTTAAGTGCATACAAAACTTTTCCTTGATGACCAGCTCCAAATAAATTCCCTAAAAATTGAAGAGGAACTCTCGATTCTTCAATGTCATGGAAGAAATTATCTGATACACTTTGAACTTTATCATCGTTTTTATTTGCCATGACTGGAGACATTGGCGGAACATAGAATAACATTGGGAGGGTTCTAAATTCAATATGAGGCGGGAGTGCTATTTTCCACTCTTTAACGAATTTATAGATTGGAGA
>Ga0194113_10009392_pt1 | contig 11807 bp, 9 predicted proteins | sample TA2MahC200mmetaG_FD_146193 | JGI IMG/M metagenome (GOLD analysis project Ga0194113, IMG submission 146193) | Freshwater microbial communities from Lake Tanganyika, Tanzania - TA2015017 Mahale Deep Cast 200m | ecosystem: Environmental > Aquatic > Freshwater > Lake | place: Tanzania: Lake...
TTTTCACGAGAGAGGGGAGTCGCAGTCACGTCTGGACTGTTGACTGTTCTTCTTGATAGGGGTGCGGACGTAAACGCAGCCAAACCGGACGGCAGAACGGCTTTGCATGCCGCTGCTGCCCGAGGTCACAAGGAAGTCGTTGCTCTGCTGATTTCGCACCATGCCGACGTGAACGCCAGGACCAGGGACGGCCTGTCCCCTGCGGACTGTGCCCGCAAAGCCGGCCATCAGGACATCTGGCGGGGATTTTCTTGCCCGGGGCGGGTTTCGCGGTTATAGTGTCGCGTCGAGCCGGTCGGAGCCGGCTGGTCGGACAAAACAGAACAGAGCGCAAAGCGACACCAGGAAGGAGTGACTGATATGGCGAAGTCTCTGCACAGCATATGCCGATGGACGTTCAATGCGGGTAAGGGCGGGTTTGTGCCGGCGGATATCCGGCCGGACTGGGCCGGGGGGCGGTTTGGCACGCCGGAGATGATTCAACTGGTCGCGGATCGAATCCGGCCCCGGCTGCCGCGGAACGTCGTGCTGGGCGTCGAGCTGCACTACGATGCCGAGGTTGATGACAACAATGCCGCCGAGGTGGCGGATGCCTTGGTGAGCAACAAGCTCTACCTGGCGATGATCACGCCCGGCGCGCACACGCACTTCGCCTACGGCGGGATCTGCTCGCTCGACAAGAACGAGCGCAAGGCCGCCGAGGAGCTCGGGACCCGCACGGTCGATCTGGCCTACGGCAAGCTCCGCAAGGCCTGGCACCCGGAGAAGGCCCCGGCCTTCGTCATCTGGAACGGCTCCTTCGGCTACGATGTCGCCAGCGTCGCCGTCCGGCAGATGTACCAGAACCTCAAGGAGAGCGTCGCGGGCCTGTGCAAGTACGAGGCCAGGAAGGGCGGCAAGCTCTTCATCGCCTTCGAGCCCAAGCCCAACGAGGGACACCCCGCGATGCTGATCCCGACCGTCGCCAGCGCCATCGTGTTCTGGCACAAGATCGAGGAGGAGTTCGGCGTCTCCCGCAAGAACAAGGGCGTCAACAAGGAGTTCGGCCACTCCGAGATGATCGGCCTCGACCACGTCTACGACACGGTCGAGGAGCTCGACAACGAGATGACCGTCCACATGCACCTCAACAGCCAGGGCTACAACGACGGTATCATCTTGGGCGGCCCCGGCAAGTACGATATCGACCACGGCGCCCGGATTAACGGGATGAACATCGCCATCGCGGGTCTGATCCAGAAGGCCGGCTACGACCGCTGGAAGGGCCACGACATGCAGCCCCGCGCCTACGACAACACGGAGCAGGCGATCGACCGGGTGGTCCGCAGCGTCCTGAGCTGGGAGGCCTGCGAGAAGGCCGCCAAGGAATTGAAGACCCGCGAGGTGCTCAAGGTCCTCGCCCAGCGGGACACCGCCGCGGCCGAAGACATGATGCGCCACGCAGTCATCAACGCCCAGATGTACTTCGCCCAGATGTACGCGGGCTGAGAAGGTCCGCACCTGTTTTGACAACGTGAACCGGAGTAGAAACTCCAAGCGCTAATGACCAAGACAGTGGCGGTGGCTGGGTAACCCGGGCAAGTGCCGAAACAAGTCCCGTCAGGAACGAAAGAACACCCTCGGGTGGGCAGTGGCTTTCTTTCGCCCCTACGGGGCTTGGTGCCGTTTTGGACCTTGGTACCCACCGTTGAAACGGTGGGCTATTGTCGGTCGTCCCTGCGGGACTGTTGGGAGTCCCCGGCGCAGCCGGGATAAGTTCCTTGAGCGTGTTCTCCCGCAGCGAGGGAGACCACGCGCAAGCCCTGTCCTTCCGCTTCGCTCCGGACAGAGCTTGGACGTGCCACCCGACGGCTGCAGATTATGATCGTCAGGGCTCATTCGTGGCTGTAGGGTGGGGCTTGCCCCACCAGGAACCTCCACCCCAGGAAAGCGGTGGGGCAAGCCCCACCCTACATATCACCGGGCGTGCTCGTCAGAACTCATTGGATCCCATATAGGTTGGGTGTCGCCATGAATGCACAGTTGTCACGCAGAGAGTTTTTGAAAGCCATCGGCGCCGGGGCGCTTCTGCATGGCTGCCTCGGCACGACCCGGGCCGCTCGGTCCTCAGGCAAGCGGCCGAACATCGTTCTGATCATGGCCGATGACATGGGGTACTCGGACATCGGCTGTTACGGCGGCGAGATCAGTACGCCCAATCTGGATCGGCTCGCGGCGGGAGGGCTGCGCTTCTCGCAGTTCTACAACGCCGGAAGGTGCTGCCCGACGCGGGCGTCGCTGTTGACCGGGCTGTATCCCCACCAGGCGGGTGTCGGCAATATGGTGGGCAATCAGGGCTATCCCACGTACCAGGGCTATCTCAACGACCGTTGTGTCACGATCGCGGAGGCCCTCAAGCCCGCGGGCTATCATACGCTGATGGCCGGCAAGTGGCACGTCGGCGAGAAGCGGCCGCACTGGCCCACCGACCGGGGCTTCGACCGCTACTTCGGCCTGATCAGCGGGGCCGCGAACTACTTCGACATCAGCAAGACCAAGGGACCGGGCGTGGTGCGCCAGATGGCCTTGGACGATAAGCCCTACCAGCCGCCAAGGGACGGCTTCTACATGACCGATGCCTTCACCGACCACGCGGTGAAGTTCCTCGACGAGCACGGCCGGGACGAGAAGCCCTTCTTTCTCTATCTCGCCTACACCGCGCCGCACTGGCCGCTGCATGCGTGGCCCGAGGACATCGCCAAGTATAAGGGCAAGTACCTCAAGGGCTGGGACGTGCTGCGCCGGGAGCGCTACGAGCGGATGGTCAAGATGGGCCTGGTCAACGACCAGTGGCCCCTGCCGCCGCGCGACCGGGAGAACGGGCCCTGGGAGCAGGAGAAAGACAAGGAGTTGATGGACCTGAAGATGGCGGTCTACGCGGCCCAGATCGAGCGGATGGACCGCGGCATCGGGCGGGTCCTCGATAAGGTCCGGCAACTGGGCAAGGAACCGAATACGCTCGTGCTGTTCCTGGCCGACAACGGCGGCTGCCACGAGGGCGGCCCGCGCGGCTTCGACAATCGCAACAACGGCCTGCCGCCCGGCGGGGCGGACTCGTACATGAGCTACGGCCAGTCCTGGGCCAATGCGAGCAACACCCCCTTCCGGCGGTACAAGCATTGGGTCCACGAGGGCGGCATCGCCACGCCCCTCATCGCCTGCTGGCCCGGCGTGATCAAGAACACAGGCGGGATTACGCACGAGGTCGGGCACATCGTGGACATCATGGCGACCTGCGTCGATGTCGCCGGCATCGGCTATCCGCGGACCCACGGGAATCGACCGTTGACGCCGGCGGAAGGCAGGAGCCTGCTGCCGGTCTTCGAAGGCAGACAGCGCCGGGGGCATGAAGCGCTCTACTGGGAGCACGTGGGCAACCGGGCGGTGCGGCAAGGCCGGTGGAAGCTGGTTGCGGCGGCCGGCGCCCCGTGGGAGCTCTACGACCTCGAAGCGGATCGCACGGAGCTGAACAACCTGACCGCCGCGCACCCGCAGAAGCTCGAAGAGCTGAAGGCTCTCTACGAGAGTTGGGCGCAGCGCTGCGGCGTCCTGCCCTGGCCGATCAAGAAACCCAAGGCATGAAACGTTTGGAGTTCCGCGTTTACGCGGGTCCAGAGGTCTTGCGGCGCAGCCGCCTCCAAACGAATCCGCGCGGAACGAACAAGGAAGGCCGCACTATCAGACCCGCCTAATGAGTTTTGACGAGCAAGTTCGGTAATGTGTAGGGTGGGGCTTGCCCCACCGCTTTCCTTGGGTCCGGCTTCTTGGTGGGGCAAGCCCCACCCTACAACCACACCTTGCCTGGCGCGAGGCACATCGGCGAAACGACGGGTGCGGTGCAATTACCGGTCTTTGTCCGTCAAAACTCATAGGGCGGAACTCCGAACGAGTCTTGCTCACGATCCTGGATTGGACGCACCCTCCCGGCCGGATCAGGCGATCAGCATAGCGTCGCCGTAGGAATAGAAGCGGTAGCGCTGCGCAATGGCGTGGCGATACGCGGCCCGCATCCGCTCCAGGCCCGCGAAGGCGGCGACCAGGGCCAACAGCGTCGAGCGCGGCAGGTGGAAATTTGTAATTAGCGCATCCACAACTCTGTATTCATAGCCGGGCGTGATGAAGAGATTCGTCGTGCCCGCACCGGCCGCCACCTGCCCATCCTTGCCGACCGTCTCCAGCACGCGGGTCACCGTGGTCCCGACGGCGACGATCCGGCCGCCGGCACGACGCACCGTATCGATGGCTTGGGCATTCGCGGCGTCGAGGCGGTACCATTCATGGTGGATCTCGTGCTGCTCGACCTGCTCGGCGGCAATCGGCTTGAACGTGCCGGCGCCGACGTGCAGCGTCACATAGGCGAAGTGAATGCCGGCCGCTTTCAGTTGCGCGATCAGGCTGTCGGTGAAGTGCAGGCCCGCGGTCGGCGCGGCGACCGCGCCCGGGCAGCGGGCGTAGACGGTCTGGTAGCGTTGCAGATCCTGCTGCGCCTGGCGCAGGTCGTGGTCGCGCTGAATGTAGGGCGGCAGCGGCGGAAAGCCCACCTCGTTCAGCACGGCCGGCGCCTCCAGCGGCGTTTCGACCTCCAGCAAGCACACGCCGTCCGGCTTCTTCGCCAGCAGCCTGGCCGTACAGAAGCCGGCCCGTTCTCGATTCTGGATGTCGATGGACTCGCCGAGCTTCACCTTGCGGGCGCCCTTGAGCATGACCTCCCACCTGCGGGCGCCGTCTCGCGCCTGTGCCGGGGCCGGCGCTTGCCGCGTTGCTTCCCCTGCGGCCATGGCGGGGATGTCTTGCGGCCTCGCGGTCGCGCGGAGGAACAGGCCCTCCAACTGCCCGCCGGTCCGGCGGCGGGCGAAGAAACGGGCCGCCAGCACCTTCGTGTCGTTCAGAACCAGGCAGTCGCCCCGCCGCAGGAACTCACCCAAGCCGCTGAACCGGCGGTCGGCCAGCCCGCCCGTGGCTCGGTCCACCACCAGCAAGCGCGATTCGCTGCGGATTGCCGCCGGTTCCTGAGCGATCAACTCGGGCGGCAACTCATAATCCAACTCATTTGTTCTCATAGTGCCACATTATCAGACCTCGGCCCTTGCAACAAAAAATTTCGTGCCCAATAATAGGGCGATTTCGCAGGTTGGGCCCGCAGGGAGGATTTTTGCCACAAGGCCGGGGGGCCCGCGTCCGATACCGCCAGTGCGACGGACAGGTGCGGCGCGAGCCTCCCGCGTGAGCACCGCCGCGCCGCACGCCGGCAGGAGGCCGACGCGACGCAGGGCCGGGATGGCCGCGCCAGGGATGCCGCAACGAAACCACCGTTTCGAAGGTTACAGCCGTGTACTCACCGGGACAGTTCGAACAAATGGCTGCATCGCTCGCCGGGCTGGGCCGGGATGACCTCAAGCAGCGCATCAAGAACTTCCGAGGTCGTTTCAAGCTCGACTTCTCCGACGACTACCTCGACGCTCTCACCCTCGACCGCCTGCGGCACCTCCTGCTGGCCGCCCTGATCAACGCCAGAGCCGAACGGTAGCATTCCCTCTGTCTGTCGCCATACGGGCAGGATGCCCTCAGAACATGTATGAAAACGTGTCGCGGACATCTTGTCCGCGCGTGTCGAGGGCCTCTGGCCCTCGAATCGAAGGCGGGACGCCCGCGACACGACAGATGGCGGTTTTCATACACGTTCTCAGGGCGAACGGCCGGCTCTTCTGTCCGTCGAGCTGCCCGCGATCACTGGGCGGGGAACAGGGCCTGGATCGTGTCCCGCATTTCCTGCTCGGTCGGGTAGGCGAACACCGTGGTCATCTGAAGATCCCATCGGCTGGCGCGCGGCGGCCGCCGATAAAATTCCGTCTTGTGAGGCAACCCCGTAATGCGGTCAATGTAGATCCACCACCGGTCGTGTGCGGCGGCATTCGCGCCGCGCTGCGACCCGCGGACCTCGTGGACGTCGAGGTCCTTCCCGCCGGCCTCCGGAGGGGCGGCGGATGGCTCCAGCCTGGTGTCCGGGGAGATCCGCTCCAGCTCGCGCGCCAGACAACTGACCATGATTTGCCGGACCCAGCGGCGCTCGTCCTTGTTCAAGCGTCCCACGGCACGGATTCCCGTCCGGAGCTCGATGGTTTCCTTCCGGTCGTTGCCGAGGTCGTACAAGACACATTCCTGCGTTGTCTTTCTGACGAATCGATTCGAGCCGCGGGCGATATAGAACTCGTGCGCGAGTCTGCCGGTGTGGGCCGTGGTGAGGATATGAACGTTCTTGACCTGCGCGAGGGCCTTGAGCACCTCGTTGTCAAAGGTTCCGGAGGCCGTAGGGGCGGTCGTTCGCAAGAGCGTGATGAAGCTCACGACCGCGACGCCGATCACGGCCGCGCGGACGAGGGTCTCCCGCCGGAACCTGCCGGATTGCGGGGCGGCAAGTGAATCGGGGGAGTACTCGGATGCAGGTGAGCAGGCCGTCCCGGCGGCTGGAGCATCGCTCCAATCCGCACAGGAACCGGAGATCCCGTGCAGGACATCCACACTGACGGGGTACCGATACAGGTCCGACCTTTGTTCAGAAGCCTCCCGCAAGTCGTCTCCGGCGTGGTAGACCGTCCGGACGGGGGCGTTCTCCCGGGCGGCGATCCTCTCGATCGTGCGCTGCAGGCTCAGGGCCCCGGCCCGGCATACCGGGCAGATGCCGAGATGCGCGGTGACCGCTGGCAGTTCATCCCGCACCGCATCGGGCCCAACGACGTAATCGAAGATCTCCGCCGCCGAGACCTCCCCGCAGGCCACAGGACCGTCCGCGAACGGCACGGGCGCGGCGCCGGTCTCCGGCGGTACGGGCGTTTCCGCCGGCAGGGCTATCCTACCGTCGTGGGCATCGTCTCCGCATCGCTCAAGACGGATCCGGCCCGGATTCAGGGGCAGGACGCCTCCGGCCCGATAGGATTTTAAGACCCGGCCCAAGCGCTTCAACTGCTCGGCCGTGAGATTCAGTTTCCGGACGGTCCTCAGATCCTCGGCGCACGCCGGGCACTGATCCACGTGCACGGTCACCGGAGTGGGAATCCGGATCGCCGGCGCGGCCGCGGCAAGCTCGGGAAGGTACGGTTTGGCGTCGGCACAGGTGACGTGCGTCTCGAGCAGGCGGAACTGCTCGGTCAAGGCTTCGATCGTCTCATCCCGGCCGGAACCGGCGCGGCGCGGGCTCTCCTGCGACTGGCACAGGACCTCGCGGAGGCGGCGAATCTGCTCCCGGCAGACGGGACAGGCCGCCGCATGACGGCGTACCGACGCCGGCACGGCCCCTTCCTCCGGGCAGACAAGATCATAATAGTAGATCTGCGCCTCCTGACAGAGGCGTGCGTTATCCGACGCTCTCATGAAAATCCCTCATGCACCGGCGTTTTGCGGAACTCCGGTCAGTCCGCCGCCAGCGTATCGCGAAGCCTCCTGACGCTCGCGGCCAAGTACCGGCTGACGGTTCTGACGTTGACACCCATACTGGTCGCGATCTCCCTGACGCTGTAATTGTCCCGGTATCGCAACACGAAGGCCTGCGCCTCCCGCGCCTGGAGATGGCGGGCGAAGTAGGCGATCCTGGCGTTTCTTTCCTCCGTGTCGTCTATTGAGGCGTTTCCCGGATGGCGATTGTTGACGGAAATCCCGGTTTCACCGGCGTATTTCTTCAGGGCCCGATAATAGGTTTCCCGTGCCCGCATGGAATCCACGATATGATTGACGACGGCACGGTACAGGTAGCTCTTGAGGTAGCGTACTCCGACCGGCACGGGTTTGCGGATCAGGACCAGAAAGAACTCCTGAAAGAGGTCCTCTTCCGATTTGTCGCGGGCCTGCAAACGGATGATGGCGCGGATGAAATCGGCGTACTCGTTCAATATCTGGCTGGCCCGCTGAACGCGGTCCTCGTCGGGTATGCCATCTCTTCGGACCCTTGCCACAACCGGTTGCTCCAGAAGCAACCCTCCGCGCCCTTGGGATGGGAAGACCACACTCCCCATACCGGGCGTCGCACCCATTGGGCACTCTATCGATTATAACCGGACGTCACCGGATGGCAAGCCCCATGCTGCCCGGAAGGTGAACAGATTAAGGAAATTGCCTACATTGCGGAATTTGGGCGCAATTTTCACCCGCGAGCCGCAATCGTCCGAACTATGACTGGGGATCTATTGACAAGGGACGTAGGATTTGGTAGTACTTTAGGCGTGCTCGCGAGAGTGGTCGCGACACAACCTGGTCCATCCCAACAGGTGGGATGGTTACGGAGTTGCAGCCAGGCATGTATCTTCGGGTGGATGGGTCGCTCTTCGAGGGTAAGAGCGATTGATCGCCCGGAGGGCCAAGAACGCTGCAATCCGCCGGAATGACCAAAGGGTTTCCGATAGTGGAAGCCCGACGTGTTGATCAGGAAAGGACAGGGTATGCAGACAGACTCTTCACTTCCGGCCCCTCCGGCCGAGCGCTCAATCCCCAAGAGCGGCGCCCAGATCATTGTCGACGCACTGTGCGCCCACGGTGTCGGGACGGTTTTCGGCTACATCGGGGCGTCCGTATTGCCTTTATTTGACCGGCTATCGGATTCCCAGGAACGGCCGTGCCAGGTGCAGCTTGGCACTTAGGTCCTTGAGGTCCCTCAGGTCCCTGCGAACTTCGGAGCCCCAGGGGCTCGATCGAAGGCAATTGACACGATGGAATTGACCGTTATATGATTTGGACCCTCTTGGGTTCCTCTGAAAGGAGAGCAGATGTCTTCTGAGTCGCAAACGTCGGCCGGCACTGCCGGGGCCGCCACCGTCAAGACCGGCGCCCAGATCGTCGTCGATACCCTCGTCGAGCTCGGGGTCGAGACGATGTTCGGGTACACCGGCGGCGTGGTGCTGCCGCTGTTCGACCGGCTCTACGATGCCCCGATCCGGTTCATCATCCCCCGGCACGAGCAGGGCGGCTGCCACATGGCCGATGCCTACGCCCGCGCCAGCGGCAAGGTGGGTGTCGTGATCGCCACCAGCGGCCCCGGCGCCTGCAACCTGACCACCGGCCTGGGCACCGCGATGATGGACTCGATCCCCCTGGTCGCACTGACCGGCCAGGTCCGCACGGAGCTGATCGGTAACGACGCCTTCCAGGAGGCGGACACGACGGGCATCACCCGGCCGGTCACCAAGTACAATTCCATCGTCAAGAACATCAAAGACCTGGAGCGAACGGTCCGCGAGGCATTTCACATCGCCTCGACCGGCCGGCCTGGCCCGGTCCTGGTTGATCTGCCGGTCGATATCTCGGTCGGCAAATACACCTGCAACGGCAAGGCCAAGATCGATCTGCCGGGATATCGGGTCCGCACGAAGGGCCATGCCCGCCAGATCTCGATGGCCGCCGAGGCGATCAACAAGTCCGAGCGGCCCGTCCTCTACGTTGGCGGGGGTGTCATCGCGGCCAACGCCGCCGCGGAGCTGCACGCGCTCGCGCAGAAGGCCCATCTGCCTGTGACCATGACGCTGCTGGGCCTGGGCAGCTACGATCAGCGCAAGCCCGAGTCGCTCGACATGCTCGGCATGCACGGCTCGGCCTACGCGAACTACGCGGTCCAGGAGTGCGATCTGCTCATCGCGGTCGGGGCGCGGTTCGACGATCGCGTCACCGGCAAGGTCGCCACCTTCGCCCCCCACGCCAAGGTCGTCCATATCGATATCGACCCGTCGAGCATCTCCAAGAACGTCCGCGTCGATATCCCCGTCGTCGGCGACGCCAGGTACATCCTGGCGGCGCTGGCCGAGGAAGTCGAGTACCGCGAGCGCGAGCCGTGGTTCCGTAAGATCGCCGAGTGGAAGAAGAAGCACCCGCTCCGCTACGACAAGAAGGCCAAGACGATCAAGCCGCAGTACGTCATCGACGAGATCTGCCGCCAGACGAACCACGAGGCGATTATCACAACCGGCGTCGGCCAGAACCAGATGTGGGCGGCCCAGTTCTACACGTTCACCCGGCCGCGGCAGTTCATCAGCTCCGGCGGCCTGGGCACGATGGGCTTCGGCCTGCCCGCCGCCATCGGCGCCCAGATCGCCCGGCCCGATGCCACGGTGATCGACATCGACGGCGACCACAGCTTCAACATGACGATGACCGAGCTGGCGACCGCGGTGCAGTACGAGCTGCCCATCAAGGTCTGCATCCTGAACAACGGCTACATGGGCATGGTCCGCCAGTGGCAGGAGCTGTTCTACAACCGCCGCTACTCGTGCAGCTTCCTGAAGAACCCCGACTACGCGAACGTCGCCCGGGCCCTGGGGGCCGTCGGGATCACCGTCGAGAAGAAGGAAGAGGTGCCCAAGGCCATCGCCCAGATGCTGGCGGAAAAGCAGCCCTGCGTCGTCGACTTCCGCGTCGAGCGGGAAGAGAACGTGTGGCCCATGGTCCCCGCCGGCAAGAGCCTGTCCGACATGGACGGCCTGGCGATCCTGGAGAGCATGGCGTGAGAATTGATTATTGATAATGGACCACTGATGATTTGGGGCGCAGGCTTTGTCTCTTGTTGGGCATCGGTCGCCCCGCGAATCATCGATTATCAATAATCCCTAATCAATCCGATGAGGGTTATCGCATGAAACACATCATCAGTGCCTTGGTCGAAAACAAGCCGGGCGTCCTGGCCCACGTCGCGGGGATGTTCGCCGCCCGCGGGTTCAATATCGATTCGCTGGTCGTCGGGCGGACCGAGGACCCCGACCTCAGCCGCATGACGATCGTCGTGATCGGCGACGACCGGATCGTCGAGCAGGTCCGCAAGCAGCTCGGCCGCATCGTGCCGGTCGTCAAGGTCCAGGACTTCGCGGGCCGGCCCGTCGTCGCGCGGGACCTGATGCTCGTCAGCGTCGCGGTCCCGCCCGAAAAACGGCCGGAGGTCTTCGCCCTGATCGAGATGTTCCGCGGCCACGTCGTCGACATCAGCCCCAAGACCGTGATGGTCGAGGTCAGCGGCCCGGAGTCGAAGATCGAGGCCTTCATCGACGTCTGCCGGCCCTACGGCATCAAGAACGTCGCCCGCACGGGCACCATCGCCATGCCCCGCCAGGGCACCGCGGAGGAGTAGTGCTTCATGCCAATTGAACCTCCGGGTAGGGGCGACGGGTGGCAGCGGCAAGCGGAGTCTTCGGAGCTTGCCGATGGCGGATAGGCAAACCATCGGCAAGCTGCGCTTGCCGCTGCCACCCACCTGGAAAGTCAATGGTCATGAAGCAGTAGGGCTGTCCCTCGTCGTCTGTCATACGGGTCCTGCTTGAGAATTTCGGCCTGGCTCAAGAGACGGCCTTCTCGGGTACCAAAGGACGGGTGGCAGTGGCAAGCGCAGTTTTCGGAGCTTACCGATGGTTTTGCCTCCGGGCCATCGGCAAGGCCTGCGCAAAGCCTCCGGCCTTGCCGCTGCCACCCACCCAGACGGTTACCCAGTTCGGTATCAGGCCGGGCGGCTGAGGGGGCTGAACCGGCGGACGTACTCGGCGTTCTCGGCCGGCTGGTCGCTGTAGCGGTCGTAGATGCCGATGATCACGGCGTCGTTGGGCTTGATCGATTCGAACGTCTGGCGGAAGGCCTGCTCCACCCAGGGCTTGCGGTCGGACAGCCGGCCCGCGGCCAGGATCTTGAAAGCCAGGCACGGCCGGCGGGTCTGGCGCATCGCCCGGAACATCCACGGCGGGTCCTGCGACAGGTAGACCTCGCCCACCGGGAGCGGCACCTGCCCGAGCAGTTTCTCCAGCTCCTGG
>Ga0194113_10009401_pt1 | contig 11800 bp, 8 predicted proteins | sample TA2MahC200mmetaG_FD_146193 | JGI IMG/M metagenome (GOLD analysis project Ga0194113, IMG submission 146193) | Freshwater microbial communities from Lake Tanganyika, Tanzania - TA2015017 Mahale Deep Cast 200m | ecosystem: Environmental > Aquatic > Freshwater > Lake | place: Tanzania: Lake...
CGGTTTCCTTGCCGCGGCGGTAGCTGCCGGCGAACCGCATGCGTTCGATGTCCGCGCAGGTTTCCAGGTGGCGGGTGAGGGCCTGAACCGTCTCGTCCGCCTCGCACCAAAAGTGGCGTTTCGCCGCGGCCTCGGCCACGCGGAGACCGTGGAGGATCAGTGCCTCCGTCCGGGCCCCAAACCCCTTGAGCGTCCGGACGCGCTGCGACTCGCACGCCTCCCGCAGCGCAGCCAACGTGGTGACGCCCAGTTCGCGGTACAGCACGGACGCCTTTTTCGGACCAAGGCCGGGAATGCGGAGCATGTCGAGCACGGTGTCCGGGATCTCCTCCCGAAGCGATTCCAGTTGCGGCAGGGAGCCGGTCCGCGCCAACACCGTGCATTTCTCGGCAACCGACGTCCCCACCCCGTCAATCTCCAGCAACCCGGCGGGGTTTTCGAGCACGATCTGGGCCACGGACGCGGACAAGTCGCGGATCGCGCGGGCCCCGTTGCGGTAAGCGCGGACGCGAAACGCGTTGGCCCCCTGAAATTCGAGCAGGTCGGCGACCAGTTCCAGGGTGTCGGCGATGTGGGCGTTTGTCAGCACGCGGGACTCCTCCGGGCACGGCACCGGCGTCGCTAAATGTGCAGTTCGATGACGTCCTGATCGTGCAGCACATAGTCTCCCTTGACATTGGTCCCGTCGTGGACATGGCTTCCCCAGATCCGTGCGCACTTGAGATTCGCGGCAAAATCCTTGTGGATCATCTCGGCGATCTCCAACAGGGTTCCTCCGCGGTGAATCGTGTACGGCCGGTCGAAGTCCGCCTTCTTGTTCGGTTGTTTGGTGTACACGCGAACGACATCCAGCGCCTGGTAGATCGCGTCGCGCAGCACCTCAAGGCCGGTGCCCAACTGGGCGGAGATCACGTATTCGGTGAAATCAAAGAGGCAGAACTCGTGCAGCGCCTGCAGACGCTCTTCCGCGTCCGGCACGTCGATCTTGTTGGGCACCAGGAACGTCCGCGTGAAGGCCAGCCCGACGTCATCCTCGTGGAGGTAGGACGTGCGTGCCAGGCGCGTGCGCGTCTCACTGATCTTCGTCACCACGGCCTGGAGCTGGTCGATCCCGTCATCGCTGCCGAGATCGGCCATGAGGAGGACGAGATCAGCGCCGCGGATCAGCCCGAGCACGTTGGGTTCGAGGAACTCCGCAGTGATCGGCGGCGTGTCGATCAGCTGGACCATGACATCTTTCCAGGGCATCATTCCCGGGATGGGCTCGTGGGTGGTGAACGGGTAGGCGGCGACTTCAGGCCTCGCCCGGGTGAAGGCGCGGAGCAGCTGGCTCTTGCCGACATTCGGCGCTCCGATGATCACGGCCCGTCCCGCCCCCTGGCGGGGAATCCGCGGGCCGCCGCCTTTCTTGGTGCCCACGCGGCGACTCTGCTGCTGCTGCTGCTCCTTCTTCGCCTTGCTGATCTTCTGTTTGAGTTCGGCGTGCAGCTTGTCCGTGCCCTTGTGTTTGGGCAGCTCGCGCAGCATGGTCTGCAGGCACTCCAGCTCTTCCTCCGGCGTGGAGGCGCGGCGATACGCTTCCTCGGCTTTCCGATACTGGGGTGTCAGATTGGCGGGCATGACGGCAACCTCGGGCCGGGCACGTCGCAATTCGCTGGGGCACGCCGCGGGGGCACACGCCCCAACCGACCTTGAGTTTAGCCCACGTGCCCACGTGTTGCCAAGCAGCGGACGAAGAGCGGATGGGGTGCCCGCAAGGCACTCAGCCCGCAAGACACTCGGGTTGCGGCGGCCCCGCGGGCCACGCCCTGACGCGTGCTGGGGCGGACGATTCACGAAGGCCTGCAGTGACCCGATTCATCGGGTCCGATGTTACCCAGAGCACTCGGACCGCATGAATGCCGTCTACAAACGACAAACGGTCCATGAATACTCCCGGCCAGGGCGGCGCCACGCGTCGCAGCGCCGTCGCGCGCGGACGGAAGCCACCGCGTTGCGACCGTTGAACCCCCTCGAAAAACGCACGCGCGGCGTGTTACTTGCCGATCGTGCGCCAGCCCGTTTCGTCCCACGGCTCAGTGGCCGGCGGCGCTGGAGAAACCGGGCGGGTCCGCACTGTCCGCCGACCAGCGTCCTGCTCCCCAGGCCACGCGATCGTGACGTGGGCCCATGCGTGCCTGGCGGTGAGTGTCGCCGTCTGGTCCCGCGGATTCAACAGAGACGGCGCGGCGTGTTGTTGCGGCGAGACGGGAGTGGCATCGGGGTCGGGAACCGGCTTCGGCGGCGATTGACTGCTTCGTCCGTTCGCAGGTGCCCCAAGGGCCGGCAACGGCACGGGCTGAGAGGAGTTCGAGGCGTCGGCCGGCGCGGGCGCGCCTGCCGAAGACTCGGCCGGCGGTTGACCGGGATCGATTCTCTGAAGCGTGGACGGAGGGTTGCTGAGCTTGAGGCTTGGTTGCACATCAGCGGGCTCGCCACCGGGCACCGACTGAATCGGCGCCAGGCCGCCTGAACTGCCCGGCGTCAAGTTCGTCGGAGGCATGCCGCCTGGCGAGTTGGCACTGGGAACAAGCGTGGGACCCGGCGCGGCATACGGAGGTGCCACGGGCTGGCCGGGCAAAAAGCCCCCCACCGGCGACACGGGCGACGCCGGCGCCACGGGCGATATCGGCGCCACGGGCGACACAGCCGTTGGCGGCGTTGACCAGCCCGGTGCCACCGGGTACGCCGTCGTCACCGCCGCGGCTTGGGCCGGCGGTGGATCACACATACCGAACAGCCGGCCGAAAAACCCGCACGATCGCCGCTCCGCCTCCCACGTGTAGGTCGTGCACGGACTCATCACGGTCACCGGGTATCCGGTGACCGGGTCGGTGGTGGTCACCGGTCGAAAGGCGGTTACCGGCACTTGCCTCCACACCGTGCGATAGGACGTCGCAGGTGTTCCGCCCACGATCGGAGCGGCAGCGACGCCCGTTGGCGGGCAGCACGTCCCGCCCGTGGGTGCCGGGTAACCAGCGTAGGTGACGGGGCCGGCGACTGGCGGAGCCGCATACGCCGTCGTTGGCTGAGGCTGGTAGGCCGGCCCGGGCGTAACGCGGTAGACGGTCGTCGGTGCACCTGCCGCGTACGCCGCGCTGGGAGCGTAGTAAGCTGCCGTGCCGGCGGGAGCCTGGTAGGCGACTTGAGGAACGTACGCAGGCATTGCCGTGCCGGGGAGATAGTAGGTGACGACCTGGTCATCCGGTCGGCGTCCGAACAGCCAGTCGAGGATCGGTCCGCCTTGAGCCTCCGAGACGAAGCCGCCGCTCGCAGCGATCGTCAAGCAGGCATAGCCAATTATCGCTCGCCAAGTCCCGTGCATCTGCTCACCCCAGCTGACGTGATCCCCGAACACCGGCAATCGTTCGAAGGAACGGTTGCCCGCGCCTCCCGCGACGCGCGCAGCCGCACGGTTCCTCGTGACGTCGCGGCGTATCCACCACGCTGCGTGCGGCTTAGCCTTCGCCGACGCGGACTCCTCGGCACCGCCAGCTCGCTCCGCAGCTGACGCACGGTTCTCGCAAAGGACCGCAATCGGCGCGCCCCAGGCCTGATGAATGGTAGGTCATCGTCGCCCGGCAGTTGACCAGAAACTCGCGGAATTCCCAAGAAATGCCGCTGAGGCGGACTGCCATGACAATCAGACAAGACCGGCCGAGCACGGAAACCTGCCGAAGTGCGCAATGTCAACGGACGCGGCAATCTGCGACGTCAGCACCGCCGGTAATGCCGGACGCGCCGGTCGCAGGCCTTGGTCCGGTCGGCGGGCTTGGGGAAAAGGTACCGCGCCGCGGATTCGCGTCGGGCGCAAGAAAAGACCGCCGCATCCGCGCGTTCGCGTCACGCACGGCGAAATTCCCACAGGTCGTACAACGCGAAGAACAGCGCTCGCACATTCCCGTCGTGCACGGCGTACAGGTCGTCGACTTCGGCGGTCGATATCGTCGCGCCGCGTTCAGCGACCAGCTTCTCGACCAATTGCCGGGCTGTATCGAGCGGGCAGCGGACTTCCACGAGTGTGGGAAGGCCCATGCTCCGGTGTGCCGTGACCAGCAAGCCGGCATGTGTTTGCCGGCAGCGATGTTGCAGCGAGCGGCGAGCCAGCCAGGCCATTTGCTCGTAACCGTCGACGACCAGCTGCGTGGTTGCCCGCCAGGATCGCCAACCCGCGAGTGCGGCGGCCGGAATTCGCCGTTGCCCAACGTGGAGCGTGTGCCAGTGCACGGTCCGCCCTTCGCGTTCCAGCAGCGGTACCAAGGCGTGCAGAAGCGTCGACTTGCCGCTGCCGTGCGCGCCGACGACCTGCCCCCACCATCGCTGACGCGCAAGTCGCTCGATCAACCGCGGGGCACTCGCGCCTGCCGCGAATTGATAAGCCAGCGATCCCGGGCGCACGTACCGTGTCGAGAAGGGATTCGTGTGTTCGTCCGTCATGGCCATCCGACCGGCCCCCCTCCGCCCCACGAGTTCGCTGGTGGGGGCGTACTGTCGTCCGCCAAGCGTGGCCGACACCGCGCGTGCGGCTTTCAGTCGTCCTCGTCTTCAACCTCGTCGGGCTTGACGACCACCCTGGCCTTTGGTTCTTCCTGTTCGGCACGCGGCCATTTCGGAATGTCGCCGAGGACAAACGCCTGTTCGAAGAAGGCGTCCTTGCCGCGTCGCAGGAACACGCGGAGGCGCACGCACCAGCGGATCTTCAGGGCCACGCCGAAGTAGGTCAAAGGGCTGTTCGGCAGCCGCGTGTGGAGCAGACGCAGCGCGCGCAAGTCGCGTTCGGGCACATCCGCGGGCACGAGTCGTTCGAAGTAGTGGACTGCCAGATCCTCGTCACCCTTCCCTTCCGTATGCCAGAGCACGGAGACTTCCAGCGCCTGGATATCGTCGGCGTCGACGGCATCCAGCTGGTATTCGCACTCGAGCTCTTCCCCGGGGCGAAATGGGCGGTGCTGGTCGCGGACGCGAATGCTGATCAGGGGCTCCACAAGTCGTCTCCTGACTCGGTCGGTGGCGGATAGACGACGATCGGGAAACTGCGTTCGAACACGGGCCAGGAGCGGGCGTGCCCGCGGACGACCAGCATCCAGAGAATGGCGTTGTGTTTCGCCTGGAACGAGTGCATGACACGATGCGGCACCAGCAACTCCGTCTCACGCTCGAACGCCCGCCCAGGCTCGATCTTGACGTCTTCTTCCATGAACACGCGGTCGCAGAAGACGCGGCAGCGTTCGCTGCGGATATCCGTGCCCTGCCGGTAGGTCGTCTCCTCCTCGCACACCAGCGACAGCTCCAGCCAGTGAACCTGCAACCGGCCGGCCTGGGACAGGAACAGCTGGTATTTGCGACCCGGACGCAGGGGGTGGTCGGAGATCTCCACGTTGGTCGGGCCGATGCCCGTGTGCAGCAGCATTTGCTTGAGGAAGTAGTACGTCGCCCAGATACCGATGACGACGAAGGGAAGCACGAAGAAGGTCAGGAACCAATCCGGCGCGCGGGCCAAGTGGCCTTTGACGACGATCGCCACCAGCACGGCGGTGATCCCGTTCCACACCAGGAAGAACGCCGAGGCGGCGGAGAGCACCCAAGCTCCGGCGTGCGTGACGGGCAGTCGGTAGGCCAGGCGAATGCCGGGGCTGTTGGTCAGATTGGCATCGCGAGGAACGGACGGGTAATCGCGCGGCGACGATGCCGCGTCGCCCGTCAGATCGAGATTCGCCGCGCGCTTGGCCATGGCCGATCGCCGCTCGGCAGATGTCCCCACGTGCAGCACCGTGTAAATCACGCCGCCGCCACCGATCAGCGTGAACGAGACCATCGACAGCACCATCAGCCAGTACCCGAACCCCGGGTGGAACAGTCGAGGCGCTCCGTCGACCACCTGCGAGGTGATCAGGTAGGTCAGCGAGACGGACCCCAGCAAGAAAAGCGTGCCAAAGAAGAACGCCTCCCACACACCGGCCAGCAGTTGCGAGCCGGTGCGGCGGTCTCCTCGTTTCTTCCCCCACAGCCGAAAAGTCCGGGCCACAATCACAGATTCCCGATGTTCACGGTGCAAGTGCTACCGACGGCACCCGCGCGGGCCATCGATCGGAACCCCCTTTGATAGCTGGTTCCCCCCGGTTTCGACAAGCTGGCAAGAGCAACTTCCCCGCATCGGGGCCGCGCCGGACGGGTCCGGCCCACCCGCGATCGCCGTGTCCCACTCGTCGGAAACCCGTCGACCATCCCGTCGGGGGGCATTCCCGGGCGAGGTCCGCACGCTCGCGGTTTGCCTGCACTCGACCGCAGGTTCGGTGCGCGGGCGTCCCGGCGCGCGCGACAACGCGCCTTGCGGGCGGTGACGTCGGCGCACCGACCGGCCTGATCCGAAATCCAAAGTCGCGACAGGCGGCTCGCGAAGTGACGCCGGCGGCGAGCCGCGACGGCCGCCGCGGCCGCGACGGCCGAGGCGGCCGAGCTGATTCCGCGAGCCCGTTCCGACATCCAAAACCGGACTGCTGGCGGGCGTTCCGCACGTCAGACACGTTCGCGACGGAAGCCGATTTTCTCCAGCGACGCGTACACTTCCTCCAGGGTCTTCTCGCCAAAATTCGTGATGCCCAGCAGGTCGTTTCGCGTGCAATGCAAGAGATCTTCGACCGTGAAGATCCCGCGTTCTTCCAGGCAGTTGGTGGTGCGCACGGACAGGCCGATCTCCGCCGTGCTCAGTTCCAGACGCTGCCGCAGGTTGCGAATGTCCTCCTCAGCCTTGCTCAATGGAATCCGGGTCCCCATGGGTTTCCCTCCCCTCGTTGGTGAGACGTCGGCAAATCACACGACCAGCGAAACACGGCACCGGGCCGGCTGGGGGCCGCGAGTTGTCGGCCTTCCCCACGGCATTGGGCGCGCGTACGGGCAGCGGCGGGCCACGTCGTGCTGGCCAGTTCCACGGAGCGTCGCACGACTCCATTTCCCGCCCGCCGGAAGCGCGTCGCTGCTGCCAGCACCGGTCGGACCAGTGGCACGGTCTTGGCACACTGGTGGGCGACAGTATAACGAGGCGCTGGCGGAACGCGACAAAAAAATTTGAAAAATTTGGGAAAATCCCGCCGCGCGAAACGCTAGCACCCGCGAACGCTCCAGGGGGGCTGCCAGCCGCCTCGTGCGATCTCGTATAATGCACGCCACACACGCGCCTCGGACACTGCCCGGCTCAAGGGGGCCGGCGTGCCTTCGGATCAGCGGTCCGGGAGTCCCCGATGCGACGTGCCAGGACGCCGATGGAGACTGCCCGTACTTCCACCACCTGATGCGCACATGGATGGGATCTTATCATCATTGACGGACGTGCAGCGGCAGGCGGTGCAGCATGTGGACGGTCCGTTGCTGGTCCTGGCCGGGCCGGGCAGCGGGAAGACACGCGTGATCACGCACCGCGTGGCGCATCTGCTCGCCCAAGGCGTCCCTGACGAGCAGATCGTGGCCCTGACGTTCACCAACAAGTCGGCCGAGGAGATGTGCCGCCGGCTGGAACATTTAGCGCCCGGCCGGCGCGTGTGGGTGGGGACGTTCCACCGATTCTGCGCGCGGTTGTTGCGCCAGCATGCGCCGCTGGTGGGGCTGCGCGAGAACTTCACGATTTACGACGCCGACGACAGCCGCCGGATGGTTCGGGAGTCGATTGCCGACGCGAACATCACGTTGACGCACGAATCGCCGGCGCGGATTGCCGCGGCCATTGGCTGGGCAAAGAGCGATCTGGTGACGGCGGAGGCGTATCGGGCCGAGTCGTGCAACCCGCTGGCGGCGCTCGTCGAACGCGTCTATCCGCGTTACTGCAAGCGGATGCTTGCCGCCAACGCCGTGGACTTCGACGATCTGCTGCTGTACGTGGAACTGCTGCTGCGCGACAACCCCGAGTTGCGGCACCTGCTGGATCAGCGGTTCCGCTACATCATGGTGGACGAGTACCAGGACACGAATCTCGCGCAGTACACGATCGTGCGGGCCCTGTCGATCGACTACCCGAACCTCGCGGTGACCGGCGATCCGGACCAGTCGATCTACGGATGGCGCGGCGCGACTATCCGGAACATCCTCGATTTCGAACACGACTTTCCGGACGTCCGCGTGGTGCGTCTGGAGCAGAATTTCCGCAGCACCGGGCGCATTCTGCGCGTGGCCGACCAGTTGATCGCCAACAATCGGCAACGCAAGGAGAAGGCGTTGTTCACGGACAACACGCTCGGGCATCCCGTGCGCGTGGTCGTGTACCCCACGGGTCGGCAGGAGGCCGAAGCGGTTGCCGCGCGCATCGCCGACGACGTGGCGGCGGGCCGGCGGCGGCCGGGCGATTTCGCCATCTTCTATCGCGCCAACTCCCTGTCGCGCTCGCTGGAACGCGCGTTGAAGTCGGTGCGCTTGCCGTACCAGATCGTGCGCGGACTGGAGTTCTATCAGCGCAAGGAAATCAAGGACGTCCTGGCCTATCTTCAACTCGCGAACAACCCGGTCAACGACGTGGCGTTTCTGCGCGTGGTCAACACGCCGCCGCGACACATCGGCAAGAAGTCCATCGCCTGCCTGACGCGACACGCGCGGCACGAGGGCCTGTCGCTGCTGGATGCCGCTCGCGGCGGCCACCGCATCGACGGCCTGTCCGCGCGGGCAGCCGCGGCGTTCGCTCGATTCGCCGCCCTCGTCGATCAGCTCGGTTCCGTGCCGCACGAGTCCGTGGAAGAGATCCTCGGAAACGTCCTGCACGCCACGGACTATTGCGACTGGCTGGAAGCGGCGGAGACCGAAGAGGACCAGCAGCGATTGGAGAACATCGGCGAGTTGTTGACCGACGCGCGCGAGTTCGACGAAACGCATTTCCAGGACGGCGGCCTGGAGGCGTTCCTCGAACAGACGTCGCTCGTCGCCGACGTGGACGGCTGGGAATCGGAAACCGATCGCGTCACGATGATGACGCTGCACGCCGCCAAAGGACTGGAATTCCCCGTCGTCTTCATCGTGGCGGTGGAGCAGGACATGCTGCCGCACAAACGAAGTGTCGACGACCCGGACAGACTGGAGGAAGAGCGGCGTCTGTTGTTCGTGGGGATCACGCGGGCACGAGAGGAACTCCACATCAGCGCCACGCAGCAGAGGACGGTGGGCGGGCACATCGTCTACTCCGGCGCCAGTGCCTTCCTTCTGGAACTGCCGCGCGACGACATCGTGGTGGCCGGCCAGCTGGTGCGGGAGAACGCTGACGGGTCGGGCGAGCACAGTCAGGACCTGGACCTGGACCTGGATCTGGACCTGGAGGACCAATTCGCGCCGGACGACGGCTCCTTCGGTGACCTGGAAGAATTCGGCTGGCAGACGCCGGCCCGCCGACGGGCCGGCAAGCGGGCCGGCAAGCGGGCCGGCAAGCGGGCCGGCAAGCGGGCCGCCGCGCGGAAACCGCTCCGGACCGGCCTGGTAACGACCGCCGCCGAGCTGGCCGGTGATGTCCCCAGCGCCACCGCTTGCTCGCCCGAGTTGTTTCATCAGAACATGGTGGTGACCCATCCCGAATACGGGCTCGGGAAGATCATCTCCATCGGAGGTGCCGGAACCAAGCGAACCGCCACCGTGCAGTTCGTGGGCGTTGCCGGCCCGAAGCAGTTCTGCCTGGCTTTCAGTCCACTTCGGCCTGCGAGAGGATGACGCGCCCATGTCCGTTCCTTTTGTCAAGATCGCGGCGATTTCGGACGCGACGGCGTTACGCACCTACATCGCGGAACTGGGTCTGAACTTGCCGGTGGACGATCGGATTCTGACCGCCGCGGAGGGCTCGCCGTTGTCGGCCCCCCTGCTCATCGGTGGGCGGACGATCGGCAATCGCTGGTGCGTTCATCCGATGGAAGGTTGGGACGCCAATCCGGACGGTTCGCCTTCCGACTTGACGTTGCGGCGGTGGGAGCGGTTTGGACTCAGCGGCGCCAAGTTGATATGGGGCGGAGAGGCCGCCGCGGTGGTTCCCGAAGGGCGCGCGAATCCTCGACAGACGATGGCCACGCGAGAGAACGTGGACGGCTTGCGGCGCCTCCTGCATCGCCTCCTCGACGCCCATCGCCAGCGGTTTGGCACGACCGAGGATCTGCTGGTCGGCTTGCAGCTCACGCACTCCGGCCGTTTCTGCCGCCCGCGAAATGAGCGGCTCGAGCCGCGGATCGCGTACCACCACCCGCTCCTGGATGCGAAGTTCGGCATCGATTCCGGGGACGACCGCGCCGTCTGCTCGGACGACGACGTCCAGCGGTTGATGGACAAGTACGTCGAGGCGGCCGGCGTGGCCCAGCAAGCCGGTTTCGCGTTCGTGGACGTCAAGGCCTGCCACGGCTACCTGCTGCACGAGTTCCTCAGCGCGTGGGTTCGCCCCGGACCCTTCGGAGGCGACTATGCCGGCCGGACCCGGCTGCTGAAAACGCTCATCGGACGCATTCGAGACGCCTGTCCGGACCTCCTGATCGCGGTTCGCCTGAGCGTCTTCGACATGCCGCCGTTCCGTCATGGCGCGACCTGCGGCGAACCGACCCCCTTCGCACACCTGCTGCCGTACCGGTACGGATTCGGTGTGGATGCGGCGAACCCGCTGCAACCCGATCTGGCGGAACCGATCAGGCTGTTGGGCGAGTTGCGGGACATGGGCGTCGCGGCAGCAAACATCACGTGCGGCAGCCCGTACTACTCGCCCCACGCGCAGCGCCCCGCGATGTACCCGCCCAGCGACGGATACCTGCCGCCGGAGGATCCGTTGATCGGCGTGGCAAGGCTGATTGACGCCGGCAGGGCGTGCAAGGAGGCAGTCGGCGATCTGCCGATGGTCGGCACGGGCTACACCTACCTGCAGGATTTCCTGCCGCATGTCGCTCAGGCCGTCGTGCGACAGGCCTGGATCGACTCGGTCGGCCTGGGACGCATGGCGCTCGCCTACCCGGACCTGCCCGCGGATTGCCTGGAGCGCGGCGTGCTGGACCGGAAACGACTGTGCCGCACGTTCAGCGACTGTACCACGGCCCCCCGCCGCGGCCTGGTGAGCGGCTGCTTTCCGCTGGATCCACACTACGCGGCCTTGCCGGATGCGGAGGAATTGAAACAGTACAAAAGAGCGGGAGGAAACCGGTGAGCCACGCGGTCTCGCTCGACGTCCATTCCCGGGAAGAGAGGGAGGTTTGCGCCACGGTCGTTTCATGACGGGCACGGCAGCATGAGCCGCGAGCAGCTGGAGGCGGCACCGGTGTCTCATTTCGGCTTGGCCCGGTGCCTGGAGAACCACGCGGGGTTCGCGGAAGCCCTGGTCGAACTGGCCGCCGGTCGGCTGGCCACGTTCGACGGGGTGGTAGGGTCGTCGTGCGCGCTGTTGGCCGCACGCCTGCTGGACCACGCGCCCGGCCCGCTCGTGGTCGTTTGCCTGTCCGAAGACGCCGCGGATGTGTTCTGCGACGACCTGCGGCTGTTCGTCGCGGGCGAAGCGATGCGACTGCCCGCCTGGGAGTCGGACCCGGGCGAGCGGATTCTCCATGACGAGGTGTTTGGCGAGCGACTGCGCACGCTCAAACGGCTGCACGGCTGGAGCGACCGGGCACCGGCCTCGCCGGCACCGGCCTCGCCGGCACCGGCCTCGCCGGCACCGGCCTCGCCGGCAACAGCCTCGCCGGCAACAGCCTCGCCGGCAACAGCCTCGCCGGCAACAGCCTCGCCGGCAACAGCCTCGCCGGCAACAGCCTCGCCGGCAACAGCCTCGCCGGCA
>Ga0194113_10009402_pt1 | contig 11797 bp, 11 predicted proteins | sample TA2MahC200mmetaG_FD_146193 | JGI IMG/M metagenome (GOLD analysis project Ga0194113, IMG submission 146193) | Freshwater microbial communities from Lake Tanganyika, Tanzania - TA2015017 Mahale Deep Cast 200m | ecosystem: Environmental > Aquatic > Freshwater > Lake | place: Tanzania: Lake...
CAAAGGGGTTCTCGGCCTGGGCATCCCCGAGGGGGTGGTCCAGGTGTTGTTTTCCATGCTGGGGGACAGGCGTCTGGAAGCCTTTCAGGAGTTCCTGGAAGGGAAAGGTTTAAATCCAGAGCCCGTGGAGGAGATACGCAAGCTGGAGGACTACCTGGGCGCTTACGGACTGGCCGGCTTTCTTGAGTTCTCACCCTCCATCGTCCGCGGACTCCCTTACTACACAGGCCTGGTGTTCGAGTGTTTCGACCGCCAGGGGCTGTACCGGGCCATTTTCGGAGGCGGACGGTACGACCAACTGATGGGATTGATGTCCGCCGGGGGGATGCCCGCCGTCGGCCTGGGTTTCGGGGATGTGGTTGTTCGCGAGGTTCTCGAGGACTTGCAGTTGATGCCCAGCCTTCCGAAGGCCGTTGACGTTTTTGTGATTCCTTATTCCGATGAGGAGAGGATCGAGGGGATGCGGATGGCGCGGCATTTGCGGGCCAGAGGTTTTTGCGTGGATCTGCTGCTCGAGGGGAAAAAGCTCAAGGGAGCGCTCAGGGAAGCCTCGCGGTCCCATTCCAGGTGGGGTCTTCTGCTTCTGCCGGAGGAACTTCGGCAGGGGGTACTGGTGCTTAGGAATCTGGCGTCAGGGGAGGAACAAAGGCTCCAGCAGGATCTTTTCCGGGAGACCCCGGAGGCCTTTTTGCGGACCACCGGTTAGCTTGTTCCGGATTCGGCGTCTGCCATGGCTACGAAAAAGAATGATAGTATTTACCATTATTTAAGAAGAACATGTAAAGGAGAATATCTTTTCTGGGCGGCTTTTCTCCTGCTGTCCGCTGCCTTTCTCTGGAGCGCGCTTGTGGGTTCTCAGGGCCTGTTCTCCCTGGCGAAATTGAAAGCCGGCTTGGCCCAGATTGAACAGGAGAACCGGGAGTTGCTCGAGCAGAACCACCTCCTGCAAAGAGAGATTTATGATTTGAGAAACAACAGGTCTGAAATCGAGAAGATCCTCCGAGAAGAATACGGATATGTGGCGGATAAGGAGAAGGTGTTTGTGCTGCCGGAAGGCCGCGAGAACAAAGTCGAGCCCTGATCCGGGTCATCCCGCATGCTCCTGTCCCACGGTTCATTGGTGCGAGACCCGGGGTTGTTCGCGGAAAAAGACGGGCTCACTTGATTTTTTCTTTCCAACCTAATATATATATTACGATTTTCTGCGGTTGGTTGGGAAAGTGGGCGCCGCCCGCTTTTTTTGTTTTGTTTCAGGTGCCCGAGCGCGACAGGTTCCCTGGGGCGGCATGGGATTCCATTCATTCCCGCGTGCGCGACATGAGACGAGAAACCGTCGAAGTGCAGGCTGCCCGTGTCATCGCTCCGATCCTCGAACGGGAGCAGGTGGAACTGGTAGACGTGGAGTTCAAGTCGGAGAACGGTCGCTGGGTTTTGCGGTTGACGATCGACAGACCGGAAGGCGTGCGGCTTGCGGATTGTGCCTCGATCAGCCACCAGGCGGGGGACCTCATCGAAGTGGAGGAACTGATTCCGCACCGGTACTGCCTCGAGGTCTCCTCTCCGGGTCTGGACCGGGTGTTGAAGAAGGAATGTCATTTTCAGCGGTTTTGCGGCAGCATCGCCAGAGTGACGCTCCAGGAACCGTTGGCGGGGAGGCGAAATTTCAAGGGCAAGATCCTGCATTGCGAAAACGGCCTGCTGGACCTGGAAGACGAGCAGGGCTTGCTGTGCAGACTTCCCCTTGCCGGCGTGAAGAAGGCCAGACTGGCCGCGGAGATCCCGATCCAGAATCGAAAAGGCGTTCCCTAGTTCCGGGGAACGCGGCGCCTATCGCCGGTTCGGATAGGACGGCCGGGCTCGCAGGTCAGTTTTTATCGGGTGCTCCCTCTTATCTTGCAGGAGGTGAATCGGATGTCTTCCGAACTGGATAAGATCCTCGAACAAGTCGGCAAGGACAAGGGCATCGACAAGGAGATACTCATCGAGGCCCTCAAGTCCGCGATGCTCAGCGCCGCCAGGAAGAAATGCGGGCCTCATTGCGAGATCGAGGCCCAGTACAATGCGGAGGCGGGCGAGGTCGAACTCTTTGACTTCAAGACCGTGGTGGAGGAGATCGTGGACCCGAGTATCCACATCTCCCTCGAGGAGGCGAGAAGAAAAGACGCCGACGTGGAAATCGGGGACAGCCTCGGGGAGCGGATCCCGACCGAGTCGTTCGGCCGCATTGCCGCCCAGACGGCAAAGCAGGTGATCATGCAGAAGGTCCGCGAAGCGGAACGCGAGATGGTGTACAACCTGTACAAAGACCAGAAGGGCGAGTTGGTGCACGGGACCGTCCAGCGTTTTGAAAAGGGTGACATCATCGTCAATCTGGGAAAAGCGGAGGCGGTACTCCCTTTCCGGGAGCAGATTCCCCGGGAGAATTACCGCATCGGAGACCGGGTCAGAGCCTACATCTACGATGTCGACAAAAATGCCAAGGGACCCCTGATCAAGCTTTCGCGCACCCGTCCGGAAATGCTGCAGAAACTCTTTGAGCTGGAAGTGCCCGAGATTTACGACGGCATCGTGCAGATCAAGGGCGCGGTGAGGGAGCCCGGAGGCAGGGCCAAGATTGCCGTCTACTCCCGGGATATCGATGTCGATCCGGTCGGGGCCTGCGTGGGCATGAAGGGCTCGCGCGTGCAGGCCATCGTCTACGAACTGCGGGGGGAAAAGATCGATATTGTCCCCTATTCTCGGGAAATCGCCACCTATGTCTGCAATGCCCTGGCCCCGGCCGAGATCTCCAAGGTCATCATCGACGATCGAGAGCAGGCCATTGAGGTGATCGTCCCCGACGGCCAGTTGTCTCTGGCCATCGGCAAGAAGGGGCAGAACGTGAGACTTGCGTCCAGGCTGGTCGGCTGGAAAATTGATATTCGCGGGGAATCCGAGGCCGAGAGCAACTTTCAGCAGACCCGGGCCAGTCTGGAGGCCATTCCGGGCATCGGCGAGGTCACGGCCAGAAGTCTGATCAATGCCGGGATCGGCAGTCCGGCGGAAATCCTGGAGTGGAGCGACGAGAACCTGGCAAGCGCCACCCAACTGGGGTTGAGCAAAGCCCAGAAATTGAAAGACCTGGTGAGCGAATACCTGGCCCTGCATCCGGAGGGCGTCGTCGACGATCAGCCCGCATCCGAAGATCAGACACCTGTCCCGGATGCCCCCGGGACAGAGGAACCTCCCGCCGCTCCTGTGGCAGCGCCGGAGAGCAATAACGCGGAAACGTGATGGCGGACCGTTGTGGTCGGGAACCCCCATGGGAAAGCACCGGATCGGCGAACGAACCTGCAAGGGGTGCGGCCGGAAGAGCAACAAGGCCGAGTTGCTGCGATTCGTGATCGACGTTGACAATGAAATCGTTCTCGATCTTCGGCAGAACCAACCCGGAAGGGGGGGGTACCTCTGTCCCCGGGCGAGTTGCTTCGCTCTGATCGGGAAGAAGAGAAGGATTTTTCGAGGCCGGAAGGAAGTTCGCTGGGATGCTCCGTCCCTCATCCGGCAGGTGGGTTGCGAACTCGTCCGGGAGATGCAGGCCCTGACCGGCGCACCTCCCGAGGCAGCCTCTGTGGCATTGGAGGGAGGGACGACGCCGGGCGCAAGCCTTCCCCGAATGCATTCCAGGAAGGCCGAGCGGATTGGCAAAACTTACACGGCGTTTTTTTCAGGGGGTGGCGCTGCATGTCCAACATGAGGGTATATAGACTCGCCAAGGAACTCGGCCTGACCAACGAGGAACTGGTCGACAAGCTGGCCATGATACACATCGCCGGCAAGAACCATATGAGCACCCTCACCGAGGAAGAGGTGGCCAGAGTCCACGCCGAGTTGAGCACCAGGGAAGAGGTGACCACGGTCAAGGACACGCGTGTGCAACCGGGCGTCATTCGCCGGCGCAAGAAGGTGGAAATCATTGAGGTTCCCCCGGAGGAGCGACCGCCCGCCGAACTCCAGAGGACCCCGGAAGAGGGAGAAATTGCGGCGCCGTCCCTGGCGGCGAGCGACGCAGCCGCGGCCGAGACTCAGCCCGAGGGGCAGGAACTCGCCCCCTCCAGCGAGGGGATCGCCGTGGTTCCGGCTTTCACCCCCCTGGCCGAACAGGAATCCGGGGTTGCGCCGCTCGGCGCTCCCCTGCAGCAGCGGCTCGAGGTCGAACATCCGGGTGTTTCCCCGGCCGGGGGACCGGGGCTTTCACACCCAACGCAACCCGACAGGAAAAGCACGGCAGCCGAGGAAGGTCGCACTCCGCCGGGCGTGGAAAAGGGGAAAAGGGTTTTCGAAGGCATCCGGAAAGTGGAACCGGAGCCGGAGCCGGACCTTGAAAAGGACAAGGCAAGAAAGAAACGGCCGCCCCAGGGCAAGAAGGTGGTCGAATACAAAGTCAAGCAACTGGGGGACATCGACTGGGATCAGCAGGAAGAGGGACGCGAGGTCGCGCCCCGGAGAAACCTGGAAATTCGACGGGAAAAGCGACCCGCTAAACGCATTCCTCAGAAACCGATGATCACCGTCCCCAAGTTAATCAAGCGCAAGGTCCGCATGGCGGAAAGCATTCCCGTCGGGGAACTCGCCAAACGCCTGAGCATCAAGTCTTCGGAGATCATCAAGAAACTGATGCAGAACGGCATCATGGCCACGATCAACCAGACCGTCGATCGGGAGACGGCCGCGCTGATCGCCACCGAATACCACTATGAGGTGGAGAGTATCCGGCAGGAGGAATCCCAATTCCTGCCGGCGCAAAGCGATGCCCCCGAGGAAAAATCCGCCCGGCCGCCCGTGGTCACCATCATGGGACATGTCAACCACGGAAAAACGCGGCTCCTGGACGCGATCCGCAAGACCCACGTGATGGAGTCGGAAGCCGGCGGGATCACGCAGCACATCGGGGCCTACACCGTGCCGGTCGGGGATCAGACCATCGTCTTTCTGGACACTCCGGGCCACGAGGCTTTTACCAAGATGCGCGCCCGGGGCGCCAAGGTGACCGATATCGTCGTGCTGGTGGTGGCCGCCGACGACGGTGTGATGCCGCAGACCGTGGAGGCCATCAACCACGCCAAGGCGGCGCACGTACCCATTCTGGTGGCCGTCAACAAAATGGACTTGATCGGCGCCAACATGGAAAAGGTGAAACAGTCCCTGGCCGAACACGGATTGCTTCCCGAGGAATGGGGCGGGGAGACCCTGTATGCGGGGATCTCCGCCAGGGAAGGCACCGGGATCCAGGAACTCCTCGAGATGATTCTGCTGCAGGCCGAGATGCTGGAACAGAAGGCCAATCCCAACAGGAAAGCAACGGGCGTGATCATCGAGGCCCGCCTGGATCGCACCCAGGGCCCGGTGGCCACCGTGCTGGTGCAGTCCGGCACACTCCGGGTCGGTGACCCCTTCGTAACCGGCGTGTGCTACGGAAAAGTCAGGGCGCTGGTCGACGATCGCGGCGGCCGCCTTGATTCTGCGGGACCTTCGATTCCCGTCGAGGTTCTGGGCTGGTCCGGCGTGCCGGAGGCGGGAGATCTCTTCTATGTGGTGGAGGAGGAGAGGAAGGCCAAGCTGTTGAGCCTGATGCGCCTGGAGAAAGTGCGGCAGGTCGAAACGGTTTCTCCGAGCAAGATGTCGCTGGACGATCTTTACGAGAAAATCCGCCAGGAGGGGGTAAAGGAACTGAACATCATCTTGAAAGCCGATGTTCAGGGTTCCATCGAGGCCTTGTCCGAGGCTCTTTCCCGGCTGAACAACGAGGAAGTCCAACTCAGGATTCTGCACGCCGGCGTGGGCGGCGTGACGGAGACCGACGTTATGCTGGCGTCCGCCTCCGACGCCATCATCCTAGCCTTCAACATTCGCGCCGAGGTGAAGGCCCTCATGCTGGGGGAACAGGAGAAGGTGGATATCCGATTCTACACGGTGATCTACGACGCGGTCTCGGACCTGAAATCCGCCATGACCGGCTTGATGAAGCCGGTCTACAAGGAGGTTCTACTCGGTCATGCGGAGGTACGCGAAACCTATTCCATCTCCCGGCTGGGGACGATTGCCGGGACCCACGTTCTGGACGGAAAGATCGAGAGAAGCTGCAAGGTCCGGGTCCTGCGGAACAACTCGGTCGTTTACGACGGGAAGCTGGCCTCCTTGCGCAGGTTCAAGGACGATGTGAAGGAGGTTTCCGCCGGCTACGAATGCGGTATCCGCATCGAGAATTTCAACGATGTGAAAAACGGGGACATTCTGGAGTCCTACGTCATGGAGCAGGTCGCTCCCCAGGGGGAGGCGACCAGCGTGGAGAGAAGACCGAGCGCCTGAAAAAAGGTCCTGGGTAACGACCCATGGTGTTGGGCATCGCGGAACTCGAACTTCGGATCCCCGGGAACGCCTCTCTGAAGGGCAAGAGAAGTGTAGTCAACAAGATCCTCGAACGAGCCCGCTCCCGATTCAATGTCACGGTGGCGGAGGTGGACAAGCAGGATATTCCCTCGCGGGCGGTCCTCGGGTTTGTCATCGCCGGTTCCGACCACCGTTACGTGAATGGGGCGATGGACAAACTGCTCGACTTCATCGCCGGACTCGCGGTGGCCGAGATCCTTTCCGAGAAAATCGAGATTATGCATTTCTGAGGACGGCAGGAAGCGGAAACGATGAGAAGCCACCGGACCGAACGCGTGAGCGACGCTTTGCTCCAAGAGATATCCCGGGCGGTTCTGCGCGTCGTCAAGGACCCCCGCATTCAGGGGGTCACGCTGACCGGGGTCAAGGTCAGCAAAGACTTGAGAAATGCCCGGGTCTATTACAGCGTGCTGGGAGAGGCGCCGCGACAACGGGAGGCCCTGGAGGGTTTGCGCAGCGCGACGGGCGTTATCAAGCGCGAGGTGGGCAAACACCTGCGGTTGCGGTACGTGCCGGAGATCGAGTTCTTTTTCGATGAATCGCTGGCCTACGCGGAACGCATCCAGAATCTGCTGAACACACTGGAAGGGCCGCAATCCTGAACGTTCATGGTTCGGCGGTCAGCCGGTCTTCCGGGACCGGTAGGCCGACCGCCGGCGGCCGCGAAGGGATGAAACCCGGCTTGGAATCTGCTGGAGAACCCGCGGTTCGGGATGAGTGCGGAAGGGAACGCATGCGGCGATCGGCCCGCTCCACAGAAGGGTCTGCAGGCGCTTGGTCCGGGCTGTGGGTAGTGGACAAACCCTCCGGGATGTCCTCTCTGGATGTGAGCCGCCGGATCAAATCCTGGGCCGGCCCGCTCAAGATGGGCCACACGGGAACCCTGGATCCCATGGCATCCGGGGTTCTCCCCATTCTGGTCGGCAACGCCACCAGACTGCTGGAATACCTGCCCCTTGAGCCGAAACGCTATCTGGCCGGCATGGAACTGGGCGTGGAAACCGACACTTGGGATGCCAGTGGCAGGGTGGTTTCACGAAACCCCTGGGAAGAGACGACCCCGGGGCGGGTCGAGGAGGTTTTTGCGGACCTGGAAGGACAACAGCTTCTTCCTGCGCCGGCCTTCTCCGCCATCAAACACCGCGGGCGCCCCCTGTATGTCTATGCCCGGAAGGGCCGTCCGGTTTTGCCCGCGCCGAGGCCTGTCTTCATCCGGAGGCTGACGCTGCTGAACCGGACGGCGGCCCGCGTGGATTTCGAACTGGTATGCGGCCGCGGCACTTATGTCAGGGCCGTGGTTCAGGAAGTGGGAAAGAGACTGGGCTGCGGGGCTTGTCTGGTTTCGCTGCGGAGACAGCAGTGCGGTTCCTTTGCCCTCGAACACGCCTATAGCCTGACGCAGATGGAATCACTCTTCCGGGCCGGGAATCTCGGCGAAGCGTTGATTCCGCCGTACCGACTATTGGAGCACCTGGAGACTTTTGAAATCGACGAGCAGGCGGGAAAAATGATGAGGCAAGGCCACGCTCTCAGACAGGCAACGAGCGATTCCTGTCCACCCGGGGACACCGGGCTCGGAGATCCGGTGCGCGTCCTCGTCCAGGGGAAACTGCTGGCCGTCGCGAAGCTTGTCCGCGACGCACAGGGACTGCTGCTGCAACCGGTTCGTGTCCTGGAATAAGTCACATCCAAAATCACGCAAGGAGGAAACCACCCCCATGAGCATCGAGTCCGAGAAAAAGAAGGAGTTGCTGGAACAACACCGCAGGCACGAGAAGGACACGGGATCTCCGGAAGTCCAGATCGCCATACTCACCGAACGTATCGTCAATCTGACCGAACATTTCAAGAGCCACAAGAAGGATCATCATTCGCGCAGAGGGCTTCTGCAACTGGTCAACCAGCGCAGAAAGCTGCAGACCTACCTGCGCGGGCAGGACCCGTCCCGCTATCAGGCTCTGGTCGAGAAGCTCGGACTCAGAAAATAGATCCGCCCGGCATTCCGGATTCACGGTTGCCCCACGCACTTCCTTTTCGCACTGCGGGGGAGGTGTACAGAGGGTCGTGCGGGTCCGGGGTAGAGGAGACAGATGATCAAGACAGCGAGGTTGGCCAGCGGGATGCGGATTCTCACCGAACGGATTCCCCATTCCATTTCGGTCTCCGCGGGAATCTGGATTCTCCGCGGTTCCCGAGACGAACCGCCGGAATCGAACGGCATTACGCATTTCGTCGAGCACCTGTTTTTCAAGGGAACCGAACGGCGCAGCGCCCTGGACATCTCCAGGCAGATCGAGTCGGTCGGCGGTTCCTTGAACGCTTTCACGGGCAAGGAGTTCACCTGCCTGTACAGCAGGGTCTTGAACAAGCACCTGCCCCTGGCGCTCGACTTGATCTCGGACCTCTTTCTGCACGCGGTTTTCCCGGAAGAGGAGATTGAAAAGGAAAGGCAGGTGATCCTTCAGGAAATCCACATGGTGGAAGACTCGCCTGAGGAATTCATCCACGAACTCTTCTCCGGTTCCTACTGGCGGGGGCACCCGCTCGGCCGCTCCACGCTGGGGACCCCGGAAACCGTGGGCCGGTTTGACCGCGCCGCGCTGCGGGCGTACGCGGACCTTCTCGTCGACCCTTCCCGGGTCATTTTGAGTGTGGCCGGAAACATCGACGGAGACGAGGTGATTCGCCTGGCTGAAGGCCTGTTTTCCCTGTCCGCCTCGGAGAATCCCGACCCCTCTCAGGAGAAGCCGACACCCCACCGGGGATTGGAACTCCACGTCAAGGAACTGGAACAGGTCCATCTGTGTCTGGGGACCCTCGGGTACCCCTACGCGGATGCGCGGCGGCACGCCTATCATGTTCTCAACACCCTGCTCGGGGGAGGGATGAGTTCGCGCCTTTTTCAAGAGATCCGCGAGAACCGCGGGCTGGCCTATTCCGTTTACTCCTTTCAGTCCGCCTATTTCGACACCGGTCTGCTCGGGGTTTACGTGGGCACTTCGCCCCAGGCCATGCTGCAGGTCGTCGAGCTGCTCACGCAGATCCTTTCCGACCTCAAGAAGAACCGGATCGGCGCCGACGAGCTGCAGCTCGCCAAGGAACAGCTGAAAGGCAATCTGCTGCTGAGTACCGAGAGCACCAGCAACCGCATGAGCAAGTTGGCCATGAATGAGGTCTATTTCGGAAAACAACTCGAGATGGAAGAGGTGATTCGGAATATCGACGGGGTTACCGAGGACGACGTCCTGGCGACTTCTCAATCCCTGTTTCGACCGGAAGTCATCTCGCTGACCATCCTGGGGGACGTTGACCGGGAGTCCCTGAGCCGGATCAATCTGGAAATCTAGCCGGGCGGGACAAGAAGCCCGCAGAGGGCGGGAGAGCGAAGGGAGATCAAAGCATGATCCCACGATACGCCCGGCCGCAAATGGAAGGCATCTGGCAGGACGAGAACAGATTCCGCATTTGGCTGCGCGTGGAGGTTCTGGCCTGCGAGGCCTATGCTCGACTGGGACGCATCCCCGCGGAGGCTCTGAATCACATTCGGGAGCATGCTTCCTTCTCGGTGGCTCGCATCCACGAACTGGAGGCCGTGACCCGCCACGATGTCCTGGCTTTTCTGACGGCGGTGGGAGAAACCGTAGGAGAGGACGCGCGATACCTGCATCTGGGCATGACGTCCTCGGATGTTCTGGATACGGCTTTCGCGGTACAACTGGTGGAGGCGAGCGACCTCATCCTCCGGGCGCTGGAGGAACTCATCGAGGAGGTGCGCCGTAAGGCCTGGGCGCACAAGGACACCCTCATGGTGGGGCGCACCCACGGGATTCACGCCGAGCCGATCACCTTCGGTTTGAAAATGGCGGTCTGGTTCGAGGAACTGCGGCGAAACCGGTTGCGGATCCGGCAGGCCAGAGACGCGGTGGCGGTGGGGAAGCTGTCAGGCGCCGTGGGCACTTTCGCGACCATCCCTCCGGAAGTGGAATCCTATGTGTGCGAGAAGCTCGGACTTCGACCCGCCCCGGTTTCCACGCAAATCGTGCAGCGTGACCGCCATGCCCAGTATTTCAGCACCCTGGCCATCCTCGCCTCGTCGCTGGAGAAGTTTGCCCTGGAAATACGCCACCTGCAGAGAACCGAGGTGAGAGAGGCGGAAGAGCATTTCGCGGCCGGCCAGAAGGGTTCATCCGCGATGCCCCACAAACGCAATCCCGTGCTGGCGGAGAATATCTGTGGATTGGCGCGCCTGGTTCGATCCTTTGCCGTCGCGTCGATGGAAAACGTTCCGCTCTGGCACGAACGGGACATCAGCCACTCCTCGGTGGAAAGGGTCGTTGCGCCGGACAGCACGATCCTGGTCGATTTCATGCTGGGGCGCTTCTGCACCCTGCTGCGGGAACTCGATGTCTATCCGGACCGCATGCGCCGCAATCTCCTCATGACCCGGGGCCTCCTGTTTTCCCAGGAATTGCTCTTGCGCCTGGTGGACAAGGGGATGTCCAGGGAGGAGGCGTATCGACTGGTGCAAAGTCACGCCATGAAGGTTTGGGACGGCGAGGAGGATTTGTCGTCGAGGGTCAGGCAGGATCCCCGGATCCGGTCCCTGCTGGATGACGCCGAAATGGACGAAGTTTTTCAGTGGGATCGGTATCTGCGGCACATCCGGACGATTTTCCACCGGGTGTTCGACGGGCAGGAGCCCCGGTAGTCCGCAGGCCTGGTTACGCAGGGGTCTCGTCTCTGCTGAAGCGGCAACCGCAACTCCTCTGGCGGTACAAGCCCAGTTGCCTGCTTTTCTCCACACTCTTCCGGAAGCCGTCCTGTTTTTTGAAATCGCGGCCGTGATAGGCAAGACCATAGCGGAGGGCAATCTCCCCCCCGAGAGCGTTGATGCGGCCGCTGTCTTTTCGTGGGCCGATCGTCAGGGTGGTTGCGAAGTGGGAGAGAGAGGCCGCCCTGGCTGCTCGGGCGGTCGCCTCCAGTCTGAACCGAAAACAGATCCCGCACCGGGCGCCCCCCTCCGGCTCCCTTTCGTACCCTCGAACCGCCTCAAACCATTCCTCCGGCCGGTAAGGAGGAATCCAGAGGTGGACGTGGTAGTGCCTGGAAACCCGCGTCAGCGCCTCCAGTCTGGCCTGGAACTCCTCTTCGGGGTGGATGTTGGGATTGAGAAAGAAGCAGATGGGTCGGAAGTCCTCCTGCAGCACCTCGATGGCTTGTGTGGCGCACGGCCCACAGCATGCGTGCAGGAGCAGGTCAGGCTTCATGGGGGGCCGCGAAGGCCGGGGAGGCCAGGCATTGCGGAATCATTCCAGTTCCGAAGCGTCTTCCTCTTCCGCCTCGGAAAACAGATCGTCTTCAATCAACG
>Ga0194113_10009404_pt1 | contig 11796 bp, 12 predicted proteins | sample TA2MahC200mmetaG_FD_146193 | JGI IMG/M metagenome (GOLD analysis project Ga0194113, IMG submission 146193) | Freshwater microbial communities from Lake Tanganyika, Tanzania - TA2015017 Mahale Deep Cast 200m | ecosystem: Environmental > Aquatic > Freshwater > Lake | place: Tanzania: Lake...
GGGGATGTTGCTCCCGGCGCCATAAGGTGGAGCCACCCCGGGCTTTCCGACCAGGGGAGAGGTCTGCCCGGAAGAGGGGAAAATTAGGCAAAGATGCCCGGCTAACCGCCAGATTTGTTCTCATAACATTTGATTAAACCGGCGTCGGCCCCAAATTGTCTCCCGACGCCAATACACCAACATAAATTGACGCCTTTTCGGATGGGAACTAGTTAATTAAAACGTGGCGTGATTTATCACGCCCGCTTTTTGGGCGCAATAATTTGCGCCCCTACGAAAATACCCATTCGAATGCGCCTTGGTATAAAATCCCCCCATTGCCTACCCGGGGAAATTCCTTATTGATTTTTCGGGAGAATAGGTTATTATTGAAATCAAGACTCATTAAAGTTTTGTCGGTATGAAATCGGAACTTCAGGTCTTTCAGGAATTTATCCTTCAGCGCGGCCTCCGGCGCACCCTGGAGCGGGAGCGGGTGCTCCAGGAGATCTTTGAGATTCACGGCCATTTTGACGTGGAAGAGCTATATCTCAAGTTAAGAGAAAAAGGGGTCAAGGTATCCAGAGCCTCCATCTACCGGGCCTTGCCCCTGTTCCGGGAAGCCGGCCTCATCCGGGAAGCGGACTTCAGCGATGGCCACTGGCACTATGAGCATATTTACGGCCACTCCCGCCACTCCCACCTCAAATGCCTGGGCTGCGGCGAGATGGTGGAGTTCGAGGAGCCTTCCCCCCAGGACCTGGAAGAGCATTGGGTGAAAAGATACCGCTATCGCATCGTGGCCCTGGAAGTCCAGGGCTACTGCCCGGCCTGTCAACAGGGCGCCTAGGGGCGCAATTTATGGCGCCCGAAGCCGGCGGGCGTGATAAATCACGCCCCCTACATTTTTAATTGGATTTAAGGATTCTGGTACACCAAACTCAAAACTGAGACCTCTGGGAAATAGCTGATTTAACCGCGATTTATTAAAATCCCCTCCCCCTTGAGGGGGGAGGGTTAGGGTGGGGGTGGCTAAGTTTTTCCCTGATTACAGCTAGTTGCTCATATTGCCCCCCTCCCCCCCACCCCCTCCCACCGTGGGGAGGGGGGGATTAAAGGCAAGTTTCCCGCGTTGAAGAATGTTTCGCAGAGATCTCAAACTTGAAATCGAAACTGAAAATAATGACTAACATGACCGAAGAACTTGAACTCCTGGGCGAACCCCTGGCTACCGCGTCGGCCGGCCAGCGGGTTAAAATCACCGGACACAAAGGCGGGCGCATGCTCCGGGCCCGGCTCCTGGCCCTGGGCCTCAACCTGGGCCGGGAAATAGAAGTCATCCAGAACAACCGGGGCCTCATCATAGTGGGCATCAACGGCGGCCGGGTGGCCCTGGGCCGGGGCATCAGCCAGAAAATCCTCACCGAGCCGGTGGAGAAGCAGGGTTAACGGCAGCATGCCGTTATCGGGTTTCAGCTAAGAGAAATTCGGCGGTTTCTGAATGCTAACCTCTTACGGGTAAAAACTCTCCTCCCTTCTCAAACTTATTACTCAGAGCAATTATTTAATCGGGAGTCTGCATATGGATATGGCAAGTGTAGAAAAGGAACTCCAGCGTCGGATAGACCAATCAAGGGAATGGCTATCAGGCAAACCAGCCTTGATTACAAACCTGAAGATTAGAAATTATCCTTGCCAGGTCGAGCCGGTGAAGTTTCTAGACGACCCGCACATGAAAGCAAGGCATGGAGTTATGTTTCGCCTGGAGTTCGTAACGGAACGAGGTACATTTGAAGCATATTTAGAAACCCGTATAATGCCCACCAAATGTTTACGTAAAGACGAGAAATTTGATCCTCCATTTGTAGCCTGTAATGCCTTCAACCCCGAAACTAAAAAGAGAGACCTCATTACTTGGGACTTTGTGGAAAATATCGCTTTTTATAAAAGTAGTCTGGATACGTCCATTGAAGAATGGTATAAAGGTTGGGTCTTTAAGGCACTAATACACAAGAATAACTCCAAGATCTTTAAATTCATGAAGGAAAAATGAACAATTTTGCGATTTATAACGATTAATATCTCTTAGCTTGTGGTAAAATTTGTGTTCCCAAATAGAGTTTGGGAACGAGCCATTCATTAACTTTCGGAAATAATGAAAAGGTTTGGTAGCACATCGCGGTCTAAAGGCCGCAACCAAATGATATTGTTTCTCGCCAAGACGCAAAGGGCGCAAAGGAAAAATAAAGGGTGGGCACTGCCTACCATTTCCTTTCCTAAATCAGTAGGTTAACCACAAATTCTTGTTGAAAAAACCAGAAACTCAGAATCAGTAGCACAGGCTTCCCAGCCTGTGCGGCAGGGAATTTCAGGTTAGGAATGGAGTAATCCATCGTCTGACTTATGGCAATACCCCCAATATCTATTTGAACCCTTCTCGGGATAAAGGGTATAATTCCCTAAAAAAATTTCCGGGAAAATCCTTTGTCCCGCATCCAGCCTCCCGACACCTCAGAAGCAGCCCTGGAATCCCTGGACACCCTGGAAGGCGCGGTGGAGCGCGTCACCTTTGCCGACCCCGAGAGCCACTACGCGGTGGTGCGCCTCAAGGTGAAGGGCCTGCGCCAGCCCGTCACCGCAGTGGGGGCCCTGGCCGCGGTGAAGGAAGGGGAGCTCCTCCACCTCAAGGGGCGCTACGAGATTCACCCCAAGTGGGGGGAGCAGTTCAAGGTGGTGTGGTGGTACGCGGTGCTCCCCGCCACCGTGGCCGGCATCAAGAAATACCTGGCCTCCGGCCTGGTGAAGGGCATCGGCCCGGAAATGGCCAAGCGCCTGGTGGAGCGCTTCAAGGCGGACACCCTCAAGGTCATTGACGACGAGCCGGAGCGCCTGGAAGAGGTGCCGGGCATCGGTCCCAAGCGGGTGGAGATGATCCGCCGCTCCTGGCAGGGGCACAAGGAAATCCGGGAGATCCTGGTGACCCTCCAGGGGTTGGGGATCAGCCTGGGCCAGGCCGCCAAGATTCATCAGGCCTACGGTGACCGGGCCCGGGAAGTGGTGACCTCCAACCCCTACCAGTTGGCCCTGGACATCCAGGGCATCGGGTTTCAGACCGCGGACCGCCTGGCCTCCCGCCTCAACCTGGACCCTTTGGCCCCGGCCCGCCTGGCCGCGGGCTTGATCCACGTCCTGGACGCCATGGCCGGGGAGGGCCACGTCTATGTCCCGAAAGACCTCCTCCTCAAAGAGGCCCAGGAACTTCTTAAAGTTCCCCCCCAACCCCTGGACGGGGCCTTGGACCGTCTGGCCCGGGACGGCAAGGTCCTCATCCCGGACCTGGCCGCGGGCCGGGGAGTTTACAAGCGACCCGCCTGGGTGGCGGAAAACGGCGTGGCCCAGATGCTGGGCCGCCTGGTCACCACCCCCGGCCTCAATCCCCTCCTGGAGATGGAGCACCTGCTGGGGGAAGTCCAGAAGCGCCGCAAGCTGGAGCTGGCCTCGGAGCAGCGGGACGCGGTGGTTGCGGCCCTGAAGGAAAAGCTCCTCATCGTCACCGGCGGCCCCGGCACCGGCAAGACCACCATCGTGAGCTGCATCCTGGACCTGTACCGCCACCTGGGGGCCAGGGTGATGCTCATGGCCCCCACGGGCCGGGCCGCCAAGAGATTGAGCGAAACCACCCAGTTCGAGGCCGCCACTATTCACCGGGCCTTGGAATGGTCGCCCCAGACCGGGGGCTTCAAGCGCAATCCCCAGGACCCCCTGAAGGCCGACGTGGTGGTGGTGGATGAGATGTCCATGGTGGACATCTTCCTCATGTACCACCTGCTCCGGGCCGTTCCCCAGACGTCCCGCCTCATCATGGTGGGCGACGCTTACCAGCTTCCCGCGGTGGGCCCGGGCAACGTCCTCAAGGACCTGATGGATTCCGGGGTCGTTAAAGTGGTCCGTCTCACCCAGATTTACCGCCAGGCCCGGGAAAGCCTCATCGTGGTCAACGCCCACCGCATCAATCAAGGCGTTTTCCCCTTCATCCCGCCCCACTGGGGCCGGGGCGATTTCGCTTTTTTAGATCTGGATGACCCCGAAGCCTTAAAAGCCCGCCTCCTGGACCTGGTGGTGCAAGACCTGCCCCGGCGCTACGGCTTTCACCCGGTTAAAGACCTCCAGGTGATTACCCCCATGCACCGGGGGCCCCTGGGTATCCAGACGCTGAACCATGAGCTGCAGCAGCGCCTCAATCCCCAGGGGGAACAATGGACCTGGGGCGGCCGCCCGTGGCGGCGTCTTGATAAGGTCATGCAGCTCAGGAACAATTATCTCAAGGAAGTCTTCAACGGCGACATCGGCCAGGTATGGGGTTTTGAGGAAGAGTCGGGCCAGCTCAAGGTAAATTTTGAGGGGCGGGTTCTGTCTTACGACCCGGCGGAACGGGACGAGCTCACCCTGGCTTACGCGGTGACGGTGCACAAGGCCCAGGGGAGCGAATTCCCGGCAGTGGTGCTGGTCCTGTCCACCCACCACTATATGCTCTTACAGCGCAATCTGCTGTACACCGCGGTGACCCGGGGCCGCCGGCTGGTGGTGATTCTGGGGAGCAAGCGGGCCTTGGGCATCGCCATCAAGAACGACCGCCCCGTCCGCCGTTACACCGACCTGGCGGCCAAGTTGCAACAGGCCATAAAGTAATTTGGGGTAAAGAAAATAAGGCGAAAAAATTTTCACCTTTTACCCGCTGCCTTCCGGTTCCCCTCCGGCCTATGACTGTAAAAGTTCTTGACATTCCTGCCTCTCAAGAGCACAATCACATTATAAGGGGGGTAAAGAGTGGTAGCAGACCTCTTCACCGTATTGGAGCAAAAGTTGAACGCGGTCCTCGGCCAGTTGGGCAGCCTGAAAGAGGCCAACGCCAATTTGCAGCAGGCCCTGGCCCAAAGGGAACAAGCCCTCAAGGAAGCCGAGGCCGCCTTGGAAAAGGTTTCCCGGGAACGGGAGATGATCCGCCAGAGGATCGATAAGATTCTTAACCGACTGGAAATTTTAGATATGGGAGAATCGGCATAGAACCGGACCGGGAGCATAGGCCGGTGGCAGTGGAAATCCTGGGCCGCACCTTTCATCTGAAAGCGAGTGTGGCTCCGGAAACCCTCCACGCCGTGGCGCGGCAGGTGGACGAACAGCTCCGGAAAATACAAAGAGCGCTCCCGGCCAGCACCCTCACCGACCTGGCCATCCTGGTCGCCTTGAACCTGGCATACGAATGCCTGGAGACTAAGGAGGAATACCAACAACTCCAAGCTGATATCGAACAGCGTTCCAGACAACTGCTCCAGAAGCTGGAAACGCACGATTCTTTTCCCCCCCCTGGTCCGTGAGTCCGGCATCTCCCGCTAGGGATTATTTCCCCCGGGGCCGCAGCTTCTTCCAGGGAAGGGAAGGCATGGAGCAAGGGAGACAGGGATAATCCCCATTAATTCCGGCGTGGGAATAAATACCGCGCCGGCGGAAATAATGTAACCGGCGGAAAGACTGGTAAAGCATTTGGCCACCCCCGAAATTTTTGGGTCAACGATAATCGCGATACTGGGAGAAGTGGAAAGGGCAGCTCAATAAAACAGTAATCTCCCTAACCTCAGGGAAATTTTGGCAAATTTTGAGTCCGGCTGACCACCCCAGATCAGCCAACCGCCCATTTTTTTCCGTCCAGGACTCATCCCTGTGCGGCTGTTAAGGCCGCATCCTCAGGCCCCTGCCTTTAGTCTGCTTTTGGAAAGCCCCATTTATCGGGCGCATCTTACGTGCCACAACCGGTGCGCGGTTCGCACCTTACATAATGGTCTGGCCCCGGCTTCTTCGGAAGGTGAAGCGGGCCGGTCAACATATTGGGCAAAAGGAAACTTCCATGACTATCTGGATTATATTAATCGCTGGATTGACCCTGGGTCTGGGCTTCCTGGCGGGCTTTTGCTATCGCAAATACGTGATGGACAGCCACCGAGGGTCCCTGGAGGCCCTGGGGAAAAAGATCCTGGATGAAGCCCGTAAAGAAGCGGAAAACATTAGAAAAGAGTCCCGGCTGCAAGCCAAGGACCAAATCCTGCAAATGAAGCTGGACTTTGAGAAGGAAACCCACGACCGCCGTCAGGAGCTTAATCAGTTGGAGCGGCGCCTGCTCCAGAAAGAGGAACACCTGGAGAAGAAAGGGGACCTCCTGGACGACCGGGACGCGGAACTGGTGAAAAAACACAAATCCGTGGCCCAGCAGGAAGAAGAGTTAAAGGGGCAAGCGGCGCGCTACCAGCAACTCATAGCGGAACAGAATGCCCGGCTGGAGCAATTGGCCGGCATGACCGCCGCCCAGGCCCGGGAATCTCTCCTTCAGAGCATGGAGCGGGAAATCCGGGTGGACGCCGCCCGCATGGTTAAGCGCCTGGAAATCGAGGCCCGGGAAACCGGGGACCGCAAGGCCAAGGAAATCATCTCCCTGGCCATCAAACGCTACGCCTCGGACTACGTGGCCGAGCAGACCGTATCGGTGGTGCCGCTGCCCAATGAGGAGATGAAAGGGCGCATCATCGGCCGGGAAGGCCGCAACATCCGGGCCCTGGAAGCCGCCACCGGAGTGGACATCATCATTGACGACACCCCCGAGGCCGTCATCTTAAGCGCCTTTAATCCCATCCGCCGGGAAGTGGCCCGCCGCAGCCTGGAGCGCCTCATCTCCGACGGCCGCATTCACCCGGGCCGCATTGAAGAAATCGTGGAAAAGATCAACCAGGAGATGGAGGTGAGCATTCGGGAAGCCGGCGAGCAGGCGGCTTTTGACTCCGGGGTCCACGGCCTCCATCCGGACCTCATCAGGCTCGTGGGCAAGCTGAAATTCCGCACCAGCTACGCTCAGAACGTCATGCAGCATTCCATCGAAGTCTGCTTCCTGTGCGGCATCATGGCCGCGGAATTGGGACTCAACGTCAAACACGCCAAGCGGGCCGGCCTCCTGCACGATATCGGCAAGGCCGTAGACCATGAGGCCGAAGGGGTCCACGCCCTGATCGGCGCCGACCTGGCCAAACGCCACGGCGAGTCTCCCAAGGTGGTGCACGCCATCGCCGCCCATCATGAAGACGTTCCGCCGGAAAGCGTGCTCGCGGTGCTGGTCCAGGCCGCGGACACCCTATCCGGCGCCCGCCCCGGCGCCCGGCGGGAAATGCTGGAAACCTACGTGAAGCGCCTGGAAGATTTGGAGAAGGTGGCCCTGTCCTTCAGCGGCATCAGCAAGACTTACGCCATTCAGGCGGGCCGGGAGATCCGCCTCATCGTGGAAAGCGAAAAGGTGAACGACGAGGAAGCCGCGCTGCTCAGCCGGGAGGTGGCCAAAAAAATCGAACAGGACCTCACCTATCCGGGCCAGATCAAGGTTACGGTCATCCGGGAAACCCGGGCGGTGGAATACGCCCGATAAAATATGGTTTTCGGTCTTCGGTTAGAGGGCGAGAATAATCAACAGGTTAAAGGGTAAATTGGAAACAGCGGAAGGCTCACCACTAAAGTGAAGATTCTGTTCATCGGCGACATCGTGGGCGCCCCCGGGCGGCGGGCGGTGGAAGAATTTTTGGACCGCATCGTGGACCGCCACGCCATTGACCTGGTGGTGGCCAACGGCGAAAACGCCGCGGGAGGCATCGGCATTACCCCCCAGGTGGCGGAGCAGCTCTTCAACCTGCGCATCGACGTCCTCACCAGCGGCAACCATATCTGGAAGCACAAGGAAATCATTCCTTACCTGGAAGACAGTGACCGCTTGCTCCGGCCTGCCAACTATCCCCCCGGTACTCCCGGCCAGGGTTTCACCCTTGTGGAGACCGCCGCGGGAGAGCCCGCAGCCATCGTCAATCTGGAAGGCCGGGTCTTCATGAGCACCCTGGAATGCCCCTTCCGCACCGCGGATCAAGTCTTGGAGGAACTCCCCCCGGGAGTGAAAGTCATCCTGGTGGACATGCACGCCGAGGCCACCAGCGAAAAGCTGGCCCTGGGCTGGCACCTGGATGGCCGGGTCAGCGCCGTGGTGGGCACTCACACCCACGTGCAGACCGCGGACGAACGGATCCTGCCCCGGGGGACCGGCTACATCACCGACGCCGGCATGACCGGCCCGGTGGACTCGGTCATCGGCATGAAAAAGGAGATCATCCTGGAGCGCTTCCTGACCCAGCGCCCCCAGCCTTTCAAGGTGGCCTCCCATAATCTCCAAGTCCAGGGAGTGGTCCTGAATATTGACTCCCAGGGGCGCTGCCAGGAAATCACCCGCCTCCAGCTTCCGTTGAAATCCTGATACCAAGTCGCAGTCGGAAGGCAACAGTTGTGGCGTGATTTATCACGCCCGCTTTTCAGGCGCAATAAATTGCGCCCCTACTGGAAGGGACGGGCCTCCGTGCCGCCAAGGGGAGCCTGCCGGATTGAGCCCCAAAGATAGTGCGTCGGGCGCCCCATACATCAATTTTCATGGTGTTCCCGCCGCAGGCTCAGGCGCGATGGTAATAATGGGACTGATGCCATTTAAATTTCGCTTCGCACGATTTGTTATATTGAGCGGCGTTGCTCTTGAAGACTTACCGGGAAGCCCTTATAGTTGTGTCAGGGTTTCAGTTGGTTTTCACGTCCCTGCCATCTGGCCCAGGAGTTCAGGTCCAGATGCGCCGGCGTGCCGCTTCCTAGAAAGCCCGAGCTTATGCGCCGCACAAATGAAAAAGGGTGGACTTATACCGTGTCCGCTTTCAGGTGCAACAAACTCAACCTGTAACTTATTGATAAATCTTATTTATTTTAACCGAAAACCGAAGACCGAAAACCGAAAACGGTATTACTCGATGCTCCGGGGTGGAAGAAGCCACCGCCGTGGTCTCGGGCGGAAAAGGGGAACGGCGGGCAAACAGGAAGCCGTGGCAGTCCCTCCCCCCTTTCCCCTTTAACAAAATGAAGGCCAGAACGGGTCTAAGGTGCAGCATATTTTATCCCGGGCCGCCTTATTGGTTAAAACGGCCAGGAGTGAGGTGAGAATGAAAAAGCTAAGCCTGATTTTGATCTTCTTCATCATCTGTGGCCTTCTGCCCGGGGAAATCCGGGCCCAAAAAGGTCGCTACGACACCGCTACCGTCCAGACCATTTCCGGCCAGGTGACTGCGGTGGAAACCCTTCCCGGCAAACGAGGCTTCAACCGGCTGCGCCTCCAGGTTTCCTCCCCGGAAGGCGTTATTCCCGTGCTCCTGGGGCCGGCCAATTTCATTCAACAACAGAATTTTGCCGTGGCGGTGGGAGACAAGGTGACGGTTACCGGGTCCCGGGTTGCCAGGGGCAAGAGATTCGGGATGATCCTGGCCAGCGAGGTCCAAAAAGACAGCCAGGTTTTGAAATTGCGGGACCCCGCGGGAGTTCCCCTGTGGGGAGGAAAACCGCGCATTCCCAAATGAGCCGGGGCCGAGGCTGGATAAACCGTTTGCCTTCTATCTGGCGCGAAAGTCAAGCCCCTCCCCCCGTGACCGCCTGAAGGAACAGATTGAGACTGTTGCAAAAGTTCGCCAAGTGCCAATAGGAGATTATTATTTGTCATTCTGAGCCACCGCAGGTGGCGAAGAATCTAGACCCTTCGCTTCGCTCAGGGTGACAATCAGGGATTATTCGTGTAATTGCAACAGCCTCAAAATATAAGTCAGCAATAGTTGGAAAGGCTCTCTCAACTGATATGTAAGCCGTTAATAAAAATAAAACCCCAAAGAGGAGGCTTTTCATGAAAAAGCTCATTGCCATCTTCAGCCTGGGAGTCCTGGCCGTCCTGTTCCTGGCTCATCTGGGGTATGCCCAGGACGGGGCCCCTGGCGCTCCGGTCGGCCGGATGTTCGACCCCAAGACCATAACAACAGTGTCCGGCGAAGTGGTCAGCGTGGACAAGATTCCCGCGCCCCGGCCGGGGATGCAGGGCCGGGTGACCTTCAATCTGAAGACAGACAAGGAGACCCTCCTGGTGTACTTAGGCCCGGATTTTTACCTGGAGCAGCAAGGCGCCAGGTTCGCTCCCGGTGACAAGGTGCAGCTCAAGGGGTCACTGGTGACCGTGGACGGAAAACCTACCCTCATTCCCATCGAGGTGAAAAAAGGCGACCAGACCTTTAAGCTCCGGGATGAAAGGGGCGTCCCCCTGTGGTCCGGAGCGGTCCAGGGCCGGCAAAAGGGCAAGGGGAAGCAGCAGTAACCGGCGTTACCCCTTTCCGACGGTTTAGGGGGGTGAATAATAGCGGGAAGAATCGGAGGGCCGGTCCGGTCAATGCCTCCCGACGACATTTCTTCTGGCCACCGGCTACTGATCAAAGGCCGCGGTCTGCAAGGAGAACCTTCATGGACAAACCCCGGCTGAACTTTCTCATCGACGCCTTGATGTTCCTTTGCCTCATGGCCATGGCGGGATTGGGCTTTCTCATGAAATACACCCTGCCCCCGGGGCGGGTGGCCCGGGCCAAATACGGCGCCCCGGTGGAGATCACCTGGCTGGGCTGGGACCGCCACGATTGGGGGGATATCCACCTCTACCTGGCTTTCACCCTCCTGGGGCTCCTCACCCTCCACATTATCCTCCACTGGAAGCAGATCCTGGGGCTCTTTGAGCGGTTCATTCCCCAACCTGGAAAGCGCACCCGCATCGCCTTGGCGTTCCTCATCCTGGCGGTGCTGCTCCTCTATTTCCCCTTCCTGATAACCCCGAAGGTCCAAGAGCGGGGCCGGGGACGGGGTGGTGGGCGGCATGGAGCGCTGGAGTCGCCGGGAAAAATAACCGCGGCCGGCTTTGAAAAGTTCAAAGTTCAAGGTTCAAGGTTCAAAGTTCGGGCTGCCGCCTCTTAAATTCTTGCTCGTTCCCCAACTCCTGCCTTAACCTTGTAGGCGCAGGCTTCAGCTTGCGCAGGTAGGGGCGTGCCGGTGGCACGCCCTCCTTCGGGCGCCCCACCGGGCCGCCCCTACATGGTGGGGCGGGCCTCCGCGCCCGCCAAATCCTTGCCGTCCGGAAAAGCAGCCATGCCAGGCATCCAACTGCGCCCCCCTAGGAACAGCCGGGGGCGGCGGTTCTATATGTCTTAGAGACCTACTTTTGCTTTTAATCGAAAGCGTAAAACTGTATTATCGGGTATGCCTCCCAAGAAACCTAGAAAAACCGGCACCCGGACCAGCTCCTTCGGCTCTCCCGGCCGGGCCGGCCATGATGCCTCGGCCTTTTACGCCGGAAAAATATATGAAGGGTTGAATCACGAAGAAAAAGCCGAATATGGGGAAAACCCCCTGCCCCCCGATACCATAGACCGCATCTTTTGCAAATCCGCTGAAAACATGGCCGAACTCCCGGACCACAGCGTCCACCTCATGGTCACCTCGCCCCCTTACAACGTGGGCAAGGAGTATGATGAAGACTTAACCCTTAACGATTACCTGGAATTCTTAACGCGGGTCTGGCGGGAGGTGCACCGGGTCCTGGTCCCCGGCGGCCGGGCCTGCGTCAACGTCGCCAACCTGGGGCGCAAGCCCTATATTCCCCTCCATGCCTATATTATCCGGGATATGCTGGAGCTGGGCTTTTTGATGCGGGGGGAGATCATCTGGAACAAGGCCGCCAGCGCCGCGGGCTCCACCGCCTGGGGCAGTTGGCTCTCACCGGCCAACCCCACCCTGCGGGACGTGCACGAATACATCCTGATTTTTTCCAAGGGCGCCTTTTCCCGAAAAAACCCCCAGCGCCGGGAAAGCACCATCTCCAAAGAGGAATTCCTGGAATTGACC
>Ga0194113_10009413_pt1 | contig 11791 bp, 9 predicted proteins | sample TA2MahC200mmetaG_FD_146193 | JGI IMG/M metagenome (GOLD analysis project Ga0194113, IMG submission 146193) | Freshwater microbial communities from Lake Tanganyika, Tanzania - TA2015017 Mahale Deep Cast 200m | ecosystem: Environmental > Aquatic > Freshwater > Lake | place: Tanzania: Lake...
ACCGCTATAAGACTGAGGTTGAAGGCATTTACGACAATCTCAACCGAGAAGTCGAAGTCGTAAAAGTCGCTGAACATCAGGCTTTATACGAATATCGAAAATGAATTATAGCCAAAATTTCCGTTAAGAACTCCCCACGTAGTGGCAGCATTTTTGGCTTTAGCACTGTCTGTTGTAAATGAAATTAAGGTCGCCATAAACAACAAGGCAAGCGCTAAGTACAAAAATCTTTTCATTTTTGATACCTTTTTCTGTTTGATAATCATAATAGCGTTGGCATTATACCATATTTTTCATTTTCTTGTCAAGGCAAAATGAAGAATAACAGAAATCTTTCCATCACCTATTCATCGCTCTATGTCCGATATCTCTTCGATAATGCACCTTATCAAAGTGAATTTTTCCGACTGCTTCGTAGGCTCTGTCAATCGCCATTTTGATGTCGCGCCCCAGCGCGGTAACGCCCAATACCCGCCCGCCATTTGTTATGATAGCGCCATTTTCATTGGTAGTAGTTCCCGCATGAAATACTACCACATCCTTCATAGCTTCTGTTTCCATAAGACCGGTGATGACTTTGCCTGTTTCATATTTCTGCGGATAGCCGCCTGACGCCATCACTACGCATACCGCCGGCTCAGATTTCCACTCCAATTTAATTTGCTCGAGAGTCCCATCAATACATGCTTCCAACGCAGGGACCAGGTCATTTTTCAAACGTGGCAATATGACCTGAGCTTCTGGGTCACCCAAACGACAGTTGAACTCCAACACTTTCGGACCTTTTGTATCAATCATCAGTCCCACATAGAGAATACCTGCGAATTTTCTGCCTTCATTGGCCATACCGCGAATGGTAGGTTCTACGATTTCTTTCATAATTTTGTTGTGCATTTCCTCAGTCACCACCGGCGCTGGAGAATAGGCCCCCATCCCGCCGGTATTCATCCCGCGGTCGCCGTCGAAAACTGGCTTATGGTCTTGAGATGTGACCATCGGCAAAACAGTTTCACCATCGGTGAGAGCAGTAAACGTCGCCTCTTCGCCTTGTAGAAATTCCTCAATGACTACGGTATCACCAGCGGTACCAAAGACTTTTTCGACCATTATATACTGAATTGCTTGAATCGCTTCGTTTTCAGTTTGGCAGATAAGTACGCCTTTGCCGGCGGCTAATCCGTTAGCTTTCACGACAATTGGCGCGCCGACTTTGTTTATATAATCTGTCGCTTCCTCTGGGTTGTGAAAAACTTGATATTCAGCGGTGGGGATATTGTATTTACTCATTAAATTCTTGGCAAAACTCTTGCTGGATTCCAGTCTGGCAGCGGACATCGATGGGCCGAAGGCTCTCAAATTGCGAGCCGCGAATTGGTCAATCAACCCCTCCGCCAATGGTGCTTCAGGACCGACTACTGTTAAATCGATGCCTTCCGCTTGTACGAAATCCGCCAAATCAGAGAAATCCCCGCTCAAGCCGATGTTTCTGCATTCCGCAATCTGCGCTATTCCTGCATTTCCCGGCACGCAGTACACTGTATCGACCATTTGGCTCTGAGCTATCTTCCAAACATAAGTGTGTTCTCTCCCTCCACCACCTACGACTAATACACGCATGAATGCCTCCTCATATAATTATTCAATATCGTACAAAAATGGATTATCTTGCTTCTCCTCTCCAATCGTAGTCATTGGACCATGCCCAGGATAGACTATCGTATCATCTGGTAGAACAAAAAGTTTATCCCTGATGGATGCCATAAGTTGTTCATAGGAGCCGCCTGGTAAGTCATAACGGCCGATACTTCTGTAGAAAAGCGTGTCGCCGGAAAACAAAATATGCTTTTCATCAGATAACATATAGAAACAAACACTCCCCGGTGAATGCCCCGGCGAATGAATCACTCGCATTTCATAAGCACCGACTGTAATTTTATCGCCCTCCTTGAGAAATCGCTTAATTTTAGGCGGTGGTTTAATTTCCAAACCAAACATAAACGCTTGCATTGGCAAAGACCCAAAAAGTAATAGGTCACTCTGATGAAGCAATACTTCAGTTTGAGTCGCTTCTTGCAGTTCTTTCGCCGCGCCGATATGGTCAATATGAGCATGGGTTTGGAGGATATGCTTTAAATGAAGTCCGTTTTGATGGAGACAATTTAGAATTCTCGTTGCTTCATCTCCAGGGTCAATGACAACCGCTTCTTTTGTTTTGTTACAACCGAAAATAATACAATTGCATTCCAACGGTCCTACAACCAGATTTTCAAGGAACATCAGTTTCTCCTAAATATTTTCTGAAAGTTGCTTATTTTCCCTTTAAACTTAAAATGATTTTAGCATATTCAGCAAGTGGATGCAAGGTAGAAATTCCTCAGTGTTTCTTATGATGGAACTTCCTCTTCTTTTCTTTTTGATTAAACTTTTTCTTTTACTAAAAGAAAAAGTTTGGAAGAAAAGTTTGGAAGGGAATATACTTGAAAAATCAAAGTTATTTTGCTATAATATCTTCGGTCAAAAAAGAGATTTTCATAAAAAAGGGCAAGATGGCAATTGGATTGTTGATTGTCGATTGTTGATTGTCGATTGAGGAATATTTTTTCAATCATCAATCATCAATCAACAATCATCAATCCCCCTTGCCGTCTTGCCTCATAAAGAAAGGAAAGGAAAAATGTTTAACAAAATGTTTATCACCGTTTTAATACTAACGGTTATAACAACTGTTGTCTGCGATGTAAACGTGGTAGAAGCCCAGGAATACGTTACTGATGGGCTAATTGGCTTTTGGACGATGGATGAGGAAGATATCCAGGGAGCCACTGTCAAAGATGTTTCAGGAAAAAATAATCATGGGAAAATGGGGAGCAACCCGGAGATAATAAAGGGAAAAATTGAGGAAGCCCTCCATTTTGATGGCACGGATGATTTTGTTGCTATCCCAGATTTAGGGAATGAACTAGCAGTAAGTGTGGAAATCTGGGCGATAGCCGAAAAGCCTTTTCCAGATATTAGAGGTCTGCTTTCCACTTTTGACCCTCCACAATGGAAAGCAGGTTCTGTGCATTTCAAGTTTGAAGCCAACAAAATAGATGTGCTTAAAAATGGCGGTGGCAGAATTCAGGTGCCAGCGGAACCGAACCGCTGGTATCATGTAGCTTACACCAGCGATACCAAGAGTAATGAGCTAAAATTATATGTTGATGGCAAATTGATAAACACCGTTGTTGCGGGAGCGGAACCCAATAACCTAACCCATCTTAGGATTGGCAGTGAGCATGAAGGAAGATATTTCCCTGGTATCCTTGACGAAGCCCGCCTCTATAACAGAGCTTTAACCGAGAAAGAAATGAGACAAAATTTTGAGGTTAAAAACAACGAGATGGCGGTCAATGCCGCAGGTAAACTAACTATCACTTGGGGAGCATTGAAGAACTTGAGAAATTAAAAAAGAGGCTCTTCAGGGGCATGTTTCAGAAAATAGTTTACATTTCGATGGTAATTGGGCAAGATGGCTAAAAAACGGAAAAACGGCTAAACGGAAAGACGGAAAGACGGCTAAGCGGATAATTTGCCCTCTTGCCGTCTTGCCCTCTTGCCACTTGGTCAACTAATTTTGGCGCCAATTTGAACCATGCCGTTTAATCAAAAAGAAAAGAAAAGTATATTTCTTTCTTTTTCTTTTGGCAATTCCAATTCAAGGTTCTTAGGTTGACTTTTCAAGCCGCAGAACAGCGTCCTCCCATCCAACGGGAGTCGAGAACGAGCGTATACCAGTATTCGGGAAATTCCCAATTCTTGTCTGTGTTCCAGTCCTTGGATCCAGCCAGGATGCCTCCACCTCACTTCCGGCGGTTATCTTATTCAGGTTAATGGAAACGCTGGTCTGACTGCTCAAATACGCCATAGCCCAATCGCCGGATTGAGACTGGACGGCGGTATTTAACATCGTATTCTGGCTCTCCTGGCCTGCAAAGATTGATTGGTTTGGAACCAAATTCCACCATTCTCGGGCCGTGAAAATTTTCTTGAGAACTCCCATTTGGAAAGCTCCGGGTGCATCCAACGCGGACTTCCAAGTTGGAAGTAATCGCCAACTATCATTGTGGCCGTAACTGTGGTGGCCCCCAGCCATGTAAGACCAATAAGCCTGCTTACGAACCATCAGAGGAGTAACGGGAAAGCCGTATTCAGAACCGCTTTCGTAAGCGCCTTCAGCCATAATCACAGGTTTTGTGGGAGCTAAGTTGTAATCCTTCGTCACCATCTCGTAAATGCGTTCATAGTACGCCCAGGTTTGAATCATGTTGAACGACAGCCAGCTTTCGTTGTGAATAAAACTTGATGAAGCGGGTGAAGGGTCTGGATGGACGGTAATCAGATGTGTGCCTCTATCTCCTTCTTGAAGCCCCGCGGCCAGCTCGCGAACCACGGGTATAAACTGATGTTCAGCCTTGGGGTACATGGTCCAGATGATATTCGGCACATTTCTGTAACGCTGTGCGAGCCATTTCGCATACGTCCGGGCATTTACCGGAGTAATGCGAGTGGTCTGCAACTGATGAAAAACACCCAAAACCAGGACCAGTCCAGTCTGACGTCCCAACTGAATTACAGAATCAACCTGCTTGAAATAGTTCTCATTCGGAGTGTCAGGGTTGTTATTTATCCAGGGAGTTTGACCTGCTAAATTAGGCTTAGTGCCATCGCCAACTCCAGTTAGCATCACCTGAATGGCGGTAAACCCTTTGTTGCTCCTATTTTCAAGAATCGTTTCAGCTTCCGCAAGCGTAAAACTGCGAAAGAGTTCCCACTGGGTATCGCCTAACCAGAAAAAAGGACGGTCATTCTGGTCCAAGAAATACCTTCCATTTCCACTCACACGAATCGGCCCTACATCCAATGCTTTGGGCGCGGTTAACATAAAAAAATCCTCCTTATCAAATTCGTCAAATTGAATTTTAACCCATTTTCTTTTCCAGGTCAACAACAAACCTTGAAAAGGTTCAGAACCTTTTCAAGGTTTCGTTATAATAACTATAAATAACATTCATTATAAAGTATGAATAACTATTAATGCTTTGTAATAAAGTCAATTTGAAATTAATTACATACACAATTTGTTAATATAAGTTATTTTAATGGTATTTTTTTCTTGACAAATCATCGCCAATTTTATATAATATTTGCTAATCTGAAATGTAGCCGAATTCGCCAGAATTCGGGAGCAAGAGTGGTGTAAAAAATGAGTCAAGAAATGATGACGACTAAAGAGGTAGCCGAATATTTAAGTCTCAATGAGAAAAAGGTTTACGCCCTCATAAGAGATGGGGGAATCCCCTGCACCAAAATAACCGGAAAGTGGATATTTCCGAAAAAATGGATAGATAAATGGATAGAGGAAGATATTCAAGGGACTAAAGCTTTGGAGGGAATAGACAATATTACTATCATTGGCAGCCATGATTTGGCGATAGATTTGCTCGCAGCGGAAGTCAATGAAAAATTTCCCCAATTGATTCTCCTTTCTGCAAATTTAGGGAGCATTGGCGGTTTAATGTCTCTCAAGCGAGGACGAAGCCATATTGCGGGAGCGCATCTCCTCCATCCTGAAACTAATGAATACAATATCCCATATCTGCCGAAATACTTACCGAAATTAGAAGCAGTTGTGGTGAATTTTGTCTATCGGGAACAAGGATTAATAGTCCAACCGGGCAATCCTCTCAATATTAGCAGTTTTGAAGATTTATGCCGGCCGAATGTGCGGTTTATCAATCGGCAGGAAGGCGCGGGGACACGCTTGTTGTTGGATTATCACTTGAAGCGATTGGGCATTGAGGGAAGTAAAATTAGAGGCTACAACCATCAAGTTTCGACCCACACTGAAGTGGCGACGGCTATCCGCAATGACCAGGCAGATGTCGGCTTGGGTGTGCTTGCCGCGGCGCTGGCATTCGGCCTGGAATTTATTCCCATTACTAAAGAACGATTTGACTTTATCATCCCTAAAGCATACTTCTACACCCAACCCATTCAAGAATTGTTAGAAATCGTTCGTTCAGAGAATTTTACACACAAAGTTGAGCAAATGGGTGGATATGATGTGAAGGATGCAGGCAAAGTTCTTGTGTGGAGATAGTCAAAAAGAGAAAACAGGTTTGGCAAGAAGGTTTCTAAATCTAATTCAGAGAATAGAATGTAAGTACCCAAAAATTTTGTGTTCTTCTTATCACCCCCACCTAGCCTCCCCCATCAAGGGGGAGGAACACTGACTCCCCCATTGGCATCAACTTAACGGAAATTTAATCAATTCCCCTCCCTTGACGGGAGGGGTTAGGGGAGGGTGAAATAAGGCAAGTTAATCGCTTTCACCCCCACCTAGCCTCCCCCGTCAAGGGGGAGGAACAATGGTAATTACACACGAAATGGTCTTAAGTTGATACGTATGGGGGAGGAACACTGACTCCCCTCCCTTGATGGGAGGGGTTGGGGGAGGGTGAAAATACCTCAAACAAAATTTTTTGAACCTTGCTTAAAGGAGAAATAAATGCAAAGAAAAAAAAGCATATTTCAGAATAATTTAGTTACGCTGTTTTTGGTACTGCTTGTCGGTATCTTCTTGGGTTGCAGTGAAGATGAATCAGAAGGATTAAAGCAAGTGTCGTCCCGAGCTTATAAGGGACACGAAAATGATATGGATGCCAACAATTTGGTCAGTATGTATCCGTCCATTCTTGGAACTCGCCTAGACGATTGCCACACTTGTCATACCGGCGAAGTAAAAGATGGAAAGGTGGCAAGTAACGCTTGCGATAACTGCCACAATCTGATGCTCCATGGCGAAGAGGTTGGTAGCCATACTTTCACGGAAACTTTGAATCCATTTGGTCTTGACTACTTAAATGCAGGCAGGAATAGTGAGGCGCTTAAAAGTATCAAGGACAAAGACTCGGACGGAGATGGATTCAAGAATGACGAAGAAATACTGGCTCTACGCTATCCGGGTAGCAACTTGAGCAAACCCGGTCAAGCAGTAGCGACTTTGCGTACCGTCTCGGTTGATGAACTGAAAGCCATGCCTTCTCACAGTCAGTTTATGCTCGCAAATACTTCCAAACAACAGTTTGACGACTACGCTACCTTCAAGGGTGTGAAGATAAAAGACTTATTGGCCTCCTTGGGTATCAATCTGGCTGGGGCGACAGGCATAACCGTAATTGCGCCGGACGGCTTTATGAATTCGGTTCCCATCGAAACAGTAGATAAGGTCTTTCCCCAACCGATGTTCTCTTCTGGTCTTGACGTAGATACTCTGGGCCAAGATGGTGGCTTTGTCAATTACCCCAAGGAAATGCCTCAAGGACTTTCAAACGGGGCCCCTATCGCCGGCGAACACTGGCTCATGATGGCTTATGAACGCGATGGGATGCCGATGGAACCATCCTATTTAGACGCCGCTGCAGGCAAGATAACGGGCGAGGGGCCTCTGCGTCTTGTCGTGCCGCAAGCCAAAGCAGGAAAGCCAGACCGTGGTTTGAAATATTCACCCACAAACTGCAATGATGGCTACGACTACGATGAAAACGCAGACCACAATGCCGGTGCTATGGTTCGCGGTGTCATCGCCATTCGTATCGACCTCATGCCCGCTGGCGTAGAAGAATTTGATTACATGAATGGCGGCTGGGCTTACATAAACACTAATCAGCTCATTATCTATGGACACAATGTGCAGTAGGGAGCAAGACGGCAAGGAGGCAAGACGGAAAGACGGCAAGGAGGCAAGATGGCAAGACGGCTTCTCAATTGATTATTGACTATTGACTATTGAAGATTGGAGGTAGTAAAACCTTTCAATCTTCAATCTTCAATAGTCAATCTTCAATCAAAAAGCCGTTTAGCCGTTTTACCAGTTTGCCCATTCAGAAACTCTCTATTGGTAACTACTTGAGTTAGAATATACTATGCATATTCGAAAAGTCATTCCGAAAATCGGCAATCTACTTTTCTTTCCATATTTTCTGCTTTTGGTTATCCTGTTGTTCATTGAACTACCAAAGGACTCATACGCCGGTCGTTTAGACCTTGAAGGCAATATGAGCTTGTGGTGGGATATCTACGAGGAAAATGAAAATGGGATTATGCAACCGAGAACTCGAGAACCAGCCGCTGATGTCGCCAGCGGTTTCAACCTCAAGCAAGGGAGAATAAGCCTCAATTACGAGGACGAACAACGGCTTCTTGGTGCCAGGTTCCATATTCGCCTCGAAGAGCAGGTATCTATATTAGACGGTTATGGAATATGGCGCCCCTTCCATTTCTTTCATCTTTATCTTGGTCAGATGAAAGTTCCCTCAACTTATGAGGCGCTCACCGCTGATACTGACCTGGATTTCAGCTCCAGGTCAACCCTTGCCCAAAACCTGACAGATTGGTCTCTTTCGCGTTCTCCGTACTATAGCGCTTTGTATGGCAACCGCTCTTATAATCGTGATTTGGGCATCGGCATAAGGGGCAAATTTGGTATTGCGTCTAACCCCAGCCTTGCCTCCTATTTTCTCATGACTGGGAACGGCCTTGGGGCAAACTTATTTATCAGTGGCAAAGAGAGCAAAGAGTTTATTTTTAGTAATAACTTAGGTGATTACTTCTATGGTGTGCGTCTCGACGTATCCCCTCTCAAGTGGTTGTTCTTAGGTGGGCATTATTCACTAAACAAGCATGATAACATGCTTTTCAACGACGGAAAGACGGTTTTTGACCTGGACCGATATTCCTGGTCAATTGACTCCAGACTTGATTTTCGGCGTGTCCGGTTCGTTGCCATGTATGGTGCAGGTAAAGTCGATGATAACTATTTCTATACCGACCAGGAAGACCTAAAATACTCAGGATACGAGGCTAAGTTTTTAGTTTGGCTAATAGATAACCTTTTGCAGCTTGGTGTCCGTTATGATACCTATACCCATAAGTACCTTGAAAGTGGAATTTCCACTGACCAGAACAATTTGACTTTCGGCGTCAATTTTATGCCCATGTCTGGTATGTGTATCCAATTGAATTATGTGTTCAAGAAAACGGAAAATAAAATCGAACCCGATTTGGACGATAATATCCTTTTTTTGAATTTCCAATATTCTTTCAAAGGCAATATCTGAATTTATTACTTTTTATTCCAATTATTTCTTATGATGGAACTTTTCTTCCAACTTTTTCTTTACCCACCCCTCCCCCTCCAAGGAGGGGAAAGAAAAAGTTGACAAAAAGAAATAATTGGAAGATAAAAACTTTTCTTTCTTATACGACTTTTTCAGTTAGCGTCTAATCCTTTGTTAACTGCAGAGTTCGCGGAGGAGGCGCGGAGAACGCAGAGGCTTTTCTCTTACTCTTTTTCGCCGTGTGCTCTGAGTTCAGCAGTTTAGAAGCTAAACCGCCGCCCTCCCTGTGTTCTCTGCGGTTGAATCTGCTCTTAAAGACGCACTATCTTCTGATAACTGAAAAACTCGTGTTTCTTAAAGAAAAGTTTGGTTACTGAAACGAAAGGAGGGAATATCGTGAAAATCAGTGCCCGTAACGTCTTGAAGGGCAAGGTCAAACAGGTCAAACACGGCGCAGTCAATACGGAAGTGACGATAGAACTTCCGGGCGGAACTGAAGTTGTATCGATAATCACCAAACACTCCGCTGAAAACTTGGGACTCACCGAGGGCAAAGAGGCTTATGCTGTCGTTAAGGCTTCTAATGTGATGATTATGGTGGACTAAGCAAAAAATTGTAGCGCCTGGTAAAAATAAAAAGAAACCGAGTCTCTCTGCGAAACTCGGCTTCTCTGAAAGGAGAAACATTCAATGTATAAAACATTTTTCACCCTTTGCTTAATTTTACTGCTGACATTTTCGATTTTATCTATCGCTCTTGGTCAAGAACACATAAAAATGGCGACGACGACCAGCACGGAGGATTCTGGGCTGTTAAATGTGCTGTTGCCGCCGTTTGAGCAGAAATTCAACGTCAAAGTCGATGTCATCGCAGTAGGCACCGGCAAAGCTTTAGAACATGGTAAGAATGGCGACGTTGACATCGTATTCGTTCATGCCAGAGAGGCAGAGGATAAATTCGTCAATGATGGTTACGGCGTCAACCGCAGAGATGTCATGTACAACGACTTTATCATCGTTGGTCCAAAAGAAGACCCGGCCGGCATCAAAGGAATGAAGGATGCTGCTCTGGTTTTGAAGCAAATTGCTGCGAAGGAAGCCTCGTTCGCTTCCCGTGGCGATGAATCTGGCACTCACCAAAAAGAAAAATCTCTGTGGAAAGCTGCCGGTATTGTCCCCAAGGGCAATTGGTATATGGAGACTGGTCAAGGCATGGGGCCAACGATGCAGATTGCGGATGAAAAACGTGGATATACTTTGGCCGACCGCGGTACATATCTCGCTTATAAAGAAAAAATCGACCTACCGATTCTTGTCGAGGGCGATGAACGGCTATTTAACCCTTACGGCATAATTGCCGTAAATCCCGCCAAGAATCCTCACGCAAACTATGTTTACGCGATGGCGCTAATTGGCTGGGTGACGTCGGTGGAAGGGCAAAAAATCATAGCCAATTACAAGAAATACGGTGAACCGCTTTTTTATCCGACAGCCTTACCAGCTATTGCCGGGGATAATTAAATTTAAGCAAAGTTCAATACCAGTTTTAACCTCTTACCAACATTCCTCCTAAATCGTAGGAGGAATAACTCCTTTACTATGTATAGGGGTTTACCCGTGTAACCTGTCATTTTTTAATCTCTTAGTCAACAAGGAAAGGAAGGAATTGAGCTTTCCCACTCATTCCATCCTTTCCCTATATTCCCGCGGAAAAGACAATTTCCTTCTCTATAGTCATGGAGAATTTCCAATGAAAAATTTTGCATACTTTGAACCTAAAACCATTGAAGAAGCTTCACGTTTGCTTATTGAACACGGCGACAAAGCTAAGTTGCTTGCGGGTGGAACTGACCTTTTGCCGGTATTAAAAGAAGGCGAAGTGACGGCGCAATACCTTATCAGTTTAGAAAAGATAGCCAATCTGAGTGGAATAAGGTATGATGATGAAGGCGGTCTATCAATAGGCGCGTTGACGAAGATAAGAGATATTGAAAAATCAGACATTATTCGTGAAAAATATGTAGCGCTTTCTGAAGCAGCGGAGGTTATTGGCTCAGTACAGATAAGAAATCTAAGCACTATCGGCGGGAATATCTGTCATGCCTCTCCAGCGGCGGATACCGCACCGGCATTGTTGGCGTATGGCGCGCTGGTAAAAATTGAGGACAACAATGGTGGACGCACAATCCCCGTTGAGGCTTTTCACCTCGGGCCGGGCAAAACCGCGCTTGAAACAGGTGAAATTGTTACTTCCTTTATTCTCCCACCTCAGAAATCCCATTGTGGCGCAAATTATATAAAGTTAGCGATACGAAGATTGATGGACTTAGCGTTCGTCGGCGTCGCGGCAGCAGTGACTATGGATAAAGGCGTGATAAGTGAGGTAAAAATCGGCTTGGGCGCGGTGGCGCCAACACCCATCAGAGCTACTAACGCCGAAGCGATTTTGCGCGGGAAAGCCCTTGACAACGACACACTCGCAAAAGCTGGAGATGCCGCTTCCCAGCAAGCATGTCCAATTTCCGATTTACGCGCGTCGGCTGACTACCGCCGTCGAATGGTAAAAGTGCTGACAATGCGCGCTTTGCAGAAGGCAATTGAGAGAACCAATAGTGGTCTCTTCTTTAAAT
>Ga0194113_10009416_pt1 | contig 11788 bp, 10 predicted proteins | sample TA2MahC200mmetaG_FD_146193 | JGI IMG/M metagenome (GOLD analysis project Ga0194113, IMG submission 146193) | Freshwater microbial communities from Lake Tanganyika, Tanzania - TA2015017 Mahale Deep Cast 200m | ecosystem: Environmental > Aquatic > Freshwater > Lake | place: Tanzania: Lake...
ACCTGCATGGTCGATGTCGCCCGCTACTTCCTGCAGTTCGTGCAGGCGGAATCCTGCGGCAAATGCCCGCCCTGCCGTGTGGGTACCCGCAAAATGCTCGACATGCTCAAGGCGATCTGCGCCGGCGAGGCAAGGATCGAGGACCTGGCCATTCTCGAACGACTGGCCGAGCACATCAGCCGGACTTCGCTGTGCGGCTTGGGCCAGACGGCCCCCAAACCGGTCCTGAGCACGCTGAGAAACTTCCACGAGGAATACGTGCAGCACATCGTCGAACGCAAGTGCCGCGCCGGGGTCTGCACCGCTTTGCTGGGCTACGAGATCACCGACGCCTGCGTCGGCTGCGGGGCCTGTGCCCGCGTTTGCCCGGTCGGCGCCATCACCGGGGCCAAGAAAGAGAAATACCGCATTGCCCAGGAACTGTGCAGCAAGTGCGGGCAGTGTTTCGATACCTGTAAGTTCCAGGCAATTACGCGATAACGAGCCATGGGCGAACCGATCCAGATCACGATCGACGGACGAGCGATCTCCACGCGAGAAAGCCGGACGATTCTCGACGTGGCCCTGGAACACGGGATCGACATCCCGAACCTGTGCCATGATCCCCGGCTCAAGCCTGCCGGCGCGTGTCGGCTCTGTATCGTCGAGGTCGAAGGCCAGCGTGCCCCGGTGACTGCCTGCACGTTCCAGGTCGCCCCCGGCCAGGTCGTCCACACGAAGACCGACCTGATTCAGGAGCTGAGAAAGACCATCCTGGAGCTACTGTTCTACGAGCATCGGGGCGTCTGCACCCTGTGCAACAAGAACGGCGAGTGCAAGCTCCAGCAGTATGGGTACGAGTACCAGTTGAGCGAGGAGGTCTTCCAATTCTCGGCCACGGCCCCCAACGGTGACAATTACACGGCCGGCAACGAGGCGCTCGAATACCACGTCGGCAAATGCATCCGTTGCGGCCGGTGCGTCCGGATCTGCCAGGAAGTGCAGATGGACAACGCCCTCACGTTCCGGGAACGGGCCGCAAGCGTGGAGGTGTCCACCGCCTTCGGCATGCCGCTGAACCAGTCCGACTGCAAACTGTGCGGCCAATGCATCTCCACCTGCCCCACCGGGGCCCTGTATGAGCGGGGCGCCCACGGCAAGGGGCAATGCACGCGTCTGACCAAGACCCGCACAACGTGCGTCTACTGCGGCGTCGGTTGCCAGATCGACCTGAACGTCAACGGCAAGAACGAGATCGTCCGCGTGACCAGCCCGGTCGGGGTCGTTCCCAACCACGGCAATCTGTGCGTCAAGGGCCGCTTCGGGATGGAGTTCGTCCACAGCGACAAGCGACTGACGACACCCCTGATCAAACGCCACGGAACGTTCGAAACCGCTACCTGGGACGAGGCGATCGGGCTCGTTGCCGCGCGGCTCCAGGAGATCCGGTCGGCCTTCGGCCCCGACAGCATCGGCGGGCTCTCGTCGGCCAAGTGCACCAACGAGGAAAACTACCTCTTCCAGAAACTGATCCGCGCTGCGCTCGGCACGAACAACGTGGACCACTGCGCCCGCCTGTGCCATGCCTCGACCGTCGCGGGCCTGGCCCAGGCGTTCGGCTCCGGCGCCATGACCAATTCCATCGACGAGATCCGCCGCGCGAAATGCCTCTTCGTCATCGGCTCGAACACGACCGAGGCGCATCCCGTGATCGCCCTGGCCATCAAGGAGGCGGTCGTCCGTAACGGCGCGAAACTGATCGTGGCCGATCCCCGCGGCATCGAGCTGGTCCGCTTCGCCACGCTGCACCTGGCCCAGAAGCCCGGCACCGACGTGGCGTTGCTCAACGCCATGATGCCCGTGATCGTGGCGGAGGGGCTGCACGATGAGTCGTTCCTCCGCGCGCGAACGGAAAACTTCGCGGCGCTGGCGGAGGCGATTCGGGATTTCACGCCGGAACAGGCCGAGGCCATTACGACCGTGCCGGCCGAAGCCATCCGCCGGGCGGCCCGCCTCTACGCCACGGCGCCGGCCGCGAGCATCGTCTACAGCATGGGCATCACCCAGCATACGACCGGGACGGACAACGTGCTGACGTTGGCCAATCTGGCCCTGCTGACCGGCAACCTGGGCAAGGAATCGGCCGGCGTCAACCCGCTGCGGGGGCAAAACAACGTGCAGGGCGCATGCGACATGGGCGCCCTGCCGAACGTCTATCCGGGCTATCAGTCCGTGGAAGATCCCGTGATCCGGGCGAAGTTCCAGCAGGCCTGGGGCGGGGCCCTGTCCGAGCGCAAGGGACTGACCGTCGTGGAAATGATGCGCGCCGTCGAAACAGATCGTCAAGTGGTTGCGCCGCTCGTTTCGGCCGGCGGTTGCGTCGAACGCGACGTCGGACGTCCCACGTCAGACGTAACGAGGTTCGCAACCGCAACCGGTTGCCGAACATCTGACGTCCGACGTCCGACGTCACGAACGTCGCAACCGCAACCGCTGCCCGATCCTTGTCCGACGATCCGGGCCCTGTACATCATGGGCGAGAACCCCGCTCTGTCCGACCCGAACCTGAATCGCACGCGAAAGCCGTTGGCGGAGGTCGAGTTTCTGGTCGTGCAGGATATCTTCCTGACCGAGACCGCAGAGTACGCGGACGTCGTGCTGCCCTCGACGTGCTTTGCGGAGAAAGACGGCACGTTCACCAACACCGAGCGCCGGGTGCAGCGGGTGCGCCGGGCCGTGGCCGCCCCCGGGCAGGCCCGCCACGACTGGGAGATCCTCTGCGAGGTCGCCACGAAGCTCGGGTATCCGATGGCCTACCCCTCGCCCGCGCGAATTCTGGAGGAAATCGCGTCGCTGACGCCCATCTACGGCGGCATCTCATTCGAGCGAATCGAGACGGTGGGCTTGCAGTGGCCCTGCCCCGACCGGCAGCATCCCGGCACCAAGTATCTCCACGCCGACCGCTTCCCGCGCGGGAAGGGCAAGTTCCACGCGGTCGCGTTCCGGGACCCCGCGGAAATGCCCGGGGAAGAATACCCGTTTGTGCTCTCGACCGGCCGGCAGCTCTACCAGTTCCACACCGGCACCATGACCCGCAAGTCCCGCGCCATTGGGCAGGTCTCCCCGACCGGCTACGTGGAGGTCCATGTCGAGGACGCCCGGCGTCTGGGCATCGCCGACGGCCAGACGGTCGAAGTGGCCACCACGCGGGGCACGGTCACCACGCCGGCCCGGGTGACGACGCAGATCGAGAAAGGCTGGCTGTTCATGCCGTTCCATTTTCACGAAGGTCCGGCCAACCTGCTCACGCAGGACGCCCTGGACCCGGTCGCCAAGATTCCCGAATACAAAGTGTGCGCAGCGCGGATAAGGGCGGTGTTATGAGAGACCAGAGGGCCGACAGACCCGCGACTTGTGGCCCGGGGCCCGGGGCCCGTGACCCGCAAGAAGTGGCCCAAGAAGAGAAGGGGTCAGGTACCTTTTGCCGGAACGGCCCGCAGGGTGCTTCGCACAAAAGGTACCTGACCCCTTCTCTTCTTCGGGTCACGGCGCCCGGAGCACGGAGCACGGAGCCCGTGGACCTCTGTCGCGTGGGCGCGGCGGCGGGGCCCGAGGCGGTGGCCGACCGCGTCATCGTGGAAGAACCCCTGACGATCCTGGTCGACCGCGTCGGCAGCTTCACGATCCTGTGCACCCCCTCCGACCTCCCGGCCTTGGCGGCGGGATTTGTCTTCTCCGAAGGGATGATCCGCAGTGCGGAAGACATCCTCGCCGTTTTCACCAAAGACCATCTGCCCAACACCATCGGGATCGAGATTCGCGAGCCCGCGCGGCAGGGCATCGCGCGGAATCTCGTGGTCGCCAGTTCCTGCGGCATGTGCGGCGTTCGCAACCTGCAAAACCTGCTGGCCACCGTCGCGGCATGCCCGCAGTCGCTGCATGTGCCCCAACGGCTGGTCCTCGAGGTCGTGGAAAACCTTCGGCCGATGCAGACCGATTTCGCGTTGACGGGCAGTGCTCACGCGGCGGCCCTGTTCGACCGCGCGGGAACCGTTCTCGCCTTCGCCGAGGATATCGGCCGACACAATGCACTCGACAAGGCCATCGGCAAATGCCTGCTGGAGAAACGTCTGCCGCGCGGCTGCGGTGCGGCGTTGTCCGGGCGGATCAGTCTGGAGATGGTCGCCAAGGCCGCTCGCGCGGGGATCGAGTTGATCGTCGCGGTCTCCGGGGTGTCGTCCTACGCGATCACCGCCGCACGCCAATGGAATATCACGCTCTGCGGCTTCGTCCGCCACGGCCGAATCAACATCTACACAAATCCCACGAGGATTCAGCTCGACCCTGACGGGAGGAAGGCACATGACGGATAAGAGTCTGGCCGGAAGTCTCACGAATCGATCGGCGTTTGTGGTGGTGGCAGAGTTGGCGGCCGGACCCGGCTTCAACTTCGCTCCCATCGAGAAGTTCCTCAAAGCCCATCGGGAGGCAGGACCGGACCGCGTCCCGCCCGCCTTCGAGTTCGTCGGGATCACCGCGCCGCAGAGCCCGGGCGGAGTGGCCAACCTGGAGCCGGCGGACGTCCTGGCGCGCCTGCGGGCGGCGGACCTTCTGGGGCCGTTGGATTTCATTCCGCACGTGACCTGCAAGGACCACAACGGCGACGCGCTCACCAGCTCGCTAATGACATTCCGGGCCCGGGGCGTCGAGTCGGTCCTCTGTCTGACCGGCGACAAGCCGGTCCGGTCCCAGGGCGTCTTCGAAGTCGAGTCCGTCGGCCTGCTCCAGCTCATCCAGCGGATGAATGACGCCGCGTACCTGAAGGCGGGTGCCGGGCAGTGGGACGGCCTCGCCCAGTTCTTCCCCGCCGCCGCCGTATCGCCCTTCAAATACAGCGAAGCCTCCCAGATGCAGCAGTATTACAAGATGGAGAAGAAGATCGCCGCCGGCGCCCGTTGCCTGATCACGCAGCTTGGCTGCGATTGGCGCAAATCCCTGGAGTTGATGCGCTACCTCCAGGAGAACGGGATCGACCTTCCCGTCCTGGGCAACGTCTATCTGCTGACGACGACGAACCCGGCCCCGCGTCTCATGCACGAGGGCAAGCTGCCCGGCTGCTTCGTCAGCGACGAGTTGCTTGCCAAGCTGCACAGTGAGACGCTCGAGGACCACGTCGAACGGGCCGCCCAGCAGGTGGCGATGTACAAGGCGATCGGGGCGGCGGGCGTCGATGTCGGCGGGCTGCCCGACTATGACACCTTCGTCAAGATCCTGGGCCGCGCCGCGCAGATCGGCGCCCACTGGGAGCAGTACAAGGACAATCTCTGCTGGCCCGGCGCGGATCGTTTCTACCTCTACGACGAGACCGGCCGGCGGACCACTCCCGGTAAACGCAAGAAGAGGCTGGCCCAGAGGACGTTCAACCTGACGCACCGCCTGATCCTCGATCCCGAGTATCCGGGCTTCAAGCTGGCCCGCGGCCTGCTACGCGGCGCGGGGGCCGAAAAAGGGACCGGCTTCGCCTACCGATCGTTTGCCACGCTGGAGAAGGCGATCAAGTTCGCCGCCTTCGACTGCCAGGACTGCGGCGATTGCTACCTGCCGGAGAACTTCGGCCGCTGCACGATGGGCGGCTGTGAGAAGGGATTGAGCAATGCCCCCTGCGGTGACGCCACCGTGGACGGGCGCTGCGGCAACAACCTGGACCGCGTCTGCGTCGGCGAAAGGATCTATGACGCCGCCGCGGCGGAACGCAACGGCGTGCAGCGGTTGCGCCGGACGATCAACCGGCCGCGCCATCCCGACTTGCGGCACACCTCCTCGATTCTCAATTACCTGTTCGGCCGGGATCACACGAAGAAGAGCCCGCTGATCTCGATCGGCGACCAGATCAACGCATCCAATCCCAAGACGGGTAAGGTGATGAAGGAAATCCTCGAGGGCAGATTGATAATGGATGATCGATTATCGATTATGGAAGAGGAGTCCGGACCCGCCCGTGAGATCAGCGACCATCGATTGGCAATCATCAATGGGCCGGTCGGTTATATCCGGGCGTTGATCCAGAGCCAGGTCGACGAGGGCGCCGACTACCTCGCGGTCAACGTCGATGCTCTCAGCGACCAAGAAGGGCAACGGGCCGCCCGGATGATGACCCAATACGTCCGGCTGGTCCGGCAATGGGGCCGCGGTGTGCCGGTGTGCATCGACAGTCGCTTTGACGATGTCCTGCGCGCGGGCCTCGAGGAGTGGTACAACACGGATCAGCCGGTCAGGGCGCCGTTATTGAGCTCCCTGCGACCGACTACGGCCGAGAAACTGATGTCCCTCAAGAAGGAGCATGATTTCAGCTTCGTGGCCCTGCTGGGCGATCCTGTCGCAGGCTGCCCCGGCGCGGACGAAGCCTGCCGTCTCGCCCGACACCTTCTCGATCAAGCAGTCCATCAATACGCCTTCGGCCCCGGGCAGATCTTCTTCGACCCGGTCGCCGTGCCACTGATAAAAGACGAGCCGGGGTCCTCGGTCCCCATCGCAGAAGTTCGCGATGGGGGCCCCTCTCCAATGCAGAAATCCGCAGCGGGGAGCCCTATGACGCTCGCCGGCGGTCGCGCAGGGTTCCCGAACGCGAGGCATCGCGTTTGGGAGGGGTCCCCCAACGCCAAATGCTGCGTGGGAGCCCCCGAGCCCGGACACACCTTCAGCGCGTTCGAGACAATCCGCAGACTCAGAACCGACTCGCACACACAACGGTCCCACAGTCTCCTCCGGATTGACACGGCCGCCGGCGAGCTCCCCGGCCGGGCGCTCGGGGTTTGCCGGGCCTACGCGGCCAAGGCGATGGAGTACGGCCTGGACGCCGCCTTTGTCAATCCGGCCCTCCACTACGGCCAAGAGCCGGCCGACGCAGGACTATTGGCCCTCGTGGACGCCTACGTCAAGATGGACGGCTCCCCGGAACGGGCCCGCGTCGTCAGGGAGTCGATGGCCAAATTCTGTGCTCAGACCCAGAAACCCCGCCGGCCCGCCCCCGCACCGGTATCATCAAAATCCTGAGGGAATCTGCCGCTTGACCTGAACCGGCAAGGAGCACAGAATAGTCACATCCGTAGTTTCGAGAAATGCAGATCAGAGTCCTGGAAATGCAGGGGTGCACCCGTATGGACAATCCGACAGGACGAAGGACCGAAGGGATGAGAGGATATGCTGTACAAGTTCCTCAATGCCCCGTTCTTCGCCTGTCATCTCCTTGGCATCCTCCTGATGGGGATGTGCTACGATGGGTTCTTCAACATCTTGCGAATGAGAGCCGCTTGGCTGGCCGCGATCCTGACGACCTACGCCAACAACGCCGCCTTCGCGCTGCTGATCACCTATGTCGCCCGCTATGAACACTGGGTCCAGGGAGGGTTCGGCAGGATCATCGAGCATATCGCGATTACCGGCAGTCTGGCGGCGGCCGCTTGTGCCGTCTTCGTGTCGGCAAGCCTGCGGCTCCGCGCGGCCTTCCCAGCGCCCGGGCGGGGCTCGTTGATCCCGCGAACCGCCACACGTCTCACCGCTGGACTGTGGGTAATCGGCATCGTCCTGGGCTTCCTCCACCTTGTTCCGCGTTTGTGACGGGAGTATGCGAATGATGAACTTCTGGGATTCGATATCGTCGATCTGCAGAACGACAAGCGGGCGCCTCTGGCACGGCGCGAGACCGGCGCCCGTCTGGAACGAAGATCCCGCTTCACGGCCGAGGGTCTAGCCCTCGGCCATGAGGCGCTGGGCCCGAGCGCGACACGGGAGGCCGACCTCGTTGTTGTCGATGAATACGGGCCCCGCGAGCGGCAAGACGATGCGGAACGTCGTGCCAAAGCCGAGACGGCTCCAGAAGCGGATGGTGCCGCCATGCATTTCCACCACGCGCTTCACCAGAGACAGGCCCAGGCCGTCGCCATCCGGCTCCCAGCGCCGCGCGTTGCTGGCCCGGTAGAACTCCTCGAAGATCCGGACCTGTTCCTCCTCGGGCACGCCAATCCCGGTATCGCAGACGTCAACGACCACCGAACGATCCACCGATTCGGTCCGCACGGAAACCGTACCGTCTTGGGGTGTGTACTTGACGGCATTGAGCAGCAGATTCGTGACCGCTTCTTTGAAGGACAGGGCATTTCCGAGGACGGACGCGGTGGCGCCGGCCTCCCGACACTCGAGTCGCAGGGACTTCTCCCGCGCCCCGGGCCCGACCGCCTCCACGGCCTCGCGGACCGCCTCGTAGACACAGAACGGCTCCTTCTCCACGCTCCCGTTGAGTTTCAGCTTCGTAAGCCGGAGCAGCATGCGCACGAAGGTCGTCAGCTTCTTCGTCCGCAGGTAGGCGCGCGCGACGAATTCGGCGGCCGCGCCGGTCAGCGGCTCCGTGGCCGCGACCCCGAGGCAACTCTGAATGGCGGCCAGATGTCCTTTGATATCGTGCGTCAGATGGGCCACGTACTCGTCTTTGATCCGGTCCTTCTCCCGCAACAACCGGTTCGCTTGCCGCTGGGCCTCCTCGGCCTGCCGCAGGCGCAGGGCGACATACCGGGCCAGGTATACCACCGCATAGACGGTCACCGTGAACGTGGCAAACAGGGCCGCCAAATAGCCCCCCTCCTCGTAGCGACAATGGCGGACCAACCCCTGGAGGCAGGAATGCGGCGCCAGTCCCGTCGCTTCCAGCACCAAGAGAAGGCCGAACAGGAAGATGGCCCAGGTGGCCTGCAGGAAGCTCTCCCAGACCGACAGGAGAATGCTCGCGATGATGACGTGAAAGAGGAAGAACAGCACGAGAGGGTTCTCCGGCCCGCCCGAGAAATGGAGCAAGACGGTAAGGATCATCAGGTCGGCACAGATCTGCAGATCGATCACGACCTTCGTCCCCTGCCGGGCCCGCTCGGATACCGCGTTCGTCAAGCGATGCAGCAAGGCAAAGACGGCCGCATTGTACGCGAACAGCAGCCCGCCGAGGGCATACAGCGCCTCTTCCCGCACCGACAGGCCCAGAACCCGCGCGCACACGAAGGTGCCCAACACCACCGCCGTGGCGGCCAGCCAGCGGAGGCGTACCAACCAGTAGGCTCGCGCCCTCAGATCGTTCTCCTGCATTCGTCGCGGCATCGTCACGTCGCCTCCCACTTGTTGGGTGCAGGAAAAATACTACCTTTTCACTATTGTATCCACTTCCGGCGAGCAGTTCAACCGATTCAGGTCCCCGTCGCTCTGGATGCGCTCGGTTAGAATAGTCCGCAGGTGTCGGAATGGAGCCGGCGGTCGGTCGGCCGGATGCAGCAGGCCGGGCGGCTTTGCACACGAGCGCCGGCGCTTCATCGAGGGTCAACATCATCTGCCCGGCCGAGGTATCGGCGGTACTCATCCATCGTATTGAGGTTCCGGATCCGGTCCGGGGCGACCGGCACGTACTTGACCCGGCAGCGGTTCAAGGCCTCGGTCATCCGGTACCGGCCCGACGCCAGGCATTGCTCAAAGACCGGCAGCACACGGCGGCGGTACACCGCATGCAGCGGCTCCGGCCGCCCGCTGTACGGCACCACCGCATCGGGGCCCCCATCGCGATCTTGTGCGATGGGCACCCCGTCGTAGTCGCCCGCCTGACGGATCAGCGACCGGACCAGATCGATATCCACGACCGGTACATCACAAGCTGTCACGAAGCACAACTCCTCCGGCACGGCTTTCAGCGCCGAGACAATCCCCCGCAACGGCCCCTGGTCCGGGACCTCATCCGGAAGGACGGGGGCTCCGAGAGCGCCATGTGCTGCGGCGTTGTTGGAACTGACGACGATCCGCCGGAACCAGGGTCGGACCTGCTCATAGATCTGCCCCAGCATGGGTTTGCCGTCGAGGGGCAGCAGGGCCTTGTCCGTTCCCATGCGGGTGCTGCCGCCGCCGGCCAGCAGGATCGCCGCCGCCGGCATCCGCACGGTCCAGCGCCCGCCGAGAAGTTGCACATCCTTCCAATCCATGTCGCACGCGGCCCCCCGGCATGACACGATCCTGTCGGCATACGGTGCCAACGCGTCGGCCCAGGGCTTGCGCCGCCCGCCCGGCGGGGCTTCGACCATGAGAAAGACCCCGGGCTCGACAAACCGCGCCGCCCGGGTCGATTCCTAGACCGAGATGGTTTGGGGCCCGAGCCGTTCGAGCAAGGCGGCGATCCCTTCCTGCAGATGAGCCTCCGGGACTTGCAGCCACAAGGCCCGCGCGGCCCCGCAGGCCAGCATTCGCGCCGTGTCTTTGTCGCCACCGCAGTCGATTTCTTCGGTGATACGGTAGGGAGTTGGGCACGCATCTCCCGGCGCTCCGGCGGGCGTCTCCGCCGGTCCGGGGTGATGGGTCCGGTTGACCTGGTCGATCGCCGTGACCTTCACCGCCGTGATCTCATGCTGCACGGCGAATCGGCCGAGCAGAGCACAGGTGAGAGCCGTCTTGCCGATGCCGCGGCGGCCTCCGCCGATCATCAGTACGGTGGGAGCTTTGATCATACTATGGCGACGACCTCGAGATCTCCAGGCGGATCGTCTGCACCTCCTCAACGCCGCGCAGGGATTGGACCATCCCGATCACCGCTTGTCCGAGAAAACGCTGCACAAAGTCGTTCAGGTCGACCTTCCGGCCATTGACCTGCAATTCGGTCCTGATCGTCGGTTCCCGATTTGTTCCTTCATCCGTCATTCACGTCACCTGCATGCCTCAGAACTTCACGGCCCACTTCAGAAGATCGGGAATGGTCCCGGCTGAAGGATGTCCCCCACTGGTGGGAACTGTCGGATCGGCTCTTTGATACAGGGATTCATGTAGTTGTCCATAGTCGTTCCACCGTACCCGTTATGCGCCCGGCGGGCGGCGCCTCCCGCGTCAGGCGATCCAGGATGCTCTTGACCATATCGGCCACGGACGCGAGGTCCGCCTCGCACAGATCCCGGGCCCATCGGGGGTGCCTTCCCATCCGGCCGCCGACAAGGATTCGCAGTTTCACCGGGCCGGATTCCAGCGCCCGGCTCGGGCAGTGGCCGAGACACTGGCCGCAGCCCACGCATCGGTCCGTGTGCAACTCGGCCCGTCCCGCCTGCATGGCGATCGCCCCCTCGCGACACGCCTGCGTGCAGCCGCCGCACCCGTCGCATTCCGGCCGGACGGCCTGCGGCGTCCGGGTGGCGATGATCCCGATGTCGCGAATTTGGGGCATTGTGCAGGCGTTGGGACAGGCGGCCAACGCCACGCGCAGACGCAAGTGGTGCGGCAAGGTCTTGCCGTTATGCTGGTGGCAATGTTACCACCACGCAGAGGCTCGAACGGCCAGATCCATTCGACAGACCAGGGACGGATCCTTCACCAGCGAAAAAGGGCAGGCTCCTTGAAATCCCCGGCAAGGGTGGAACTGATAGCCATCCCAATGGCCCCTTTTCGAGGTCGCCAGAGCCTCGATCCGTTCGGCGTCCGGGGCCTCGCCCTCGACCTGCAGTTGCCACAGCGCGCCCTGTGGATCAGGACAGCGCGTCAGGACTCTCCCCTGCGTGGCCCAAGGCAACGTCCCACCGTAGCGCATCGTCTGGGCGTCCCGCGCGAGCACGGCGTACGCACTGGCGCACAGACCGGCCGGGGTGAATCCCCCCAACGGGAAACGCTGACCTTTGCGAAAGTAGCGGCACTGGCCCGGCTCGACGACTTCCGCGATGACTCTGGGGCGCTTCATGACTGCTCCCCCGTGGCCCCGGGTTCGTTCAACGCAAACAGTTCCAGGGCCAGTTGCCGGCCTTTGCCGGTT